>Ga0070741_10007558_pt1 | contig 22402 bp, 21 predicted proteins | sample Coa_R1_4_FD_66440 | JGI IMG/M metagenome (GOLD analysis project Ga0070741, IMG submission 66440) | Surface soil microbial communities from Centralia Pennsylvania, which are recovering from an underground coalmine fire - Coalmine... | ecosystem: Environmental > Terrestrial > Soil > Unclassified ... | reverse complement strand
CGCTCATGGTTAGCACTGCATACTCAGGTACTGTGGGAGCATGAAAAAACTACACCCACCTTTCCAAGAGTGAGCGCAGCGAGATCCAGATTCTCCAAGAGAAAGGCCATGGTGTCAGGGCCATTGCCCGCACCATTGGCCGGAGCCAGACCACAGTCAGTAATGAACTGAAGCGCAACAGCTACGGCACTGACCCTCGCATCCCAGAAGCCAGAAGAGGCAGCTACGGTGCCCCCTACGCTCACCAGAAAGCCTACCTGCGCCGTCAGAGCGCCAAGTACCAGGGCAAGAAGATCGTGGCCCACCAGAAGCTGCAGGACTTCATCGACCAGGCCCTGCTTGCTGGCCAGTCACCCCAGGCCATTGCAGGCAGGCTGCGGGCAAACCTCGAACCAGGGCTGCCATACGTCTCCAGGGACATCATCGAGACCTACCTCCGCTCAGCATATGGACGTAGGATCGAGTACCAGCTCAAGGTACTCAAGGCAGGCCAGAAGCGAAAGCACAGAAGAAGGCATCCGGCCTCTGCACCACCAGGGGACACAAAGACCTTCATTGACGAACGTCCGGCAGTGGTCACCAACCGGGAGCGTGTCGGCGACCTGGAGATAGATTTCATTGTCTCCGGCAAGAGCGGTTCAGGGTACGTCCTCACTGCAGCAGACCGGAAGCTGCGGGTCGGCTTCATCCGCAAGGTCCTGCCGGTGAACGTAGGCAATGCTCTGCAGGCCCTGCTCGACATCCAACAGCAGTTCCCGGAGCTTGCCTCCATTACCACGGACAATGATGTGCTGTTCCGCTACCACAAACGCCTGGAACAAGCGCTCGGCATACCGTTCTACTTCTGCCACCCGTACAGCAGTTGGGAGAAAGGCACTATTGAACACTTCAATAGGCAGGCCAGAAAGCACATCAGGAAGGGTTCGGATATTTCCCAATACCATGAGGCATACCTGGCCCTGGTTGAAGCCAGGCTCAACAGCAGGTACATGGCCGTGTTGGGATACAGAACCCCAACCGAAGCGTTGGAAGAGTACCGCAAAACCGGAGGTGTCACGCTTCAAAACCGACAGGTTGGAGGGTGAGTGTCACGCTTGAGGGCTGCGGGTGGGCACTTGACATAATACGTAAATATAACAAAAAAGCGGAAATTGTCAAATAGTAGATGGAGAGAAGATGAATACAGAACTACCTAACGGCCATAGTAAGCATAGTTGGGTGGCAGTAGCTCTTGTCGCGGTGCGTCGGGTTAAAGCTGAGAGTGTTACGTCGTATATAGTTCCCAAAAGAAAAAAGGAAAAAATTTCGCGAGAAAAAATCGAGCGAGGTTTTGCAGAGGCTTCGGCAATGTTTCGACCTACTGCGGGAATAGACTGACCCAAACATCTCGTCAGCAATCCAGCAAGCCAGGAACAGACCAGAAGCGTTTGTTAAAAGCATTGAGGATGCTAGTATGATACTTATCTGCCGTAAAGCGAAAGCCTTGAGATCATCTGTGGGAAGATTCGTAGGACGAAGCATAGGCTCTACGTCCTAACCATCATCCTGCACCTCAAGAGGATTTAGCGCCGCATCACCCGCCGTTTCTGTATGTAATGTGCGCATGAAAGTAGGCAACCTTCTGTATAGAATATCTTGTATCTCCTCTCACACTCGTCTTCCAAGCCATAGATCTTCGTGTTTCTATCTGGTATTACTCCCTATAGAACTGTTGTTACCCTTGAGCCAGAGAAAAGGAGGTGACACGAGCGAACTTGTTGACCTGCTAGCGCATCGTCTTCGTAGTATTAACCCGTAGCGCTCCCGATTTTATGTCCAGAGAGATCACAAAAACTCTCGTAGTTGCACTCCTGAAAGAGGTAAGCAGCATGACAAATTCCATGTTTCCACAGAATCCTTATGATGTTCATACACATGTGCAGCAGGAACATTTGGAACTGCAGCCGGTTGGCAAAATAACCATTCTAGAGGCGTTGGCAGAAGAGACAAAGGCCATAAGCCCTAATTGTTCCAACGTATCTACCGTCCTTCCGAACAAAGCAGACCCAGACGACCAATAATCGGGAAAGGGCCAAGCAGATACACTGTCTGCATACAAAGTAGTAGCGTGTCTGTTTGGCCCGATTGAAAATACTTAAGCAATGCCATATACTCTGCATTATTATGCAATACCCGCATTACAGGGAAGAGTTGGTAGCGATGCTCGAGCAAGACCAACGAAAGGTGCGGGCACAGTCCCACGCATGGAAGTGTTCTCCGAATTCGCCTAAGGTTGTTGCAAGTGGAAAACGGTTGGTCAGGCGTTGCTTAAGACGTGCTGAAAGGATGTTAGAAATCCTCTCTGAAATCGGGACGCCGACGATAGACACTATTGGTGAGGATGGCTCGGAAGCAATGGCAGTTCTTGCTCTGCATTCCAAATACAGCATCATGAAAAAAGTGCTGGCAGCATTCGAAGCAGCTTACAAACAGTATCCTGCACATACTTACCGCCAAGTTATCCCGGCCCTTACCGACAGGATCCTTATCCTAGAGCGGAAAAAGCAACGATTCGGCAGCCAGTGGCTAATGGGAGCAGATGATACATTCTTTTTGTATCCTGTTGGAGATTTTAAGCATATGAACGAACGCCGGGCGCAGTATGGCCTGGATAAAGCTCGTCATCCACGAGACCTGACCTATGGTATTCCCAAGGGTCCGCTTCCACCCTATACGCAAGAGAGTGACCAACGGGAACCCACACCAGAAGAATACGACGATTACGTCAGTGAAGCGCTTGATTGAGTACAGTCAAGACTGAAAAGGATCTGAGGCTATGAGCAAGTCCATCTTGATTGCTTCGGCCCGCGTAGATGAGCCGACCTACAAGCCAGTAGGTGATATCCTCGAACGAAATGGGTACTCGGTGGTTGTCTACCAAACTGATCGGGTACTCTCAGGCGAAGACCAATACACGGTTGCTTTAACAAGCGACGCAGAGCTCTCTATAGATTACAACGGCGTTTCTATTTTGCCTGAAAGAATAAGCGCTGCGTGGTATAGGAAGGTTGGCAGTTTTGATCTGCCATATAAGGAACCGCAGGTTGCAAAACAGTTGTATGTCAATAACGAGGTACGGCACCTGCATGAGATGGTTTGGTCGTTATATCCTGAAGATATGTGGCTGAGTTCACCACAGAACTTAGCCCGCGCTGATCGAAAACTTTGGCAAATGATGGTAGCGCATGAAGTTGGCTTCTCGATACCTCAGACCGTTATTAGCAGCGAATGGGATACCATCAGCACAACGCTGCTACCAACCGAAGACTCCCGCATGGTTATTAAAATGCTGCGCGGTGTTATAAGCGAGAACAACCAGTTGAAGGCAATGTATACCCATGTGACAGACCAACGAGAAGTAGATAGCCTTAAAGGATATACGTATCCCTTTCCGGCCTTCTACCAGCCATATGTAGAAAAAGCGCGAGAATGGCGAGTGACTGTCGTGGGGGAACGGGTCTTTTCGACAGCGATTTATACGGATGAATACGCCAAAGATGACTGGAGAAGACTTCAACTAACCCCAGCAGTACAGTTCAAGAAGGAACAGTTGCCGGACTGGATTGATGAACGTTGTATCCAATATTTAAGCAAAATGGGCTTAAAGTTTGGTGCTTTCGACTTTATCGAAAAACCAGATGGAGAAGTCGTTTTTCTTGAATGCAATCCCAATGGGCAATACGGCTGGTTAGAAGAAGAACTCGGTCTTCCTATTTCAGAAGCGGTTGCTGCTGAGCTTATAAAGATAGCGAAACACAGGTAATCACGTTCAGGTAACCGGAAACATAGCTATGAGAAGGGAGCATGAGGTAACAACGTTGGGCTCAAAGCAATCTTGCGACTGAGGAAAGTGTGACGTTAGAAATACCCACTCGCCCTTATACTGACAGTTGACCACCCGGCTCAAGTGAATTCGCCTCTACGTGCCGCCCTGTTTCGCGTAGTAGCTCCGCATACGTCGTTTTCGTTTCCTGGAGGTGTGGGTGTTCTGCTGGCAATCGCTGCTCCTGGATGGCGAGCGCCCGACGATAGAACGCCTCAGCCTGCTCATAATCTCCAGTCTGCTGGTAGAGTTGTGCCAATCCATAAAGCGAACGGGCCGTGTCAGGGTGGTCGCCTCCCAAGTGCTTCTCCTTGATTGCTAATGCCCGGTGGTACAACGACTTCGCCTCCTCATGCCTGCCTTGCTTCCAGTAGAGACTTGCGAGACCATCCAGGTTTCGCGCCGTATCAGGGTGGTCAGTTCCTAAGCGCCGTTCTCGGATTGCCAGCGCCTCTTGATACAATGGTTCCGCTTGCTCGTACTTGCCTTGATCTTTGTACAAGATAGCCAAATTATTCAAGCTCATTGCTGTGTCGGGATGGTCAACTCCCAAGTGCTTTTTGCGGATAGCAATCGCCCTTTGGTAGAGCAGCTCCGCTTGCTCGTACTCACTCTTTCGTCGGTAGAGGGCTGCTAGGTTACTCAAATTCATGGCTGTGTCAGGATGATCATCTCCCAAACACCGTTCGGTGATAGCAATCGCCCTTTGATAGAGCGGTTCCGCTTCGTCGTACTTGCCTTGCAATTGGCAAAGGTTAGCTAGGTTGTTCAGGCTCGCCGCTGTGTTGGGATGCGCCTCCCCTAATTGCTTCTCCCTGATTTCTAGAACCCGTCGGCACAACGGCTCTGCCTGCGCGTATTTTCCTTGCAACTGGTAAAGAACCGCCAGGTTGTTCAGGCTCGTGGCTGTCTCCAAGTGCTCTGGTCCCAGTTGCCGTTCACGGACCAAACGTGCCTGTTGGCATAACGGCTCTGCCTGCGCGTATTTTCCTTGATGCCAATAAAGGTTCGTTAACGCATCCAGAACCTTTGCTGTCTCAAGGCTTTCACCTCCCGCATGGAGTTCGCAGATTGAGCGTGCTCGCAGCAGCAGCGGTTCTGCGTCTGCATACTGTCCCCGTTCGCGCAGGTACACGCCTGCTTTACAGAGTAGCGCTGCTACTTCTAGGGTCGAGGGCAATTCATGCTCTGCCCACGTTGCACACCCTACCACATGTGGTAGTAAACGCCCGCACTGCGCCCATTCGTGAAAGTCTCCCTCTGGGAAGGTTGCGTTGAGTGTTCGCATCACTCGCACGCGCCACTGCTTGCTGAGATTAGCGTCCATGCGATCACTCACGACTGTCTGTACCAGCCGGTGCATCGAGATGGTTTGCTCTTGCGTCTGCTGCCTAACTAACGAGTACCGTTGTAACGCGGCAATACTCTCGCTGAAGACGGTGGAATCGAACTGAAAGCCCCCATCAGACTGAAACAGTTCCTCCGGTATGGCGTCGGGCTGGAGGAAGGCACAGAAGCGGAGGATATCTCGCGCCATTGGGTGCTGCTTACGAGCCTTTTGCATACTGAGCGACAAGGTGACCACCACACTTTCAGGGTGTTCGCTGGTGTGGCTCACAACGATCCCCCGCCGCTTCAAGAGCTCAAGGCGCTCTTTCTGGTTCTGGTAGAGCTGTATATACCTAGCCAGCGATACAGATTCCTCAATATATGCCCCGGCTTGGTCGAGTGCCAGCGGTAGTCCCCCCAGCATGTCCGAAAGCGTGCGTGCGCTGGCCACGTCTGCCGGGGCTGCCTGTTCTAACGGGCTTTCTATGGAGATACGCTTCGCCCTGCGGAGCAGGAGTCTCGCTCCGGCGTCGGTATGGAGCGGTTCTACAGGAATAGCCCGGGCAAAGGTACCGGTAGCTTGCGAGCTGGTCGTCACCAGCACGCGCCCCTGGATTTCGTCAGGCAACATGTCCTTGAGCAGGTTGAAATCCTCGACATCATCGAAAATGAGCAACCAGCGCGTCAACTCGGTCAGCCATACTTTAAACGCTGCAACCACCTGCTGTATGTTGGCTGCATCTTTGCCAGGCAGGTCGAGTACCTGAGCGATAGCTGTCATATCGGCCATAAGCGCTTGTCGTGATGAGGCCTGCAGCCACAGGATGGTATGGACCGGAAAGGGATCTTCATAGACGTGACGACGGCAGCGGTACGCATATTCCGCTGCAATCTGCGATTTGCCGATGCCGCCGAGACCGGTGAGCGCCAGGGGCTGTCGTGCTACCGAGCCAGTACGTTGCGCTAAGAAGGTATCCTGGATTTGCTGCAAGATACCTGCTCGTTCGGTAAAAAACGCATTGTGCTGGTGGGGGACGTACCAGAGGGATATCTCATCTTCGGGTGGGCATCCCAGTGCGCTGGGACTTTTATTGAAGATCTTGCAAAGTTGACCGAGGTGAGCCGATGTCGGGGCAGAGCTACCTTTCTCCCACCGCTGAATTGTTTTAACCGTCACGACACCTTTGAACTCTTTACTACTATCGATTTTATCGGCGAGCTCCTGTTGCGTCCATTCTTGCTTCTCTCGCTCGTAGGTGAGCAACTCGTTCGGTATACCTGGCGGTGACTTATGCATGGTGAAAGCTCCTTCGGATGTCCTACGACGGCTCACTGACAATTTCAAGGTGTCAGATAATTGAGCAGTTTTCTCCCATTCGAAAAATCACCCTTTTTGTTTTAGAGGCGTAAAAATCTACTTCACAGAAAAAGCATTTCAGTTTTTGGATATCTTCAAAATGTCCCAAAATGTCGCTCCGATTAGCCATATTTACAGGCATACTATGGGTAAGCATTCGATTTAGAACACGGTTCTTCCTAACCGTAGTCCTAAAAGACGATGCGCCGGATTGTCACCTGTAGCACTTTCTTGTAGATCGGACTCGTACTACCTGTCGATCCATTATATTCCAGACGGCAAGAGTATCCTTGTCGCTATTCTCAAAGGAGATGCACAAACATGGCAAACCAGCCTAATCCGAACTTTGGCACTGGCGAACCTGGTACTGGCGGTAGCCAGAACTTCACGCCTCCTGTTCACGGCTATATGCCCGGCTATGGTGAAGTGACGGCTTCATTCGGACAGGGTCCAGCAGAAGGTCAAACGCTGCTTGCCCCCGGCCACGTTCCGACCCGCTCACAGTTTGATGGCCATCCTGGACATCGCGGCCATGAGCACTTTGATCCGCATGGCCAAAATGGCGGGCCCAACCGTGGCATTTTCGGTGGACGCTAGACTTGCGTATTGAGTCCCTAGCAGAGCTATTCATGCGAGTAGCATGACTTAAAAATGATGCGGCGCGCGTCACCATCATCGGTAACGCGCGTCCGTCTCCTTGCTTCAATATCATGATATAGTAGAGCTATGCGCACTCAGGGCAAGCCAATCTCTCGTGAACTTTCTGGTGAAGAACTTCAGCATTTAGCTGAAGCCTATGCATATCTTATGGAGCTGGCCGAACGCGATCCTCGCAATATATGGCTCTGCCAGGGTATTCTCACAGCGCTTGCCGACTTTGACCTTCACATTGGCGAGACATATGGGCGAGTAGCTACCAGCCCTTACGTCGAACTGAATGAGTATCTGCTCTATCTCCTGGATATCCAAAAACCAGCCGAGAGCAAAGAACAGCGGGCTTATGAAAAGAAGACTTTGGCGCAATTTAGGGCGATTATCATGGAGTTTATCAAACAATACGCTCCAGGTTTTGATGACTCATGTATAAGGAGTAAACATAAGTCATTGAAGCCTGTGGAAGAGGACTAACCTCGCCGCAGCTTACCATCCCTTCTACATCGGCACCGAGCCCTGCAGCCTAGTTATAGCGTCGGCAAGCTATAGAAGAGATTGCTAGCAAACAGGCGAATCTATATAGCTGTTCATTGCCCAATATACGCACATCTCCATTATGAGTACTATTACTCATTTGTAGTTCGTTTTCCGAGCTTGACTGCTGAATGTCATCTAGGTACTGTGTCACCCAGCGAGGTGCCTGTAAGCGTATGGAGCAGCGTACACCAGATCGCCTTACGCCCAACGCTATCTCGCGGTGAAGATCCTGCATGAAGAAAGTGAGGGAAAGCCTCATGTCCAAAGGCAAAGCGCTGGGTCTTACGATCCTCTGCGGCGTGTTCTGTGTCATTTTCCTGTTCACACCGTTATACGGCTGCGTATTCCCTTTCCTGATCGTGGGCCTCGTCTTCGGCCTGATCGCCTACAGGAAGCACCAGCGCGATACGAATATTATCACCGAGGCGTACCAGCAGCAGGCTACTACCAGCCGCCAACTGCCAGAGCCAGCAATGACGAGCAAAGGCAGCACCCGGTTGTTTGTGCCACCACTATAGAAGTAAGAAAGAGCAACTCAAGAAGCTAAAAGCCACGGAGGACCAACTCCCAGTGACCCAGTAGTGTATGTTCGCAAGCTTTGCGGTTCTCCCTTTCGTGAAAGCTCTGGAATAGTTGAGAAACCAGGAGAAAAACTTGGCTTCACGACAGGCTGCCATTTCATTACGCGAATGTGCTGGCTTCAAGACCACGGAAAGCGCCGAAGAGCCGTTTAATTGTGGGATTTACAGTATGTATTCTGACGCTCATTACAAAACGCCTCATCGCCAGAGAGTATTCTAACCAGAAGCATCCTTAAACAACCAAAGCCTGGCAGCCGACATACTCATCGTCATAGCTACAGAGGTTGAAGCAGCATCGGTCTTGAATCTTATATCAGCGAGTAAACAGCGTTTTATAAGAGATAAGACGTATTATGATCTAGGAACTATTGGTGGGGCAAGAACTGTATGGTACAATCGGGAATGGGTTCAGGTGGTTTGGGTGGCTCTCTCCTGAGAGCGTCAGAGGGCATTCGGGCGCTATCGCCATCAGCTATCATCATGGTCGGGATCGCCTTTGGATGTGACTCGACAAAGCAGCGTATAGGCGATATCCTGGTTTCCCAGCAGATTGTAGCATATGATTTTCAACAGGTCGGCACTGGTGCCGATGGCACAGCAGATGTTCTTATACGAGGAGATCGTAGCTTCAGTAAGGTTCCTAGATAGATTTAAAAGTGGTTGTCGAAACTGGCCAAGCTGACTACCCTTTTGCTGTATAACTTTCCTGTTATCCTTACTTGCAGGTGCGGCAACAGGAAGAGTCAGGTGTGACAGAGAGTAGTCAGCTTTCTGGCTTATGTGAAGCTAGATTTAGGCTTCGAGAGTGAGTATAACGGGAAACAAGTCAAAATACACTATAAGAACCTCTGACATTTTTCATAAGGAGCTATTAGGATACGATATCGCTTAGAATCACGGATGTAGCACCACAATACTTTACATTGATGTTACACCCATGATACAAAAAGGTATTGCATCTTCTTTTATGATTAGGATATAGTTTTACAAAGTTAAGATGATCATTGTGAACTTACTTGCAGGTGCGGCCACGATGGTTATTAGGTGTGACAGAGCAGTTTGGTCCAGGTATATTCTTTGATCTCCCAGACTGTGCCACTTTGTGCTGCTCTGTTCCTAGAGAAAAGAGAAACATATGAGCAGTATAAAGGGGTTCTTGAGACCTTCGTCCTTCGGTGTTCCTTTGTCCGCTGTTGTTAAAGTATATCCCTTTTTTATTTTAGGCGAAAATAAGGGTGTGCTACGATGACACAGTTGCAGGAACCACCACGTCAGAAGCGATTTTTTCAGAAACGCTTCTTGCTTTTGGGCCTCCTCCTCTTGATTGGTGCGGTGGTTGCCGGGATTCTGAATGCCATTGGCCTTCTTCCGGGTCCCTGGTCGAATATTCTCCAGATAGTTTTTGCAGGCTCTGGCGTTATTATTCCGTTGCTCCAGTGGTGGTGGTCATCTCCGGCGGAGATAGCTTCCGAGACACAATCGTCACTCCTTGTTCAACAACGCCCGTCAAGCATACAAGCTCAGCTAGGTATAAGCAAGCGCAAAGGGGCACTCATTAGACCTCTCCCACCACCCTCGCTGGCTGTTGCCGTATACTAAGGCTATGCACCAAACAAAAACAGTCCCATCAAAATACGCCCAGATAAAAGAACTCCCACCCGCGCAGTTCCGCCGACTCACCGGCATCAAGCCAACCGTCTTCGCCCAAATGCTTGTCATCCTCCGGCGAGCAGAGAAACGTATGCGGAAACGAGGTGGCTACCAACCAAAGCTCTGCCTTGAAGATCGGCTGCTGCTCTCCCTGGAATACCTCCGGGAATACCGTACCTACTTCCACATTGCTCAAAGTTATGGTGTCAGCGAAAGTACCGCCCAACGCATCAGCCGCTGGGTGGAGGATACCCTCATCCGTGACAAACGGCTCGCTCTGCCAGGCCGCAAAGCCCTCCAGAAGAGTGATGCGCAGTTTGAAGTAGTCCTGGTGGATGTAGCCGAAATGCCCATCGAGCGCCCAAAAAAAGACAAAGACAGTACTATTCCGGCAATATGCTCTGTTTGCCGTCTTGTCGTTCGCTCCGGAGCTTGAAGTAGTAGTGGACTGAACGATAGTTTGGAAACCCCTCCGGCAGCATATTCCACTGGCAACCGCTCTTCAGGACATACAGGAGGCCACAGAAAACATCGTACAGGTCCAGCGTACGAGGTTTGGTGTGTCGTCGAGCGGATTCGAGATACGGGCGTATCTGTTCAAATTGCTCGCGACTGATGTCGCTGGGGTAGCTTTTACGCATAGACTCTTCCTTGTTTGTGTTTGCAAGGATAGTCTACTTCTGTTCAGAGATTTTGGATAGGTTCTTAGCATGAATTGACCCAACGGTATCGGCAGATTCCTAGGGACCCCGGTGCAGATCCCTGGATAGGCCCTCGCCAAAGGGAGCTTCTCAGGATTCGGGACGGGAATCCAACAACCCACGAAAACTACATGGAAGAAATGTTTGGTCTGCACCGTGTGCGGCACCCAGAAACTGGGTCGAACACAAATGAAACATTATCGTACGTGACATACAAGACCCCGAATGTGCCCCTTATTGCCGCGACCCCTGCAATCGAATTTGCCGTGTCATAAAACGTATATACCCATATAGCCTTAGCGAACGCAGTCAAAACCTGTTCTGTTTCTACCCCACCTTATGCAGTCTCGACAGAAATTCCATAGCATATACGGTCGGTTGTTTTTCCACTTATCTTTGAGTGCGGTGAGACCATCGGCCGGATACTTTTTCGGAATGGCAAAGGATTGTGCCCGCGACTGTCTGGCAAACCATCTGGTGGTCCATCCGTCAGCTTTCTCGTCAACAAAGAGCACGGCGGACTTCAGCACCGATGCGTTCAGGTAACTTCATGAATGCGGACAAATCGGCCTTTTGTTCTTTCCTCAGTTTTTGGTGTTTGAACACACCTTACCGTATATCTGCTGTAGCTTGGTTTGAGTGTGTTTGGCCTATAGTTATTTAAGAGCCCTTTTATGGAACGAGTACAACGGAACCAAGAGCACACAAGTGAACAACCCTCTCTGATATCATCCGAAGCAGGAGTAGTACTAAGACAAACAGGTATTACTATTTTGATGGACGATGATTTTACGACTGCATTCTGGCGGCAATCTATTAATAGGTTTCTTAATGATTTGGATAGTCAGAACGTGCCGTTCCACCTGCACCAACTAAATACACTCAATACATCTACCCCCGAACTCAATGATCAGTTGCGAGGATTTTCAAACACTGACGCTCCGGGAACTATTATGCTGGTATCTACATGTATCTCAGATGCTTGGTGCAGCGGACAAATCCCGGATGCATTGCAGCAGCTAGCAGAAAAAAAGAATGTTGCTATAGTATCGTTGTTCAATATGAGGCATATACGCGGAACAGCTCTTGGAGCGGGAGAGATAAGAGGAGCATTCGTTCCTACTAGTACGCCTGAATTACTGTCGAATAATACACAACTGAGCTACCAAAAAAAAGAGGGCGGCCACTTGCAAAGAATAGAGAATCAGATAGTATACGGCGGGGATAGTTTTACGTCAGTGACACCCATTCTCGAATTAAATAAAGAATCAATGAGCCGTTATGCAGAAATACTTTCGGGGAAGCCGGAACGGAGCATACCAGCGGTCCATTTTGACCCTGCGACGATGGCTCTGAGTCATGAAGAGAACCAGCAACAACTTGAAGTACAACCTCAAATTGATCCTAAAGAAAGAGTTCGAAAATTCAGGTATTTTGGCGAAGAGGCACACAAATTGGCACGTACACTAGCAGCAGTACCTTTAGACTTAGATGCCATTGAAGCCATTCGAGAAAAAATGCACCCTAAGGCAACAGAAACGGATTTCGCATTGGTAGCATTAGGGGGGATACTGAAGATAACAGGCGAAAGAGATGGCCTTCCTATGCTCGATTTTCATCCCGGGGTTAGGAATATTTACCTGCAAGCTCTTCCTAGGCTGGAAGAATGGCATGCACTGAGCATAGGTATTGCTGCGCTTGCAGAGAAATACCCTAAAGATTCCCATGAGGGAGCTACATTTCGTCAATTAGCAGAGGCTACAAATGGAGACGATATCAATATCGTTATTAACGAAATCACATATCCATGGGCGAAAGCTTATGCCCCTAAATTGGCAGGATCAGAGTTGTATCATGAGCTTAGTGAACATCTAAAGACTCGCATCGGGGAATATGAGCGGCAACATCAGCTAGGCCAAGCGCAGATGGGAGCGGAAAAACGTGCAGTTACTGTCACTGTTGAGCATGATCATGGCGAAAGTGTGCTGAGAAGGATAGCGCAGCTTCATTCGCCTGATTTTCAAAGGTACGCAGATTTAGAGAGTCTGGAAGGATTTCCCGCTGCACTGAGAGCGATGGCGCTCTTTTTAGCAGAGCACCCAGGCGCGAATGGTTTTACCCACGATACGATAACCAAAAGATGGGGAGCGCCCATGGAATTGATTGAATATCCTACACGAGATGTGTACTGGCGGGATGCTAATGTCTTCTATAGGGCGAGGATGGAATACATGAATGATAAGGAACGGATAGACGGAGTAAATCCGACAAAAATCTCTCTTCATGCATTCGATACGTCCAAATTGCCTAGGGATATCAAGCAATTTGTGGGTATGGAGAATAGACTTGGCGCACAACAATTATTTAAGTACGAGTTTGGCTATAGACAGTTACCTCATCAAACGGTAAAAGCAGGAAACTCCTCAGGGCATATTTATCAAACAGGCGAAAGTTTTCATGTTGAAACCCACTGGGGACAGAACAGGCATTTAATCACCTCAGGGGAAAGAGATAAATACGTTATTCCCGCACCCCGGGAAACAACTGAGCGGATTGCACGCATAACAATAATAGCCGCTGGCATAATGCATAAACGCTATGAAGCAATAACCCAAGCACCATTATTGGGTCAGAGGCCTCCTCAGCAGCAATAATTGCATGTTACTACTATAAGTCGCCTTCATTAAATATGTCGGCCTCACCTTCCCAGAAGTGTATGGATTAATTACCTCTGGATGGACCTTGCTGCTGCATAGGTTGTGTTTGCTTGAACCCGCCCAATGGAGCCATTTTTACTTCTACCTCGTGCAAAAGTCTTTCTATAGAAAGTAGCTGAATATGCAGGTAATCCTAGAGCCAACCAGATGAAGCGTAAAACCTTGCGTTCGCAGGCTCAGTTATTATCATACCTTTCGCTAATGGCCCCTGGATGAAAAGCACCAGTAATAGTGTTTTTCCGTCGCGCTATGCCTTTCCAATCACCTACGTGGCTTGCGTTAGCCCACGCCTATTTCACCTGTACCAAGGCTCTTTTTGGCTTGTCTATGGCATATCAATAAAAAGCTACCACATCACAATGCCTTTGACGTTTCTTTTTTTACCTTCTCTATACCCCATAACTCTAATGCATCGAATGCAAAAAGGAGATACGTTGTGCCAGAGGACGTTAAAATAGGAAATTTTATAGCGTAGTGCTATCATAGGCCCATGCCTTCATACCCTCACACTAACCCTTGGAAAACCCTTACGAGCCGCATAGCCTACCAAAGCCCATACCTTACCGTGCGTGAGGATACGGTGATCACTCCAGGTGGGAGTGAAGGAACTTACAGTGTGGTCGAATCTAAACCTGGTGTACTCATTATTGCCGAAACAACTAATAATGAGATATACCTCATTGAGTCGTTTCGCTATCCGCTCCAAGCATGGCGTTGGGAAATTCCTGGCGGTGGTATCGACGAAGGTGATACCCCTCTGCAGGCCGCAAAGAAAGAACTCGAAGAAGAGCTTGGGTTAGTTGCTCATACCTGGCTCCAGTTGGGAGATATATACCCATCAAATAACGGGCCACTCAATGACCACAACATAGTCTTCCTCGCACGGGATCTTCATACTGCGCAAATGCATCATGAGGCCGGTGAAGCTATCAGTCCACCAAAAGCGGTCTCCTGGGAAACGGTACTGTCTATGGTGCGCAATGGTGAATTTACTGACGGACAATCGCTGGGAGCATTGCTATACTACAAAGTTTGGCGAGATGAACGAAAGCAGGCTTCATCTCACTGACATAGTAAACGGCTCTAGGTCGATAGAAAGGTTTTGCCTTAGCTATCCTGGGTAACTACCAGCCAGGGATAGAGACCTTACGAGTAGCACATTACTCTTAGAAGAAAAGAATATCGTAAAGAAGCACGGACTTAAATAGTAGTGTATGCCTTTATCGCTCCTCATCTGCATCCTGGCTTCCATCAACGAATGGGTCTGGCAGAATTGCACCTGTCGAGGGGACACCTAAATGGCTACGGCCATCTTCAGCAAGCTCGCCCCCAGGAAAAGGTGTTGCCCTACCCCTCAAGCGATTCGTACGCTGCTCGGCTATCAACCGGTTACGGCGTGCATCCATAGTTCCGTGCCTCCCTAGAGACTTTGCTATCTGCTTCCTGCGCTCAGAGTGCCGGAGCCCTTCCCTGACTGCTGCTTCAACATTCGCAGCATTGGGTGCGGAGGTTGAGGAATGCGACAGTGTGCCATGCACTGCCTTTTCCTCTGGTAACACCGATGCTTTGGACTGTATAGGCGAAGCGGATGTCAGAGGCGCTGAGGAAGGGATAGTAACTTGTAATCCATTACCAAGATTAATCTCCACATCACCTGTCCCCTCAGACCACTTAAGGTGTCCTGAAGCGTCGCTTCTTTTCTCGATCTGCGGCCATACCTTCGGATTGAATGGGATGGTACCCAAAATATATGACCCATTTGGCTGCGAGACCATGGCCCCTGCTAAGAAAGGGGGCTGATTCGTTGGCCTCTGTCTTTTATTGGAGCCTTTCGCTATATATGCATAGTCTTTTAGCGCTTGCGCTAACGTATGCTCAAGTACTTGATCAACGGTCCAGAAGGGTTGTACCGTTCGTACATTACGGTATAGGCCTGCTATTTTATCACGGAGACCGGTACTCGTCATATCTCCCACATCGTCCGGGTTACTAGCAAATACTACCAGGGATTCCTCCGGCTTACCATTCGCTAAAACGTTGGTACGCGATAGTGCGATCTTGCCGTCAGCAGAGACAGCTTCCATCTCTTCATCAAGAACAAGAACACCACCAGGCGCCTTCTGCTGCTCCCCAGTTACAGGCTTAGGGCCAATATCCGCCGGAGCTGAGGCAGCAGACGGTACAACAGGCTCCTTTTTTTGTAAGGCATCAGGGGCTGGGACTAATGAACTATGCATCTTTTGATGACCCATTGTGGTCGACTGACCTTCCTGGGTTAGGGTACTGGGCCTCGGGGTTGAAGTACGAACAATCTCTATAGGCGGCTGGTTTCTACTAGGCCGCTTCAATCTCGTTGTCCGTTCTGTATGATCACTGCGCGATCGTAGGAAAAGAGCGCCATAACCAACGGCCAATACTACTAGACCGAGAACTGCCGGTAGCGGGTTGAAGTTGAAGGAACCCGATTGCTCAGGATAACTTGGCAACACGCTGGGTGTTGGTGTGCTTGGTACATATGGCCCAAGTTTTGGACCGACCGTTGGGGTCGCACTTGGTGTCGGGGTTGGGGATGGTGTAGATGACTGAGCCGGTAGATTAGCAGGGTGACTGCTCGCTCCTGCACTAGTACTACTCTGCTGGGTGATGGTGCTCAGATGGTCGCTGTGAGGTTCTAGAGTACCCCCAGCCTGCCCGCCAGTCGAAGCCAACAGATGGTATTGCCCATTATGTGCATCGTATTGCACCTCCGCTACCCGGCTACTGAGCCTATAACCGCTCGTTTCCAAAATACCGCCATCCTGTTGTAGGCCTTTTTGGACATGATCGTCAATACCAAGGTACCGGAGGACATCGTCCTGTTGCAATTGGACATGTGTCCCGTTTTCGGTGATCGCATCAACCGTGCCGTTATGGCCCAGTACTAGCTGGCCCTGTTTATCAAAGGGAATAAGATACGTGTGGCCACCATCTTGTAGAGTCACAGCATTGCCAGTATGGTCAAGGGAGAACATGCGAATTCCCTTCCCATCAGGCGTCACGTCTATAGCGAAATCCTGGCTATGACCCGATGTGATTCCTTCGTTAACCAGTGCCGGGCCTTTCGGCGCGGCAGTAAGCGCGTGTTCCTGCCCAGCGCTTTGAGCACTTTGCAGTCCGATATTATGCGACACGCTATGTAGACTGGCGGCATGCGCCTCGATGGACGTCGGGTTCGGCACACCCATAACTGAGCTAAATCCCTGTACTAACAGCGCAGATTCGGCGATCATGCGCACGGCTGCCACGCTTGCAAGTGCGCCATAGGCCACCTTATGCGACAGCTCATGCCGCGCAGCCCACTTGACATCTGCCCGTGCCCGTTCATCCAATTCGGCTGCTATGGCTCCACTTTGTTCCCGGCGTGCGGACGAGATCTCATCAGCATGGCTTGCCCGACACACTACTTGTGCATCAAGCTCATCTTTGTACGCTTCGAGCTCTCGGGCACGCCGCATATTACGCACATATCCCCGCGCCAGTGACTGACCGATGCGCTCTGAGGTTGCAACAAGGGTTGTCACATCTGCAGTTGCCAGCACCTCTTGGCGCGAAGCAAGCAGTTCATCAGCTGAAAGCATGCGTGAAAAGCCTCTCGCGCCAGCACGCGCAATCTGGTGCTCTTCACCTAACGGGGATAATACGGCACCGGCATACGCCAAGGCTTTCATACCTATTTCCTTTATCGTAGCCGTCGGCAATTGATGTGCCCAGGCAATATTTTGTTTGATACGCGCAAGTGCGCTCATGTCCTCACCGGCAGTACCGGTTGCCTGTAATCGTATATGCGCTTGCGCTAGATGTTCCTGCGCCCGCGCGCCAGCATCGTGGACACTAGTTTTAAGCTTGGCTACTCCATGTGCCGTAATCGCCGCGCCGCCTATGAGCTGACCGCCAGGTACAAACATAAGGCCCGCTGCTGCCAAAGATGTTACGGCTGTGCCCTTCTTTACATACTCGTGGAGTGCAGCCTTTACGACCGCCCTAGTCCCCGAGGCCTCGCGTAGTGCCGGAGTCTCTGATTCTGGTTGTCCGACACGTCGGCGGGAAGATGCAACTTCATCGTTCTGGTTACTATCACCCACTATGCGTACTGCTTCATCAGCAAAAGAACTCGTGCTCAAAGTACCAGCCGTCTCGACGCGGAGCTGTTTCTTTACCTCTGCACGTATGAATGGTTTCATCTGCTCAGCAAACGGTTTTTGCCACCATTGCAATTCCTTCATCCGTCGGGACACTTCATTTTCTACCTGCAGCAGCGACTCGGCTGCAGTCACTGCTGGCTGGTTCGCTGCATGCCCTGCTCGCTCCTGCATTGGTCGAACGGTGACCGGACCATCCGGACCAGGTATGAGCGTCAAAGGCTCCTGATTATGTGCAGGATTACCCGCATCGTACGGCGTAAGTCCTTCGACAGGCAACGGGCGTCGGACTGACGGTGCAGCGGTAATACTTTCTGTGGGGGTTGTAGTGGTAGGTATCTCGGCCATAGCAATCCTTTATCAGGCGTGTTGGCCTCCGAATTGATGAGGCGTCTTTACGGACGCGAGGTAATTATCCCGGAAACCTGCAAAGGCTACTACATACACATCTCGTGCGTTTGGCAGGGTACGCGCAAGATAGGCATCGAGTTCCTCACGCGACGGCTGACGCTTAATAAACGCCATAAACTCATCAAGCTTTTCAACTGGCAGATAATCAACAACGGTATCGATGATATGGGCATCAAGCTGCTGAAAGAGCTCCTGCAGAAGATGTTCAGCCTGAGCGGTATCAGTAGGTGTAGTGCCAGCTTGACGCATCAAGTTCTCTAGGAAGACGCGTATCGCTTGTGGTATCTGTAACTGCATATATATCTATCCTTAATATCCTAATCAACTGCAATATAGTATATCATAAATTAAATCAAATGCAAGTATACGCTATACCCGTGTTAGTCTAATCCTAATATATAATATCAAATGAGGAACTAACCAGAGAGCGTAATAATCATCGAATCAAGACTCGTTGGCTGGCCAGGCAGAGACTGCTTGGCTCAGGGGATTGTTCAACAAAACCCTTCTTTCCAGCAAAATTACATAGCTTCCCACGGGTAAACCCGTGGTCCTGGACGCTTACAGCGACGTTCAACTGTTTCTGTTTCGACACGCTGCTCGGCAGCCTTTTTGAGGCTCATCTCTACAGTCGCAGCAATACTTGTGGACGTCCACTCTATGCTCCCCCTAATGTTCCCTACCGATACCTCAATATGTTCCGATGCTCACGAAACAGCCTCATATATTCAGCGAATGATACGCCCGTCTCCTCAACGTATGCCCCAGCCTGATCCAGTGCCAGCGGATGTCCGCCCAATAGTGCTACAAGTTCTTGTGCCTCCTTGCGTATATCTGAAGCGATGATATCAAGTTCTATCTCGTCTTGCGCAATTCGTGAACGCAGGATAAGAAATTTCAGCCCTTTTGCTGGCTCCATCTCTGCGAGTTCAACCTGCGCAGCGATGGCACCAACGGTCTGCGAGCGGGTGGTCAACAGAACGTGCCCTTAGTAGGCGGCCGGAAGATAGGAACAGGCCAGATGCATATCTGCAGCGTTATCCATGATGAGCAGCCACTGTGTGTACTCTTCAAGCCATTGTTTAACTGCCTGCACGAGATGATTCATTTTCTTCTCTTGCTCCGGTAATTCCAGAAGGCATGCCAGCGCGAGATAGCTGGCCTCAATCGTCGCTTTTTCTGCCGCGTCAATCCAAAATACCGCCCGGTAGATCTTCTCACGGTAACACTGGTGCGCGTACTCCAGGGCCAGTTGCGTCTTGCCGATTCCCCCGAGTCCGCTCACGCTCGCCGATTGTGTCACTACAACGCTTCCTTTTTCTTCAAGGAGCTTGCGTAGTTGTTTGAGCTGCGTGTCGCGGCCAGTGAAAAATGGGTTAGGCAGAAACGGTAAGGTATGTACTCTTGGAGGGACGTGTGCCGCCGCCCGGTACAGATCGGCTTTATCTTCCTCAACCAGCTCGAAAGCCACAACTATGGCCTTCAAGTATTCGGAAGATGGAATACTCTCGCCGCTCTCCCATCCTTTATATGTACATAGGGACACACCTAGTAAGTCAGCAGTCCTTTCCTGCGTCCATGCCTTCCCTTTTCGCACTCGAAAGAACTTGAGGACGTTATCGAATCTACTTTCTTCCAGCATGGCCAACTCCTCCAGAACTTGCACCTTTATACACTGATGCCGCACGTTGACTATCGTATGCTTTTCCCGGGAGGTCTCCATAACGGGTTCCTCCAAACACCTTACAGAAGAGAGTACGCGAAAAACGCGTAGTATCGTCAATTGTAGCGTATTTTCCGTAGCTTGACTACCGGCGGATAGACTGGAGGTACTGCCACACCGGCTTTGAAAAAGGGGCAAGCATAGTATCCGAAGATACAACGATTGCCTATGTGATCACCAACTACCTTCCGTCATTCCAGCTCACCACACTGAAGGATAGTGTAGTTACCTAGTACAAGCATCCTCGTCGGTGTAAGGAGCACCGAACGGGCCTAGCCAAACAACCGGCCGCTGCCTTTACTGCTCACGAGCAGCAATACGATTCTGGCGAGCACGGCCGGTTGTTTGGCTATCGTTCCCGCAGTGGAAGTCCCAGACTATCACAGGAAACACGGGTTATATATGTCCGGTGACATCAACCTTGTCTGTTGGATGGGTCTCGTGATTTACAGCACTCATACATTGACATCGGAAGCTCCTTACATGTATAGATGGGGGTACCTCTTATAGGCTATTTATTTTCATGAACCACGAAAGTACATCACAGAGACCGATCAACCCCGAAACCCAAACGGCTGTACACCCCGAGGATCTTGGTATACTGCATGAGCAGCATTTTCCACGCATTGCGCGCTATATAGGTAATATCATAAATAATCCTGACGCAGCTCCCGACTTGGCTCAAGATACATTTGAAAAGGCATTTAGGGTTTTGGGGGACCAGCACCGTCCTGATGGGCCAGAGCCAATCTCACCTAAAGGTGTACTAGGGTGGCTACTACGCATTGCAAGCAACAAAGCGAAGGACTACCTGAGAGGAGAAAACCGAAAATATACCGAATCAGTCGATGCATACACGGATTGCGACGAACAAACTACACATTTTCATGGTAATTGGGGAGGCTTGCAATCTGTCTTTACCGATCCTCGGGCCGATGTTGAGGAAACGGTGGCGAGGAATATTACCCTACAAAATATTTTTAGTACGCTCCCGTCAAAAATGGCTCAGACCCTCTACCTCGCATGCTACAAGGGATATAGTTACGCGGAGATTGCGAAGCTGATGGAAGAAAAAGAGGCCACAATCAAGACGCGCATTCATAGAGCACGTCTGCTTATTGGGGAAATCTCGGATAAGGATGAGGAGAGTCCCTGGTAGCTACCATCTGAAGGCCATGAACAAATCTCTCATCTCTCCTAAGAGTAACTGGCGATTTTTAGGCTGTGCATATTGCCACTGATATACTCAGTCTATGGCAGACCCTAATCGGCCCCATGTGTATGAAACTCCCAACAATCCTATTAGGATAAAAATCGTCGAACAAAAGCTTTTGAATGCCGAGCAGTATGAACAGTGGATAACCAAGCACCTGCCAAAATTTAGTGGTGACATCCATGGCGCAGCAAAGCTCTTAGAAGCATTTACCAGTGGGATGACAATTGCGACTGAAAAGTATAACGCTGGTCGGGTCTATGTCGAACCGAAACTTGCCCTGAATATGACTCCCGCGGTTGGAGCGGTTATCACCAGCTTAGAGTATGGAGGTCAATATTTTGCGATTGTTCGACAGGATTACCTTGAGGCGACATCACTTGAAGATCCGTATGCCATAACTATCGTTTCCAGCGACTCTGGGCCTGATAGTGACATGCCAGCCCTTATTGGCACCATGCCGCAGTTGTTTAAGCTCGGAGGTGCCCAGATGGTAGATCACTGCTACTTTTTCCAACGCCACCACGAAGACGATTATCTGCCTATACCTGGAGGACCTGTTCCCTATGTAGAATACGATGCACAGCCACACCAATATAGAGCATTACTGCTTCAACGCGAGATTGCAATTACAGATGACATGCCAAAAGAAACGCTGGACGTTATAAATTGGCGGCTAAACAAAGCATTCACATACCGACCCGATTTACCTGTCCCTCCTGCCTCTAATAATCCATAACAGGGATTCGTCGACGGCCACCTTGTTCATGATGCGCCTGTCTTCTGATGTGAGGTGAATATAGCTCATGCAGACATCGGAGCAACTCTGTTTTAATTTATGAAACCTGAGTCACGAACCCTCCCACTTGGTCGCTGACGCAGCGTCCGAAGATTAAAGCCGCCTTCGACTACTTCAAGGGGCATATGGCCAGCTCATTTCCGATACGTGTGCAAAAGGGTACTTCTTGCATTACCTGCGTGTGTTGCTGGAGTACCAATTAGCTAATGCGTGATTTATGGTATTGAGGCCACTATATAGCCTAACACCCCATGATTTAGGTCTATGCTGTAGCACCTTGCTCATGGAAATAATGGAGCCTGTGTTATATCCTCATTCAGTATGATCCATCCGCGCATATCTCGCTTCGGGTAATTGTATGGTTCAGTATACCGTGATGCATTTGCGATGTGTATAAGGGTTGCGAACCTACTGTTCTGTTTTCATAAATTCATCATCGAGACAGAGTTGTGTTTTGAATCTCTGCATTAGTTGTATTGCAGTCTCAGGAGTGAGGTTGTTATAAACATCAACGTGGGCGACACAGAATCCTCCCAGTACCTTAAAGAATTGACCCTAATCGTATCATAGTGATACGATTATACTATATGAATGACACGAATATGCCAACACATATTTTGGCTGCCTTCGCAAAGGGCAAATCGCTCAGTTCGTCCGAGGTTGCGGAGCTCGTTCCGACAAAACGGTCTC
>Ga0070741_10007557_pt1 | contig 22405 bp, 21 predicted proteins | sample Coa_R1_4_FD_66440 | JGI IMG/M metagenome (GOLD analysis project Ga0070741, IMG submission 66440) | Surface soil microbial communities from Centralia Pennsylvania, which are recovering from an underground coalmine fire - Coalmine... | ecosystem: Environmental > Terrestrial > Soil > Unclassified ... | reverse complement strand
GAGTTCATCGTGCGCTTCACGCACGACGTCGAGATGGACGCCGTGCTCCCCGGGGTGCCTCCGACGGGCCGGCGGGTCGAGCTGCCGCACGTCGCCGTCGTCGGCTTCGAGAACGGCAAGGTCGCGTTCGAGCGGATCTACTGGGACCAGGCGTCCCTGCTGGTGCAGATCGGGCTGATCGACCCCGACGGGCTCCCGGTGGTGGGAGCGGAACAGGCCCGTGTCGTGCTCGATCCGAGCCGGCCCCGCAACGAGCTCATCACGCGCGCCGAACCGTCCGCGTGATCAGCCCGCGACCGGCACCTGCCGGCTGAGGAAGTCGACCGCGTCGTCCCAGGCCTGGTCGGCGGTCGCTTCGTCGTAGAACGTCGAGGCCTCGGCGCTGAACGCGTGCTGCGCGCCCGGGTAGGTCCGGATCGTGGCGTCGACGCCCCACCGCTCCAGCCGGCCGCGCAGCTCGGGCAGCCGCGCGGGCGGGAGCACGACGTCGAGGTCGCCGATCAGGAACAGCGTCGGGCACCGGATGTTCCACAGCAGGTCCATCGCGTGGACGGGCCGGCGGTCGTCGATCACGTCGAACGTCGGCTGGCTGGGGTAGAAGAGCACGGCTGCCGCGAGGTCGTGGCGCAGGCAGGCGGCGAACAGCGCGAGTGTCGCGCCCGTGCAGTACCCCCAGCTCGCGATCCGGCCGCCGTCCACGTCGGCACGGGCCGCGAGGAGATCGATACCCGCGAGCAGGTCGTGGATCGCGCGCCGGAAGTCGAGCGCGTCGAGGTGGCGGACCATCCCGTCGATGTCCGTGTAGTCCTCGGGGTCCTCGGGCCCGCCACCGCGGTAGTAGTCGGGGACGATCGCGACGTAGCCGAGGTGGGCGAGCGTCGCCGCGACGCGCCGGATGTAGGAGTTGATGCCCGTGCCCTCCGCGCCGACGGCGACGGCCGGATGCCGACCGGGTGACGCCGGTCGGGCCAGGAAGGCGGTCGTCGCGCCGTCGCGCGTCACAAGGTCGACGGTCTCGGTGACGACGCCGTCGTACTGCTCGTGGTCGGGCCGGACGGTCATGGTCCGCTCTCCGTGATCGCGTCAGGGGTCAGGTAGGGCTGCGGGAGCCGGGCCATCATGGCGCCGTCGACCGGGACGGCGACGCCGGACACGTACGCCGCGTCGTCGGACGCCAGGAACGCGGCGACCGACGCGATGTCCTCCGGGCGGCCGAGTCGCTTCATCGGGATCTGGGCCGCGTAGAACTCGAGGTCGGGAGCGAACCGCACGAACGCGGGTGTCTCGATCGGCCCGGGGCAGATCGCGTTCGCTCGCACCCCGAACGGCCCGCCCTCGACCGCTGCGCTGCGGGTCAGGTTGATGACGGCCGCCTTGGCCGCACCGTACGACGACCGGCCGGCGGCGGCCGCGAACCCCGCGTTCGACGCGGTGTTGACGATGGCGCCGGCGCGCTGTTCCTTCATGACCCGCAGCGCGGCGCGCATCCCGTAGAGCACGCCGTAGAGGTTGACCCGCAGCACCTCGTCGAACGTCTCGTCGGAGACGTCGACGATGGTGTCGGGCAGGCCGTAACCCGCATTGTTGTGCATCACGTCGAGGCGGCCGTGGCGCTCGACCGCGGCCGCCACCAGCGCGTCGACGTAGGCGGGGTCGGTCACGTCCCCGACGTGGGCGGACGCGCTCCCGCCGGCCCGGCCGACGGCGTCCGCCGTCTCGGCGGCCGTCGTGCCGTCGCGGTCGTTGACGAGCACCTGTGCACCCTCGGCCGCGAAGCGCCACGCGGTCGCCCGGCCGATGCCCGACCCGGCTCCGGTGACGACCGCGACCTTCCCTTCGAGCCGACGCCCGGCCGTCACGTCAGCTCGCTCCGGCTCCGGTGAAGCGCTCGAACGCGGTGTCGGTGTCGGGCCTGCCGCTCACGTGCCCTCCGTGGTCATGCGCTTCACCGCCTCGTCGCGAAGGGCGGCCTTCGCGATCTTGCCGAGCAGCGACTCGGGGAGCTCGTCGACCACGTAGACCCGCCGGGGGACCTTGAAGTCGGCGAGCTGCGAGGCGCACGTGTCGAGCGCCTGCCGCCGCACCTCCTCCTCGTCGGCCCCCGGGTGGAGGGTGACGAACGCGACCGCGACCTCGTCGAGGATCGGATCGGGCCCTGCGACGACGGCGGCGCTCGCGATGCCGGGCACCCCGGCGAGGACCCGTTCGACCTCGCCGGCGGCGACGTTCTCGCCGCCCACCTTCAGCATGTCCTTGGCGCGCCCGGCGAACTGCAGCGCGCCGCTCGGGAGTCGCACGACGCGATCGCCGGTGCGGAAGTAGCCGCGCTCGTCGAACGCGTCGGCTGTCGCAGTCGGGTCGTTGAGGTACTCGGCGAACACGGAGAGCCCGCGCACGCCACCGACGAGGAGATCGCCGGGCTCGCCGACCGGCGCGTCGCTCCCGTCCGCCCGCGCGACCCGGATCTGGTACTCGAGCGCGGCGCGGCCGATGGCGCCGTCGTCGACCGGGAAGTCGGGGTCGTTGACGATCGGCTGGGTCACGACCTCGGTCATGCCCCAGGCGTTGAAGAGCGTGACGCCGAAGTGCTCCGCGATCGCGGGTGTCTCCATGCCGAACTGCCAGGCCCGGTAGTGATGCTCGGGCACGGGTTGCTGACCGGCGGTCTTGAGGAGGATGCCGAGCACGTTCGTCTGGGTGCATCGGTGGCGCAGCGAGATCTCCCAGAACCGGCTCGCGGTGAACTTCGGGATGAGGACGACGGTCGCGCCCACCCAGAACGCCGAGAGCGTCTGCCAGGAGAGCGCCGCGGTGTGGAAGAGCGGCGCGTACACGAGCACCACGTCGTCGGTCGCGAACCGCGCGTGGGCCGCGCCGACGCGGCCGCCCCACAGCGCGTTCGCGTGCGTGAAGAGCACGGCCTTCGGGCGCGATGTCGTCCCTGAGGTGAACTGCACACACAGCGGCGCCGCCGGGTCGGGTGCGCGCTCGGGGACCGATCCCGGGTCGGCACGGAGGGCGGGGCAGGTGCCGGTCCGGTCGTCGATCGTGACCGTCCACGGCAGGTCGGCGCCGCTCGCGGTCAGGCGCTCGACCAGGTGCTCGTGGGTGACCGCGCCGACGGCACCGGTGAGGTCGAGGGCGTGGCGCAGCTCGTCGGCCGCGTAGCGCGTGTTGGTGTCGATCGCGACCGCGCCGATGCGCGCGCACGCGAACCAGCAGAACAGGAAGGCGGGCGAGTTCTCGAGGAGGAGCACCACGGCGTCGCCCGCACCGACGCCGCGCTCGGCGAGACCGGCCGCGACCTCGGCCACCTCGTCGGCGAACTGCCGGTACGTCCACGACGTCGCGTCGGCGTCACCCGGCTCCCACACGAGGAAGGTCCGGTCGCCGAAGCGGGTGACGCGCTCCACGAGCGCCGTGTCGACGTCCATCCCGTTGAACGGGTGGATCGCGGGCAGCGTGACGCCGGTCGTGATCCCCACCACGGGGGACGTTAACGCCGCCCGGCGAGACCCGGCGAGGTGACCGGCGCGGCCCGTCGAGCAGCTCGCGTGTGCGGGCCCGGGCGGCATGCCACTCGGCCGCGACCCGGAGAGCCCGTCACCGTGCGAGAACGCGTCTCCCGCCACCCGCGTCGCCATAGTCTGGCCCCGTGGCCGCGACCACGATCGGAGGCGAGGCGTTCGTCGCGTCCGAGATGGGACTGGTCTCGGGCGACGCGCACGTCAACGAGCCGCGCGACCTGTGGCGAGCGAACCTGCCGCCGTCGCTCCGGTCGCACGCGCTCCAGGGCATTCGGGCCGGCGACGACGGCAGTTGGGAGATCCTCTTCGAGAGCGAGCGCATCGACGCGACCCTCACCGACGAGGAGGAACGGATGCGCCAGAGCGACGCCGATCACCGCTTCGCCGTCATGCGCGAGGAGGGCGTCGTCGCCGAGTGTGTCTTCCCGACGGTCGGGCTCTACGTCTGGATGCTCCACGACGCCGCCGGCGGCGCCGCGGCGTGCCGGGTGTACAACGAATGGATCGCCGACGGGTTGGCCCGGCACTCCCCGCGCTTCAAGTGCGCGGGTCTCGTGCCGACCTGGCGTCTCGCCGACGCGCTGGCCGAGGTCGAGTGGATCGTCGACGCCGGCCTCGCCGCGGTCATGCTGCCGGTCGTCGCCTCACCCGACTGGAACCATCGGAGCTGGGCGCCGCTGTGGCGCGCGGTCGAGGAGTCGGGCCTCCCTGTCGTCATGCACCAGGGGACCGGCCACGACATGCTCTTCTACCGCGGCCCCGGCGCGGGCGTGTCGAACCTGCTGGCCACGCAGTCGATGGCGCCGCGGACGGCTGCACTTCTCGCGAACGCGGGCGTCCTGGCCGCGCACTCCGAGCTGCACGTGGTGTTCGTCGAGTTCAACGTGGGCTGGCTCGCCTGGCTCATGCAGACGCTCGACTTCTACACCGAGTCGTTCCGCGCCTACGGCTCAACACCGTCCGGCAAGAAGTGGATCGACCCCGAGCTCCCCGAGCCACCCAGCGCGTACCTGCGCCGCCAGGTGCACGCGACCTTCCAGGACGACCCCGTGGGCCTCCACAATCTCGCGCTGACGGGCGCAGGCGCGCTCGTCTGGGGCAACGACTATCCACACGAGGAGGGCACGTACCCGGCGTCGCGCGCCACCGTCGACCGGCTGGCCGCGGAGCTCACCGCGGCCGACGCGCGCCGGGTGTTCCGTGACAACGCGGCGGAGCTGTTCCACTTCCGCGAGGACGACCTCACACCTCTCCGCTGAGCACGACCTCGCGCTGGTCGGGGATGGGGACGAGCTGGGCATAGTCGACGAACGCGCGCAGCGTGTGGCCGCCGTCGACGGTGAGGAGCTGGCCGGTCGTCCACGACGACTCCGGGCCGGCGAAGTAGCGGACGGCGTGCGCGATGTCGTCGACCTCGCCGCTGCGTTGGAGCGCCTGCTGGGCGAGGAACGCGTCGACCATCGTCTGGTTCGCGAACATCCGCTCCGTCGTCGGCGTGCGCGTCAACCCCGGCTGAACCGAGTTGACGCGGATGTTGTAGCGACCGAGCTCGTCGGCCGCGACGCGCACGAGCTGGTCGACGGCCGCCTTCCCCGCGCAATACGACGACAGGTACTGGCAGCTGAAGACGGCTGCCGTCGACGAGATCGCGACGAAGGAGCCGGAGCCGGCGCGCAGCATCGCGTGGCCCGCGTACTTGAGGACGAGGAAGATGGGCCGCGTGTTCTGCAGGACCTCTCGGTCGAACTCGTCGTCGTCGAACAGGAGGACCGGTTTCACCGAACCTCCGCCCGGCACGACCACCGCGATGTGCAGCCGCCGCTCGGCGTCGGACGCCGCGTCCACCGCGGCGCGCACGCTCGCCGCGTCGAGCACGTCGCACACGGTGTACTCGACGGACAGTCCCTCCGAAGCGAGCGACTCCTGCGCGCCGCGCAGCTTGTCCTCCGTGCGGCCGGCGATCGTGACGGCCGCGCCGTCCCGCGCGAGCAGGCGGGCCGAGCCCAGGCCGATCCCGCTGCCGCCGCCGATGACCAGCGCGCGCCGGCCGTCGAGAGGGAGGTCCATCTGAGTCCTTTCGTCGGATGGGTGGAGCCGCGTGCCCGGCTACAGCGTCAGTGGCCGGTTGGTGAAGCGCCGCTGCGACGGCGACCAGAACCAGCCGCCGCCGGCCTTCGTGCCGCCGTCGGTGGGGATGTTGTGCCCGGTGACGAAGGCCGACATGTCGGACGCGAGGAACAGGGCGACCCGGGCCTGGTCCTCGGGCCAGCCGAGCCGGCCGACGGGTGCCCACGACTCCCACATCGCGTCGTACTCGCTGACCGGCCCGTAGTCGACCTGTGGTGACTGGGTCAGGTCGGGCCCGATGCCGTTGACCCGGATGCCGTGGCGACCCATCTCGACCGCGAGGCACGTCGTGAAGTGCGCCGAGGCCGCCTTCATCGCGCCGTACACCGGCTCGCCGGGGTAGCCCCGCAGGCCCTCGACCGAGTGCACGTTGACGATCGACCCGCCGCCGCCGTCGATCATCGCGTCGAGGAAGGCACGCGTGACGGCGAAGAAATGGCGCAGGTTGATCTGGTACATCGCGTCCCACGACTCGGGCGTCGACTTCCGAAAGCGCACGAGCGGCCGGTAGTCGCCCACGTTGTTGACGAGCACGTCGATCTTCCCGTGCGCGCCCAGCACCGACTCCGCGAGCCGGGCGACGTCCGCATCGACCCTTACGTCGACCACGTGCGCGTTCGCCGTGTTGCCCGCCGCCCGGATCTCGGCGACCTTGGCCTCGGCCCGGGCCGGGTCGATCTCGGCGATCTCGACCTGCGCCCCGTGCTCGGCGAAGAGCCGCGAGATCGCGCCACCGATGCCGTCGCCGCCACCGGTGACGACGGCCACCTTGCCCTCGAGCAGCCGGTTCCAGTCGGTGATCGCGGGGACGTCGGACGGTTGCTGCGGCATGGCGGGCTCCTCCCGTCTCCTCCGGTCGTCGGGCGCGTCAAGCTAGCCGCCGTAGGGAAGTGGGTTCCCGGTGCCGGTGCTCGGCGAGGCGGTTCTCCGCGTGACAGCGTCCGCGGAACGAGGAGACCTTCGGCTCGTTCTCGGCGAGGTTCGTCGCCGTCGGGATGGCGTTCGCAGCGCCGCTCTCGCTGTCGGCTGTCGTGCCACGATGTCGACCATGACGCAGACGGAGACGACACCCCATGGTCTCACCCTGACCGGGCTCGACGGGAAGGTGGCGGTGGTCACGGGCGCGGGGCGCATGCGGTCGATCGGGCGGGCGATCGCGGTGGAGCTGGCACGGGCCGGGTGCGACGTCGTGATCACGGGCACCGGCCGGCCGCCGGAGCGGTACCCCGACGACGAGAAGGCCGCCGGCTGGCGCGACGTCGACTCCGTGGCCGACGAGGTGCGCGACCTCGGGCGCCGCGCCCTCCCGGTCGTGAGCGACGTGGCCGACGACGGCGCCGTCGAGCAGCTCGCGGCCAGGGTCACCGACGAGCTCGGCCGGGTCGACTTCGTCGTCAACAACGCGGGCGCGGCCCGCGGCCCCGACCGGGTGCCCGTCGTCGACCTGGCGCCCGACATCTGGCGCCACGTCATCGACGTCAACCTGAACGGCACCTTCTACATGAGCCGTGCCTTCGGCCGGGTGCTCGTGGAGCAGGGTGAGGGCGGCGCGATCGTCAACATCTCGTCGATCGGCGGGAAGTGGATGGCGGCGCGCACCGCGGCGTACGCGGCGTCGAAGGCGGGGATCCACGCGCTGACCGCGGCGATGGCGCAGGAGCTCGGCCGCGACCAGATCCGCGTCAACGCCGTCTGCCCCGGCATCATCGACACGTTCCGCATGGACGACGTACCGCGCGGCCAGGTGTGGGACGAGATGGTCGCCCGCCAGGTGCCGCTCGGGCGCGCCGGCACCGGTCAGGACGTCGCCTGGTTGGTCGCCTACCTCTGCTCCGACCAGGGCTCCTGGATCACCGGCCAGTTCTACACGATCGACGGCGGCACGCTCCCCGGCCGCTGACGCGACAGCGCGCTACGTCCGCGGGAAGCGGTACAGGTCGCGCGCGTTGAGCTCGGCGATGCGGCGCGCCTCGTCGTCGGGCACGTCGAGCATCGCGTCGGCCAGGACCTTGCGGCTGTTGGGCCAGTTGGAGTCGTTGTGCGGGAAGTCGGCCTCCCACATGAGCTTGTCGAGGCCGATCAGGTCGCGGTTCCTGATCGCGTAGCGGTCGGAGACGATGCACACCCAGATGTGCTCGGCGAACACCTGCGACGGTGGGTCCGTGTTCTCGAGCCCCTCGTAGCGGCTGCGCTCCCAGGTGTAGTCGAGCCGCTCGAGCACGTAGGGCACCCAGCCCGCGCCGCCCTCCGACAGCGCGACCTTGCAGTTCGGTAGCCCGTTGAAGACGCCACTGAACACGAGGTCGCCGAGCGCGCTCATCGAGTTGATGCCGCACAGCGCGATGCCGACCGACGGGGTCGTCTCGGGCGACGGTTTGATGAGCCCGGCCGAAGTGCCGATGTGCATCGACAGCGGCAGCCCGGTGTCGTTGCACGCCTCGAAGACCGGGCGCCAGTGCCCGGTCGGGAACGACGGCAGCCCGAGCGGGTGCGGGTTCTCGACGAACAGGACCGCACGCGATCCCTTCGCCGCGCACCGCTCGATCTCGGCCACCGCGGCGGGCACGTCCCACAGCGGGACGAGCGTCTGCGGGACGAACCGGTCGGGGTACGCGGCGCACCACTCGTCGATCATCCAGTCGTTCCAGGCGCGGACGAGCGCGAGCGCGAGCGCCTTGTCGTCCGCCTCGAGGAACTGGGTTCCGCCGAAGCGCGGGAAAGTCGGGAAGAGCAGCTCCGCCCACACGCCGTCCTCGTCCATCGAGCGGACGCGCTCGTGCACGTCGTAGGCGGCGGGGATCATGTCCTCGTAGCGGCGCGCGAAGAGGTCGTCGCCCCGCCCGCCCTCGTCGGCCCGGAACCTCCGGGTCTGCGCGTTGCCCTGGAAGCTCAGCGGGTAGAAGCGGTCCTCCCAGAGCCAACCCTCGACCCGGTCGCGCTCGACGATCCGGGGCGCCCGGTCACGGAAACGCGGCTCGATGTGGTCGACGAACGTGTGGGGCGGTTCGATGACGTGGTCGTCGACCGAGATGGCCTGGACGTCCTCGGGCAGCATGCCGGTCCTCCTGTGACGCTGGCGTCAGATTACGGCGACCGCTCGCCCCCCGGCACGGGGACGGGCGCCCGCGCCGCGTGCAGGGTCACCGGCACGCCCGGCAGAAGCTGCGGAGGGTCTCGGTCACGTCGCTCCGGGGCGTCGGCTCTTCGGCAGCGCCGCTCGCGGATGGGGGAAATCCTATTCTCGCCCTCGCCGCGGTGTCACGACGTGCCGCCGAGCTCCTCCGCCAGCTCGACGAGCCGGGTCGACGGGAGCGTCGGGTACGGCGCCGGGTCGGTGAGGTGCTTGATCGGCTCGGGGAGGCTCTCCCACCCGGCGTCGAAGTGGGCGGCGACGGCAGCGAGGTCACGCCGGCCGGCGTCGGTGCGGATCCCCGCCCGCATCACCTCCTCGAGCAGGGGCCGCCACCGCGCGCCGGGCGCCGGCTCGTCGCGGAGCGCGAGCACGTCGCCCGACCAGCGGGCGTCCCGCCACACCTGCTTGGGCCCGGGCCACGTCGCCTTCCCGGTCGACGTCTTCACCACCGGACGGCCGGCGAACTCGACGAGCTTGTAGACGCTGTCGAGGACCGGCGCGTCGGCCGACGTCCCGAGCGAGGAGCCGACGCCGTACCCGTCGATCGGCGCGCCGGCCGCACGGAGCTCCTCGATCGCGTGCTCGTCGAGGCCGCCGCTCGCGAAGATCAGCACGTTGCCGAGGCCCGCGGCGTCGAGCCGGGCGCGCGCGTCACGCGCGAGCGCCGCCAGGTCGCCCGAGTCGAGCCGGATGCCGCGGATGGCGGTTCCGTGGGCCGCCAGCTCGCGCGCGACCTCGATCGCGTGCCCGACGCCCGTGGCCGTGTCGTAGGTGTCGACGACGAGGACGGCGCGGTCGGTCATGTATTGCGCGAAGGTGCGGAAGGCGTCGGTCTCGTCGTCGTGGGCCTGCACGAACGAGTGGGCCATCGTGCCGCTCGCCGGGAACCCGTAGCGGTCGGAGGCGGCGACGTTGCTCGTGCCACCGAGGCCGACGATCCGGCAGCAGCGCGCGAGCTTCATGCCGGCGTCGATGCCGTGGGTGCGTCGCAACGCGAAGTCGACGACCGAGGCGTCGCCGGCCGCGTGCCGGAACCGGCTCGCCTTCGTCGCCAACGTCGTCTGCAGCGTGACCTGGTTCAGCAGGAACGTCTCGGCCAGCTGAGCTTGGCCGATCGGCGCGTCGACCTCGAGGATCGGCTCGTGCTCGAACACGATCGTCCCCTCGGGGACGGCCCGGACGTCGCCCGTGAAGCGCACGCACGACAGCCAGCGCAGGAACTCGTCGCCGAAGCCGCCGACCCGCTCCAGCGCGGCGAGGTCGGCCGCGTCGAAGTGGAGCTCCTCGAGCCAGGTGAGCGCGTCGGCGAGCCCGGCGGCCACGAGGTACCCGCGCCCGGGGGGAAGGTGGCGGACGTACAGGCTGAACGTCGACGGTTCCTCGGCGAGGCCCTCGCGGTGGAACGCGTCGACCATCGTGAGCTCGTACAGGTCGACGAGCAGCGCGTGCCGGACGTCGTGGTCGCCGCGTCGCTCAGCTGTCACCGACCGATCTTACGGCCCGATGTCGACGACGATCTTTCCGACCGCCCGGCCGTCCGCGACGTGACGCAGTGCCGCGACCGCATCGTCGAGCGAGAACGCGGCGCCGATGTGGGGGACGACGCGGTGCGTGGCGAGGAGTGCCATCAGCTCCTCCTCGTCGCGCCGGCCGTCGTCCGCGTGGTGGGTGAGGAAGCCCCGGAACTCGAAGCCCATGACGCGGACCCCCTTGAGCAGCACCAGGTTGAGGGGGATGCGCGGGATCGTGCCCGACGCGAAGCCGACCGTGACGAACCGCCCGTCCCAGCGGAGCGCGCGCAGCGCCGGCTCCGACAGGTCGCCGCCGACCGGGTCGATCACGACGTGGGCGCCGTCGGGCAGCGCCTCGCGGAGCGCGGGCCGCAGCTCGCACGACCGGTGGTCGATCAGGTGGGTCGCGCCGTACGACGCGGCGGCCGCGAGCTTCTCCGGGGAGGACGCGACCGCGGTCACCGATGCACCCATCACCGCGCCGAGCTGGACCGCGGCGAGGCCGACGCCGCCGCCGGCGCCGAGCACGACGAGCTCCTCACCGGGCTGCAGCCCGGCCACCGAGCGGAGCGAGTGGTACGCGGTGCGGTGGGCGACGCCGAAGGCGGCGGCGAGGCGGTCGTCGACTCCGGCGGGGACGGCGCGCACGCTGTCGGCGGCGATCACGATCTCCTCGGCGAACGCGCCCGAGATGGAGCTCCCGAAGACGTGGTCGCCGACCGTCGGGGCGGCGACGCCCTCGCCCACCTCGGTGACGACACCGGCGAACTCGCTCCCGGGGACGAAGGGCGTGGGCAACGACACCTGGTACTGGTTGGCGACGAGCAGCACGTCGGGGAAGTTGACCGCGGCCGCGGCCACGCGGACCCGGACCTGGCCCGCGCCGATCGGTGGTGACGGCACCTGTTCGACGGCCACGTTCTCCGGCGGCCCGTACGAGCGGCACAGGGCGGCGCGCACTCAGCGGCCCTGCCAGCGCGGCTCGCGCTTCTCGATGAAGGCGGTCGCGCCCTCCTTGGCGTCCTCGCTCTCGAAGACGAGGGTGCGCAGCGCGTGCAGGCGCTCGGGCGCGCGCGGCGAGCCCGCGCTCGCCAGCCGCACGAGCTCCTTCGTCGCCCGGATCGCGAGCGGTCCGTTGGCGGCGATCCGTTGGGCGAGCGCGAGCGCGGTCGGCAGCACGTCGACAGGGGGGACGACCGCGTTGACGAGGCCGAGCTCGTAGGCGCGGGCGGCGTCGATGCTGTCGCCGGTGAGCGCGAGCTCGAGCGCGATACCGAGCGGCATGCGACGACCGACGTGCATGACGCCGGCGCCCGCGAACAGGCCCCGCTTCACCTCGGGCAGGCCGAACTTCGCGTCGGCGGAGGCGACGACGACGTCGCAACCGAGCATCAGCTCGAAGCCGCCGGCGAGCGCGCTCGCGTTCACGGCGCCGACGACGGGGACCCCGACCTCACCCTCGAGCAGCCGCATGTACTCGACGGCGATCTGCTCGCTCTCGGCGACGGAGAAGTCGTCACTCTCCGCGTAGGCGCGCAGGTCCATGCCGGCGCAGAACGCGCGGTCGCCGGTGCCGGTGACGACGACGGCCCGGGTCTCCGGATCGGAGTCGGCGGCGGCGACCGCCGCGCCGACGTCGCGGATCATCCCCCACGTGAGGGCGTTGCGGGCCTCGGGCCGGTTGAGGCGGACGACGAGGACGGCGCCGCGGCGCTCGGTGACGACCTCGGGCCCGCCGGTCACGACCCGTAGTCGGTGGTCTCGGCCAGCTCCGCCGCGCCCTTCATCAGGTCGAGGACGATCGGACCGAACGCGAGGAGCTTCTCGTCGTCGCCGGCGCGCTGGTAGCCCTGTTCGAGCACGATCGCGAGCTTCCACTTGGCGAGCACGAGGTAGTAGTCGAGGTCGTCGACCTGGCGGCCCGACACTTCCGCGTAGTGCGCGACGACCTGGTCGCGCGACGGCATGCCCCGCATGTCGACGTAGCTCGAGTCGTCGGGCGCGTCCGTGTCCGCGGGCCAGCCCTGCACCATCCAGCCGAGGTCGAGCTTGGGGTCGCCGACCGTGCCCATCTCCCAGTCGACGATCGCCGCGAGGCGCGCCGGAGCGCCGTGCCGGAACATGACGTTGGCGAACTGGTAGTCGCCGTGCATCAGACCGGGGACGTAGTCGAGCGGGCGGTGCTCGCGCAGCCACGCCGACGCGACCTCGAGGCCGGGCAGCTCACGGCCCTTGATCCGCTCGAGGAACGCGGTCCACCGATCGACCTGGCGCTCGTGGAAGCCGTCGGGCCGCCCGAGGTCGTGGAGGCCCTTCGCCTGCCAGTCGACCCGGCCGAGCAGGGCGATCCCCTCCGCGAGCTGGTAGCCGAGGCCGGCCCGCGCCTCCAGGTCGGTGTCGAAGGGCGCCGGATAGTGGTCGACGCCCATCGGTGACCAGCCGTCGACGAAGCCCATCAGGTAGAAGGTGCGACCGAGGACCGACCTGTCGTCGCACATCGCGACGGCGGGGGTGTGGGGCACGTCGGTGCCGTCGAGCGCCTCGATGATCCGCCACTCGCGCACGATGCCCTCGTCGCGGGGCTCGGGCGCCGTCGGCGGCGGGATGCGCAGCGCCGCGTGGAGCTCGCCCCGGCGGATCTCGTAGATCTCGTTCTGCGAGCCGCCCGACACGTAGCGGTGCTCGACGGGCTCGCCCTTCCCGGGCAGGCCCATGCCGTCCATCCACGTGACGAGCCGATCGATGTCGATCACAGGTTCCCCACTTCGTGCTCGAGGTACTCGGCGAACTTGGCCCGGGCCGCGTCCAGCTTCTTCGGGAGCCATTCGGTCGGCCAGACGTCGTCGCTCGCTTTGTAGTCGCGGATCACCTGGCGGGCCACCGTGACCTTGTGCACCTCGGTCGGTCCGTCGGCCAGACCCATGACCGCGGCACCGTGGATCATGCCGAAGAACGGCATCTCGTTCGTCACGCCGAGCGCGCCGTGCACCTGCATCGCCCGCCACGCGATGTCGTGCAGCACGGTCGGCATGACGACCTTCGCGGTCGCGATGTCCTTCCGCACGCGCTTGTAGTCGTTGTACTTGTCGATCTCCCACGCGGTGTAGAGCACGAACAACCGGAACTGGACGAGCTGCGCGTAGGAGTCGGCGATGTAGCCCTGCACGAACTGCTTGTCGGCGAGGAGGCTGCCGGCCGTCTCGCGGCTCAGCGCCCGCTCGCACATCATGTCGAGCGCCTTCTTGGCGAGCCCGATCGTGCGCATCGCGTGGTGGATCCGGCCGCCACCGAGGCGCGTCTGCGCGATGGCGAACGCCTGGCCCTCGCCGCCGAGCACGGCGTCGGCCGGGACGCGCACGTCGTCGTAGTGGATGAGCGCGTGCGAGCCGTCGTTCAGCGGCTCGCCGGCGAGGCCGACGTTGCGCACGATGTCGATGCCCGGGGTGTCGGCGGGCACGAGGAACATCGACATGCCCTGGTACGCGCTCACGTCGGGGTCGGTGACGGCCATCACGATGAGGAACGACGCGGTGCGGGCGTTCGACGAGAAGTACTTCCACCCGTTGATGACCCACTCGTCGCCGTCGCGCATCGCGCGCGTCGTGAACATGCGCGGATCGGCACCCGCGTGCGGCTCCGTCATCGAGTAGCACGAGAACATCTCGCCCTCGAGCAGCGGTCGCAGGTAGCGCTCCTTCTGCTCCGGCGTCCCGTAGTGGGCGATGATCTCGGCGTTGCCGGTGTCGGGCGCCTGGCAGCCGAAGACGATCGGCGCCCACTGCGACCGGCCCAGGATCTCGTTGAGCAGCGCGAGCTTGAGCTGCCCGTAGCCCTGGCCGCCGAGCTCGGGGCCGAGGTGGGTCGCCCAGAGCCCGCGTCGGCGCACCTCCTCCTTCAGCGGGTCGATCACCTTGCGCCGGGTGTCGTCGAGGGGGACGTACTGGAGGTGCGGCCAGATCAGGTCGAGCGGCTCGACCTCCTCCCGCACGAACGTGTCGACCCAGTCGAGCTTCTCCTGGAACTCCGGCTCGGTCTCGAAATCCCACGCCATCGACTGGCCCTCCTCGTCACGCGCGCCGGCGGTGCCGTCGCCGGGGCGTCAGAGTAGGATTCTGACGATGCAGAACGCAATTCTGCCGCCGGACGGCGGAGCGGGGCCCGACGACGTGGCGGGGCGGGTCGCCGGTCAGGCCCTGGCCAAGCGCCGCGCCGCCTACGAGACCGAGGTCCGCCGCCTGCTCGACGCCGCGCTCCGGGTCATGCGCCGATGCGGGACGACCGCGCGGCCCCGCGTCGCCGACATCGTCGCCGCCGCCGGTCTCTCGAACGACGCCTTCTACCGGCACTTCCCGTCGAAGGACGCCCTGGTCGAGGCGCTCCTCGAGGACGGCGCCGCCCGCCTCGTCAGCTACCTGCGCCACCAGATGGGCAAGGCCGACACGCCCGAGGGCCGGCTGCGCCGCTTCGTCGAGGGGGTGTTGTCGCAGGCCGAGGGCGAGACCGCGGAGACCACGCTCGCCGTGCTCTGGAACGGCGGCAGCGTCGGGCGCGGGCCGGGCGCCGGCAACCACTTCGCCGCCGCATCACTCGCGGCGCTCGTGCGCGAGCCCCTCGCCGAGCTCGGGAGCCCCGATCCCGAGCTGGACGCGGCGCTCACGGCCCATGCCACGCTCGGGCGCCTCACCGAGCTGCTGTGGCAGCGGGCCCGGCCCGCGCCCGGGGAGGCCGACCGCATCGTCGCCTTCCTCGTCGGGGCGGCGTCGACCCGCGCCGAGGCGCCGATCTGATATTTCTCGCCGACCCGCGGGCGGCCCAGCGCCGCCGGATGGCCCAACCGGGCGGGATCCGCCGGCTTGACTGCGAAACCCAGCCGGATATCTGATATCCGGGTGGATTTCGACCTGTCGGCGGAGCACGAGGCCTTCCGCAAGGTCGTCCGCGACTTCGCCGAGCACGAGATCGCGCCCCACGCCGAGCGCTGGGACCGCGAGCAGGTGTTCCCCCTCGACGCCGTGCAGGCGATGGGCCGGCTCGGGTTGTTCGGCCTCCCGTTCCCGGAGCGCTACGGCGGCTCGGGCGCCGATTTCACGACCCTGTGCCTCGCGATCGAGGAGCTGGCCCGCGTCGACTCGTCGGTCGCGATCACCCTCGAGGCCGCCGTCGGACTCGGGGCGGGCCCGATCGCGGCGTACGGGAGCGACGAGCAGCGCGAGGCGTGGCTGCCCGATCTCTGCGCCGGCCGCGCCCTCGCCGCGTTCGGCCTGACCGAACCCGACGCGGGCAGCGACGCCGGCGCGACGCGGACCCGCGCCGTCCGCGACGGGGACGAGTGGGTGATCGACGGCGCCAAGGCGTTCATCACGAACTGCGGGACCCCGATCACGGCGCTCGTCACCGTGACCGCACGCACCGGCCCGGGCCAGGTGATCACCGCGATCGTCGTGCCCGCGGGCACGCCGGGGCTCGTCGTCGAGCCGGCGTACCGGAAGATGGGTTGGCACGCATCCGATACACACCCGTTGCGCCTCGAGTCGTGCCGCGTGCCCGTGGCCAACACGCTCGGGGCGGAGGGCGCGGGGCTGCACCAGTTCCTCGCGACGCTCGACGACGGGCGCATCGCGATCGCCGCGCTCGCGGTCGGCCTGGCGCAGGCGTGCCTCGAGCACAGCGTCGAGTACGCAGGCGAGCGCATGGCGTTCGGTGCGCCGATCGGCGCCAACCAGGGGGTCGCCTTCCGTTGCGCCGACCTCGCGGTCATGGTCGAGAACGCGCGGCTGCTCACCTACAAGGCCGCGTGGCTGAAGGACACCGGCCGTCCGTTCCGGAAGGCGGCCGCGATGGCCAAGTTGTACGCGACCGAGGCGGCCGTCGACGCGGCGCGGCATGCGACCCAGATCTTCGGCGGCGGCGGCGTCATGGACGAGACGCCGGTGAGCCGCTTCTACCGTGACGCGAAGGTGCTCGAGATCGGCGAGGGAACCAGCGAGATCCAGCGCATCGTGATCGGCCGCGAGCTGGGCCTGCCCGTCCGCTGACGACATGGGAGAGTCGTTGATGGGTGACACGAACGTCGACGAGCGCGTGGCCGGTGCGGGCGCCGTGACGCACCCGAGCCTGAAGCACGCGGCCGCGGCGTACCTGCGTGAGCAGATCCTCACCGGCAAGCTCGTGCCCGGCACGCGCATCGACCAGGACGAGGTCAGCGCGACGCTCGGCATGAGCCGGTTGCCCGTGCGCGAGGCGCTCATCGAGCTGGCCCAGGAGAGCCTCGTCGACGCCGTCCCGCGGCGCGGCGCGTTCGTCGCCCGGCTCGAGCGGGCCGACATCGTCGACCACTACCGCATCTTCGGTCTCGTCGCCGGCCTCGCCGCGAGCCGGGCCGCGGGAACGCTCACGGCCGACCAGCTGACCCGCCTGCGCGACCTGCACGAGAGCTTCGTCGCGGCGACCGATCCCGACGGTAAGGCCCGGTGGAACCACGAGTTCCACAAGCTGATCAACCGCGCCGGCGGGTCGCGCCGGCTCGCGTCCGTGCTCGGCCTCCTGTCGCGCAGCCTCCCGGTCCGCTACTTCGAGTTCGCACCGCAGTGGGCCGAGATCTCCGCCGGCCATCACGAGCGCATCGTGCGCGCCCTCGAGGCGCGTGACGCCCACGGCGCGCAACGCCTGGTCGAGCACCACGTCGCGGAGAGCGGCGAGCTCGCGGTCGAGATCCTCCAGGAGATGGGCTACTGGGAGCGTCCGGGCGGCGAGCCGGGCGAGACGCGCGCATCCGGCGCGGCGTAGGCCGTGGCCCCACTCGACGGGATCCGCGTCCTGGAGCTGTGCCACTTCCTGGCCGGCCCCTACGCCGGGCTCGTCCTCGCCGACCTGGGCGCGGACGTGTGCAAGATCGAGGATCCGACCCATCCCGACGACGCCCGCTCGATGGGCCCCTACTTCCAGGGCGACCAGTCGCTCTACTTCCTCGCGCTCAACAGCGGGAAGCGGTCGGTCGGCGTGCGGCTCGCGAGCGACGCCGGACGGGCCGTCGTCGAGGACCTCGTGCGCGCCGCCGACGTCGTGATCGACAACTACCGGCCCGGTGTGCTCGCCCGGTTCGGCCTCGACCACGAGTCGCTACACCGCGTCAACCCGGCGGTCGTCACGTGCTCCCTCACCGGGTACGGCGGGACCGGCCCCGACGCCCAACGGGCGGGCTACGACTACACGATCCAGGCGCTCGCGGGCGTGATGAGCCTGGCCGGCGAACCGGACGGCCCGCCGACCAAGGCCGGCATCTCCTACGTCGACCACAGCGGTGGGATCACCGCCGCGCTCGGCGTCTGCGCCGCGCTCGTCCAACGGAACCGGACCGGCGTGGGGACGCACGTCGACCTCGCGCTCTTCGACGTCCAGATCTCGATGCTCACCTACCTCGCGTCGTGGCAGCGCAACCGGCACGCCGAGTTCACCCGCACCGCGAGCTCCGCGCACCCGTCACTCGTCCCGGCGCAGAACTTCCGCACCGCCGACGGCCATCTCGCGCTGTTCGTCGGCAACGACGCCATGTGGCGGCGGCTGGTCGACGTGATCGGCGACCGCGAGCTCGCGTCGGACCGCTTCGCCACCCGCACCGGTCGCCTCGAGCACCGCGCGGAGGTCGTCGACCGTGTCCAGCGGGCGCTCCTCACCGCGCCCGGGCGCGAATGGGAGCAGCGGCTCGGCGAGGTCGGCGTGGCCTGCGGCGTCGTCAACGACGTCGCCGGCGCGCTCGTGGAGGCGCAGACCACGGCGCGCGGGCTCGTCGTCCACAACGAGCATCCCGGGTACGGCGCGTACGAGCATGTGCGCGGCCCGCTGCCGGGCCTCGCGCACCCCACGCTGCGGCCCGCGCCCGTGCTCGGGGAGCACACGGCCGAGGTGCTCGGCGAGCTCGGCTACCCGCCCGAGCGCATCGCGAGCCTCCGCGACGCAGGCACCGTCACCTGAAGCCGGGAGCACCCATGCCGACACGACCGCCGTACCGCGTGATCCAGTGGGCCACGGGAACGATCGGGATCCGGGCGCTCGCCGCCGCCCTCGACCACCCCGACCTCGAGGTCGTCGGGGTCCGCGTCTTCTCTCCCACGAAGGTCGGTTCCGACATCGGGACGTTGGCCGGCGCGGAACCGACGGGCGTTCTCGCCACGGACGACGTCGAGGCGTTGATGGCGCTCGACGCCGACTGCGTGCTCCACATGCCGGCGCGCGCCGACGTCGACGAGGTCTGCCGGATGCTCGCGTCGGGCAAGAACGTCGTCACGACCTGCTCGGAGCTGTTCCACCCGGCCCGCTCGCTCCCGCCCGCCGCGGTCGAGCGGCTCGAGGCCGCCTGCCGGGCGGGCGGTACGTCGCTGCACGGGACGGGCAGCAGCCCCGGGTTCGTCACCGAAGCGCTGCCCCTGGTGCTGCTCTCCGTGCAGCGGTCGCTGCGGGCACTCGTGATCGAGGAGTTCGCGGACCTGTCGCGCCGGCCGTCGCCCGAGCTGCTCTTCGACGTCATGGGGATGGGCCGCCGGCCGAAGCCAGTCGCCACCTCGCGGGGTGAACACGTGCGGACCAGCATGGAGCCGTCGCTGCGCGCCCTGGCCGACACGGTCGGCTTGGCGATCGAGCGGGTCGAGGCACAGGCCGAGGTCGCGGCCGCGTCCCGGCCGGTCACGATCACCGCGGGCGACATCGAGGAGGGATGCGTCGCCGCGCAGCGCACGACCGTCACCGCGTACGCCGGTCCGACGACGATCACGTTCCGGGCGACGTGGTACTGCACCGACGCGCTGGCGCCACCGTGGACCCTCGGGCCGACCGGGTGGCGCGTGACCGTCGACGGCGACGCGCCGATGACCCTCGACATCCCGTTCCCGATCGGCACCGAGCAGCTCGCCGCGGTGACCCCGGGCTACACGGCGCACCGGCCCGTCAACGTGGTCGCGGCCGTCTGCGAGGCGCCGCCCGGCTTCGTGACGACGGCCCAGCTCCCGCCCATGGGTTCGACCCGCCTCTCGGCCTGGCGCGGGCTCCCGTGAGTGAGCGTCGCGAGCCGCGCATCGCGCCCGTACCGCCGGGGGCGGTGACCGACGGCGTCCGGGCCGCGTTGCAGGGGTGGCTCCGGCCCGACGCGACGGAGGTGCCGACGCCGCTCGACACCTTCGCCCGGCACCCCGATCTCGCGCGCGCGTACCTCACGTTCAGCCGCCACCTCCTGTTCGCGTCGTCGCTGGCGCCGCGCGCCCGTGAGCTGCTCGTGCTGCGCGTCGCCGCGGTGTGCGGGTGCGCGTTCGAGCGTGAGCAACACGAGGTGATCGCCCGCCGCGAGGGGATCGACGACGCCGCGATCGCCCGGACCGTCGACGGCCCCGACGCGCCCGGCTGGTCGCGCGCCGACGCCGCGCTGCTGCGCTCGGTCGACGAGCTGCTCGCCGACTGGACCGTGAGCGACGCCACGTGGGCGGTGCTGGCAGAATCCCTCGACGATCGCCAGCTGATGGACCTCGTGTTCACCGTGGGCGGCTACGCGCTACTGGCGATGGCGTTCAACTCGTTCGGCGTCGGCCCGGTCGGCGAAGCGTCGGGTGCGTGAAAGGCGGTTGCAGTGCGGGTTGTCGTCGTCGGTGCGTCGAGCGGGTTGGGCCGCTGTATCGGGCTCGGGCTCGCGAAGAGCGGGGCGAGCGTGGCGTTCCTGGCCCGGCGACGTGAGCGCGTCGAGGGGGCCGCGCGCGAGGCGGGGGGCGGTGCCGTCGCGGTCGGGTGCGACGTCACCGACGAGGCCGGCTGCCGCGCCGCGATCGCGACTGCGGCCGATCGGCTCGGCGGGCTCGACGCGCTCGTGTACGCGACCGGCATCGGCCCGCTGGCCCGCCTGACCGGCACGGATGCCGCGACGTGGCGGCGCGTCTTCGACACCAACGTCACGGGCGCCGCCATCGCGACCGCAGCTGCCATCCCGCACCTCACCCGGGCGCGCGGCACGGCCGTCTACCTGTCGTCGGTGAGCGCGTCGATGACGCCGCCGTGGCCCGGGCTCGGTGCGTATGCCGTCAGCAAGGCCGCGCTCGACAAGCTGGTCGAGGCGTGGCGGTCCGAGCATCCCGACGTCGGGTTCACACGCCTCGTCGTCGGCGACTGCGCCGGCGGCGAGGGTGACTCGGCGACCGAGTTCCCCGTCGAGTGGGACCTCGAGCTCGCGGCCGAGATGCACCCGATCTGGTCGGCGCGCGGTTACCTGAGCGGCGCGCTCATCCCCGTCGACGACCTCGTCGCCGCCGTCGACGCGCTGCTGCACGCCGGCGCGACCCTCGGCCTCCCGTCCGTGACGATCACCCCACGCGCCTGACCCCCCCAAGAACCGGAGGGATCAGGCGGGCGGTTCGGCGAGGGTCTTGAGCTCGAGGAACTCGAGGAGGCCGGCGGCGCCCATCTCCCGCCCGATGCCCGACTGCTTGTAGCCCCCGAAGGGCGCGTCGGGGCCGTAGTAGATGCCGCCGTTGACGCTGATCGTGCCGGCCCGGATGCGGCGCGCGACCGAGAGCGCCCGCTCGCGATCCGCGCTCATCACCGAACCCGAGAGCCCGTAGATGGAGTTGTTGGCGATGCGGACGGCGTCGTCGTCGCCGTCGTGGGGGAGCACGACGAGCACCGGACCGAACAGCTCGTCCTGGGCGACGGCCGAGTTCTCGTCGACGTCGACGAGCAACGTCGGCTCGTAGTAGTAGCCCCTTGGCAGGTGCTCCGGGATGCCGCCCCCGACGACAGCCTTGGCGCCGTCCGCGATCGCGCGGTCTACGTAGCCGGCGACCTTCTCGCGCTGGCGCGCGTTGATCAACGGGCCCATCATCATCGCGGGGTCGGTCGGGTCACCGTAGGGCACGTCGGCGAGGATGCCGCGGGCGACGTCGACCGCCTCGTCGAAGCGGCTCCGCGGGACGACGAGGCGCGACGTGATCGCGCACCCCTGGCCCGAGTGCGACGTCGCCGCGTACGAGCAGTACATCGCCGCCATCGACGGGTCGCCGTCGTCGAGGAGGACGAACGCCGACTTCCCGCCGAGCTCGAGGAACACGCGCTTCACCGTCGCGCTCGCGGCCGCCATGATCTGGCGCCCGACCGGCGTCGAGCCCGTGAACGAGATGACGTCGACGTCGGAGTGCGTCGTCAGCTCGACGCCCACCGCGTTGTCGGACGCCGCGAGCACGTTGACGACGCCCGCGGGGATGTCGGTGGCCTCCGCGATCAGGCGGCCGAGTGCGAGGGTCGCCCACGGCGTGTCGGGCGCGCCCTTGAGCACGACGGTGCACCCCGCCGCGAGCGCCGGCGCGAGCTTCGCCAACGCGAGCTGGATGGGGTAGTTGTAGGCGGCGATGGCCGCGACGACCCCCGCCCCCTCCTTCTCGATCCAGCGATGCGACGGCCCGGCGAACGTCTCGCGCACGCCGAGGTCCTCGGTGAACTCGTACCGGTCGACCAGGTCGGCGTACCAGGAGACGATGTCGATCGGCGCCGTCAGCTGCGGGCCGTTCGTGCTCGACACCGGCGCGCCGACCTCGTGCACGAGGATCTCGCGGAGGTCCTCCACGTGGTCGAGCAGGGCCTGGTGGAACTGGCGCAGGCACCGGGCCCGGAACGCGTGGTCGCGGGACCAGTCGGTCGTGTCGAACGCCCGCCGGGCGGCCGCGATCGCCCGGCGGGTGTCGTCGAGACCGGCGTCGGCGGCCTCGCCGAGTCTGGCCTCGGTCGACGGCGAGATCGTCGGGTACGTCGCCCCGCTCGCGGCGGGCACCAGCTCGCCGTCGATCAGGAGCCGATCCTCGTGCCAGTCCACGGCGCCTCCTTCGGGATCTCGGCCCGGCCCGGGCCAGGCGGTCACGGTAGTGCCGGCCCCCACGGCGGCGGCAACGAGAACGAGGTTACTATGCGCGGCAATGCAGTTCTCCCGAGCGGGCAGTCACCTTCTGCGCGCGTGACCGGGCCCGCCTGATGGACGTCGCCGAGTTCCGGCGCGAGGTCAACGCGTGGCTCGACGCCCACGACGCCGAGCTCGCCCCGCCCTTCGCGGGCACGGGCACCCTCGACGAGCGCGTCACGCAGAT
>Ga0070741_10007556_pt1 | contig 22407 bp, 17 predicted proteins | sample Coa_R1_4_FD_66440 | JGI IMG/M metagenome (GOLD analysis project Ga0070741, IMG submission 66440) | Surface soil microbial communities from Centralia Pennsylvania, which are recovering from an underground coalmine fire - Coalmine... | ecosystem: Environmental > Terrestrial > Soil > Unclassified ... | reverse complement strand
CGTCGGCGCGATGACCAGCTCGCGCACGCCCCTGTGGCGGACAAGCTCCTGCACATCCGCGAGGCTGCCTAGCACCTGCTGCCCGCCGATCACTTCAGTTCCCGGTGGGAGCGACGTGTCCACGAAGCCCACCACGCGCGTACCGCTCCCCGCGTCGGCGAGGAATTGCTCGGCCAGCGCCTTCCCCTCTTCATTTGCGCCGACGATCACCGTGGGCACGAGGAACCACCCGCGGCGCCGAAGCTGCCGGACCAGTCGGCGCGCGCCGAACCGGGCCGTCCACACCAGCCCGATGGACAGGCCCCAGGTGAGCAGCAGCCAGCCCCGCGAGATGCTGAGGGTCACGTCGAGGAAGCTAATCGCCATTACGGCGATCAGCCCAGCGGTACAGGCGTTGAAGACGCGGCCGTACTCTTGAAAGCCGACGAACAGGCGCTGGCGATCGTACAGGCGGTAGACGGCAAACAGCCCGAGCCAGGCCGGGATGGCCCAGAAGGCCACCGACGAGTAAAACGCGAGGTCGTGCGCCGGCGTCGTCAGCAGGGGCAGCCCGGCCTTGAAGCGCAGGAGATAGGCCAGCGCGAAGGCCGTGGTCAGGGTCACCCCGTCGATGACGAGCAAGCCGAGGGTGAGAAGGTGCCAGCGCTCGCCCGGCAGCGCGGAGGGCGCGGTCAGCTCCCGCGCGGCTCGCGCTACCGGGGTGGAGGGCTGGGCGGTTGCTTGAACGCTCATCCTGCTAAGTCCTATTCGCCCGTCGTCAGGAACGAAGGCGTGGCATGGGGCGGCGATTCAGGGCGCGCCGGGCGCCGGTCCAGCCGCAGCGCCGCGCTACGCCTCAGCAGCTTAGTGATGAGGACACCGACCGCGAGCAGCCCGCGCCCGAGCCGCGGGGGATACCACAGACGCGCCGCGTAGCGGAGCCGCGAGCGGGTCACGGCGGGCGAGAGGTGATTGACGGCCTCTGGCGGCGGCATCAACGTGCGCCAGACGGCGCCGGCCTGTTCGTGGAGCGAGCAGCCCCCGTACAGCGATAGCTCGCGCAGCAGGTTGTACAGGACGACCATGCCGGCGCCGGATGGTGCGATGCCATGGAGCACATAGGGCGACTGCATGATCGGCTGGGTCAATCGCTTGAGCATCCCGGGCGGGGCCAGACGATCTAGGACGGGCTCGGGCACAGCCGCCTCTAGCCACAGCCGAGCCAGGCGCAGCGGCCAATACACCGCGCCCGCGGCGCGGGTCTGCTCCACGACCATCACGAAGCGCTCCCAGTCCAGTGGGGGCTGCGAGCGGGTCGTGAGCGCCAGCACGTCCACCAACGTACGGAGGGGGAACCGCTGGTAGCGGTGGCCCCAGGCGAGGTGGACGCAGAGATGCAGCAGCGTGTCCTCGGGCGCCAGGACGAGCGCCTCGACCGCGCCAAGCTGCCGCCGCTGGGCCCGGCCGCGCATGGACTCGAGATCCAGCGCGTAGGGATTGGCTTCGGGCAGCACGTCATGGTGCAGCTCGAGGGCGAATTGCCCGTTTGGCGCGAGCAGCGGCGGCAGGTGGTGATGATGGTCTGGCAGCTCGATGGGCAGGGCGCGAAAGCCCACGGCGTGGAGCGCGGCGCTCGCACGGTCGAGCTGCGCGAGCGGCACCAGCAGGTCGACGTCGCCCATCGTCCGTAGCTCGGGCGCCGGGTAGACGAGATAGGTCAGCGCCCCGCCCTTCAGGACGATTGGGTCGAGGCCCGCTGCGCGGAGCGCAGCGACGGCCTGCTGGAGCGTGGCCTCGAGCCCCACCCGGTGGTGCAGCGCCGCGACCGCGCGGCTCGTCCGCAGCGCCGCGACGACCGGGGCGGGCGGCGGCACGCTCAATGCGCCTAGCCCCCGATGCACCAGGGGCGCCAGCCCCTGCTGGCCAGCCGCGGTCAGAAACGCGTCCCAGGCCAGCGTCTCGGCAGCAACCTGGGCGTTGTCCTGACCGAGGCCGCGTCGCGCGCAGGCCAGGAGGGCCTCGTGCTCAGTCGCCAGCGCTGTCATCGGCTCTCCTGTCGCATAGGCTGTCCGGGCTGTCCCGACACCGGGCCGCGCCGCCGGCAGCGAGGGGCGCATCGTTGCGGCCTCCGCTGCCGGCGGCAGAGATCAGGGCACGATCCGCGGTGCAGCCTTCGGGGACGGCGCGGCGCTCGCCGACGTTTCGGTCCGCGCGTCCGCCGGGCGGCTGGCGGCGGGGGTCAACGCCCAGCGCAGGTGCTCCAGGCCGACCCGTACCGCGCGCTTGAACGTGTGGGTATCGGAGGCCAGCATCTTGAGATAGGTCCAGGCTGGCCCGGGGCGCATCGCCCACTCGCGGAAGGCCCGCTTCTGCCAGTACATCAGCTCCTCGGCGGAGAGGTTGGCGTACTGGAGGACGGTGCCCTTGTCCATGTCGACCTCTTCCCAGCGCGTGCCCGGCCGGAACCAGCCGTTCTCCACGACCTCGAAGAAGAACGGCGTGCCCGGATAGGGGGCCGCGATGTGGAAGAGCGCCAGCTCGAGTGGCAGGCTCTTCGCGAAGGCGATCGTCTGCTGGATCGTCTCCACGGTCTCGCCCGGCAGCCCGATGATGAAGTAGCCCCAGTTCTTGATGCCGGCCTGTCGCGCCCACAGCAGCGCCTGGCGCGCCTTCGTTGGGTCAGCGCCCTTGTGTGCCCGCTTCAGGATCGCCTCGTTGCCGCTCTCGATCCCCCAGGAGATCATCCAGCAGCCGGCGCGGCCCATCGCCTGGAGCATCTCCGCGTCGACGTAGTCCACGCGGCTATTGCACGTCCACTTGAGCTTCAGCCCCTCGTCGACAATGCGCTGGCAGAGGCCCATCACCTGCTCGCGATTGATCGTGAACAGGTCGGCGTACATGTGGATGTTGCGAATGCCGAGCCCGTTCAGGAGCCGCAGCTCGTCCATGATGCGGTCCGGCGAGAGCAAGCGCGCCGACCACTGATAGGAGACGTGCTTGATGCAGTAGCGGCAGCCCGCGGTGCAGCCGCGGCTCGTCACCACGAAGGTGAAGGGGCCTTTCATCAGCGGCATGCGGTACTGGTCGAGCGGCAGCAGATCGTACAGCGGAACAGGCAAGTCGTTAAGATCAGGAATGAAGGGGCGCGATGGGTTCGTGCAGATCTCGCCCTGCCGCCGCCACACCAGCCCCTTGACGCGCCCGAGATCGGCGGGCTGGTCGTCGGCCGCCGGCGGGGTCGGCTCCCAGGCCGGATCGGTCTTCTGCAGGAGCCGCTGCACCCACTCGGCGCGCTCCTCCTGCCGGCCGTCGAGCACGTCGATCAGCTCGCGGAAGGTGAGCTCCGGCTCGCCGCGCAGCACGAAGTCGAGGGCCGGGAAATCGCGCATGGTTTCCGTCGGCATGGCGGTCACGTGCGTGCCGAAGGCGATCGTCTTGGCGCCCAGGCTCTTGGCCAGCATGACGCCGTACATGTCGTTCGTCAGCGTGGGCGCCGTCACCTGCGTGAAGTAGTACTTCGGCGCCTTCGACCGCACGCGCCGCTCGAACTCCTGCCAGGTCATGCGCTCCGCGATGGCGTCGATGACCTCGACGGTGTACTCGGGCTGGAGCATGGCCGCGTGCTGCGCGAGCGAGCACTGGGGCCACACCATCTCCTCGCGGCTGCGGCGCCCCACGCGGTGCTGCGTGCGAATCCAGATCCCGCCATCCGGCGACGGCGGGTTCACCAGCAGCACGTCGACCGCCCCGGGCGGCCGCGCGTGCATCAGGTGCCGCACGGCCGCGCCGGCGTCCGGGTAGTTGGGCGCCCGCAGCACCGTGAGGGGCCGGGTGCCGAGGTTGTGGCGGAGATGCTCCGGGATCGGCGCCTGCCCCGCTTGCGTCTTGCGCTCTTCTTGAATCATGGCCTGTTGCTCCAGAGTGCTCGCGTTGCCGCCGCTAGATTCGGTGGATTGCCGTCCGGGAATCCCCGAAACAGAATCGAGTCTGCCTGTCCCATCAGGCCGCGATCCGCTCGCCGGCCGCCCCCTGCATTTCCGCGTTGATCCGTCCCTCGCGCTGGCTCAACGCCTCCAGCACCCGCATCACGACCCACGAGATGACCAGTTGGAGGCCGACCAGGAGCAGCAGCGCGCTCGCCAGCAGCCACAGCCACAGCCGCGCGATGTCCCAGCCCTGCGACAGGCTGAGGCCCAGGCTGGCCGCGCCCACGACGGCCCCGATGGCGCCGACGATCAGCCCCAGCCAGCCGAACTGCCGGTCGAGCGGCTGCGCGAAGAGGGGCTGGCCGAAGAGCCCTTGCCGCACGGGCCGCTGGCGGAAGAGCGTGACGAGGTAATTGAAGGTGGCGCCGAGCGCGAACAGGCTCACCCCGGCGACGGCGAGCACGAGCGCCGCAAACACGCCGAATGTCTCGGCCACGCCGAGCTGGGTGACGCCCTGCAGCCGCAGCGCCGTGATCCACAGCGCCACCAGGCCCGCCAGGCCAAGGGCCGCCAGCCCCAGCATCCCCAGGACGCGGACGGGGTTGTACTCGAGCGACGTCCAGATGATCGTCGTCAAGAAGCGGGTGCCGTCGCGCACGATGCTGAGCTTGGAGCGGCCGACGCGCTCGCTGTAGGCAATGGGCACCTCGACGACCTTCAGCTCCTCGTGGACCGATCGGGTGCTCATGACCGGGGTGAAGTTCAGCCCGTCGGGCAGCGGATAGAGCTGTGGCAGCGCCGACCGGCGCAGCACGCGCATGCCGCTGGCGGGATCGGCAACGCGGTGGTTGCCGATCAGGCTCACGAGGTTCGACCAGACGAAGTTGCCCACCCGACGCAGCGGCGGCATCTGGCTCGCCGCCCCCGAGCGGCGCGACCCGACCACCACGTCCGCCTCTTCTTCGAGCGCTGCCCGACACAGGGTGCCGAAGCTCTCGGGGGGATACGTGCCGTCGGCGTCCAGGAAGGCCAGCAGCTCCCCGCGGGCGTGCACGAAGCCGGTCTTGATCGCCGCGCCATAGCCGCGGTTGACGGCGTGCCGGACGACGCGGACCGAGGCGTACCGCGCGGCGACCTCCGCCGTCCGGTCCGAGGAGCCGTCGTCCACGACGATGATCTCGAGCCCGTCTACGCCGGCCTCGCGCAGCGCCGGCCGGGCCGACTCCACCCGCTCGATGATCTCGGCGATGCCGCGCTCTTCGTTGAGCGCGGGAATCACCACCGACAGCATGACCGGCTCGGTGCGGCCCGCCGCTGCCGGCTCGCGTTCGCGCGGCGCGCCGGGAGCGGCCTCGCCGACCATGTGCTCCGGATTGCCAATCATTCCGAGTTCTCCTCCACGACGCGACGGACGGCGCGCGGACAGCCCCACCGGTCCTGCGCGGCCGAGGTATGAGCAACCGTGTTGAGTCACCCCGGTGAGGGCTGCCACGGGCGACCAAGGCCGTACCTCTGTCGGTCCGCGACGCTAATAGGTTCCAACTCGGGCGTTGAGTTCGGGTTGAAAGGAGGTGCGCTTCGAGGTTTGGTATTTGCAGCGCCCCGCGTGTATGGACGGAGACACAGCGGCGCCAGCGGTGGCTAACGCGCTGAATACAAGAGGTGGATAACCGGTGGAATACTGGTTGCGTTGTGCGCTACCGCCAGCGAGGCACTTGACGCTGGATTCTTGAGTATGTAACGTGACAGCACAACATATATTTTGTAATCCGATAAGACAAGCGGCCACCGCGTGCTATTGGGCTGTATGGACCTGATCGCTTTGGCACTGGGAGAGCGTCAGAATGGTTCTGCCGTCGAGATTTAGCGAGCGCGCGCTTTCCTTTGCGCTCGACGTGGCCCGTCGCCCGCGTGTAGCGTGCCGTGCTATCGTGCTAGCGCTGGTCTTTGGAACGGGCGCGCGCCTGGTGGCGGGGCCGCCCGGTTCTATTGCTCAGTCCGCGGTTGTGCCGCAATTGATAGCGGACCCCAATCTACTGCTGCAGACCCGTTATCCTGATGCGGGAGGGGCCATCAGTGTCTACGCTCGCAACCCCTGGGACATGCAAGTGTTCAATGGCCGGATCTACTTTGCCTACGGCAACGCCTATGACAATACTGGCCCCACGCCGATCATCTCTTACGATCCCGGTAACCTCGCGACGCCGTTCGTCACCGAGTTCACGACTGATGCCGAGCAGTTAACGCGGTATCGCATTATCGGCGGCCAGTTGGTGGCGCCGGACCATGACCCTACCGAGGACCAGGCGCTCGGCAACTTCTACCGGAAGGAGCCTGCTGGCTGGGTCAAGCACCGGACCATCCCCGGCGGGGTGCACAACGAGGACCTCTATTCTTTTCAGGGGCGCCTGTTCGCTGCGATCCAAGAGGGGCTGGTCCCCGGCGCGACCGACGTGCAGATCTCCGACGATAATGGGCTCACCTGGCAGAACATCAGGCTCACCGGCGGCGTGTTCACGATGCCGACGTTTCTTGTGCCGACGCTGTTCGAGCTGGCCGGGAATCTCTACGCCAGTAGCGTGTTTGGGGTCTCGACGCTCTGGCGGTACGAGGGGGGCAACAGCTTTACGCAGTTGAGCAGCGCGACCGCCGAGGGGATGTTTCCAAACACCGCGAAGCCGCCGCCGCTGTACGTGGAACGATGGGTGCCGTTCGCGGGCCAGATGGTGTACCTGGGGGTAAAGAGTGATCCGGACGACCCGCTGGACTGGCTGCCGGTTGGGCTGTACAGCGCGACGGACGTTGCCACCGCGCAGAAGATCGCGCTGCCCGGCGCGGGCGTGGCCTGGGACCTCGTCGTCAGCCCCGGCAGCGGCTTCCCGCAGACCCTCTACGTGCTGGCCAACAATGCGATCAGCGCCACGCAAAACGTTGTCACCGTGTATGCCGCGACCGCCAACGGGAATCTGACGAGCGTGCCGCCCCTCACGCCCCTATTCAGCTTCACGCTGAGCGATGGCTCGTTCGCGCGCTCGTTCGAGGTTCTGAACGGGGATTTCTACTTCGGCGTTGGGGGCAGCAAGGCCAGCCCGCCGCCGTCGACCGGGAGCCTCTTGCGCGTGCAGCAGAGCGCTCTGCCCGCCAGCCCAACCGCGACGGCGACGAGCACGCTGCCCCCGCCCGCTACGGATACGGCCACCGCGACGGCTACCCTAACCACTACGCCGACGAGCACGCTATCCCCGTCCCCCATCAGCACTCCGAGCGGAACACCCACCCCAACCGCCACGCCGACGCGGACGGCCGCGCCGACAGCCACGCGCACCGCGACCGCCAGCAGCCTGCCGACCGCGAGCGCCACCCCCTTCGCGCAGCCGAACGTGAGCGTGCAGGTCGCCCCCAGCAGCGGCAGCCTATTGACGACGCTCACCGCGCGCGATGCCGGCTGCGGCAACAACACGCTGAACCGCCGGCTGGTGGCGCTGCGGTTCACGCGGCTGACCAACGCCACGGTGGACGTGCCCGGGGTGGGCACCATTACGGCACCCTCGGCCACGCCGATCGCCATTCCCGGCCAGCCGGCGACGTTCACGCTGACGGTGCGCCGCGGCGTCGCCGGCCAGGCGAGCACCGTGGCGCTCGTGGTGACGGACGGCTGCGGCGATTGGCCGACCTTCGTTGGCGGTGGACCGAACGCATTTTAAGCAGGCGGCTATGCCCGCGTCCGACACCATTCCTGCCACATCGCACGGTACGCGGCCTCGAGCGACCGCGCGAACCGTGCTCCGTCGCAGAGTGGCGAGCGGGCCAATTGGTCCCGCAGGCCCGCGCGCAGCGCGGCCAGGCGCTCGCCGTCGTCGGCGAGGCGGACGGCCCTGTCCACGTACTCCTCGGCGGACTGCGCGATCAGGTCCGGCAGGCCCGCCGCCGATAGGACGCTCGCGCCCATGCGGCCCACGAACCGATCGCCCGCGAGCGAGATGACGGGCACCCCCATCCAGAGCGCGTCGAGCGTGGTCATGCCGCCGTTGTACGGAAACGGGTCGAGGGCGACGTCCACTTCGCCGTAGGCGGCCAGGTGTGCGACGTACGGCGTTTTACCGAGGAGCGTGACACGGTCGGCGCTCACTCCGTTGGCCGCGAACAGACCGAGATAGCGGGCCCGGACGTCGGCGGCATCGAAGCCGAAGTACTTCAGACAAATACGCGACCCCGGGACGGCGCGCAGGATGCGCGCCCAGACGGCGACGACATCGGGGGTGATCTTGGCCAGGTTATTGAAGCAGCCGAAGGTGACGTGCCCGCGGGAGAGCAGTGGCGCCGGCGCGACCTCCGGGCACGACGGCGGGGGGCTGTAGCAGAAGAACGAGTCCGGAAGCCGCACTAGCTTCTCGACATAGAACGGCTCGTCGCCGGCCGGGCAGACCTGGTGGTCGCCGATCAGGTAGTCCATGCTCGACATGCCGGTCGTGTCGAAATAGCCGAGCCAGAGCGCCTGCACCGGCGCGGGCTTGCGCGCAAAGGTGAGCAGGCGATTGTCAGCGGTGTGCCCCGCCAGGTCAACGAGAATGTCGATCTGGTCGGCGCGGACCAGCTCGGCGGCGGCATCGTCGCCGAGATGCAGGAGGCCGCGCCAGTGGTCTGCCGCGTCAGATAGCTCAGCGCCGACGAGATCCGCGCGCCGGCAGTTGGCGTAGCAGAAGACTTCCACCTGGGCGCGATCGTGCGCGGCCAGGACCGCCCGGAGGATCTGGCCGACCGGGTGCGCCCGCAGGTCCGGCGACACGTAGCCGACGCGCAGCCGCCGGTCGGGGGTCGGATCGTTGGCGTGCGGCGGGGTGCCGGCGATCAGCGGGTCCGCGTGGCGCTTGCCCCAGCGCCGAGCCTCCGCGAACGTGGCCGCCCGATCGGCATCCGCCACGTAGTGCCGCGTGAACAGCACGCCGCTGTGCGGGTACGGCCACCGCGGCGCCCGCTCTGTCGCCCGCTGGAAGCTGGCCAGAGCATCCGCGGCGCGGCCCAGCTCCATCCAGGCGGCCGCCAGGGCAACGTGCAGCAGCGCGCTCTGCGGCGCGGCCGCGGCCGCCCCTCGCAGGACCTCGATGGCCTGCGAGGGGCGGCCCTGCCCCGTGAGCACGGCTGCCAGTCCCAGGTGCACCTCGGGGTCCGCGGGGGCAAGCGCGAGCGCCCGGCGAATCGCGGCCTCTGCCTGCTCCAGCTTGCCAGCGGCCTGGAGGGCGGTGCCCAGGGCCAGGTGGTAGGACGGCCTCTCTGGTTCAAGCGCCACCGCGCGTGAGGCGAATGCGACGGCCAGGCTCGGCAGGCCCGCCTGGAGATTGATCTTTGCCAGGCGGTAAAGGGCCTGCGGGCAATTGGGTCGGGCCTTCAGGACCGCGCGACAGAGGGCCTCCGCCCGCGCGAGATCGCCGGCGGCGCCCCGCTCCCGCGCCGCGCTAAGCATCTCTTCGACGGTGGCCTGGCCGGTCTGTGGGTCGGCGGTCTCTGGCACTACGCGCATGCTCTCGTCCAGCCAATCTGGCCGCGGTCCGCGGCTCAGGCCAGGGCCAGCGCTGGCCGTGGCGCTGCCTCGTCGGCGTGGCCGAACTGCAGCTCGTAAAGCTCGTGATACAGCCCGCGCCGCTCCAGCAATTGGGCCTGCGTCCCCTGCTCCACGATCCGGCCCCGGTCGAACACGAGGATCTGATCGGCCCGCGCCACCGTGGCCAGCCGGTGGGCGATCACGAACGTCGTGCGCCCCGCGATCAAGGCGTTGAGCGCTGTCTGCAGGAGGTGTTCGGAGCGGGCGTCTAGGGCCGAGGTGGGCTCGTCAAGGATGAGGACCCGCGGGTCGCGCAGCAGGGCGCGCGCGATCGCGACGCGCTGTCGTTGCCCCTCGGACAACTGGACTCCCCGCTGCCCGACGACGGTGTCCAGGCCTTCGGGGAGGTCTTCGACGAACTCCCAGACGTTGGCCGCGCGAGCGGCGCGGATGATCTCGCTCTCGGCGGCGCCCTCACGGCCGAAGGCGATGTTCTCGCGGATCGTCGTCGCGAACAGGAATGAGTCCTGAAAGACCATGCCGATCTGGGAGCGTAGCCCCGCCAGCGTCAGGTCGCGCAGGTCGGCGCCATCCAGCAGTACGCGGCCGCTACCCGGATCGTAGAAGCGGGCGATGAGGCTGGCCACCGTGCTCTTGCCGGCGCCGCTCGGCCCCACGAGCGCGACCACCTCGCCGGGCCGCGCGGTGAACGACACGTCGTGCAGCACCGGTCGGCCCGGCTGGTACGAGAAGCTCACCTGCTCGAAGGCGATCTCGCCGCGCACGCTGGTCGGCGTGCGCGCCTCGGGATACTCTTGAACCGCGGGCCGCTGGTCCAGGAACGCGTAGACCCGGTCGGCCGCGGCCAGCGTCTTCTGGATGGTGCCCACCGCGCCGAACACCTGGCTGACGCTGGTGAACATGTAATTGAACAGCGACCGAATGGCGAAGAGGGTGCCGAGGGTCACGAGCCCCTGGGTAACGAGGTAGCCACCGTAGCCCAGGATCACCAGCGTGATGGCCAGCGAGAACACGGTCTGTCCGGTCTGCAGGCCCGTGTCCATGTAAGCCAGGCGCATCCGCAGGCGTAGTAGCTCCCCCTGGGCGGCCCAGAAGCGCCGCCCCTCCGAGCCTTCCCGGCCGAAGGCAACGATCTCGCGGATGCCGGCCAGGTTCTCCTGGATGCGCTCGCTCAGCTCGGCTGCCTTCTCCTGCACCCGGCGCGCGGCCGGGCGCAGCGGACGGGTGACGAGCGCCCCCAGCCCGCCCACGAGCGGGGGCACGAGCGCGACGACGAGCGCGAGCTGCCAGCTCATGTCGAACATCAGCGCGGCCGCGAGCACCAGGACGATCAGGCTGCCCAGCGTGCTGAACAGCGTCCCGCTGAGAAGGCCCGCCACCGCCGGCACGTCGTTGGCGAACAGCGCCATGGTTCGCCCGCCGTGCTCGCGGTGGGAGAAGGCGAGCGACAGCGTGTCGCAGTGGGTAAAGATGTCTTGCCGCAGGCGCTGGCCCAGCCGCTCCCCCAGGTACGTCCGCAGCGTGCCGTTGACGATGTGGACGCCGGTCATGGCGAGCCACAGCGCGCTGTACAGGGCCATGACGGGCAGCAGCAAGTCCAGGCGCTGGGCGAGGACGACGCCGTCAATAAGCTGTCGCTCGACCAGGGGAATGGCCAACACGATGGCCGGCGAGACCAGCGTGACGAGCACGATCGGAACACACACTCGCCAGACGGTCCGGTAATTGGTCAAGCAGCGGAGGAAAATCCTCATCGATACCCTACTTCAAACGGCATACGACTCGCGCGCGGATACCCGTGGCACACCGGGGTCGGGGTCGACCCCGGTGTGCCCCACGCCCACACCGGCGTGGTTGGGCTGGGTAGTCGTCCCACACGACTCCCTACCGGCCACCGCTGGTTGCGATGATGCAGGCCAGCCGGGTAACACCATTGACCACTTCCGTGGGGCAGTTGGTGTTCGTGTTGTTGAAGTGCTGATCGAGGTCGGGGACGCCGCCACCAGTGCCCAGCGTCAACCGCTCGATCGGTCCGTACTCCACGAGCACCGGCTGCTGGTACCGCTTTCTCATACCGTTCTCACCTCCTCTCCGAGCGCATCTCTGCATCCTTCGCCGCCCCCGCTCCCGGATGGCGAGCCCGGGCCTTCCGCCGGTGTGGGCATCCGGCCAGGGCGCTCAAGTCCGTTTACGGCGCCGCGTCCGGCGCCCTGTGTTCAACCCTGGCCCGCCAACGCCAGCGGGTGTGCAGCATCGGCCCCTGCCATCGGCTGGGCGCCCCAGAACGCTGGCACGGTCACAAGCTGCGGGCGCGGCTGCCTGGTCGCCCGCAGCCAGGTTTCCAGCAGGGCCATCCGGGTGATGTACATGAAGTCGCTATCGTAACCCTCATCGGTTCGGAGCTGTTGCAAGCGCTCCCAGAACTTCCCCGCGTCGACGTAGCCCCGCGCGCCGATCTCCGACCGGCCCCAGGGCCCGAAAATGCTCTCGTAGAGCGGCCAGCGCCGCTTCACCTCGTCGGAGAAGACCGATCCGAAGTGGGTCGGGGTGCTCCGCGTGCGGACGCTCTCGGGCTGGATGCCCCGCATGGCCCTGCGCACGATCTGCTTCTGGGCGGCGTAATAGCTGTCCGTATCCGGCGGTGGGTCGAATTTTTCTTCCGGTGGAATAGCCAGCAGGAACTCGTGCAGCCGCCGATCGGCATACGGGCGACAGATCTCGAGTGGCCAGCCCACCGGGTTGCGAGCGATCTCCGGTGGATAGAGTTGTCGGTACTCGATCTCCCGCATCCAATTGCGGAAGCGCCGCCCCGCGTGTTCTCGCAGAGTGAGCTGGATGTGCCGGTCGGCAAGCTCCGCGCGAAGCGTCTCCGGCATCCAACCGGGCAGCAGGAGGTGGCGGACGCTCTCCAGGTCGCGGCGTATCCGCGGCAGCAGGATCGGCTTCTGCGCGCTGATGGGCAGCAGGGGCAGCAGGCAGTAGAGCCCGAGTGTCTTCCGCCACGGCTCGCCCTCGCCGCCGCGGCGATAGGCCCGCAGATACCGCCAGAAGTCGCGCAGGCGGCCGTGGCAGAGCAGCGAGTCGAACACGAGCCAACCACCGCGCACGGCGGCGTCCGCCATGTCGCCCGTGAGCAGGACGCGGACGCCCGCCTGGTGCGCGGCGGCGTAGACCGCGTGGACCTCGCTGATCCGCGTGGTGGGCGACGGCTGGAAGCTCGATGGCTCGGGCCGCAGCCAGCCGATGTGCGCGGCGTGGGGGAGGTAGTTGGCCTGGAAGCCGTACTTCGCCACCACGTCCGCGATGAGCCCGCGCTCGTCGCACTCCAGCCCATCGAAGACCAGGCTGAAGCTCTGGAAGCCATGATCGGCCGCCTGGCCCGCTCGGTACAGCTCCTGGGCGCTGCAGGCGATGGAGCTGGAGTCCATCCCGCCGCTGAGCATGACGCCCACCGGCCCGGCGCTCCGCAGGCGGGCCCGCACGGCGTCAAAGAACAGGGCGCGGAAGTGCTCGGCATATTCGTCCGCGGTGCGATAGCGTAGCTCGCCCTGCGGCTCCAACTGCCAGTAGCGGCGCTCGCGCACCGCCTGCTGCTCGACGACCAGGGTATGGCCGGCCTGGACCGAGTAGACCCCCTCGTAGTAGGTCTCAGGCCGCTCCTTCTCGTTGCGGAACATGGTGTAGGGCACGAGGAGGTGGCGGATGCTCGCCTCGTTGGGCACGACGGGCACCGCGGGGTCTTGAAATAGCTGGTGAATCTCGGTCCCGGCCGCGAAGGTCCGCTCGTCGGCGCGGTAGTACAGCCAGCGCTGCCCGCTCGTGTCGCGGGCGGCGACGAGCCGCTGGTGGCGCGGGTCCCAGACGATGAAGGCGAAGTCGCCAAGGAGGCGCGTCGGCGCGTCCACTCCCCAGGTCTCATACGCCTGCAAGATCAGCTCGGCGTCGCTCGTCGTGGCGGGCAGTCGCGCGGAGAGCCTGGCGAGCAGCTCGGCGCGATTGTCCAGACGCACATCGGCGACGACCACGCAGCCGGTCCGTGGGCTGACGAGTGGCTGCTGCTCGTGCGCTTCCTCGGGCGTGATGGCGAGCTTGGCGTAGCCCAGCCCGATGGCGCCGGCCACCAGGCACCCGGTCCCGTCGGGCCCCCGGTAAGCGATGGCGTCGAGCATCGCCCGGATATCACTGCGGTGAACCGGTCGGCCATCACGATGGAACAGGGCGGCAAGTCCGCTCAAGAGGTATCTCCAGCCGTCTGGGCCAGGCTGTCCATAATCCGCGCGCACACGGCGTCCTGATGCTCGAACCCGCTGGGATAGGTCAGGCGGTACACGGGCGTCTGCGCGACCAGGCGGGCATAGAACGGGAGCCATCGTCCCATTTCAGCCGGCAAGAGGTCGGTGCCGTAGGAGACCTGGGCCAGCAGGGCCGCCAGGCCCTCCCGCCCATTCAGGCGGCGGATCACCACGTCCGCCGCGCCGGTGGTGGCCGGCTCATACCGATCGAGGACATAGCATGCGCGCAGCCGGGCTGGCGCGGCGGCGAAGTCGAAGCGGCCGTCGAGCGTGACGAGCCTTTTCACCGAGTCCTGCCAGAGCTCGGGTAGCTCGTGGGGAAACTGCAACGTCCCATCCACCGTCGCCGGCCAGAGCTTCATCAACGGCAAGCTCGGTATGCCGTACACGCCGTCCGGCCGCTCGTCCAGCGGCAGGGCGTCGTCGGTGAGCAGCGCGCTCCCGCGTCCCAGGAACGCTGCCGCCATGGTGGACTTGCCCTGCCCCCCCCGCCCGAGGAAGACCAGCGCCCCTTTGCTGGTGACGACCGCGCTCGCGTGAATGGATGGCGTGCCGCGCTGGTGCAGGATGAGGTTCGCGACCCGTCCGATTAGCATGAATCCGATGGCTCGTTCGTCCGCCCCCGGCTCCGGGTAGACCTCCACGCGGCGTGCTGTCGGCAGGATGTGGCAGGTCCCCAGTGCCCGCGCCCAGAGCCAGGCGCCCCCCGGGCCGCGGTGGACGACGACCTCCTCGCCGTGGACCGGACAGACCACCGAGGCGACTACCGCGCCATTGGGCGCTGGCAGGCGCTGCCGTTCCGGCGCGCGCGCGAACACGATGTCCGCCGCTAGCCCCGGCTCTTCGCACGGCGCCGCGGCCGGCAGCCAGAAGTCGCTGTGGACGAGTAGGCCGTACATCTCGTACCAGCGACGCGGCACCCGCGGAACCGTTGGACGGGGGTGCCCGAGAAGACGCCGCCCCGTCCGCGTTTTCACTGCCACTCGAACCTCCCTACGCGGGCGATGGGAGCCTGGCCGGGTCGATCCCCATCCGTGTAGGCGCGAGCGGAAGCACCACGGCTAAACTGCGGGAGCGGCATGAACGCGGCAATGGCGGCCGGCGGATCGGTCACCACCTGGCCGCCCAACTCTACCCAGGCGTGTGCTTTCAGCTCGCGGCCTTCTTTCCGGACGCCGATGCGCAGCTCGCTCGGTAGCCCTTCTCGCCGCAGCCAGCGGTGCAACACTAGCGACCGGTGTAAGCACTGACCGCGCACGAAGTGATGCCGCGACGCGATCTGAAGCCAATCCGCGTACCGGCGAGCCCGCGCGATGTCCTCTGGCTGGATAGCCTCCCGTGGTGAGGTCATGGTCTCTTGTGCTGTCTCCAGCAGCCGCCGGAAGCCCCGGACACGGAGAACCACCTCAACCACCAGCAACTCGGCAAAGGCGTGCGCCAGGAGGCGGCGATCAGCGGCGGGCAGCAGCAGCAGCCACGCCATCCGCCGCCACCACTGCCTAGCTCGCGGCCGCACGGACTAGTCCTCGCGCCGTGAGCGCCGTCAGGAACTCGTCGACGTCGGCGCGCAATTGCGCTGGCTCAACCTCGTATTCGTCGAGCAAGCGCTCGACGATCTCATTCATCGAGGCTCCTTGCTGCAGTTGCTTCCAGATCTCGGTCGCGATACCGTTGAGACCGAAGTAGATTCCTGTCTCAACGTTCAACAAGACGGCTTCACCGTCCAGTTCGGCGTACACCACCGAGTCGGTGACTGCCAGGGGCCGATCTACAATCTGCACCGCTCATATCCTCGACGCTAGATGGCGACTCGCGCCACTCGGCGATCTGTCACCCTATGTCTGCTAGCACTTGTGCTCATAATAGGCTCGTCAGGTTGTCGGCGCGTCGGGCGACGATAGACACCGGGTTGAGACCGATCTATGAGTGCGCCGGTGTCGCGTGCCGCCATCGCTGCAGCCGCTCCGGAGTGGCGTAGATGGCCCCGATCTCGGCCCGATCCGTCCCGTCGGCACGAAGGGCCTTCACAACCTTCGCCGGTATCCCGACGGCCACCGTATGTGGCGGGATATCTTTCGTCACCACCGCGTTGGCGCCGACGACCGCGCCCTTGCCGACCCGGACGCCATCCAGGACCGTGGCGCCGGCGCCGATCCAGGCGCCGTCTTCGATGACGATGCCCTCGCCGCTGATCCCCTGCTCCATGATGGGGCGCGTGATGTCCGCGTAGTTGTGGTTGACGGCTAGGATCTTGACCTGCGGCGCGATCAGGACATCCTCGCCGATGGTCACGCCGCCCTGGCCGCGGACCACGACCGATTCGCCGATGAAGGTGCCGCGGCCTACCCGGATGAACGCGTGCGGCAGGTCGCGGAAGTTGAAGACGTGCAGCTCGGTGTTGTGCATCACGCAGGTGTCCGCGCCGAGCTCGATGCCTTGCGGACAGCCGTGCAGGTACACGCCCTGGTCCAGGTACACGTCGCGCCCCAACCGAATGTTGCGCGCGTGGCGCAGCCGCACGTGGCACTCGATGGCCGCGGCGCCCTCCATGCGCAGCATCAGCCGGTACGCCAGGCCGCGCAGCGCGATGCCGGGGAGGCCTGGCAGGCCCCCCAGTAGGGTCGTCAGCAGCCCCTGGAGCAGGTAGTCTCCCCAGCCAGGAGCCTGGCCACGCACGTAGTAGGCTAATCGGTCGCGGAGCCCCTGTTCTTTAAGCGCCACTGCCACGGTACTAGCTCCTCGCGATGAGAAAAACGCCCGCGCAGATGACCGCGATCCCCGCCCACCGCGCCGCGGGGAGCGCCTCGCCCAGCACCAGCCACGCGGCCGCGGGCGTGATCGCATAGGTCAGCGCCAGCATCGGATACGCAAAGCTGAGCGTTACGCGGGAGAGCACGGTCATCCAGGCCACGGCGCCGAGCGCATACAGCCCGAGGCCCACCAGGACCAGCGGCGTGGTCGCCACCCGGAGGACAAGCTGCGCCGGCTGGGCGAGGGCTTCGCCGCCGATCGCCCCGACGGCTGTCATCCCCAGCTTGAGCGTCACCTGGCCGGCGACGCTGCAGATGACGGCAATGAGGATCAGCACGAACGACTGGTTCACCATGGCTCCCTGATCAAGCGCCGGCCGGAACCGCAGTGACGGCCAGCTCGTCCCGGAAGGCGGCGACCGTCGCTTCCATGCCTTGCCGCAGCGCGACATCCGCCGTCCAGTGGAGGTCGGTCCGAGCGCGCGTCGTGTCGAAGTAAGCGGCGCGGAGATCGCCGGGGCGACGGGGCGCCCGTTGCGGCGTTACCTCGACGCCGATCACGTCGCACAGCGCCCGATAGATCTGGTTGACGGATGTGCCGACGCCCGTGCCAATCCCGTAGATCTGGTTGTCGCCCGCCGTCGCGGCCAGGAGGTTGGCCTGGGCGACGTCCCCCACGTAGACGTAGTCCCTTACCTGCTCGCCGTCCCAGTGAATGACCGGCACGCGCCCGGTGAGCAATTGGCGGACGAAGATGGCCACCACCCCGGCCTCGCCGTGGGGGTCCTGACGCGGGCCATAGACGTTCCCGTAGCGCAGCGCGGTGTACTTCACGCCGCGATCGAGCGCGTAATACTTGAGATACTGCTCGGCCATGGCCTTGGTGATGCCGTAGGGAGACTCGGGGCGCTGCGGATGGGCTTCGTCCATTGGCAAGTAGTCGGGGTTCCCGTAGGTCGCGCCCGACGAGGCGAAGACGACCTTCCGCACGCCGGTCGCCGCACAGGCTTCGAGGACGTTCAGCAGCCCGAGCACGTTCACCTGCGCATCGTAGCAGGGGTCGTCCGTGGAGGCCTTCACGGACGGCTGCGCCGCCTGGTGGTACACGATCTCCGGCCGCACGGTCTCGAAGAGCTGCTGCAGGCCCGGCTCCACGATGTCCACTTCGTAGAAGCGCGCTGCAGGGTTCAAGTTGGCGCGCTTGCCGCTAATCAGGTTGTCGATGACCGCGACCTCGTGGCCCTCTGCCACGAGAAGGTCGACGATGTGGGAGCCGATAAACCCGGCGCCCCCGGTGACGAGTGCTCGCATAGCTTGCTCCTTACGCGAGAAGGTCGCTTACGCTACCCCGGCGGGCTGGCTCAGCAACAAATCGACGGCCGCGGCGAGGTCCGAGGCCACGATGAGACCGTCCAGGTGGGCCGCCCTGGCCTGTGCAAGGTGCTCGCGGCCCCGGCCCGTCAAGACGAGCACCGGCCGACAGCCTACGGCCACCCCCGCCTGCAGATCGCTGAGCGCGTCCCCGATGACGACTGATTCCGTCAACTGCAATCCATGTCGCCCGGCCAGCCTCAGCAGCAGGCCTGGCCGCGGCTTGCGGCAGTAGCAGCACTCTTCGGGGCGATGCGGACAATAGGCAACCGCCTCGACGTGTCCTCCCCGCGCCGCGATTTCTCGCACCATCCGACGGTTGATGTCGTCGACCGTCTGCCGCGACACGAGGCCGCGGTTGACCACGGCCTGGTTCGTCACCACGAAGACACTCACCCCCGTCCGCGAGAACCGGGCGATCGCCTCGACGGCGCCGGGCAAAAAGCGGAATTCCGACCAGTGCTTCACGTGGTCGGCCCGGTTCTCGTTGATGACCCCATCACGGTCCAGGAACACGGCCTGCATGCAGCCGATCCTATCCATACCCCACGTATGACGTAGGGAGCGTTATCGCTGGATGGTGCCTAGCTTGCCTGCACTGGCCGGTCGTACCGCAACCGTGGCACCGTCTAACTCCAATGAGCATAGTCCTGTCCCACGGAGCGCCCGTGAAGGAGCGGTTTAGCCGAGGTTGAGCCTTGGCCTAGCGAGTGGCTGTGTCGGGCAGAGCGTGCAATCAGTAGCCCCCGGGCCCCGCGGCCACCGGCGCGCAGGCGGCGGGCGCTTCCGCTTGCCAGCGCCCGAGCAGCAGGCCGCGCGGGTCCCGGCGGACGAGGCGCACGGATTCCCACAAGATCCGCAGGTCTTCCCAGAGCGTGTAGTTGCGGACGTAGGCAAGGTCTTCCAGCTCCTGATCCGCCAGCGACGCGTGCGGCCCGCTCAAGCGCCAGGGGCCGGTGAGCCCCGGCTTGAGGGCGGTCAGCCACGAGGGCGTGCGGGCGGAGCTGTCAGGGCTCCAGCAGGTCGGGCGCGGGCCGACGAGACTCAAGTGCCCCGTGAGGACGGCCAGCAAGGCGGGGACTCCACGAACGGGCAGCCAGGCGCGCGTCCCGGCGCTCAGCAGCCAGAACTGGATCGGCCGCCCCGCGCCGCCACGAATAGACTGGCAGTAGAGGAGCGGCCGGACCCCGGCGAGGGAGGCGCGGGCCAGGGCGACCGCCACCAGCGGCGCCAGGAGCACCAGTGCCAGCCCCGCGCCGACCAGGTCGAGCCCACGCTTGAGTGCGGCTTCCAGCCCGGCCAGGCGGGCGCGCCGCAGGGCCACGAGCGGGACGCCCCCGCGGTCGGTCACCTGCATCCCGTGGGCGAGCAGATCCCGCGACGTCACGGCCAGGCGCAACACCGCATCACGGCGGGCAATCATGAGCCGGGTCAGCTCCTCCAAGCGCTCGTGGGGGATGGCCTGCGGGACGATGATGTATTCGTCGGCGAGGTCGGGCGCTGGCGCGCGCGTGAGATCGCCCGGGCGGCCCACCACCGCGACCCCGGGCAGCAGGGTCTGACCCAGCGGCAGATACTCGTCCAGAAACCCGACGAGGTCCAGCCCCTCGCCCTTCGCATTGCTCAGTTGCTCGCCGATCGCGAGGCCGGCGGGAGAGGCGCCCACGATCAGCACTCGGGTCCGGAACGCGCCCTGCTGTCGCAGCCGGCGCACCACCCGCCGCGTGAGAAAGCGACCGGCCCCCGCGCAGCCAATGCCGAGCATCCAGACCAGGAGAATCCAGGTACGCGAGACGAGCGGGCCGCCACCCGCGAAGTAGCTGACTGCCAGGACGCACAATACGCCGTAGCTGGCGCCGTGCGCGATCCGGGCGTACTCGCGTGTCCCGACGAGGATCTGCTCGCCCTCGTACAGGCCCTGAATCCTGAACATCAGCAGCAAGATAGGCACCACGAGGACCGAGGCCACCAGATGGCGATCGGTGGCCAGTGTGGAGACCGGCAGCCTGTCGTCAAGCCCCGCCCGCAGTACGCCAGCGATGCCCACCGCGAGACTCAGCGCCAGGGTGTCGACGATCACCAGGGTGGCCAGCAGCACCCGCCAGTCGCGCCGCGGTGCGGCGCGGCACCATTCGACTAGCGGCCAGGCAGCTCCCGGGGATGCGGCACGCTGGGGCCGGCGGTCGACAATCGCGGACATCACCCGACTCGCAGGGCGCTGCTGGGCAGCCGCGGGGTCGCGGTGGCGGCGACCCGGGGGAGCGCGTCCATCAACACGACCGCCCCACCGCGCTCGAAGTGGAAGTCCATGCGCACGAGCCCCTTCTCTTCCAGGGCCGCGGTGACCGCCTCTTGATACGGCTCCTGACAATAGACCAGGAGGAAGCCGCCGCCGCCGGCCCCGGTGATCTTGCCGCCCGCGGCGCCGTGCGCCCGCGCCGTCTCATACCAGTCGTCAATCCGCGGATTCGTGATCCCGGCCGCGAGCCGCTTCTTGGCTTGCCAGGACTCGTCCAGCAAGCGGCCGAACCCATCGAGGTCCCCCGCGCGCAGGAGGTCGATCGTCTGCTGCGCCATCGCCTTGATCCGGTGCAGCGACACCGTGGTGTCGCTCTCTTGCTGTCGGGTGGCGGCCTCCTGGTGCTTCAGAATGCTCGCCGCCTTGCGCGCTACCCCGGTGAAGAACAAGAGCAGGCGCCGGTCGAGCGCCTGCTCAATGGCCGGTTCGAGCGCCAGGGGATCTACCTGCACGCCGTCCGGCCCGAAGCGCATGACGTTCAGGCCGCCAAAGGCCGCGGCGTACTGGTCCTGCCGCCCGATCGGCATGCCGAGCATCTCGATCTCGACGTGCGACGCGATTTCGGCCAGCTCCGCGCTCGACAGGCTTAGCCCGCAGTAGGCGCCTAGCGCCTTGGCGAGCGCGACGGAGACCGTGCTGGACGAGCCCAGGCCCGTGCCGGGGGGGATCTCGGACGCCAGGAACAGGGCGATACCCGAATCGATGCCGAATTCGTGCATGAAGGCGCGGGGCAGCGACAGGTCGCCCCCCCAGAGCACGGGCTCGCCCTGGCGCTGGCGGAAGAACGTATGGTAGTCGGATGAGGCGATTTGCGCGCAGTCGCTGCCATTCAGGCTAACAAACACGTAGAAGTACTTGTTGATCGTGGTGGACACCACCAGGCCGCCGTGCTCACGATAGTAGGCTTCGAAGTCGGTGCCACCACCGGCCAGGCTCAGGCGCACAGGCGCGCGCACGATTAACATACGATCAATCCGTTCTCGCGGCGCGCGCGGGCGTTCGATTGCTGCGGACGGCCGAGCAGGCAAGGCGCCGCGCTGGGGCCTCCACCACTGCGGGGGGAGCGACCAGGGTGCCGCTGGTCGCCGCGAGTCGAAGGCTCATGTTAGCTCACGGCCCGCGCTCGCAGCGCCTGCCGGACGGCCGCCGTAATAGCGTGGCCAATCGCCGAGTGCGCATCCTCGACCAAGCCATAGTTATGACAAGGGATATGGATGGGCACCTCGACGATGTCGCGTGCGGCGCCGCCATCGAACCCGAGAAACGCGACGGTGCGCGCGCCGGCGGCGGTCGCGGCCATGAACCCTGCCACGATGTTGGGCGAGTTGCCACTGGCGCTGATCCCGATGACGATGTCGTTCGGCTCCACCAGCGCCAGCACTTGCTCGGCAAAGCTCCGCTCGTAGGCGCTATCGTTGGCCCACGCGGTCAGCAACGGCGTGTTGTCGGTAAGCGCGAACACCCGCAGCGGCCTATGGTCGGCGACCTGGGCCGTCTTCACCAGGTCGCACGCCAGGTGGCTCGCGGTGGCGGAGCTGCCGCCGTTACCCATCACATAGACGCGGCGCCCGGCCGCGCGTGCGTCGAGCAGCAGGTCGATGACGCGCGTCAACGCCGCGGCTGGCACGAGGGCGAGAACGCTCGCCAGCTCAGAGAAGTAATCGGAAGCGACCCGATGCTCGCTTCCCTCGCGGGTGTCAAGCAACATGTGTCCTCCACGCGTGCCCCCGCGCCCGCGGCGCCGCTGGAGCGGCCCAGAAGGGGCGCCTGGGGAGAGACTCATAGGCGAGCGACCATGGTGCCGTGTGGTCCCCAGCGCCCCCCAGGAACCACTCCTGTCTAGGGAGTTCCGCCCCCGGACCGCGAGCGCCATCCCCCGCTCGCCTCCTCGCGGACGGCCGCGTCCGCCTGGCGTTCCAGACGACCGCTGGTCTGGCTGATTAGGAGTGTAAAATCGGCCAATAGAGAAGGCGGCTAGAACCGGTTGAAGTCGTGTTGAGAGGGGGGGGTGGCACCACGGCCCCGGACGGCGTCCGGCATGGCCGGGCCTACAGGGCGCGGGAGACGGGCGCGTGGCCATTCGTCGGCGCCCCGGGCCCGCCGTTTCCACGGCCGCCCTTGGACCAGCTCGCCTGCCCGTAGAGGCGCCCCGCGAGCGCTGCCGCCAGCGACTCCGCGTAGTGGTCCCCTACAGCGTGTACCGGCTGGCCGCGGCCGATGCCGCAGTAGA
>Ga0070741_10007555_pt1 | contig 22407 bp, 21 predicted proteins | sample Coa_R1_4_FD_66440 | JGI IMG/M metagenome (GOLD analysis project Ga0070741, IMG submission 66440) | Surface soil microbial communities from Centralia Pennsylvania, which are recovering from an underground coalmine fire - Coalmine... | ecosystem: Environmental > Terrestrial > Soil > Unclassified ... | reverse complement strand
CGACCACATCGCGCCGTGGCTCTGCCGGCTGACCGGCGCCGAGGCCGCGACCTCGGTCAACAACAATGCCGGCGCCGTGCTGATCGTCCTGAACGCGCTGGCGGCCGGCAAGGAAGTGATCGTCTCGCGCGGCGAGCTGATCGAGATCGGCGGCGCGTTCCGCATTCCCGACATCATGGCGCGGGCCGGCTGCCGGCTGGTCGAGGTCGGCACCACCAACCGCACGCATCTCAGGGATTACGAAGCGGCGATCGGGCCGGAAACCGCCGCCGTCATGAAGGTGCACCCGTCGAACTACGCCCTGCAGGGCTTCACCAAGTCGGTGAGCGCCGCCGAGCTGGTGCCGCTCGCCCGCGCCAGGGGCCTGCCGGTGATCGAGGATCTGGGCAGCGGCACCCTGGTCGATCTCGAGACCTGGGGCCTGCCGCATGAGCCCACCGCGCGCGAGGCGATCGAGGCCGGCATCGATGTCGTGACCTTCTCCGGCGACAAGCTGCTGGGCGGCCCGCAGGCCGGGCTCGTGGTCGGCAGGAAAGCGTTGATCGAGCGCGTCGCCCGCAATCCGATGAAACGCGCGCTGCGGCTGGACAAGGTGCGGCTGGCGGCGCTCGAAGCGACGCTCAAGCTCTACGCCGATCCCGAACGGCTGGTCGCCAGGCTGCCGACCATCCGTGCGCTGGCGCGGCCGGCCAAGGACATTCGCGCGCAGGCCGAGCGCCTGCTGCCCGCCTTCGCCCAGGCGCTGGGCAAGGAATTCACGGCGGACGTCCAGGCGGTGAAGGGCCAGATCGGCTCGGGCGCGCTGCCGGTCGATCTGTTGCCGTCCTTCGCGCTCTGCGCGCGCGGAGCCAACGGGAAGGGAGCGGGCCTCGACAGGCTTGCCGCCGCCTTCCGCAAGCTGCCGGTGCCGGTGATCGGCCGGATCGAGCACGATGCCCTGCTGTTCGACCTGCGCATGCTCGAGGAGGAGGGTGAGTTCGTGGGCCAACTCGGAAATCTCGCACCATGATCGTCGGCACGGCAGGCCATATCGACCACGGCAAGACCGCGCTGGTGAAGGCGCTGACCGGCGTCGATGCCGACCGCCTGAAGGAAGAGAAGGCGCGCGGCATCACCATCGATCTCGGCTATGCCTACAGCGACCTGGGCGATGGCAGGCAACTGGGTTTCGTCGACGTGCCGGGCCACGAGCGCTTCGTGCACAACATGCTGGCCGGCGCCACCGGCATCGACGCCGCCCTGCTGGTCGTGTCGGCGGCCGAGGGCATCAAGCCGCAGACCGTCGAGCATCTGCAGATCGTCGACCTGCTGGGCCTCGATCGCGGCATCGTGGCGCTCACCAAGTCCGATCTCGCCAACGACGACCAGATCCTCGAGCGCATGGCCGAAATCGAGACGCTGCTGTCGTCGACCCGGCTGGGCGGCGCGGAGATCATCCCGGTCTCGTCGCTGACGGGACAGGGCATCGACGAGCTGAAGACCAAGCTCTTGGCGCTGGGCGAGAGCGGCAAGGGAACGACGGGCTTCGCCCGCCTCGCCGTCGATCGCTGCTTCGTGCTGCCCGGCGCGGGCGTCGTGGTCACGGGCACGGTGCATGCCGGCGAAATCCGGGTCGACGACCGGCTGCTGCTGACGCCGTCGGGGCTGGAGGCGCGCGTGCGCTCGCTGCATGCCCAGAACCGTGCCGCCGAGATCGGCCGCGCCGGCGAGCGCTGCGCGCTCAACCTGACGGGCCCGCGCCTCTCCAAGGAATCGGTGCGGCGCGGCGACTGGGTGGTGAGCCCGGAGCTGCATGCGCCCACCGACAGGATCGACGTCCGGCTGAAGCTGCTGGCTGCCGAGACCGCGCCGCTCAAGCACTGGTCGCCGGTGCATGTGCATATGGGATCGGCCCATGTCATGGGGCGCGTGGCCCTGCTCGAGGGCGATTCGCTGGCGCCGGGTACCGAGACGCTGGCGCAACTCGTGCTCGAGGAGAAGGCGGGGGCGCTGGCGGGCGACCGCGTCATCCTGCGCGATCCTTCGGCGACGCGCACCGTGGCAGGCGCCGCCGTGATCGATCCGTTCGGCCCGCCGCGCAATCGCCGGACGCCGCGGCGCATTGCCGAGCTGCGCGCGCTCGACGATGCCGATGCTTCGGCGTTGGCCAATCTGCTGCGGCTGGAGTCGGGTTTCGTCGAGACCGCGCGCTTCGGCCTGTCGCGCAACCTGCGGCCGGCCGAGGTCGATCGCCTGCTGGCCGAGGCGGGCGGCACCAAGGTCGCTTCCTTCGGCTTGCTCGCCGAGACGCTGGCGGCGGCGCGCACCGACCTCGTCGAGACGCTCAAGACCTATCACCAGACCAATGCCGATGCGCCCGGCCTGCAGCCCGAGCGGCTGCGGCTGGCGATGAAGAAGCGCTGGCCGGTCGCGGTGTTCCGCGCGCTGATGGACCACGAGGTCGTCGGCAAGACGATCGTGGTCGACGGCCCGTTCCTCAGGTTGCCCGGCCATTCGCTGAAGCTCGGCGCCCGGGACGAGCAGCTCTGGAAGAACATCTCGAGCGATCTCGCGCGCGAGCGCTTCAAGCCGCCGCGCGTGCGCGATTTCGCCGATCTCTACGACACGCCCGAAGCCGACGTGCGCCGCCTGATGCGCCGCGTCGCCAAGCTCGGCCGCGTGGTCGAGGTGGCGCCCGACCAGTATTTCCTGCGGCCTGTGGTGGCCGAGATGATCGCCATCGCCCATGCCTTCGGCCGCGACTTCACCGCGGCCGAATTCCGCGACAGGCTCGACAATGGCCGCAAGGTGGCGATCCTGATCCTCGAATTCTTCGACCGCCACGGCATCACCATCCGCCGCGGCGACTGGCGGCGCACCGTGCCGCAGAAGCTCGGGCAGTTCGGTCCGCCGCCGCAGGCCGCCGCGTGACAACGATGCCGTTGCCCGGATATATCGAACATGGAGGGGAAGCGCTCCCGGTGGGGCGGCTGGCCTTCAAAGCCAGAGAGGGTCGCCAGACGGCTCTTAGTGGGTTCGACTCCCACTCTCTTCCGCCAATTCTCGTCCGTAGCGGTCCATGGACGCCCAGGAACCGGCCCGAATGCCGCCGCGTTTGTCAGCCGTAGCATCGCGCGGAAAAGCTGGGAGCATCGATCGTGGCCGCCATCGGACGGACCGTTTGGGCGATTGCTGAGGGCTATATCCCGGGCCAAAGTGTCAGCAGCGACCACGCGCTGGTTTCTCACGAAGCCGCCTGCCTGCTGAACACTTCGGATCAGGATGCGCAGGTGACGATCACCTTGTTTTTCACCGACCGCGATCCGGCGGGCCCTTACCGGCTTACCGTGGGCGCTCGGCGCACGGTACACATGCGCTTCAATGACCTGACCGATCCCGAGCCGGTGCCGCGCGACACGAGCTACGCCTCGATCATCGAGTCGACCGTGCCGATCGTCGTTCAGCATACCCGGCTCGACTCGCGCAATCCGAATATCGCCCTTCTTTCCACGGTTGCATTTTCCGTATGACGACGGGTTCCCGGCGCTCGGCAAGTGCGATCTGCCTTTCGATAAGACGATGTGTCACTCGAGTTCGATAACCTGCGTGACGTTGCCCGAACAGATGTAGCAACAGGTCGAACAGTGCTGCTTGTTGCCCAGGCCGACGCCCCAGTAGCGCCGGGCATTGCCCTCGACCCAACCGCCATAGCAGATCCGTTCGCCCGGCCGGCAGCGTAACGCGAACTCGTGCACACGCGAGTTCTGGAGCACGTAGGCCTCGCCGCCGCCCGGCCAGACGGCGTTTCGGTTCTGCGAATAGAAGGCGAGCTGTATGCGATACGGATAGCCATTCTTGATTCGGAAGGTGACGCTGTATTCCTCTGCGTCCGCGCTCGGCGCCGTCCACACCATCGGCAGGAGGATGGACAACGCCAAGGCTGCCGCCCTGCCGGCCTTCAGGAGCCTCCATCGGCTCAACTTTCGATCCTTCGCGGAAGACACCGGCCACACGACGGCGCTACTTCTTCTTGAATTTGATGCCCATAAGCATCGCATTCTCCGCCTTGTCGTGCTTCTGGTCGCCCTCGACCGACGACCAGTTCGACACCACGAGCTTGGCGCCGTTCTTCAGCGCCGGATCCATCAGCAGATACTGCACGACCGTCCTTTTGCCCTTGTATGTCGCGGCGAAATTCATCGCGACGGTCTTGGCGCCGGCGAGCACCATTTCCTGGGTCTGCGCCTTGCCGATCGTGACACCCTGCTTTTCAAAGTAGTTGTCATGCTCCTTGAACAGCGTGTCCATCGAGTCCGGCGTGGCGGCCTCGAACCAGATGTAGACTTCCTTGTCCGGCGAAACGATCTGCATGCCGCGCTTGATCTCGCTCACTTTCCACTGGTTGGGAACGTCGATGATGGCGAGCGCCTCGCCGAGCGAGATCTGATAGGTGTCGGCGCGGGCCGCAGACACGCCGACGAACAACGCGGCCGTCGCGCAGACGGCCGAGATCAGACGAGCAAGCATCGGATTTCCCCCCAAGTCGAACGAAGTGCCCCGCGGCAACGTAGGGCGCACGCCGTTTGATGGCAATCTCATGCGCGCGGAAGAGGGCGCGACTTCAACTGCAAATTCTCAGCAAGTGAAATTGCAGTGAGCAAATTCTTACGGCCGATGGTTGCTCTGCAGCGGCACGCTGGATACTGAGTGTCTCGGCGGCGTCCGGCAGAAGGTTCGTACGTCGGTCGGCTGTTTACTCGGGGGGAGACAATCATGACTTTGACCGCGCCCGGCTTCTTGCGCGCGACGCACCGCCTGATCGCCTGGACGGCGATCCTGGTCGGCTGCATCGCCATGCTGTCGGGGACAGTGCACGCCCAGGCCGAGAACTCCGTTCTGGACAAGCTGATGAAGAAGACCAGCATCAAGTACACCAAGAACGGGGGCGTCTACGTCGCGCAGTTCACCGGCAAGTCGCTCAAGCAATTCCCGATGCTGATCGCGGCTGACGGCGACACCGTCATCATGATCGCCGTCGTCGCGGAGAAGGAAAAGTTCAAGAAGACGCCCGAGCTGGTCGAAGGCCTCGCGATGGCATCGATGGACAATCCGCTCCTGAAGGTGGGTCTGGTCAAGGCGGGCGACATGGTCGTGCGGGTCGATGCCCTGATCGAAAGTCTCGATTCCGACGACCTCGAGAAGCTGATCAACAAGGCTGCGCTCGGCGCTGACGCGATCCACAAGCAGTTTTCCAGGAACATCAGCCGGTAGCCCTCCGCCTGCATCTTCGGGGAGAGATCGAGATGTTGACGCAAGTTGTTCGGGTGGCCCTCTTGGCCGCCTTCCTGTTGTTGAGTGGCTTGTCGGCCAGCCAGGCCGGGACCTACGAGATGGCGCTGGGTCAGGGTAGGGCCGGCTTCACGTTTCCGGACGACTGGAAGGTGAACAAGATCAAGCGCGGGCTGGAAGGTCTTTCCAGGAAGCAGGAGGTCGCCTTCTGGATCGAAGCTTGCTTCGACGACGAGCTCGCTCAGCTGCAGAAGGAACACGACAAGTATTTTGCCGACCACAAGGTCGCTTTCTCCGGAAAGGTGGAGACGTCGCAGGCGAAGAAGGGCGGCGCCACCGTGACGACAAAGATCTTCGACGCGAAGTACAAAGGCGCGAATACCATGGTCGTGAGCATCGTGGCGGATTTCGGCCTGAACAAGGCCAAGCTGATCTACACGGAATGGGCAACGACGATCGACGACTACATCGACTTCGACGAGCAGGTCGGCGCCATCATGAAGAGCTTCAAGTTCCCCCTGTAGGAGCGCACTCAAGGAACCGATCACCCGGCCCCCCATCACGGGCCGGATCTATCCTGCGCAGCAAGGCTCGCGATGAATTGGGCCTGCTCACGAAGCGCTCTTGCCAGCGCGCGCAGTTCGGGGCGCACGCCGCCCTTCCACGCGTTGCGCGACGAGGTCGCCTTGCCCCGCGGCGTCCGCGGTCCGCTCGATTTCTGCCACGGCCGCGAGCGGCGGATCAGCCGGGCGCGCGAGCGCCGCAATCTCTCGCAGCGGAGTGGGCGCATCATCGGCGCCTCCCGGGCTCGATCCGGCGTTGGCCGCCGCCGGCTGCGGCGGCAGCGGGATCGCGGCGTGGTTGTTGATCTGCTGCGGGCCGGTGGTGATGTTGGCCTGGTGGGCGAACACCGCCGGCGCCTTCTTCAGGCCGCCCAGCGCCTGCAGGGTGGCGGCGCATTGCGCCTGCGCCTTCAGGCCATAGCGCAGCAGCAGATCCGCGTGCCCGCCTGGTTCGCCCAACGCCGTCGCCGACGATGAGTAGAGCAGGCCCCGCGTGGTCAAGCGCGTGAACAGCGTCTGCAGCGCCAGCGCCTGATGCATCAGCATGTCCTCGACGCCGCTGAAATCGTTGCGCCGCAGTTTCTCGGTCTGCTCCCGCATCTCGGCCGCGAAGGCCGTCATGTCGGCGGCGCTGACACTGGCCGGATCGCTCGTCGCCGCGAGCGCCAGGGCGAGCGACGGCGCCCGGCGCGGCAGGGTCGCGGGCACGGCGGGTTCCGGGGAATTCGAAGGCTTCATTGGCGCTCCTCGTCGGATTGCTTGTTCACGAAATGTTCCTATGTAGGGGCATGTATTGACTGTTCAAGGGGCCGGCCGAAGGTGACTATCGAGAATGGCCAATACATCTTTTGGATCAATGGGTTATACCCATCGCCAGTTCGTTTGGCGCGTTTTGAGAGAGGGTGCGTTGAGGCGCTTAGCCAATAGCCTGCTGGTCGTCGTGTCGGTGCTGCTGGTCACCGCACTTGCCGAAGGCGCGACGCGGCTGATCGACGGCCTGCCGCTGTTCGCCGACTGGCTGCCCAGCATGGTCGATCGCGACGTGCCGGCCATGGTCGTCGATTCGATCCCGCGTGCGCCGGGCGTCGCGCGCGACATCTTCTTCGAGGATCCGCCGCCGCTGCCCAATCGCCGCGCGCCGCCCGCCGAATGGGTGCGGATCGCGCGCGAGCTGGGCGAGAAGACCGAATTCGGCCGGCCGCTCTTTCACCATGCCGACTTCTTCAAGGCGTGGAACGAGATGGCGATCGGCAATCCCTGCGACAGCGCGGTGCTGCGCCAGGCGCCGGGCCGGCTCTTCGTCTACACGCCGGCCGACGGCGCGCGCTATCCGCTCTATCGCTTCCTGCCCGATGCGACGACGCCCTTGGGCCTCGTCACCAATCGCATGGGCTGGCGCGGCCCGCCGATCGATCTTGCCAAGCCGGCGCGGGTCGTGCGCATCGCCTTCATCGGCGCCTCGACGACGGTCAACAGCCACTTCTATCCGTTCTCCTATCCCGAGCTGGTCGGCGGCTGGCTCAATCGCTGGGCGGCGGCGCGCAGCCTGGACGTGCGCTTCGAGGTCATCAACGCCGGGCGCGAGAGCATCTCCTCGCCCGACATCGAGGCCATCGTCCGGGGCGAGCTGCTGCCGTTCCGCCCCGACCTCGTGGTCTACTACGAGGGCGCCAACCAGTTCTTCCTGTCGACGATGCTGACGTCGTTGCCCGCCGGGGATCCAGTGCGGCCCGGCGGCAACGTCGAGGAAGGGCCTCTGTCCCGCTGGCTGCGCGATGCCTCGCAGCATTCGGCCCTGGCGCGCCGCCTGCAGTCGGCGCTGGGCCTCGTCGGCCATCCGGGCAATGGCGGCGAATGGCCGAAGCCCGACTACACGCTCCTCTGGCCGAACGGCCTCGACGAAGGCGATCCCGACATCGCGCGCGCCGACCTGCCGGTCAATCTGTCGGCCATCATCGCCGACCTCGACCGCATCCGCGCCGACCTGAAAGGCATCGATGCCGAGCTGGTCATGAGCTCGTTCAAGTGGCTGGTGCATGACGGCATGGTGGCCGATCCGGTGCGCGACCGAAGCCTGATCGAGCACCTCAATGTCGGCAAGTTTCCGTTCCGCTATCGCGATCTCGAGCGCATGGCGGCGTTCCAGAACCGCGTCTTTGCCAAGTACGCAGCGGCTCACGGTCTCGCCTTCATCGACGTCGCGGGCCGCATGCCGGAGGACCGGCGGCTTTATACCGACGCCGTGCATTTCAGCTATGGCGGGGTGCGCCTGCATGCCTGGATCGACCTGCAGGCGCTGGTGCCGCTGATCGAGCAGCGGCTGGCCTCCGGCAAATGGCCGCGGCCGGCAGAGGCGCCGGCCGACGTCCCGCGCGGGCTCTTCTTCACGCCCAACGAGATCGCCGTCAGGTGCGGGCCGTAGCGTGCTTGCGGGCGGGCCTCCGAAAGGTTCATTCTCGACGCGCATGCCGGATTCCGCCCCCACCACGCACGGCTCGGTCCATCGCACCGCCCGGCGGCTCACCAGCGCCGGCGTCGAGATGCGCGACGAGGTCGTGGTCGAGGAAACCGCGGTGGCGCTCGTCTACAACGGCGTCAGCCATGCCGTGATGATGGCCACGCCCTGCGATCTGGAGGATCTCGGCCGCGGCTTCTCGATCACCGAACGCATCGTCGAGAAGGCGTCGGAGATCTACGACGTCGAAGTCGAACCGGCGGGCCGCGGCTTCGAGGTGCGACTAGAGATCGCCTCGCAGCGCATGGCCGTGCTGCAGCAGAAGCGGCGCAGCATGGCCGGCCGCACCGGGTGCGGGCTGTGCGGCGTGGAAAGCCTGGCCGAAGCGCTGCGCCCCGTGCCGGTCGCGCAGACGGGCGTGCAGGTGTCGCGGCGCGCGATCGAGCGGGCGATGGCGGCGCTGCCCGGCCACCAGGCGATCAACCGCCAGAACGGCGCCACCCATGCGGCGGGCTGGGCCGACGCCGAGGGCAATTTGATCGCCGTGCGCGAGGATGTCGGCCGGCACAACGCGCTCGACAAGCTCGCCGGCGCGCTCGCGAAGGCCGGCACCGAGACCAAAGGCGGGTTCGTCGTCGTCACCAGCCGCTGCTCCTACGAGATGGTGCAGAAGGCCGCGGCGGCCGGCGCGGCGGCGATTGCCGCGGTGTCGGCGCCGACGTCGCTAGCGATCGAGACCGCCGAGCAGGCCAACATCGCCCTGGTGGCCTTCGTGCGCGAAGGCCGGCTCACCGCCTACGCCAATCCCGACCGCATCGCGCCGTGAGCGGCCGGCGCATCATCGGCGTCGTCGGCTGGAAGAACGCCGGCAAGACCACCCTGGTGGCGCGCCTGGTGGCCGAGTTCCGCCGTCGCGGCTGGCGTGTGTCGACCATCAAGCACGCGCATCACAACGTCGATATCGACCAGCGTGGCACCGACTCCTGGCAGCACCGCGCGGCCGGCGCCACTGAAGTGGCGCTTGTCGGCGGCCTGCGCTACGCCATCATGCGCGAGCAGCCGGAAGCGACGCTCGAGGAGGTGCTGGCGCGCATGGCGCCGGCCGACCTCATCCTGATCGAGGGCTTCAAGCGCGAGCCGCATCCCAAGATCGAGATCCGCGGCGATCATACCCGGCCGCTGGCCAAGGACGATCCCAGCATCATCGCGATCGCGGCCGACGAGCGGCCGCCCGAGACTCACCTGCCGTGGTTCACGCGCGACGACATCGCCATGATGGTCGACTTCATCATGGAACGGGTCGGTTGAGCTCTATTTCTGGCCGGCGAAGACGCCGCCTGCCTTGTAGTTATTGCCGGTGATCGAGAAGCTGCCGGCCTGGCCCGCGTCCGGATTGCCCGCGCCGCCGGAGAAGAAGGCGCCGTTCAGCGTCAGGCTCTTGTTGCCCGACGTGATCGCCGTGCCGTTGGTCCCGAAGGTGGCGCCGCCAGTCATGACCGTGTTGGCGGTGACGCCGCCGCCGAACGTCGTGCCGTCGAACGTCGCGGTAACGACGCCGCTGCGGTTGCCGAAGCTCCAGACGTTCTGGTAGGTGCCGGCCTGGATGTACGACTTCCCGTTGTTGTTGACGTTGCCCCACATCATGCCGTTGTAGGTCGCCGTCGAGGTCTGCGCGTTGACGTCGCTGGTCAATGAAAGGGTGCCGGCGACATAGGGCACGAGATTGAGACGGTCGCGGCCGCCGGCGTTGTAGCTCGCGCTGTTGGAGTAGGCGACGTCGCCGCCCCACCAGCCCCAGCTCAGGAAGGCGCAGGTGCATTTGGTGACGCCGGCGTTGGTGAACAGAGTGTCGACCGCGGCGGTGTTGTAGCTCACGATCTGGGTGTTGGAGGCGACGCCCGTGGTCGTGCCGCCGACCGTCGACGTGCTCGGGTCATGGTCGCGCGCGGCATAGATGTTGTCGTCGATGAAGGCGCTGGTCGAGACGTTGCTGCCGGTCGTGCCGCCGAGGTTGAACTGGGCCTGCGTGCCGGTATCCCAGGTCGGCACGGTGATCGTGGCCGACACTCTGTTGTTCGTCTTGTCGGTCGAGATGCTCACATTGGTCGGATCGGAATTGCCGATCACCCGGCTCGAGAAGTTGGAATTGCTGTCGACCTGGTCGACGATGCCGCCGAAGAAGCCGTTCATCGTCTGGGTCGTGCGCGACTGGCCGACCGTGTTGGGCGTCGCGGTCTTGTAGGCCGCGGTCACCGCGAAATAACTGTCCCCGGTCAGGTTGTCGTAGGGCTGCGAGAAGCTCGCCGACGACGTCCTGGTGGTCGTCATGTCGGTGATGTTGCCGCCGCTCAGGCTGTTGGTCGTCGTCATCTTGTCCGGCGTCAGGATGATGCCGCTCGCGGCGCCGTCGCCCGACGTCGTGCCGTAGATGGCGTTGCCGTTGCCCGTGCCGTTGCTCGGAGTCGCCTCGTAGGACTGCAGCCGGCCAATCTTGTCGTTGGCCGAGGTGCGGTAGGTGCCGCCGAAATTGCCGGCGAGATACTGGCCGTTGTCCGTCGTGATGGTGCCGCCCGTGGTGGTGACGTCGCGCAGGAACTGGCCGATGAACACGCCCATGTAGGATTTCTGCTGGTTGCCCGTGCCGGAGATCGAGATCGTGGCCTGCAGGGCCGTCGAGCGCTGGTCTGGAATCGGGCTGCCGACCGTGCCCGAGAGCGTCGAGGAGTAAGCGGCGTACAGCTTCGACACCACCTTGGCGTTGGTGAGGTCGGAATTGCCGCCGACCGTGTCGTTGGCAAACGGAATGTTCGCCGCATTGCCGAGATTGCCCACGGCGAAGGTGCCAATTCCTGCGGTCGGGAAGCCGCTGGTGCCCGACGTGTTGGTCGGCGTGCCGCCGAAGATGCCGATTTTCTTGTTGTTGTTGGTCGTGAAGACGTAGGCGAAGAATTCGCCGTTCAGGCTCACATAGCCCGTGCCGTCTTGCAGGTTGTTGACCCCCAGCGCCGAGCCGATGGAGCGCAGATCGCTGCCGGCGATGGAGAAGCCGTTGGTCAGCGTGTTCTGTTGCCAGGGCAACCCGACCGAGCCGAGCCCGGGCACTGACACCGTGAGCGTCGATGTCGTCGTGGTGCTGGTATTGCCGTGCGACGTGGTCGTGGTCGTGGTGGTCGACAGGTTGTTGCTCACCTGCGCGATCGCCTTGTCGTTGTTGGTGTTGTCGGTGACCGACAAGTCGCTGCTGTTGAAATTGCTGAAGACCGGATCGGCGAGATAGCGGCCCTTTGTGACGATGACCTTGGTTGTCGTATTCGAGCTCGAGGTGGTCGGCGCATTGTTGCCGTTGTCGCGGTTCTGGCCGCCCGAGCCCGCGACGACGTTTTGCGGATTGTTGCTGCCGTTGGGATTGCCGGGATGGACTTCTGGTCCCAGCGCGCCACCGGGCGGGCCGATGCGCGGGCCCTGGCCGGAATTCACCTGCCCGAACTGCTGCGCGCCGCGATCCGCACTCGGGGCGACGTTCGGATTGCCGCCTTGCCCGCCCTGATTGCCGCCCTGGTTGCCGCCGCCGCCGCGGCCTTCGAGCTGCCCGATCTGATTGGAGAGGCCGCCTTGGCCGACCAGGGTCGGCGGGCCCGGCGGGTTGCCGGTGTTGCAGGTCACCTGCGAGCCCGGCCGCGTCACGTTCTGCGTCTGGCCCTGGCCGGTCACCGTCATGTTGTTGCCGAAGATGAACGTCGAGGTCGTCTTGTTGGGCTGCACGTCGACGATCGTGATGCCGCCGCGAATGCCGATCGTGCTCGACGGCGTGGTGATGGTGATCGGGTGCGTCTTGCTGATCTTGCCGCCGACCAGGCGGAACAGGCCCTTGCTGGCGTTGACCGCCAGCTCGCCGGTCTTGGTGCTGGGATCGTAGACGAACTTGTCGATCTTGAGCTGGGCGTTCGGGCCGACCGTTAGCGCGGTGCCGTCGAGGAAGACCAAGTGGGCGCGGTCGTTGTCGTGCGTGGTGATCACCTCGTCGGCCTGCACGTCGATGCCGATGCGCAGGATGCGCTCGGCCGCCGACGGCGGCTTGCCGAGCGGATCGCCGTTGGTGGCCGATGTCACGCCGACCGGCGCCGCCATCGCCGGCGCGCCGAGCGACACGATCGCGGCGGCGCACAGGGCCGCATACAATGGCAGGACGGGCACGCCAGAAGACTTTGCCATCGCTTTCTCCTCGGCCGGGCCTAGAAGCGCCAGCTCACGCCGAACATGACGTTGTCGTTCTCGAACTCGTAATTTGGCAGCGTCGAGGTGCGCACGAAGCGTCCCCCCGACAGGCTGAAGGTCGTGCGATCGTCGAACGGGATAGAGAACACCAGATTGAGAATGCTGTCGAGTTGCAGCCGATAGGTGTTGGGGTCGACCGTGGCGTCGGGCTGGTCGTAGGTCCACCACTGGTAGCTGTAGCCGAGCGTGATCGACCACGGCAGGCCGGTCTTGAAGGCGGGATCGGTGAAGCGGAAGGAAAAGCCGCCACCGGCGCCCCACAGCTGGTAGCTCTGCGCCGGTGTCACGTCGGTCTCGAAGCGCGAGCTCGAGAAGGTGCTGAACAGGGTAACCAGGTTCGACAGCGCATATTGGAAGGTGGTCGTGGCGGTGTACTCGGTGCCGCGAAACGTGCTGTTGGTCGGGAGGTACCACGTGTCGGGATGGTTCTGCCGGCGGAAGACGAAGGTCGAGACGTTGCGCAGGCGGTCGGTCAGCAGCGCCGCCGCCTCCAGCCCCGCGCCGTAGGCGCCGTAGTAGGGCGTGTCGTTGACCCAGATCTCGCCCAGCGTCGCGAACGGCTTCAACGTGACGTCCTCGAACGTGCCGTTGAACACCTGGAAGCGCGGGCCGGTCGTGAAGTCGAGCAGGATCACGTTGGCGGTGGTGGCCTGGAACTGCCGGTTGGCGTAGGCGACGAGCTGGGTCTCGATCGCCGACTTGTCCTGGCGGCCGAGATCGTAGGTGTGGCGGATCTGCGCCGACGTGACGGTGCCCCAGTCGGGCGCGCCGACCGACGAGGCGTTGAGGTTGGCGGCCTGGCCGAACAGCCGCACCGTCGACGTCGTCGGGCCGAGATTGGCGTTGGACTGGTAGCGCCAGCCCATGAACAGCTCGCCCGAGAAGTGCGACGGCTTCTCGCGCGACTGGATCTCGGCCATGAATTTCTGCGCGCGCTCGCGCACGTCGGGCGGCATGTTCGGCGTCTTCAGCGCGGCGTCGAGATAGGTGCGCGCCACCTCGTACGAGCCGAGCCGGTAGTACAGCACGCCGAGTTCGAGGCGCACGCGCGGCAGGTTGGGGTCGATCAGCAGCATGCGCTCGAGCGCCGAGATCGCGCCTTCGAGATCGCCGGTCTTGCTGGCGAGCGTCGCGAACTTGAACAGCACGTCGAGATTGGCGGGCTGCTTCAGCATTTCCTGGAAGGCGGCGTCGTATTGCGCCTGCAGATCGCCGGCGGCGGCGGCCGGAGTCTGGGCCAGAGCGGTGCCAGGATATGCAGCGGCGCAGGCCAGTGCGGCCAACAGCGCGCCAAAGAGCAGCTTAACCCTGTGCAAACGCCCCGCCCCCCAAGGCCCTGATAATACAGGGTCCGGCGGGGCTCATACAATCTGCACGCTGGGCGCTAGACAAGCCAACTTCTCACAATCAGCAGCCAGGCGAACAAAATATTCGCCCGCGCTGCACGCATCTTCAGGACCATGCGACGGTACTGCCGCTCGCCCAGCGCCGCGCTGAACCGCTCGCGGTCGCGCACCATGGCGGCCAGCATGCGATCGAGCATGGCGGCGTAGGTGCTGCCCCAATTGCGCGCCGACATGTGCAGGCGGCCGCCCAGCACCGGATTGTTGGCGGCAAAATTCCGTCCGTGCAGGCGATAGGAATAGAGCGCCTCATCTATCAGCAGCGAGCCTGCAACCATTTGCGCCATGACGACGACGTAGAAATCCATGTGCAGGCGGAACGTCTCGTCGTCCTCCGGGAAGACGAGATCGATCAGCGAGCGCCGGAACATCATCGACGAGGTCGAGACCCACACCCAGTGCACGGCGCGCTTGGTGTAGAGCCGGTACGGCGTCTGGCTCTGCCAGGCGGCGCCCTTGCTGGCATCGATCTTCGGCACGCGCGCGGGATCGATCGGCGCGAACGCCTGATCGCGATCGACCCGGGCGCGGTCGTGGCCGAACCAGTAGACGGTGCCGGCGATCAGCGCGCCCTGGCCGTCGATCAGCCGTGCGTTGCACGCCGTGAAGCCTACCGCATAGGTCTCGTTCATGTGGGCGGCGAGATGCCGCTCGAGGAATGTCTCGTGCCAGAGATCGTCGGAATCGAGAAAGCAGACGAACGGGGCGTTGGTGTGCTTGAGGCCGGCCCGCGTGGCGCCGGTCTGGCCGACATTCTTCGGCAGGCGCACCAGCGAGAAGCGCGGGTCTTTGAGCTCATCGAGCGTCGCCTGGATGACCGCGGCCGAATCGTCCGTCGAACAATCGTCGACGATCACGCACTCATGGTCGCGCAGCGTCTGGCGCGCGACCGAGCGGATCGCGTCGGCGATAAAATCCCGGCAGTTGTAGCAGGTGACGACGACCGAGATTTTCGGGAGCTTGAAGTCGGTCACTTCTTCGCCGGACCCAGGAAGTCGAAATCGACGCCCTCGTCGGCCTGCAGCACCGTCTTATGAAAGAGCCCGGTGTAGCCGCGGTCGCTGCCGGGATGCGGCGGCGGTGCCTGCCACGCCCGCTTGCGCTTGGCGAGCTCGTCGGCCGAGACCAGCAGCTCGAGCTTCCGCTTGGGCACGTCGAGCGTGATGCGGTCGCCGGTCCTGACCAGCGCCAGCGGCCCACCGACGGCGGACTCCGGCGCGATATGCAGCACGATGGTGCCGAACGCCGTGCCGCTCATGCGCGCGTCGGAGATGCGGATCATGTCCTTCACGCCCGCGCGCGCGAGCTTCATCGGAATCGGGAAGGAGCCGGCTTCCGGCATGCCGGGCGCGCCCTTGGGTCCCGCGTTGCGCAGCACCAGGATGTCCTCGGCCTTCACGTCGAGCCTGGGATCGTCGCCGCGCGCGGCGAGATCCTCCAGGGAATCGAACACCACGGCGCGGCCGGTGTGGGTCAAGAGCGCGGGCGTCGCCGCCGCATGTTTGATGACGGCGCCGCGCGGGGCAAGATTGCCGCGCAGCACCGCCATGCCGCCGGTCGCCTTGATCGGGTTCTTGGGCGTGCGGATCACGGTCTGGTTCGGCACCATCTCGGCAGCGTCGATCACGTCCTTGATCGTGTTGCCGGCCACCGTCTTGCAGCGCTCGTCGAGATGGGAGCGTATCTCCTTCATCAGCCGCGAGTTGCCGCCGGCCCAATGGAAGTGCTCCATATAATGGTCGCCCGAGGGCTTGAGGTCGACCAGCACCGGCACCTTGCGGCCGATCTTGTCGAATTCCTCGAGCTCGATGTCGATGCCGAGCCGCCGCGCCACCGCGGTGAGATGCACCAGCGCGTTGGTCGAGCCGCCGATCGCCTGCAGCACGGTGAGCGCGTTCCTGATCGCGCCCCTGGTCATGATCTCGCTGGGCCTCGGGCCCTGCTTGACCGCCATCTCGGCGGCGAGCTTGCCGGTCGCCTCGGCGACGCGCAGGCGATCGGAGTGCGTAGCGGGAATCGAGCCCGAATTGGGCAGGCCCATCCCCAAGGTCTCGACGATGCAGCCCATGGTGCTGGCGGTGCCCATCACCATGCAGGTGCCCTTGGTCGGCGCCAGCCGCTCGGAGACCTTGTCGATGTCCTCCTGGGAGAAGGTGCCGGCGCGGAACTGGCCCCACAGGCGCCGGCAATCGGTGCAGGCGCCCAGGACCTCGCCCTTGAAATGGCCGACCAGCATCGGCCCGACCGGCAGCACGACCGCGGGCTTGTCGACCGAAGCGGCGGCCATCAGCTGCGCGGGAAGGGTCTTGTCGCAGCCGCCGATCAGCACGACCGAATCCATCGGCTGGGCGCGGATCATCTCCTCGGTGTCCATCGACATCAGGTTGCGCAGGAACATGCTGGTCGGATGCGAGAAGCTCTCGTGGATCGACACGGTCGGGAACACCATCGGCATGGCGCCGGCCAGCATGACGCCGCGCTTCACCGCCTCGATCAGGTCGGGCACGTTGCCGTGGCAGGGATTGTAGTCGGAGAAGGTGTTGGTGATGCCGACGATCGGCCGGTCGAGCGCATCGTCGGTATAGCCGCCGGCCTTGAGGAACGCCTTGCGCAGGAACAGCGAGAAACCCGCGTCGCCGTAGGTCGCCAGGCCCTGGCGCATGCCCTTCGCGCGCGCGCCCGGCGCCTGCTTGCTGCTCTTCTTCCTGGACGCCATGACGGTGTTCCCTTTCAGCCTTCCTTTACCTCTCCCCCTATCGGGGGAGAGGAATATGAACGGTTTTAGGAAGCCGGTGTATCGCCTTCGAATCCGGCCGCCCATTGGGCGTGCGCGATCGGGTCGCGTTCCGTTGCAATGGTGCGGGCGAGCTCCAGGCCCATCACCGCGCCGAACTTGAAGCCGTGGCCCGAGCAGGGCGACATCACCCAGCCCTTGGCGCCCGGCTTCTCGACCACGAAGCGCTCATCTTCGCTGACCGTGTAATAGCAGACCTTGAGCCGGTCGATGCGCCAATCGGTGAAGCCCCTGAGCAGTTGGCGGCAGCGTTCGAGCAGGGGCCGCATCTCCTCGACACTCGCGTCGCGCGGCGCGTCGGGGTCGCCCACGCGGCTGAACTCGTGGTCGCCGACCTTCATTCCGCGGCCTTCCATCGGCGGCACGAGGTAGAGGCCGACCTTGCCGGAAAGGTCGAGCACCATCGGTCCCTTCGACCAGCGAGCGCGCGCCGCTTCCGGCAGGTCGAAATAGACCACGATCTGGCGCGACGGCACGAGGCGGGCGGCGAGCGCGGGCAGGAGCCGCCCGAGCCAGGCGCCGGCCGCCACGATCACCACATCGGCGGAGTGGGCACCGCCCGATTGCGTGACCAGCCGACCATGCTCGACATCGACCGAGCGGACCGGCGTGTGCGCGTGCAGGCGCACGTTGGTTTTTGCCGCCAGGTGGCGCGCCAGGGCGGCAACGATGTCTTGGGCGAACAGGGTGCCGCCGCTGTCGAGCCAGTAGGCGCGCGACACGCCGCTGGCATCGATCATGGGAAAGCGCGCCGCCAATTCATCCGGTGTGAGTTGCGTCATCGGGCGGCCGGTCGCCGCGAGCGTCGCCGCCGAACGCGCCGCCCAGTCGTTGCCTTCGCCCGTCAGCGCCAGCGTGCCGGTCGGCGCGTAGAAGCGCTGCCCGAGATCGCGCCACATCAGATCCCAGGCGGCGAACGCATCGTCGATCATGCGCGCGTAGCCTTTGTAATCGCCGTAGGGATGGCGGATCAGGCGGTGCTCGTCCATCGACGAGGCAAGCGGATTGGGCAGCGGACCCTGCTCGAACAGCTCGACGCCGTGGCCGGCGCGCGCCAGCGCCCACGCCGTGCCGAGCCCCATGATGCCGCCGCCGACCACGATCGCCTTCATCGCGTGTTCTCATAGGCGGCGCCGGAAGCCATCGCAAATTATAGTCACGCGGACCTGCATTTTTGGGCATGCCTCGACGCTTGCAAATCGCGCCGCGTTGGGCGTTGATGGGCCGGGGGTTTCTTCAACCAGGAACAGGGCGGGTAACGAACATGGCAATGACCATGCTGCAGATGGCGGGAGCGTCTCCCTCGCCGGCGACGATGACCAACGGCGTTCTTCTGATCATCGATGCGCAGCGGGAATATACCGACGGTCTGCTGCCGTTGACCGGAGTCGGTGCGGCGGTCGATGCGCTCGCCGGACTTCTCGACAAGGCGCGCAAGGCCAAGGCGCCCATCATCCACGTCCGCCACAAGGGCTCGCCGACCGGCAAGGCCTTCAACCCGACCCTGGCCGGCTTCGAGATCGTATCGCCGCTCGCGCCGCGCGACGGCGAGACCGTCGTCGACAAGGGCCTGCCCAACGCCTTCGCCGGCACCGAGCTCGCCAAGCACCTCGCCGGGACGGGCCGCAAGAACCTGATCGTCGGCGGTTTCATGACCCACATGTGCGTGTCTGCCACCGTACGCTCGGCCACCGACCACGGCTTCATGAGCACGATTGCTGCCGACACGGTGGCGACGCGCGACCTGCCGGACGCCACCGGCGGCGCCACGGTGACCGCCGATGCGCTCAATCGGGTGACGCTCGCGGCGCTGTCCGACAGGTTCGCCTGGATCGTGCCGAAGGCGGCGTCGATAGTCTGATCTTGCTTTGCTGGGAGCGCGCCACTCCAGTGGCGCGACTCCTCGGGTTACATGATGCGCGATCGGAGTCGCGCACCCAGCTAGTTCGAGGCCGAGCCGCCGACGTGGCCGAGGAGCGCGATCGCGGCGATCGCGACCAGGAGCACCAGCGAACTGTACTCGACGAAGACCGTGCCGCGCTGGTCGGCGAGGAACCGTCGCGTGCGACGGGCGATCACGTTCAGCATCACTGCAGCGCGTTGCTTGCCGGGCCGAGACGGCCGAGCACGCTTTGGCCCACGGCCGAGAAGGCGCCGATCGCGGCGCAGGCGATCAGGCAGATGATCAGCGAATATTCGATCATCGTTACCCCGCGCTCGCTGCGCAGGAGATGTCGCAAGACCGAAAGCATGTCGGGACTCCGATGCACTGGTCCGAGGGTAGCGGGCCGCCGTCCGAAGACAATGTCCGGCGTGTAACAATGGCAAGCTTTGTAGCGGCGCCGGCCTCTCGAGAATGGCGAGGCAAAGAAAATGGGCGGCCCGTCGCCGAACCGCCCAAATTCTTGGATCTGCGGGAACGCGCCTTAGTTCATCGCGTTCGAGACGTTGCCGAGAACGTTGCTGACCTTGCCGCCGACCGTGGTCATCGCCGTGATGGCGGCAACAGCGATCAGCGAAGCGATCAGCGTGTACTCGATGGCGGTGGCGCCACGCTCGTTCTTCATAAGCCGGCGGAAGATGGACAGCATATGTATCTCCAAAGAATCATTGTCTCACGGCGCCTCTGCCAACCTTGTCCGTCGCGTCTGGGGCTCGACGGGGACTGGGAGAAACGCTGGGCCTAAATTGACCCCTGCCTCACCCGAAGGATGAGGTATTGCGCCTAACTTATTGCACGCCATGAGCGTTTCAATACATCGATTGTATCAACTGCATCACGCTCCGGGCCTGCCGAGGCTCGTGGTATCGTGTCGGACAACAGGGAGGGCTTGTCATGAAGTCAATTCTGACAATGGCCTGGGCGGCAGAAGATCCGTCCGCGTTCGATCTGGCGGCCACGCTGGCCCGGGGCTTTGACGCCCGGCTGGTCGGCTTGGAGCCGCCATCCTATGGCGTCATGAGCATGGCGTGGGCCGACGCCGGCATGGGCGCGCCGATCGGCGGCGGCCTGGCCGAGGACGCCGAGGAGCGGCAGCGCATCGCCGCCGTCAAGCAGGCCTTCGACAGTCGCGCCACCGGGCTGAAATCCGAATGGCGCTCGGCCGACGACAGCGGTCCGACGGCGATCGGCGTGATCGGCCGGTCGTACGATCTGATCGTGATGCCGCAGCCCGGGCCGCTGCCCCGGATGCCGGAAAGCGTGTTCGAGACGGCGCTGTTCGATTCGGGCCGGCCGGTGCTGGTCGTGCCGAAGGGCTTCTCCGGCACGGTCGGCAAGCGGATCCTCTTCTCCTGGAACGGCTCGACCGAGAGCGCGCGGGCGATCTCGCTCGCCATGCCGATGCTGTCGGGTGCCGAGGCGATCGAGGTGCTGAGCGTCGAAGGCGCCATGGTGCCGGGGCCGAGCTCGGCCGAGATCGCCGAGTCGCTGGCGCGTCACGGCCTCAAGGTGACGAGCCAGCACGTCAAGCCGGGCTCGCGCTCGGCCGGACAGACCATCGTCGACACGGCCAAGGCGGGCGGCGCAGACCTGATCGTCAAGGGTGCCTATACCCAGAGCCGCCTGCGCCAGATGATCTTCGGCGGCATGACGCGGCATTTGATTCTGAACTCGCCGCTGCCGGTCTTGTTCTCGTACTGACGTCGTTCTTCGCTTCGCTCAGGACGACAGCAAGCGTGCTACAACCTCCCGCATGACCAGGCGGTGGGGATGGCTGATCGCGGCCGTGGCGGGGTTCGCCGTGGCGACCGCGGCGCTCGCTTATTCCTTCGCGCGCCGGGCCGACGATTCCGGGCCGCCCGGCATCACCGTCGGCGAGAAGCTCGACTCCCTGAAATCCGAGCGCGCGGCGCTGCAGGCGCGCGCTGACGGCCGCGCCCGCATCGAGCTGCTCGGGGCCCTGCGTGTCGCGAGCCTGCTGGCCGATGCGCTTGCCGTGCGCGGCGAGGCGGCGAACGAGCGCGCGCTCGACCGCCTGCCGCACGCGTGGCGTCAGGCGCTCGCCGCGCTCGATGCGCTCGACATGGCGCTCGCCGACGCGCTCGCCCGGCCGGGCGCCGGCGCCACGCTCGCTGCGCAGGCTGCCGCGCGGCGCGGCCAGGCGGCGCTCGACCGGCTGGCCGGCGGCAACGGCCTGCCGCTGGTGCTGGCCTTCACGCCGCGCTTCGTGCCGCCGCGCCGCGCCACCGGCGAGCTCACGCTCGCGGCGCCCGGCGATCCACGCACGCATCCATTGCCGCCGCAGGACGCGGCGCTGCATCTCGCCACGCCGGCGGCGCGGTCCGCGCCGCAGCCCACCGTGTCGCAGCCGACCGTCTCCCAGCCAATCGTGCCGCTCTACGCGCCGCCCTTCGCCGCCGCGCGCGAGGATGATCCGCCGGTCGCGGTCGAGATCGTCGGCCTGCACCTTGCCTCAGGCGGCACACCGCCGGTGCTCAGCCTGGGCGACTGGCGCGGCGAGGGCGAGGTCAGCCCCGAGCGGCTGCGCTTTGCCGTGCCGCGCCGCGCCTTCGCCACCGCCGCGGCGCGCACCACCCTGGTCGCGGGCACCCTGGTGCTGCGCCACGACGGCCGCACCGTCACCTTCGAGCTGCCGTTCGTCGTGCTGCCCGACCGGCCGGGCTCGCTGGCGCTCGACCAGAAGGTGCGCAGCACGGTGGCGGAGTCCAACACGCTGGTGTCGCCCGCGATCCTGGCGCGCGCCGGCGTGGGCGAGAGCCGCACCGTGCATCGCTGCTTCGATCCGCCGCCCGGCTGGCGCTTCGACAAGGCCAACAGCCGCGTCGTCGTGGTCGAGCGGCTGGGCTGGGTCGACGACATCTCCGATCCGACGATGAACGCGGGCGACGTGCAATTCGCCGCCGGCAAGCCGCAGCAGATCTGCGTCGACGTGGCGGCCAAGCCCGCCGCGAAGACGGCGCGCACCGCCACCATCGGCCGCTTCGAGGCGACCCTGGTGCGCGACAAGGAGGAGGACAGCGTCGTCCATACCGGCATCCGCGCGCTCGACTGGCGCGAGCCCGTGCGCGTGCCGCTCGAGGCCGGCGCCGTGGCGTGGAAGCTCTATGTGCGGCTGTTCGACGAGGTCGACCGCGATTTCGCCGACGGCGTGGCCGACATCCCGTTCGTGCACATCGCGCTCGAGGAGAAAGACGGCGAGAGGACCCTGGTGCTCAGCGCCGACCCGGCGGCGGCGCCGGCCGGCGACGGTCGGCCCGAGGGGCATTGAAATCGCGGACGGCGGCGCCTATACCTTGCATGTGTATTGGCGCCTGTTTGAACTACTGGTAGTTGTGGGCGGCGTGGGCATGGCGATCGCGCTGGTGGCGTTGTTGTCCGGGCATTAGGCGTCCGCCTTCGATTCGAGCGCCATCGGACTACGGCTCGGGGATCTTGCCGTCGGCCGAGAGCAGGATGGCGACGGGGCGCGTGGCGTCGAAATGCGCCAGCACGATCAGCAACACGACCATGATCGGCACGCACAGGAACATGCCGACGACGCCCCAGATCGTGCCCCACACCATCAGTGAGACGATCACGACCAGCGGCGAGAGGTTGAGCGAGCGGCCCATGATCGCCGGCTCGATCACGTTGGCCATCACGATCTGGATGGTGCCGATCACGAACAGCACGATCAGGAACGGCGT
>Ga0070741_10007554_pt1 | contig 22411 bp, 19 predicted proteins | sample Coa_R1_4_FD_66440 | JGI IMG/M metagenome (GOLD analysis project Ga0070741, IMG submission 66440) | Surface soil microbial communities from Centralia Pennsylvania, which are recovering from an underground coalmine fire - Coalmine... | ecosystem: Environmental > Terrestrial > Soil > Unclassified ... | reverse complement strand
CGCGCATGCTGCCGGCGGAGGCGCTGCGGTATGAGTAGCGCGATGAGCGACGTCGTCTTGAGCGCGGCGAATCTCGGCAAGACGTTCGACGACGGGCGCCTGCGCCTCGAGGTGTTCGCGGACATCAATCTCGAAATCCGGCGCGGCGAGCGCGTCGCGGTGGTCGGTGCGTCGGGGACCGGCAAGTCGACGCTGCTGCACCTGCTCGGCGGGCTCGATTCGCCGACGTCGGGTCAGGTCAACGTGCTCGGCTCGACGATGTCGAAGCTCTCGGACGCCGAGCGTGGAACCTTGCGCAATCGCGCGCTCGGGTTCGTCTACCAGTTCCATCATCTGTTGCCGGAGTTTACAGCGGTGGAGAACGTGGCGATGCCGCTGCTGATCCGTCGCACGCCGCGCGCCGAAGCCACGCGCGCGGCGCAGGATCTGCTCGGGCGCGTCGGACTGTCGGAGCGCCTGCGCCACAAGCCGGGCGAATTGTCCGGCGGCGAGCGCCAGCGCGCAGCGGTTGCGCGCGCGCTCGTCACGCGTCCCGCGTGCGTGCTCGCCGACGAGCCGACCGGCAACCTCGACAGCAAGACCGCCGAGACCGTGTTCGAGCAGATGCTCGAGCTCAACCGCGAGCTCGGCACGGCGCTCATCGTCGTCACGCACGACTTGCGACTCGCAGCGCGCATGGATCGCGTCCTTCGCCTGGAAGGCGGCCGGCTGAATCCCCACACGCTGTAGCTTCACGTGACGCCGGCGGCGATCGCTGCTTTCACCGCCGGCATCCTCTGCGTCTGCGCGCAATCGCAGTTGCCCTCCGCCGAGATCCTCTGCGCGATCGCGCTGCCCGCGCTGATCCCGTGGCGCTTGCGATCGACCTACGCGATGTTCGCCTTGGGCGTGCTGATCGCGGCGTGGGAAGGCCAGCACTACCTCGACGAGCGCTGGCCTGCCGCGCGCCACAACGAGGAAATAGTCGTGCAGGGCCACATCGTCACGTTGCCGGAAATGACTCAGGGTGCTGACGGCCTGCAAACCTGGCGATTCATCTTTCAGCCCGAGCGCGACGATCTGCCGCAACGCATCCGCACGGCTTGGTATCGCAGCGATCAGCCGGTGCGCGGCGGCGATTGCTGGCGACTCGCGTTGCACGTGCGCGCGCCGCACGGATCGCTCAATCCGGGCGGCTTCGATTACGAAGGCTGGCTGTTCCGGCAAGGCATCACGGCGACCGCGACAGTGCGCGACGGCGAGCCCTGCGACACACAGGGCGGCAGCTGGCTATTGCACGCGCGACAGCGACTCACCGATGACCTCGTCCGCTGGATCCCGGACCCGACCGCGCGTGCGCTGATCGCGGCGCTGACCACCGGCGATCAATCCGGCCTGACCGATCACGACTGGGATGTGTTCCGCGTGACCGGCACGTCGCATCTGGTCGCGATCTCCGGATTCAATATCGCGATCATCGCGGGCTTCGCGTTTTTCGTGTTCCGCTGGCTGTGGTCGGCGTCGACGCGGCTGTGCGAGCGCTTGCCGGCGCAGCGCGCGGGGCTGATCGGGTCGGTGATCGTCGCGGGCGTTTACGCAGGCCTCGCGGGATTCGAGCCGCCGGTCGCGCGCGCGTGGCTGATGGTGCTCGTCGTGCTGCTCGCGGCGCTCGCCCATCGGCCCGTCGGCGCGACGCGCGTGCTCGCGCTCGCGTGGCTCGCGATCCTGTTCGGCGATCCGTTCGCGGTGCTGGCGCCGGGATTGTGGCTGTCGTTCGGCGCCGTCGCGGCGATCGTGTTCGTGAGCACGGGTCGCGTGCGCGCGCCAGGCGCAATCCGCGCCGCGATCGAGCTGCAGATCATCCTGTCGTTCGCGCTCGTGCCGTTGACGCTGTTCTTCTTCCAGGGCGCCGCGTGGCTCGGGCCTTTCGTCAATCTCGTCGCAGTACCGATCGTCACGGTCATGACGCCGCTGTTACTGATCGCACTTGCCCTCGCCGCGATCGCGCCCGCAATCGGCATCCCGGCGCTGCTGCTGTGCGGCGCGGCGCTGGTCAAGCTGCGGCTCGCGCTCGAATGGGCCGCGACGTCGCTGCCGCACGTCTGGATTCCCGCGAGTCCGCCGCCAGCAGCGTTGGTGCTTGCGCTGATCGGCATCGTGTGGCTCATCGCTCCGCGCGGATTGCCGTTGCGGCTTCCGGCGTTGCTCTGTCTCGTCCCGCTCGTCGTGCCGCGGACTGCGGACGTGCAAGGACTGCGCGTGACCGTGCTCGATGTGGGGCAGGGACTGTCGGTGGTGGCGCAGACCGCGCATCACGCGCTGCTGTTCGATGCGGGACCTGCCTTCGAGGATGGCTTCGACGCGGGTCAGTCCGTCGTCGCGCCGTATCTGTTGCAAGCGAACGTGCGCAAGCTCGACGTCCTGATGCTCTCGCATCGCGACAACGACCACGCCGGCGGCGTGCCCTCGGTGCGCCGCCTGATGAGCGTCGCGCGCGAGATCGGCACCGACCGGGGCGAGCCCTGTCGCGACGGCATGCGCTGGGAATGGGACGGCGCCCGCTTCGAGATCCTGCATCCACCCGATGCCACGTGGGGCGATAACAACGGCTCGTGCGTGCTCAAGATCGACGGCGCTTTCTCGGCCCTATTGCCGGGCGACATCGAAGCCAGAGCCGAAGAGCACCTGATCGCCACGCATGGCGCGCAGCTCAAGTCCGGTCTGCTGGTTGCGCCACATCATGGCAGCAAGACGTCGTCGACCATCGCTTTCGTCAATGCGGTCAGGCCCGACGTGGTCGTGTTCGCAGCAGGCTGGCGGAATCACTTCGGGCATCCGCGACCCGATGTCGTCGCTCGCTATTCAGCGACCGGCGCGAAGAAGCTCATCACCGGGTCGAGCGGCGCGATCGTCATCGAGGCGCCGGACCGCGTCACGGAGTGGCGCCGGTCACACACCCGTTTCTGGAACGCCGAGGTCAGCGACTAGCTTCGAGGAACGCCTCGATCAACGGGTGCCGCTTACCCGTGAGCGCCGCGCGCTCGGGCTGGAACAGCACTCCGATGTAGAACGGATGCCCGTCGAGCTCGACGCCGCGCACTTCGCCGACATCATCGCGCGCGTTGATCGTCAGCGGTGATTCGGAGAGCAGCGCTTCGAAGCGCGGATTCGGACCGTAGCTGCAGTGATAGCCCTCGGTCACGACGTCGGCGCCATAGATGCGGTGCAGCCGCGTGCGCGGTACGAGATGGATGCGGTCCGACTTCTCGAGCAGTGCGCAGGCGAGCGGTGCGATCAGCGGATCGGACGCCGCGGGCTCGAGCTCCGCGTGGGCGGCGTGCGCAAGCCCGAGCACGTTACGTGCGTATTCGAGCAGTGCGTGCTGGAAGCCGCCGCACGTGCCAAGGAAGGGGACGCGCATCTCGCGGGCGTGCTGAATGGCGGCGAGCGCGCCGTCGGTGTCTCGATAAGGACTGCCGGGAACCGCCCAGATGCCGCGATAGGCACCGAGCATCTGACGCGGCTCGACGATTTCCTCGGTGCCGATCCAGGAGAACTTCGCGCTGAACAACGCGAGCGACTGCTCGATCGCCTGATGGGCGAGGATCTTGGGATCGCGATCGCCGATCAGTGCGATGGTCATCGCTTACAACTTCGTCGGGTTCGGCGCGTCGCCGTAGACCTTCTTCGGATCGAAGGTCTTCTGCTGCTCCTCGAAATGTAGCTCGCCCTTCGCCGCCGCGGCCTTGCCGGTTGGCATCGAGCGGTAGAAGCACGAGCGATAGCCGACGTGACAGCTCGCGTCGCCCGGGATGTCGACGCGGAGCCAGACGGCGTCCTGATCGTCGTCGATGCGCAGCTCGACCACTTTCTGCACGAGCCGCGATGTCGCGCCCTTGTGCCAGAGCACGCCGCGCGAGCGGCTGAAGTAATGCGCCTCGCCGGTGAGGATGGTCTTCTTCAGCGCTTCGGCGTTCATATAGCCGAGCATCAGCACTTCGCCGGACTTGTGCGCGGTGGTGACGCACGGGATCAAGCCGTGCTCGTCGAACTTCGGCGCGAGCTCGCGGCCTTCCTCGACCTGCTCGATCGAGATGCGGGAGAAGAACTTCACATCGTCGGACATTTGAAAAGCGCCGGCCTGGAGGCCGACCCACAAGGGAGCGGGGCGCGAATTCTAGCCGATGCGGCGCCGCCCGATCGCGCCCTTCATCACGCCCTCGAAGGCATGCACCACGACGTCCTTGCCGGGGAATTCGGGCGCGATGCGCTGGGCGATGTGATCGGCGATGCGCTCGACGGTGGAATCCTCGGCGAACAGATCGCAGCGCTCCTCGGGGATCTCGAGCGCGAACGCGCCTTCGGAGGCCTTGTACTCGAAGCGCAGGCGGCCGTCGCGGCGACTGATCAGGTCCTCGGAAGAGCCGACGTAGATGTCGCGCCAATGATCCGCCCAATCCTGCTCGCGCTTGCCCTTGCGCTCGCCGCCGACGCGAATCTCCAGCCGCGAGCGATGACCGTGCGCGATGCGCTGGCAGTGACCCGCGTGCTTCTTCAGTCCGTGCACGTAGTGGTAATAGGCGCCGTCGATCGCTTCGTTGCGCAGCGTGAGGCCGATGCGCTCGACGTTCTCCGGCACCTGCTTGCGCACGAACGGCATCAGGTGGGCGGCCAGCGCGTCGGCGTCGACGTCCGCCGACTCGAGCTGGCACAGCGCCGCCGACGGCGACTGGTGCTCGATCGGCCCAGTCTTGGCGCTGAAGAAGAGCTCGATCCGGCCGCCGGCGCGATTGAGCTGCAGCGCCTGCGAGTTCATCGGCACCACGAGCTTGTGATCCGCGGCGCCGTCGATCGCCTTCTTGAGCCGCTTCTTCACTTCGCCGAAGTCGAGCACCATCGACTGGTCGTCGAGGTCGCCTTCGAGCTCGAGATCGACGATCCAGGATTCGCCCACGAGGCCGCGGGCCGCGTCGAGGAAGGCGCAGTCGATGACGGTGAGCTGCTGGACGAAGAGGCAGGCCATGGGGGCGCGTAGTTTAAAATGCGCGCCTTTCCGCTGCCGTGATCCCAATGTCCGTCGTCACCCGCTTCGCGCCGAGCCCGACCGGCTACCTGCACATCGGCGGCGCGCGCACCGCGCTGTTCTGCTACCTCTACGCCCGCCGGCGCGGGGGCAAGTATCTGCTGCGCATCGAGGACACCGACCGCGAGCGCTCGACCGACGGCGCAGTGAAGGCGATCTTCGAGGGGCTGGACTGGCTCGGCTTGAAGAGCGATGAGACGCCGATCTACCAGACGCAGCGCTTCGGCCGCTACAAGGAGGTGATCGCGCAGATGCTCGCCGCGGGCACGGCGTATCACTGCTATTGCAGCAAGGAAGAGCTCGACCGCATGCGCGCCGATCAGATGGCGCGCAAGGAGAAGCCGCGCTACGACGGCACCTGGCGCCCCGAGCCGGGAAAGACACTGCCGGCGCCGCCTGCCGGCGTGCAGCCGGTCGTTCGCTTCAAGAATCCGATCGCGGGCGAAGTCGTCGTCGACGATCTGATCAAGGGCCCGATCACGTTCGACAACCGCGAGCTCGACGACCTGATCATCGCGCGCGGCGACGGCACACCGACCTACAACTTCTGCGTCGTCGTCGACGACTGGGACATGGGGATCACCCATGTGATCCGCGGCGACGATCACGTCAACAACACGCCGCGCCAGATCAACATCCTGAAGGCCCTCGGCGCCGAGCCGCCGCGCTACGCCCATGTGCCGATGATCCTCGGCGCCGACGGCGTGAAGCTGTCGAAGCGTCACGGCGCGGTCAGCGTGATCGAGTACCGCTCGCTCGGCTTCATGCCGGACGCGCTGCTCAACTATCTCGTGCGGCTCGGCTGGTCGCACGGCGACGAGGAGCTGTTCTCGCGCGAGAAGATGATCGAGCTGTTCGACATCGAGCGCGTGCAGAAGAGTCCCGCGCGGTTCGACATGGAAAAAGCCGTGTGGGTGAATCACCAGTACCTGAAGACGGCCGATCCTTCGATCGTCGCGCCGGAGCTCGACTGGCACCTGCGCAAGATGAGCGTCGATCCGACGAGGGGTCCGAAGCTCGAGGACGTGATCCTCGCGCAGCGCGAGCGCTGCAAGACGCTCGTCGAGATGGCGGAGAAATCGGCGTTCTTCTACGCGGAGCTCACCGGCTACAACGAGAAGGACGCGGCGAAGCATCTCGATGCGAACGGCGTCGCGGCGCTCGGCGAGCTCGCGACGAAGTTGTCGGCGCTGGCGGACTGGTCGATGCCGACGCTGCACGAGACGGTCAACGGCTTCGCGGCGGAGAAGGGACTCGGGCTCGGCAAGATCGCGCAGCCGATCCGCGTCGCCGTTGCCGGCATGGCGATCTCGCCGCCGATCGATCAGACGCTGGCGTTGCTGGGTCGCGAGCGCACGCTGGCACGTCTGAATGCGGCGGTAGCGTGGGGACGCGCGCGGACTTGAGTTACGGCTTGGGCCCGCTCTGCTCCGCCGATTTCACCGACTCGCGGTAGAAGTCCTGGCGTCCGCTGCTTTGGGCATTCGTGGCTTTCGCCGCGTCCTTGCTCGATCCCTGGGTGCCGCCTTGATCCCGTCCCGCAACATCCTGGCCTTGCGGGCAGCCGCGATCGGTATAGGTGATTTTGCCCTCGGGGGTTTTGCACTTGTGCACGCCCGCATCGGCAGTGCCGGCCGCGAGCAGCATCGCGATGAAGAGCCACTTGTTCATGTCATCTCCCGCAGGGGCGACAGACCGATCTTACTCTCCAAGGTACCGTAAAATTTCACATGGCCATCCAGATCACCTTCCCGGACGGGAACAAGAAATCCTTCGACGCGCCGCCGACGGCGCTCGCCATCGCGCAAGGCATCTCGCCGGGCCTGGCGAAGAAATCCGTCGTCGCCAAGGTCAACGGCGAGCTCTGGGACCTGACGCGCCCGATCGAGAAGGACGCGAGCCTCGAGCTGGTCACGCGCGACAAGCCTGAAGCGCTCGAAGTGATCCGCCACGACGCGGCGCACGTGCTCGCGCAAGCCGTGCAGGAGCTTTATCCCGGCACGCAGATCACGTTCGGTCCGGCGACGGAGACCGGCTTCTATTACGACTTCGCACGCGCCGAGCCTTTCACCGAAGCCGACCTCGCCAGCATCGAGAGCAAGATGCGCGAGATCGTGAAGCGCGATCTGCCGATCACGCGCGAGGAGTGGGCGCACGACGCCGCGGTGAAGCACTTCGAGAAGGCCGGCGAGAAGTTCAAGGCCGAATGGATCCGCGAGGGCTTGAAGCCAGGCGAGACGCTGTCGATCTACAAGCAGGGCGACCAGTGGCTCGACATGTGCCTAGGTCCGCATCTGCCATCGACGGGCAAGCTCGGCACCGCGTTCAAGCTCACCAAAGTGTCAGGTGCGTACTGGCGCGGCGACGCGAACAACGCGCAGCTGCAGCGCATCTACGGTCTCGCGTTCGCGACCGACGACGAGCTCAAGGCCTATCTCAAGATGATGGAGGAGGCCGAGAAGCGCGATCACCGCAAGCTCGGCAAGCAGCTCGATCTGTTCCATCAGCAGGAAGAAGCGCCGGGCATGGTGTTCTGGCATCCGAAGGGCTGGGCGATCTGGCGCGTGGTCGAGAACTACGTGCGGGAGGTCTATCGCAAGAGCGGCTACCACGAAGTGCGCGCGCCGCTGATCATGGACGTGACGCTGTGGAAGAAGTCCGGCCACTGGGACAATTACAAGGAGAACATGTTCTTCACCGAGTCCGAGAAGCGGACCTACGCGGTGAAGCCGATGAACTGCCCGGGCCACGTGCAGATCTACAACGCGGGATTGCACTCGTATCGCGATCTGCCGATCCGCTACGGCGAGTTCGGCAGCTGCCATCGCAACGAGCCGTCCGGCGCGCTGCACGGGCTGATGCGCGTGCGCGCTTTCACGCAGGACGATGGCCACATCCTGTGCATGGAGTCGCAGATCGAGCCGGAAGTCACCGCGTTCCATCAGCAGGCGATGAAAGTGTACGCCGACTTCGGCTTCACCGACGTCGCGATCAAGCTGGCGTTGCGGCCGACGCCGCGACTCGGGACCGACGATGTGTGGGACGTCGCGGAGAACGCGCTGCGCGCGGCGCTGCGCAAGGCCGGCGTGCAGTGGACCGAGCTGCCGGGCGAGGGCGCGTTCTATGGCCCGAAGGTCGAGTACCACCTGAAGGATTCGATCGGCCGCTCGTGGCAGCTCGGCACCATGCAGGTCGACTTCATGATGCCGGGCCGGCTCGGTGCGGAGTACGTCGACGAGAGCTCCGGCCGCAAGACGCCGGTGATGCTGCATCGGGCGATCGTTGGCTCGATGGAGCGCTTCATCGCCATCCTGATCGAGCACTACGCCGGCGCGATGCCGTTGTGGCTCGCTCCAGTGCAGGCGGTGATCGCGCCGATCGTTTCTGATGCAGACGAGTACGCCAAGGAAGTCGCGCAGCAGCTCTCCGACGCCGGCATGCGCGTCGAGACCGATCTGCGCAACGAGAAGATCAACTACAAGATCCGCGAGCACGCGACTCACAAGATCCCGGTGATCGTCATCGTCGGCCGCAAGGAGGCCGAAGAGAAGACGGTGACGCTGCGCTGGCGCGGCGAGGAGAAGCAGGACACGCTGCCGCTCACCCAGGCGATCGAGCGCCTGCGCGCCGCGTGAGGATTATCGTCGCCGCAGTGCTCGCGTTCACGGCACACGCCGCGATCGCCGGCGCGCTCGAGATCCGCGGCGACTGGAAGCAAGGCCGTCTCGTGTTCGGGCACGTCGAGCCGGGATCGGAAGTGACGTTCAACGGTCGCAAGCTCAGCGTGTCGGGCAAGGGCGACTTCGTGGTCGGTCTCGATCGCGACCAGAAGCCCGATGCCGAGATCGTGATCCGCGGCGGCGACGGCAAGGAAGAGAAGCACCACTACGACGTCGCGACGCAGGAATGGCAGATCCAGCGCATCGAAGGCCTGCCGCCGGCGAAGGTGAATCCGCCGTCGAAGGAAATGCCGCGGATCAAGAGAGAGCAGGCGGAGATCCACGCCGCGCACGAGCTCGACAGCGACCTCGACGGCTTCGAGCAGAGCTGGATCTGGCCTGCGCAGGGGCGCATCTCCGGCGTGTTCGGCAGCCAGCGCATCCTGAACGGCGAGGCGAAAGCACCGCACGCGGGCGTCGACATCGCCGTGCCGACCGGCACCAAGGTCGTCGCGCCGGCCGACGGCGTCGTTCGCCTGGCTGGCAGGGATTTCTATTTCACCGGCGGCACGCTCATCGTCGATCACGGCCACGGCGTGTCGTCGATCATGGTCCATCTGTCGAAGCTGCTCGTGAAGAAAGGGCAGCACGTGAAGCAGGGCGAGCTCATCGCGCTGTCGGGCATGACCGGTCGCGCGACCGGTCCGCATCTGCACTGGGGCGTGAACTGGTTCAACGCGAAGGTCGACGCAGCGACGCTGGTGCCGCCGATGCCCGAAGCCTCGCTCAAGCCCGCAACCGCGAGCGACCCGCGATAGTCTCAACTTCATGCTGATCACCTGCGCCGCCTATCAGAACGGCCGCAAGCTCGCCGACATCGCCGTCAGCGAGATTCGCGCGTACACGGCGAGGCCCGACTGCTTCGTCTGGGTCGCGCTGAAGGATCCCGAGGCGCAGGAGCTGCTCGATCTGCAGAAGGAATTCGGCCTGCACGATCTCGCCGTCGAGGACGCGATGCGCGGTCATCAGCGGCCCAAGATCGAGGAGTACGGCGATTCGATCTTCGCGGTGCTGCACATGCTCGAGCCGAGCGGCCACGAAGTGCACGTCGGCGAAGTGAACATCTTCAGCGGTCCGCACTACGTCGTGTCGGTGCGCCGCGGCGCGGAGCACGGGCTGTCCGAAGTGCGCGCCCGCAGCGAGCGGGAGCCCGATCTGCTGCGCTTCGGGTCGGGCTACGTGCTCTACGCGCTGATGGACGCCGTCGTCGATCGCTATTTCCCCGTGATCGACGCGCTCGAAGCCGACCTCGAACAGATCGAAGAGCAGATCTTCGGCAATCAGGCGGGACGCGCGAACATCGAGGCGCTCTACGCATTGAAGCAGCGGCTCGGCGTCGTCAAGCACGCGGTCGCGCCGCTGATGGAAGGCGTGGGCAAGCTGTTCGGCGGGCGCACGCCGCCGCTGTGCACGCATCTGCAGGACTATTTCCGCGACGTTTCCGATCATCTCGCGCGGCTCAACGGGACGATCGAAGGACTGCGCGACACCGTGACCACCGCGCTCTCGGTGAACCTGTCGCTGATCAACATCCAGGAAGCCGAGGTGGTGAAGCGCCTGGCCTCGTATGCCGCGCTGGTGGCAGTGCCCACACTGATCGCGGGCATCTACGGCATGAACTTCCGGCACATGCCGGAGCTCGATTGGATCTACGGCTATCCCGTGACGCTGGGCGTCATGGCGGCCATCGACCTCTATCTGTTCCGGCTTTTCCGCAAGGCGAAGTGGCTGTAGAGTTCGAGGCCGAAAATCGAGGGAGACGATCATGATCCGGGGACATCTTTCTGCGCGGGCGCTGCTCGCGGTCGGGACCATCGTTCTGGCGAGCTGCGGCGGCAATGATGAAGGGCCCGTCGACCCGGCCAATCCCGAGCAGGTGATGGACAACATGGTGCTCAAGGTCGGCGGCGCCACCGCCACGCAGATCACCGGGTCGCCTCCGACGCAATCGACGACTTCGGCGGCGCCGCACGTCGACGCCGGCACCAGCACCGTGACGACCACGACGAGCGCCAACAGCACCGTCAGCATCCCGGTGAGCTTCCAGGGCAGCTCGGCGATCGAGTCGATCTTCGCCAAGGTCACCGGCCAGACCACCAGCTTCTTCGAAGTCGACAATCCCCCTGGCGGCAAGGCCGCGAAGGCAGTGCCGATCTCGGGCAACGGCCAGAGCTTCGTGCTGACGCTCACGCTGGCGCGCGACTTCGACGTCGGGCAGTTCTGCCTCGAGATCACCGGTCGCGATCAACAGACGCCGCCGTTCTCCACCGACAACGTCGCCACCGTGTGCGTGCATCTGGTGTCGACCATCACGCAGACCGCCGAAGACCAGCCATCGAAGCTGGACCTCCTGGGCGATCTCGATGGCACGTGGATCTCCGACTGCCAGATCTTCCGTTCCGCGTCGGCGTCGGGCTCCGGAAAGATCGGCTACACGTTCACGTCCGCGAGCTCGAGCTTCACCGAATTCCTCCAGAGCTGGAGCAACACGACGTGCCAGGGCAACCCTTCCGCATCCGGCAACGTCGGCTCGGGCTCGATCCAGATCGGCGACGCGCCGATCTTCCTGCCGCAAGCGGGCACCTGGGCGACCGCCGTCGACTTCATCCCCGACTCGGCGAGCCAGACGCTCAAGGAGCAGACCTGCTTCAACGTGCTGCGCTTCGAGTCGGGCAATCCGGATCGATTCTTCCTGGGCATCCCGGTCGGCTTCACGATCGAGGATCAGGCCGACGTCCCGGGCTCGTGCGTGTCGGCTGCGAATCGGCCGACGTTCCTGTCGGGCGACCTCACGTTCAGGCCGGGCGCGGCGGCACCCGTCAACGCGACACCGGTCGCCAACGCGGGACCAGACCAGTCGGTGAAGATCAACGCGACGACCGTCACGCTCAACGGCTCGGCGAGCAATGACGCCGACGGCACCATCGCATCGTACGCGTGGCAGCAGATCAGTGGCACGCCGACCGTGACGCTGACCGGCGCCAACACCGCGACACCCACGTTCCATGCGCCAAACTCGGCGGCAACGCTCACGTTCCGCCTCACGATCACGGACAACAGCGGTGTCAGCGCGCAGGACACCGTCGTCATCAGCGTCGTCGCCAACCAGTCGCCCACCGCCAACGCGGGACCGGACAAGGTGGTCCCGGCGTCGACGCAGCAGACTCCAACCGTCGTCACGCTCGCGGGCAGCGGCTCCGATCCTGATGGCACGATCGCGTCGTATCTCTGGACGCAGGTGAGCGGCGTGCCGGTGAGCATCAACAACTCGACGCAGGCGACGGCCAACTTCAACGCGCCGGTCGTCGTGAGCGGGTCGGCGGCGGTCGTGCTGCAGCTGCAGGTGACCGACAACAACGGCGCGACCGGCACCGACACGGTGACGGTCACGACCGTCAAGGACGTGGCGCCGGTGGCGAACGCGGGCCCGGATCAATCGGTGACCCATCTCGCGACGGTCACGCTCGACGGCACCGCGAGCACGGATTCGGACGGAACCATCGCGAGCTACGCATGGACGCAGACCAACGGCCCGGCCGTGACGCTGTCGAGCGCGAGCGCGTCGAAGCCGACGTTCACGGCGCCGGAGGTCACCACCGGGTCCGCCGTGCTGACGTTCCAGCTCATCGTCACCGACAACCTCGGCCTGCAGTCACCGGCAGATGCGGTGAACATCACGGTGAATGCCAATCAGCCGCCGGTCGCGAACGCCGGGGCGGACATCGGCGCGCTGTCGCAGCAGCAGAACGTTGTGCTGGACGGCAGCGCCAGCCACGACAGCGACGGCACGATCACGTCGTACAACTGGTCGCAGATCGCCGGTCCCGGCGTCACTCTGACGGGCGCGAACACGGCGACGCCGAACTTCGACATGCCGAGCGTCAACACCGGTCAGAAGTTCACGTTCCGCCTGACGGTGACCGACAACAACGGCGCGGTGGCGCAGGACAACGTCGTGGTGACGGCCGTCGATCCGCTGGCGTTCACTTACAGCACCGGGCCGAACTCAGCCGTGACGAACGACGCAAACAACACCGGCTTCTTCAAGAACGCCGACGCGTTCTCCTTCGTGCTGACGACCAATAAGCAGCCGGTCGGCAACTGGTTCGTCGATCAGAGCAGCGCGGATCCGAATCCGCAGCTCGAGGTGTTTAGCGACATCATCGCCGGGAACGGCGAGTGCACGGGCGGTCCGCAAGGCACGGCGATCATCACTTGCGATGACAAGTTCGTGACGCACTACCTCGGCACGACGATCGGCACCTGCGCGGTCAAGGCTGACAAGACGAAGACGTTTGCAACCTTGTCAGCGGATAGGCAAACGTTGACGTTCAACGTGCTCTGCGATGCGACGACGGTCACCAGCGGCGACGAGGTCGGCATCGGCCTCAATGGCGGCAGCGGCACCTTCGGCTCGCCGCATTCGCAGGCGCGCAGCGCGATCGGCTCGGGATCGCTTGCGCCGGTCACCGGCAGCTGCACCGCGGGAACAGGCAACGCGACCTGCGGTCCCTGATCGCTCGCTCGTTTCAGCAAAGGGGCCGCAAGGCCCCTTTGTTTTTCTATCCCGGCGGCCACTTCAGCGGACGCCCGCCGAGCACGTGCAGGTGCAGATGGAACACCGACTGACCCGCGCCGGCGCCGTTGTTGACGATGACGCGGAACGCTTCTCCGTTGCCGTGCTTCTCGGCGAGCTGACTGCACACCAGCAGCAGGTGGCCGAGCAGCGCCTGGTCTTCGGGCGTCGCATCGGAGAGGCGCGGGATCGGCTTGCGCGGGATCACCAGCAGATGCATCGGCGCGCCCGGATTGATGTCCTTGATGGCGACGCACAGCTCGTCCTCGTGCACGAACGTGCCGGGGATCTCGCGATCGATGATCTTCTCGAACAGCGTCTTCGCCATGGCGCTCTCCTGGAGGGGCGCTATTGATACCATGGCGCACCGGGCCAAAGAAAACTGCCTTTCGTGAACGACGCCGCGGCTCCGCCGCCAGCGACCATGAAGCCTTTCGCGGTGTATCGACGCTTGCTGCGCTATGCCGCGCCGCACTGGCGGGTGCTCGCGGCGGGCGTCATCGCGATGATCCTCTACGCCGCGAGCGAGGCGCTCACCATGCGCCTGGTCGCGCCGCTGCTGGATCGCGGCTTCAATCTCACCAACCGCGATGCCGGCTTCATCGCGATCCTGCCGTGGGCGGTCATCGCGCTGTTCATCGTGCGCGCGAGCTCGAACTTCGGATCGAACTACTGCATGGCGTGGGTGAGCCAGCAAGTGTCAGCGCAGCTCCGCGCCGAAGTGTTCGACCAGATGCTGCACCTGCCGATCCCGTATCACGATCGCACGCGCAACGCCGACCTGCTGGTGAAGCTCACGTATCACGTCGGCCAGGTGTCCGAGCTCACGACCGGCATCCTCACCTCCGTGGTGAAGAGCGGCTTCACGATCATCGGTCTGCTCTGGGTGATGATCTTCAACAGCTGGAAGCTCACGCTGATCTCGCTGGTGCTCGGGCCGATCGTCGCGACGTCGGTGCGCTACGTCTCCCGCCGCTCGCGCACGCTGTCGAAGCGCCTGCAGGATTCGATGGGCGGCGTCACCCATGTCGCGGACGAAGCGATCACGGGCCGGCGCGTGGTCAAGGTTTACGGCGGCGAGCAATCGGAGAGCAGGCGGTTCGGCGAGGTGAATCAGTACATCCGGCGCCAGATGTTGAAGCAGGTCGTGACGTCGTCGGGATCGAGCGCGCTCGTGCTGCTGATCGCTGGCGTCGCGGTGGCGATCATCCTGTATCTCGCGACCGATCAGGCGTGGATGCGCGAGATGTCGCCAGGCACGTTCGCGTCGTTCCTCGGCGCGATGCTGGCGCTGCGCGGTCCACTCTCCTCGCTGTCGGGATTGAACGAGCGCATCCAGCGCGGCCTCACCGCCGGCGCAGATCTCTTCGGATTCTTCGACGTTCCGCGCGAAAGCGCAGGCGGCACGCGCACGCTCGATCGCGCGCGCGGCGCGGTGCGGTTCGACGCGGTGACGTTCCGCTACGCCGACGATGCGAAGAATGCCGTCGATCGCGTGACGCTCGATGTCGCGCCGGGTCAGACCGTCGCGTTCGTCGGGCGATCGGGAAGCGGCAAATCGACGCTGCTGTCGATGCTGCCGCGCTTCTACGACCCCCAGTCGGGCCGCATCCTGCTCGACGACGTCGATGTGCGCGACTATCGATTGCCCGACCTGCGGCGCCAGATCGCGTTGGTCGACCAGAACGTCGTGCTGTTCAACGCGAGCGTCGGCGAGAACATCGCGTACGGCGCCACCGACGGCGTGACGCGCGAGCAGATCATCGCTGCCGCAAAAGCCGCGTACGCCTGGGACTTCATCGAAAAGCTGCCGCAGCAACTCGACACACCGGTGGGCCAGAACGGCGTCGCACTCTCCGGCGGCCAGCGCCAGCGCATCGCGATCGCGCGAGCGCTGCTCAAGAACGCCCCGATCCTGATCCTCGACGAGGCGACCTCGGCGCTCGACACCGAGTCGGAGCGCTACATTCAGGCCGCGCTCGACGCTCTGGTGAAAGGTCGCACGACGCTCGTGATCGCGCATCGGCTGTCGACCATCCAGAACGCCGACCTCATCGCCGTGATGGGCGAGGGCAGGATCGTCGAGACGGGCAAGCACGCTGAACTGCTCGCGCTCGGCGGCGTCTACGCGTCATTGCACCAGATGCAATTCCAGGAACCATAAACAACTAGAATCGCGGCGTGTCTTTCCGAACCTGGCTGGAACATCGTTGGTATTCGAAGAAGCCGCCGCCCTGGTGGCTGCGGCCGTTCGCCGCATTGTTCCGCAAGCTCGCAGCGTCGCGACGCGTGCGGCAGACTCGGTGGGCGCAGAAACACAAGGCGCCGATCCCGGTGATCGTCGTCGGCAACATCAGCGTCGGCGGCACCGGCAAGACGCCGTTCGTGATCTGGCTGGTCGAGCATCTGCGCCAGTGGGGTTATCGCCCGGGCGTGATCTCGCGCGGCTATCACGGACACGCGAAGCGTTATCCGCTGCGCGTCACCGAGAAAACCGACGCGCGCGAATGCGGCGATGAGCCAGCCGTGTTGTTCCGGCGACTCGGCTGTCCGGTCGTCGTCGCTCCGAATCGCGTGAAGGCCCTGAAATTCCTGGTCGATCTCAAGGAGTGCGACATCATCGTCGCCGACGATGGGCTGCAGCATTACAAGCTCGCGCGCGACGTGGAGATCTGCGTCGTCGACGGTCAGCGTGGTCTCGGCAATGGCGCGACGTTGCCGGCGGGACCGTTGCGCGAGCCACCCGGGCGGATGAACGAAGTCGATCTCGTCGTGGTGAACTCGGGACCGTTTCGCCCCACGAATCCGCGCTTCGTGATGATGCACATGGCGACCGAGCGAGCGGTGTCGATGTCGACGGGTGAGAGCTTGCCGCTGTCGCGCTGGAGCGGACAGAACGTCCACGCGGTCGCCGGGCTCGGCAATCCCGATCGCTTCTTCCGGCATCTCCAGGACATGGGCATGCACGTGATCCCGCATCCATTCCCGGATCACTACCGGTTCAAGACGAAGCAGCTGCAGTTCAAGGATCCCTGGTCCGTGCTGATCACGGAGAAGGACGCCGTGAAGTGCCGCGGCAAGGCGCAGTCGCGCTTGTGGTACGTGCCGGCGTCGGCGCATCTGGGTCCGGGCGCGACGACCCTTGTGCGAGAATTGCTGAAGAAGAAGCTTCCGGCCCACCGACCCAGCCAACCGGCGCCATGAACATGGACAAGCGACTGCTCGACATCCTCGTCTGTCCCGTCTCCAAGGCGCCGCTCGAATGGCACGCGGATCGCCAGGAGCTGTGGTGCCGCGCGTCGCGTCTGGCGTATCCCGTGCGCGACGACATCCCGGTCATGCTCGAGGACGAGGCGCGCCCGCTCACCGAAGAAGAAGTCGCGCAGTCGTAGCGCGCGATCGTGAAATTCAAGGTCGTCATCCCCGCGCGGCTCGGCTCGACCCGGCTCCCGCGCAAGGTCCTGCTGCCGATCCATGGTCAGCCGCTGATCCGCTACGTGCACGGCATCGCGCGCGCGAGCGGTGCGGACGAAGTCGTCATCGCAGCCGATCACGCGGAGATCATCGACGTCTGCCGCAGGTTCGGCGCCGATGCGCAGCTCACCGCGACGTCGCATCAATCCGGGACCGATCGCGCCAACGAGATCGCGATCGCGCGCAAGTGGCCCGCCGAAACGATCGTGATCAACCTGCAAGGCGATGAGCCGATGATGCCGCCGGCGATGATCCGCGAGGCGGTGAGCCTGCTCGCGACCGATGCCGAGGCCGACATCGCGACGCTCGCGCATCGGCTGCACGCGGTCGACGAGTGGAAGAATCCGAACGTCGTGAAGATCGTGATGGATGAGAAGGGCAGGGCGCTCTACTTCTCTCGCGCACCGATTCCGTGGAAGCGCGCGCAGGATCCGTCGAAGCCGGATTTCCCCGGCGAGCTCGCGCTACGTCACATCGGGCTCTACGCGTATCGCGCAGGGGCGCTGGCGAGATTCGCCGCGCTGCCGCCGCATCCGCTCGAGCAATGCGAGGCGCTCGAGCAGCTGCGCGCGCTCGCGCACGGCATGAAGATCCGCGTCGGCATCACGACGCACGCGGCGCCGCGCGGCGTGGACACCGAAGAAGACTGGCGCGCCGTCGCGCGCCAGCTGCCGCCGTTACCGAAAACCTGAGCGCTAAGACTGCTCGTTGGTTTCCGGCGTCTCGCTGCTCGGACGCGGCGCTTCCTTCTTCTCTTCCGGTTGCTGCGGCCGCTCGGCCGGTGCTGAGCCGCCGATGAGGCGCGGCATGTAGTCTGGATTCGGGGCGGGACGCTCGGCCGGCGCTTCGCTGCGCGGCACCGGCGGCTCGGCGTTGGCCGAAGCAGCCGACTCGGTGCGCGATTCCTGTGACGGCGGCGCGCTGCCTTCGTCGCGGCGCTCCGCGGCCACATCACGCATCGTCTCGACCGGTTCGGTCGCTGGGCGCTGGTGCTCCTCGCGCTCGACCTGCATCTCGCGCTGCTGCTCCGTGATCCCGGTCGCCGTCTGCTCTGCGGCGGGCGAGCCCTGCGTCTGCGGACCGCGCTGCTCCTGGCCCTGCTGACCGCGCTCGTCGCGGCCGCCCCGGTTGCGGTGACGATCGCGTCCGCGATCGCGGCGTCCGCCGCCACCGCCGCCATGCTGCTGCTGATTCTCGCCCTGCTGACCGCCTTGGCCCGGCGGCTGCTGCGGACGCTGCTGATTCTGCCCTCCGCCCTGCCGCTGCTGGTTCTGCTGGCGATCGCGATCGCGCTGCTGCTGATCGCGGCGCTGCTGGTTCTGCTGACCACCGCCACCCTGGCGCTGCTGGTCGCGGTTGCGATTGCGGTCACGGTCGCCACGATTGTCGCGGCCGTCGCGTCGCTGGTCGCGGCCGTCGCGCCGGTCGCCTCGATGATCCGGTCGACGATCGTCGCGACGCTGCTGTTGCGGCTGCTGCGTCACTGCGGGCGCGGCGCGCGGCGCTTCGATCGCGGCGGGCTGCTCGGCACGCGGGCCGAATCCGAGCCAGCGCAACAATTTCGCCCAGAAGCTTTCGGTCGCGACCGGCTGCATCACTGCGACCGGCGTCGGCAGCGTGCCCACCGGAGCGGCGGTCGTCTCCGGGGGCGGCGGCGCCATCGGGCGGATCAGCTTCACGGCGGGCTCCGCCAGCGGCTTCGCGGCGGGAGCCCGCTCGCCGAGCGCTTCCTGCGCCTCGGCCTTGAAGTCGTGCGGCAGCTTGTAGCTGACTTCGTCGTTCTTCTCCATCTTGAGATTGTCGGCGCGGATGCGCTTGATCTCGTAGTTCGGAGAGTCCAGCGACTCGTTCGGCACCAGCGTCACGCTGCAGCGATAGCGTGACTCGAAATCGGCAATCGCAGTGCGCTTCTCGTTCAAGAGGAAGGTGGCGACGTCGACCGGCAGCTGCGCGATGACGCGGCCGGTGCGCTCCTTCATGCACTCCTCTTCGATGAGGCGCAGCAGCGACAGCGCGAGCGATTCGACGCTGCGGATCTGTCCGCGGCCCGAGCAGCGCGGGCAGGCAATCTGCGTGTGCTCGGAGAGCGACGGACGCAGGCGCTGACGCGACATCTCCATCAGCCCGAAGCGCGACAGGCGTCCGAGCTGGATGCGCGCGCGGTCGATATCGCAGGCCTGGCGCAGGCGGTCCTCGACCGCGCGCTGGTTCTTCTGCGAGTTCATGTCGATGAAGTCGATGACGATCAGGCCGCCGGCGTCCCGCAAGCGCAGCTGGCGCGCGATCTCATCGGCCGCTTCGAGGTTGGTGTTGAGCGCCGTTTCTTCGATGCCGCCGCCGCCGGTCGCGCGCGCGGAGTTGATGTCGATCGCGGTGAGCGCTTCGGTGTGATCGATCACGATCGCGCCGCCGGACGGCAGGCGCACGGTGCGCTCGTGCGCCGACTCGATCTGCGATTCCACCTGGAAGCGCTGGAACAGTGGGATCGGATCTTCGTACAGCTTCAGGCGCTGCAGATGCTGCGGCATCATGTGCTGCATGTGCTCGCGCGCCTGCATGTAGATCTCGGCGTTGTCGACCATCACTTCGCCAATGTCCGGGCGGAAGTAGTCGCGCAGCGCGCGGATCATGATGTTGCTTTCCTGATAGATCAGGAACGGCGCGGGGCGATTGGCCGACTCGGTCTCGATCGCCTTCCAGTACTCGACCAGATGGTTCAGGTCCCACTGGAGCTCTTCGGCTGAACGGCCGATGCCGTTGGTGCGGACGATTGCGCCCATGCCGTCGGGGATCTGCAGCTGGTTGAGCGCCTCGCGCGCTTCGTTGCGCTCTTCCTCGTCGTCGACGCGGCGCGACACGCCGCCCGCGCGCGGGTTGTTCGGCATGAGGACGAGATAGCGGCCGGCGAGCGAGATGAACGTGGTCAGGGCGGCGCCCTTGTTGCCGCGCTCTTCCTTCTCGACCTGCACGATCAGCTCCTGGCCTTCCTCGAGCTGGTCGCGGATGTTGCCGCCGTCCTTCTTGAAGTAGCTGCGGGCGATTTCCTTGATCGGCAGGAAGCCGTGGCGCTCGGCGCCGTATTCGACGAAGCACGCCTCGAGCGACGGCTCGACGCGGGTGATGCGGCCTTTGTAGATGTTGGACTTGCGCTGCTCGCGGCTGGCGACCTCGATGTCGAGGTCGAAGAGCTTCTGCCCGTCCACGATCGCCACGCGCAGTTCTTCACGCTGCGTTGCGTTGATCAGGATGCGTTTCATTGTTGTATGCGGTCTCGGATAAGGCCCGAGCCCGCGGGGCGGGAGTCATGGGGCGACGTGCCGATCGAAACCGATCGAGCTGCCACGCGGCCCAGCAAACTTTAGTCACACCGCCCGCGGCTCAAGCCGGGGTTTACGGTGCCCGGCGCGGCCTGGCATGAGCGGCGCCGGGATGAATTCGAAACAAATCTCCTCAGGATTCCTGTGGGCGCGAACTGTTATCCTTTGACCGCGCCCCGGAAGACTTACGGCGAGCATCTGCCGTAAGCGTCTCTCCGGGCATAACTTTTTCCGGAGTGTCACTATTTTGCCAGAAAAGCGCAGCTCTGTGCGCCATGTCGAGGTCGGCCAGCGGGAAGCGGGCCAGAGAATCGACAATTTCCTGATCCGCGAGCTGGGGGGCGTGCCGAAGTCGCACGTCTACCGGCTGCTGCGCTCCGGGCAGGTCCGGATCAACGGTGGCCGGGCCAAGCCGGACCGGAAGCTGGCGCTGGGCGACGACGTCCGCATCCCGCCGGTGCGCATGGCGGAGAAGGGCGAGGCCGTCCGGCCGCCCGACGAAATCCAGAACCGCCTGCGCAAGGCGATCGTCTTCGAGGACGCCAACTATCTGGCGATCTCCAAGCCGGCGGGTCTCGCATCGCATGGCGGCACTGGCGTTTTATACGGTGTGATCGAAGTCGCCCGCGCCTGGGGCCGACATCAGTTCCTCGAGCTCTGCCACCGGCTCGATCGGGACACGAGTGGTGTCCTGTTGCTGGCCAAGTCGCGCGACGCGCTGCTTCGGGCGCAGCGGGCGTTCAAGCACGGCCTTGCGCAGAAGCGCTACTTCGCGCTGCTTTGCGCGCAGCTCAAGGGCGGTCCTTACGACGTCGACGCCGCGCTGGTGCGCAGCCGGCTCGAGAGCGGCGAGCGCTTCGTGGAGATGGACGAGGAAGAGGGTAAGCCGTCGAAGTCGCGCTTCACGGTCCAAGCCCGCTATCGACAGGCCACGCTCTGCGAAGTCGAGATCTTCTCGGGACGCACGCATCAGATCCGCGTGCATGCGCTGGCGTTGCGTGCCGCAATCGCCGGCGATCGAAAATATGGCGAGCGCGACGAGCAGAAGCCGCTGCGCGCGCTCGGACTGCGCCGCATGTTCCTGCATTCGCATTTCCTGCAGCTGCCGCCGGAGGGCGACTTCCCGAAGCTCCTGATCACCGCGCCGATGCCCGACGAGCTGCGCGATTTCCTCGCGCGACTGGCGCCGATGCGGTGAGCCGCTTCAAGGTTCTCATCTTCGACTGGGACGGCACGCTCGCGGATTCCGCGGGGATGATCGTTCGCGCGATGCAACGCGCGATCGTCGGATTGAAGCTGCCGCCGCGATCAGACCAGCAGATCGCCGAGTTGATCGGACTTGGTCTCAACGAGGCGCTGGTACGGCTCTATCCGGAGTTCGATCTCGCAAAACTGCGCGCCTTGCTAGAGGGCTATCGCGCCCAGTGGCTCTCCGAAGGGGCGGGCGAGGCGGAGCTCTTCACCGGAGCGCTCGAAGCGCTGCAGATCCTGCACGAGCGCGGCCATCAGATCGCGATCGCCACGGGCAAGTCGCGCCGCGGGCTCGATCGATCCCTGCGCCATCACGGCGACGTCGCGAAGCTCGTCGCCACCAGCCGCTGTGCCGACGAAACCGCCTCCAAGCCCGATCCACGGATGCTGCGCGAGATCGTCGAGGAATTGCGCATCGATCCTTCCGACGCTCTGATGATCGGAGACACCGAGTACGACGTGTCAATGGCACGGAGCCTCGGCATGCCGGCGCTTGGCGTGACCTGCGGCGTGCACGACGCCGCACGGCTCGAAGCTGCCGGCGCGCACGATCTGGTCGCGAGCGTTGCCGCCGTGCCGGCGTGGATCCGGTCCGGCTGATCCGATCTACGGCAGCGCGTAGCCCGCTTCCCGCAGCAGCTTCGAAAGCGCGATCAGCGGCAGTCCGATCAAGGCGGTCGGATCGCGCGAGGTGATCTCGTCGAACAACGTGATGCCCAGGCCTTCGCTCTTGAAGCTGCCCGCGCAGTCGAACGCCGGCTCGGCAGCGATGTAGCGACGGATCTCCTCGTCGCCCAACGCGCGGAAGCGCGCTGTGGTGATGTCGGCCCCCCGCAAGACGCGATCGTTCCGGATCAGCGCCATCGCCGTGATGAACTGCACGGTGCGGCCCGAGAGCGCCCGAAGTTGTTCTATCGCGCCCTCGGCATTTCCCGGCTTGCCGAAGATCCGGCCGTCGATGGCGGCGACCTGATCGCAGCCGAGGATCCAGTGATCGGCGAAGCGCGGCGCG
>Ga0070741_10007553_pt1 | contig 22411 bp, 12 predicted proteins | sample Coa_R1_4_FD_66440 | JGI IMG/M metagenome (GOLD analysis project Ga0070741, IMG submission 66440) | Surface soil microbial communities from Centralia Pennsylvania, which are recovering from an underground coalmine fire - Coalmine... | ecosystem: Environmental > Terrestrial > Soil > Unclassified ... | reverse complement strand
AGGAGGCGCATTCTGCTGCACCAGAGGCGGCTCGTGTCGAAGACCACGTCGGCGCCCGCGCGGCCCGCGTAGAGATTCTCGGCGAGACCACGCAGCAACGAGTAGCGCTGCTCCTCCGAAACGGCGAACGAGAAATCGTTCTTGCTGCTCGTTTCCGCCATTACCACGCCCATGATGTCGGCGAGCGGGCTGGTCATGCCTGCGCGGAAACGCGGGTTCTGGTTCAGGACGGCGGCCAGCAGCGTCGTGCCGGAGCGCGGCAGTCCCGAAATGAAATGGAACTTGCGGACCGGCTTCGTTCCGTCTGATGCGGCAAGCATGCGTGCAATCTCCCGTCGATCGAAACCCGGCCGTCTTCGCACAAACTGGCCGCTACCGAGGTCATGGTACGCGGCTACGCGTAGGCGGGGGAGCGGTCGAGGCGCGAATGCGCATTTCGTAGGGGACCTTGACCATGGTCGCGTTCCCTTTTCCGCTCACCCATCGCAGCAATTCGTCGGTGGCTCGCCTGCCCATCTCGCGCACGGGTTGGTGGACGGTGGTCAAGGGCGGCCATACCTGGGTCGCGATCGTCGTGTCGTCGAATCCGCAGATGGAAAGCTCGCGCGGCACCGACACCCCGGCTTCTGCGGCGGCCCAGATCGTGCCGACGGCCATATCGTCGTCGGCCGCGAAGATGGCCGTCGGCCGCCGCTTGAGCGCAAGCAGCCGGCGCGCCGCGGCGACGCCCGATTCGAACGAAAAGCGGCCCTGCACCATGTACTCCGGCGTTTCCTTGAGGCCGGCGTGCTTGAGCCCGTCGCGATAGCCCGCGAGGCGCCAAACGCCGGCACCGTGCTTGGGATCGCCGAGGATATGCGCGATGCGGCGATGACCGAGCGTTACGAGGTGTTCGACCATCGCCGCGGCGGCTTCGCGTTCGTCCAGCATCACGCCGACGCAGCCCTTCGGATGCCGCGGTGCGATCGAGGCGAAGGGGATGTCGTGCTTGCGCAGGCTGTCGAGCAACGGCGCGTGATCGGTGATCGGCGGCGTCAGGATCAGCCCGTCGGGCCGATGCCGGGACAGGATGTCCTCGACGCGTTCGACGAAATCCGTGGCCGCCGAGACGAGCGGCTGCACCATCATGCTGTAGTGCTGCGCCTCGCACGCTTCCAACACGCCGGCCTGCACTTCCATGATGTAGCTCGGCGACAAGTTGTCGTACAGCAGGCCGATCAAGAAGGAGCGATTGGTCGCGAGACTGCGTGCTGAGGCGAGTGGGCGATACTTGAGCGCGGCCATCGCGGCGAGCACGCGCTCGCGCATCGGCTCGCGTACGTTCGGCTCGTTGTTGAGGACTCGCGAAACGGTTTTTTTCGACGTTCCCGCCGCGCGGGCGACGTCGCCTATCGTTGCGCGCATCATGGATACACGATGGTGTTCAGGGGGTTGCTCCTTGCGCGGACCCGTCGGTATCCCGGCCATCGAGCGCAATTCTCTGCGTCGGGCTGTTCCAGCCATTCACCTCGAGCACGGCCGCCGAAGTCCCCTGCGCCGCGTAACGCGCGGTCACGATCATGGACTCGCCGGGCCATAGCGTGACGTCATTGTCGCTCCACAGGATCGGAAGCACCAGATCGCCTTGTGCCGAACGCCGGATCGAGAGGTGCCGGAACAGCGCGACGCTCTTCGCGGAAGCGGGCACCGACAGCGTGACCGTCGTCAAATCGTCGTTGCCGTCGCGCCGCGTCGATGTACGCACATCGATGGTCGACGCCGGCAGCGACTGCAGCGCCGTGAGATCGGCGTACTGCGAGACCGGCGTCAGATACCAGTTCGCGTTCGAAACATCGAGCCGGTCCGGTTGGAGGGGGAGCCAATACGTGTTGCGGCTGATCGGCTGGCCGTCGCCGGATTCGAGATCGAGTTCGACGAAATAGGTGCTGGATATGCCGGCAACGGGCGGCACCGTGGTCAGTTGCAGCGTGCGGTTTCCCGCCACATCGAGGTTCTCGAATTTCCTGTCGTAGCGCAGGCCGCCGACGAGGTCGCGCACGCGGACGCGCGCCTGCAACGCGTGCCGGCGCGTGAGCGTGTGGTTGACGAGCATGACGGCGCGCGTGTCGTAGGAGTACTGGATGTGCACCGGCTCGTTCGCTTTCTTGGCGCCGAAATAGGCGCCGGCCGGATTGAGATAGTAATCGTAGAGGTTCCAGTGCAGCGACGGCCACGCGCCGTTGAGCATCCAGTAGATCACGCCGGTGGTCGGATTCGCCGCATCCGTGCGCGCATTGAACGCTTCGAATTCCGCGCGGACGTTGTCGTAGTTCTCGAGCTGAGCCTTCGCGACATAGTCCGCGAGGTCCTTCGGCGTTCCGTAGCGCTTGGCCAGCGCGTCGTCGAACGGCTGGAGCGCTGCGAAGGGCGACCACGAATCGGCCGAATGGTATTGCCTGACCTTCGGATATTTCCAGAGCGCCTCCTGCTCCTGCGGCGACAGCATGCGCATCACGTCGTCGATGGGCGGGATCGTCGGGCCTGCACTCGCCTCGGAGTCGAATCCGAACGCGCCACCGAGTTGCGTGTCTGCGTACCAGTAGATGGGTGGCACCCAGTCATACGGGCCTTCCATCTTCAGGCCGGACGGATACGCCCCGGCTCCAGCTTGCTCGGGCCGGGTGGGTGCGTCGTTTCCGGACGACGGCGCGTCGGAAGTCTCGCGTTTCGAGGCGGAAGCGATGATCGGTGTTGGCCAGTCGGCGGCGCGCAATACGTCGATGTAGTCTTTCCCGATCGCGGGCGGCGGCGCATTGTCGCTGCCGATCAGGAATCCGATCACGGACGCGTGATTGCGCAACAGGCGCGCTTCGCTCGCCATGGACGCCTCGGCGATTTTGCGATCCGCGTCGTCCCAGGGTTCGCCGCCCGTCTGCGCCCAGGCTTCCCATTTGTCGCAGCATTCCCAGCCCGGCAAGGTCATGAGGCCCAAGCGGTCGGCCAGATCGTAGAAGCGCTCGTGTTCGAGCTTGCCTTCGCCGCGAATCGTATTGAGCCCGAGATCGAGAACGTAGCCGAACTCCATTTCCATGCGTTTGGGATCGGTGCGCAGGAACATGTCGGGCGCCCATCCGGCGCCGCGGATCAGCACCGGCTTGCCGTTGATCGAGAACTGGCGATAACCCTGCTTGGTGAGGCGTGAACTCACGTCGCGAATGCCGAATGTCGCGACGGCACGATCCGAAACCGCGCCGTCGACCGTGGCATCGAGTTGCAGGTTGTGGAGCGGATGCTCGCCCATGCCGACGGGCCACCAAACTTTCGGATGATTCACGACGAGGCGCGGATCGGTACTCGGCGAAAACGTCAGGGTACGCGTCTGCCCGGGATCGAGATGCACGGTCTGCCGCAGCGGGATTCCGGCGACCTCGCCGCCGATCGATGCCTCGTGCGGCACGCTGTCGAGGTTGCTCGCATCGACTTTCACGGTCAGCGCGGCGCGCTCGAGATCCGGCAGGGAAAGCTTCGAGGTGACGAGCGGAAAACGCAGTCGGACCGGCCCCGTCCGCACGACGTCCACACCGCGCCATGGGCCCAGGTTGTTGTCGGGAGGCATGGGGTTCCAGTCGACCCAGCCGATCGAAAACGCCAGATGCGGATCCGCCGGATAGAGGCGCAGCGCGAGCGTATTCGTGCCTTCGTGCACGAAGCGCGTGACGTCGAACTCGTGGACGGGATACGCACCGGCGACAGTCGCGCGATCGGCCACCAACTGGCCGTTCACCCACACGTCGGCGCTCGCGATCAAGCCGTTGGTGCGGAGCAGCGTGTGCGCGCCGCGCGCGGCGCTCGGCAACGTGAACTGCGTGCGATACCACCAGGGGACGACGAACTGATTGCCGTTGGCATCGGGCACTTCCACGGCGCGCAAGTTGTCGCTGTAGAACACGTCCGGATATTTGCCGTTTTCGAGCAGCCCGGCCATGACCGTCGCGCGGCCGCTGACCGGAAACCACTCGCGTGTCGAAAAGCCGCCGCTCGAGACGTCGGCCCCGCGTTGCGGCACCTTCGTGCTCGATTGGATTTCCCAGTGCGCGATCGGTGTCGCAGAACCCGCGTCACTGTCGACGAGCGTTGGCTCGAACGTGTTTTCGGCGCACGTGCCCGTCGAGCACGACATCGCTGCCGCCAACACCGCTGCCACGGGAAAAGCAGAATGGAAACGCGTTTGCATGGCGTCAGTGGTTCCCGAGATAGGCTTCGCGTATTTCCACTGCGGCGAACGGCCATGCCTTGTTGAGCTTGGCCCAGATCGCGAAAACGACGAGTCCGGCAACGATCCACGCGCCGGACAGCACGAGCGACAGCGTCGAAGCGGACACGTACACGTATATCCAGCCGAGCAGCGCGACGGCACAAGGCAAGGGGTACAGCCATTGCCGATACGGCCGCTCGAGCCCAGGCTGGCGTTTGCGCAAGACGACGAGCGCGGCGATCTGCGCGATCGATTGCACGATGATCGTCGCAGTCAACAACATATTGATGACTTCTTGCAGATCGAAGAACGTGCCGATCGCGGTCACCACGCCCATCGTCAGCAACGCCACGTGCGGAAAGCCGTGCGTGGGATGCAAGCGGCCGAACATCGACAGGAACACTTTTTCGTGCGCCGCCTGATAAGGAACGCGCGAGCCGCCCAACAAGCCGGCGAACACCGAGGCAAACGCCGTCACGACGATGAGCACGGTCATGACGCCTGCGGCTGCGTGGCCCCAGCTGTGCTCGACCACGAGCGAGGCCACGGACTTCGACGTGGCGATGTCGTGCCACGGGACGACGCCGAGGACGCTGACATTGAGGATCAGGTAGATGAACATCATCGCGATCACCGAGATGATGATCGCCCCGGGCATCGTCCTGCCGGGGTCGCGCAGTTCGTCGCCCATGTAAGCCGTCGTGAAATATCCGAGATAGTCGTAGACGCCGATGACGAGCCCCGCGCCGAGGCCCACGAAAAAATGGCTGCCGAACGCATCGGCCGGATACGTGAAGGCGAAATCCGCGTGGAAATTCGTGAACCCCGCCGCCGATACGCCGACGACGGACACCAGCATGATGATCCACAGCGCGATCGTGATCGAGCGGATCGACTCGATGCGCCGGTACAGCAGGAAAACGACGAGGGCCGTCGCGGCCAGGCTGATCAGATGCGCGGCCGTCCAGCTCAACGGCGGAAAGAAGAACTGCAGATAGTCGACCATGCCGATGATGCCGGTCGACATCGTCAGCGGCGTCGCCAGCAGTACCGTCCAGATGAACAGGAACGGCATCAGCTTTCCGGTTCGATATTGGAATGCCTCGCGCAGATAGACGTAGCTTCCGCCGGAGCCCGGCATCGCTGCGCCGAGCTCCGCCCACACCATGCCGTCGGCGACCGCGAGGATCGCTCCGGCGACCCAGCCGACGACCGCCTGCGGCCCGCCCATGGCCGCGACCATGAGCGGGATCGTGATGAACGGCCCGATACCGCACATCTGCGTCATGTTGATCGCGGTCGCCGAAAACAGGCCGATCGACCGGTGGAAGCCGGCGCCCGTTTCGGGCAGGGACGTCTTGGAAACTCGCATGCCGGCCTCGCCGTCCATCACCAATGCCCGCGCACGCCGACCATGTACGTGCGCTCGAAGAAGTTCGAATGCGCGAGCTGGTCCGGCCACACGAGGTAGAACCGTTGATATTCGTTCGTGAGATTGGTGCCTTGCACGAACACCTCGACGTACTTGTTGTATTTGTACGAGAACGACGCATCGACGTATTTCTGCGGCGCCTCGTACAGTTCCATTCCCGTGATGCTGCCCTCGTCCTCCGAAACGGCACGCCGCGAACGGTAGTTGTACGCGACTCGCGCCTCGATCCGATCGTTCTGGAACCACAAGATCAGGTTGCCGGAATTGGTCGAATTGTCCTGGAACGGAATCTTGTGGCCCGCCAGGTCGGTCTTGCCCGAGTCGCTCGGCGCGTACGTGAAGTTGAACTCCATGCCGGTCTTGGACAAAAGGCCGGGCAGGAACGTGAATCCCTGGCGGTAATCGAATTCGGCGCCGTGGATGCTGTTGCCCGTGCCTTGTACCGGCTCGGTGATGACGATGCAATGATTGCGCACGACGCCGTCCTCGTCGGGCAGGGTGCAATTCTGCACGCTGCCGTTCTCGATGAAGCTCTGCACGTTGATGCGGAACAGTGCCAGGCTGATCATGCTGGTGTCGTTGATGTAGTACTCGAGCGAGGTACCGTAGTTCGTCGAACGCCACGGATCGAGGCTCGGATTGCCCGCCGATTGTCCCTCCGACACGCGGAACAGCGGCCCGTTCGGCGTTTCCACGAGCGAATAATTCAGCGTCAAACCGCCGCCCCACGTGCCCAGATTGAGCGGCATCATGTTCTTCGAATAGGCCAGACGCAGCTTCAGGCTGTCGGTCATGTTCAGCGCGAAATTCGCGGCGGGCAGAATGTCCCAGTAGCTGCGCTGCGTGACTTGCGTGCCGTTGTCGGCGGCCTCCGTCCCGTACGCGCCGGGAGCGCCGGTCAGATGTTGCGTGATGTGCAGATGCGTATCGATCGCGCGCACGCCGACGTTGCCGCTGTAGGGCATGCTGCCGAAGTCGCCTTCGAAATCCGCCTGCAGATAGCCGGTGCTTTCTCGCATGCCGACCGCCCACGTGGTTCCGGGGTCGGTCTGCCGTATCGTGCCGGGATAAAGCGATTTCCAATAGGCCTCGGGGTCGTCCATCGCGGCCGGATCGATGCCCCAGAACGTGATTCCCGACCCCAACAGATTCGTGTATTCGCGCCAATTGTTCGCGAGCGGCGGCGGCGTCTGCGGAATCTGCTGCGCGGACAGCGGGCCGCCGCGGAAGTAGCCGAGCGCGTTGCCCGCCGTGCACGAACCGCTGTTCAACACCACGTCGGCGCCGACGTAGCGCACGAGACATCCGTTCGGGTCGCTCGCGCCCATGCCGGCGTAGACCGGCGTGACGAGCGTGAACCCGATGTTGTCCGCGCTGCGGATGCTATTGCGCACGCCGAAATCGAGCTTGAAATTGCCGCCGAAATCGTAGTGGCCATCGAAGCGCAGCGCGCTGAGGCCCACTTTGCGATCGTAGTCGCCCGAGGATTCCAAGGTCTTCATCGTCCAGCCGTTCGGGTCGGCGAAGTGATTCGCAAGCGTTGGCGTCAGGCTCACGCCGATGTTGCGGTTGTTGAAATCCGCGATGACCGGGATCGTGTTCTGCGGAATGCCGTTGGCATTGAATACGCGATTGCCTCCGGGATAGATCATTACGCCCGGCGGCACCGCGTCGTCCGGCACGCCGTCCATGAGCACGTTGGGCCACAGCGCGCCATCGGAATCGGAAATATTGATGTCGGTTTCCACGTTCAACTGGCGCGCCGTGTCGCGGATGCCGCGCACGCTGGCCGTGAAGGGTCCGCCATTGTCGTATTCCACCTGCGCGTTGAAATTCCTGGCGACGGAATTCTTCGCCGTGTTCTGCGAGAACGACTCGACGTCTCCAGGCCACTTCTCGTAGACCTGCGTGGTATACAAATGCATATTGTCCCAGCCGGGTTCGGGCGTGCCGTACGAGCCGAGGACGGGACTCCCCGTGTCGCGCGATTGCAGTGGTACGTACGTTGCGCCTTGCCAGTTCGTGGAATTGAACTGGATGCCGATGTTGCGATCGTGCTGGACCTGGCTCGCGTAGAAGAAGTCGCTCGTCAAGTTGAATCCGTTGCCGAGGTCGGCCTGGAAGGACGTGTTCCCGGACTTGCGCCGCCGCTCCGTGGTGATGTCGTACAGACCGATATCCTGGCTGCCCATGAACACACCGTTGGACTTGCCGTCGCCGTTGACATCCACGGTGCCGTCGGCGTTCTGCTTGATCTGCGACGGAATCGGCGCGGTGTTCCACGGCGTCAGGAATCCGTTGTAGCCGCCCGCGCTCGCCGCGTTCTCGCCGTTGAGCACGACGCCGTATTGATCCAGTCCTTCGTTCGCGTTGTGGCGGGTCGTATCCGAGTAATCGGCGGAGACGAGCAATCCCCAATTGCCGCCGTTGTACGACACGAGTCCGCTCGCGGAGCGCCCCCATTTGCCGGTCGTGTCGCCGCGTTCGCCGTTCGCTGAGTAGCTGTACGTGAAACCGCTCGGCAGGTCCCAAGGCCGATAGGTATGCAGATCGAGCGCGCCGCTGATGCCGCCTTCCGTCGTGCTCGCGGTCGGCGACTTGATCACGTCGACGCCGCGGAACAGCGTGGCCGGCAGCATCGTGAAATCGGGCTGCTGCGAATCGATCTGATCCGGCGTGATGAAGACCTCGCCGTTCAGCATGGTGCCCACCTCGGGCAGGCCGCGCACGTCCACCGAGGTGCCCGTGCCGGCATCGCGATTGATCTGCACGCCCGTGATGCGTTGGAGCGCGTCGGTGAGCGTCACGTCGGGCAACTGACCGATGCTTTCCGCCGTGATGCTGTCCTGGATGTTCGGAGCCGTGCGTTTCGTTTCGATCGCACGCATCTGCGAAGCGCGCACGCCGACCACCTCGACCACCGACAAGGTATTGGAATCGTCGGGCTTTCCGGGCTCGGCCTTCTTGGGAGGCTTGTTCTCGTCCGGAGCGCTCGGCGAGGCGTTCGGCCCCGATGCGCTCTGCGTTTGCGGGTCCGGGGCGGCCGCCGCATCACCCGTAGGCGACGCCGCCATGGCCGACGTTGCCATCGCGGCGAACAGCGATATGGATATGGCAAATGACAGCGGGTGTTTGCGATATGCGGTCGGCATGGACTTTACCCCTCTCATAGTGTCTGTCGGTACGAATTGGCCGGCACGGCTGACGACGTGCGTGCGACGACGACGATCCCTGTGCGGTCATGCTCCGTGTGGATGGAAACGGGTCGGGCGTGGCCTGCACGCGATCGTTCTCGGCAAGCCTGGCGTGAAATGTTCATCGTGCTTCGTCTCGCGAAAACGCGATTCGCGCGAGCGTCCATTGACCGTCGCGCGGATCGCCCGTGGCGATGACGCATATGTCGTGGCTGCCGGCGGGCGGCGGCTTCGAGATGTCCGCAGCGAGCTCGCTCTGGCCGACCGCAGCCGTCGTAAGCGGCACCGTGGCGATCACGGGACCTTCGCAGGTGTCGAGATGAATCGCGAATTCGCCGTCGGCCGCGCTGCGCGGACGCACGATGACGTTCGACGCCTCGTCCGCAAATTGCCAAGCGATGCGACCGACGCTCAGGAGAATGCGACTGGCGCCGTCCAGCGGCGCCTGCCGCCACCGCCAGCACATGTCGCCGACGTTCACTTTGTATACCGGCCGCGGGCCTCGTGAGGAATGCTTGCCGCTCAGCCGCATCGTCTCCGCGTGGTCCGAGCAGGGCTCCAGCGCGTTGCCACTGCGGCTCCGCAGCGCGTCGGCATCCACCACCTGCGTGCGCGGTGCGGAAAGCGCAACGCCATCCGGCGCAAAGGTTGCCGCGCGCAGCGTCACCTTGGCGTTCGCGGGGAATTCGAGCGCTTGCACGTACGCTGGCGAAACCGCCGTCGGTGCGGCGCCGTCAGTCGTGTAGCGCAGGGTGCCGACGTCGATTTGCTGCGAAAGGACCGCACGCAGCTTTCCATCCGCCTGCGCGGTTAGCGCGAATGCGGGCGCGAACGCGCCGTCGGCGTATCCGATCCCGAGCGCCCGGTAACGCGCGATCTCGGCCGGCAGGCGTTCGAGGAAAGCGCGCCAATCGCGTGCCTTTTCCGGCGACCACGCGAGCTCGGACAACGCGGCCACGCGTGGAAACACGGCGTGCTGATCGTCCGCGAAGGTCGGCATCAACTCGGTCCAAAGACAGCCCTGCACGCCGAGGATGTGCTGCGCTTGCGCCGCTGTGGCACCGGGCGGGACCACCGCCGTGTCGTAGGCCTGCCGCAACGTCGCCAGCGGCGGCTGACCCGACCACTCGTCGGGGAGATCCGATTGATAATGATCGAAGTACAGCGACTCCTGCGGCGTCATGACGACGTCGTGGCCTTGTCGAAGCGCCTCGAGCGCCACGCGTTCGCCGTCGCTGCCGTGCCAGGACATCACGACTTCGGATCGCGGCAGCTTCGCGCCCGCGAGCAGCTCGTCGTCCCAGCCGACCGGCTTGCGTCCATGCCGGACGAGGTGATCGGCGACCTGCGCGGTGAACCAGCCCTGCAACTGGTCCATGTCGTCGAGGCCGAGCTTGCGCATCTGCGCTCGGACGTCGGGCGAGGCGTTCCACTGATCCTTGGCGGCTTCGTCGCCGCCGATCGACACGTACGGCGAGGGAAACAGACGCATGACGTCGTCGAGCACGGCATCGACGAAACCGAGCGTCTTTGCATCGGGCTTCAGCAGCCACGTGCTCACGCCCCAGTCGGTCCACACGGACGGGCGCTCCCCGGTGACGCCGAGCCACGGGTACGACGCTATTGCGGCTTGCGAGTGCCCGGGAAGATCGAGGTCCGGGACGACGGTGACGAATCGCTGTGCGGCGTAGTCGACGATCTCGCGAACCTGGGCTGCGGTATAGAACCCGCAGTAGGGCTTGTCCGCGGAGCCGGTCAGTTCGATATCGAGACCCACGGCCTTGCGGCAGGCGCCGATCCGCACGAGCTCGGGAAACGCAGGGACCTCGATGCGCCAGCCCTGGTCTTCGGTGAGATGCCAGACCAGGACGTTGAGCTTGTCGAGCGACATCCAGTCGATCAATTGCTCGATCTCGGCCACGCTCTGGAAGTGCCGTCCGGAATCGAGCAGCAGCGCGCGCCAGGCAAAACGCGGACGATCGACGATCGTGCCCGCGGCAATCTCGGCGGCCGATCCGCGCGTCCATCCGGGAGGCGTCAGCAGCTGCCATACGGTCACGCTGCCGTAGAACACGCCTTGCGGCGTGCGCGCCGATACCGAGATGCCACGATCGCCGATGTCGATGCGGTAGCCGTCGTCTGCGAGGTCTTTCGCCTGCGGGTCCAACTCGAACGTGATCGCGGCGTGCGCATCGGCAGCTTGCGCTATGCGCAGCCGCAGGCCGCGAGTGTCGGCGACCAAGTTCACGAAACGGTCGACGATTTCCCGCACGTGTTCGCGATCGGCGCCGCGGATTTCGATGACGGAACCGTTCGCAAGCCGTGTCGCCTGCCCTCCGGCGAGGTGCGCCTCGGCGGGCTGCGGCACCAGCGACCACGTGGCCCCTGCCTGCGCAAACGACGTCCACGGCGCGGCCAAGGACAAGCCAGCGAGCATGCCGAGCTTGGCGGCGGCCGCGGTTCTCATTCGGGAACGTCGCACATGGGCACGGGGCTCCGCTCGGACGCGCCCGCGACGCCGGCATGCCGCAAGTACCAGTTCGCCGCACCGAGCACGCCGTGACGTCCGTGTTCCATCACGCGCACCGGCACGTGCGAGAGGAACGAGCGCACGCTGCGTGCGTGCAGGAACCGTTCGACGAACGCGCTTCGCTCGAGCAGCGAAAACATCGCATAGAGGAACCCGCCGCCGAGATAGATGCCGCCCGTAGGCATGAACGCCATGGCCAAGCTGCCGGTGAAGCTGCCCAACGTGGCGCAGAAGATTTCCGCGGCTTCGACGGCTCGTGCATCGTCGTCCGCGAGCGCTGCCGCCGTCACGGCCTCGGGAGTGGCGAGTCGCGGTACGACGCCGTGCAGTCCGCACAGCGTCGTATACAAGGTCAGCAAGCCCGGACCCGACGTGATGCGTTCGTAGGCCACATAGCCGCCTTGTGGCGCAAGGCGCGCGAGGATCTCGCGTTCGCGGATCGTGTGCGGCGCGAAGTCCATCTGACCCGCTTCGGTGGTCAACACGCTGCCGCCCGCCGGGCGCGGCAAGCGTGCCGCCGCGCCGAGTCCCGTCCCGGGACCGATCACTAGGATCGGCCCAGGCTCGTGGACATCCGGCCCGCACAGCAGACGCCCCAGGCGCGCCAGAGGATCGTCGAGCGCGTACGCAAGCGCTTCGAAATCGTTGAGCGCGGCGACATCGTCGAACGCGAGCGCATCGCGCAGCTCCGACAGGCGAATCGGCCAGGCGAGGTTGTCGTGCAGGATCTCGTCGCCCATCACCTGGCCAGCGCAGGCCAGCACGCAGCGCTGGACGGGGAATCGGGCATCGCGCGCAAGGAACGCTTCGAGCAATTCGGACAGGCTCGGGAATTCCTTGCAGGCGAATTTGCGATAGGCCAGCACGTCGAGTTCGCGACTGCCGACCTGCGATACCCGCACCAGCGCGACGCGGGCATGTGTCCCGCCGACATCCGCAGCCAAGAACGGCTGGGTCGCGAAATTCGCTCGCAGATCAGGATCGTCCATTGCTGCTTCCATTGCCCCTGTGCGTTGGACCGCGGTAATTTGACACCGGTGTCAATTGTGTCAGTTTCGGGAAATTTGACACCGGTGTCAACTTGCGTCGCAGCAACACGGCATTCCGTGTCGATGCGGTGCCGCCGATGCGCTCATACCGAGACGCGCTGTGGGGTAATGACACCTGCGGCTTTAAGAATCTTTACGCGTCGAGTCGTCCGCCGAGCGCTCGCGTGTGGGAGGTGGACGAACCGGCAGAAAATCGGGTAAACATTTGGAATACCTCAAGTTTTTCTTATCCCAAACCGGGAATCGGACCCGTGAATTTGTCCGTACAACTCACATCGCGCTGCAAAATGACAATGATGTGAAAGCCGCTATAGAGTGCGGCGGCCACAAGGGGTTAGTCGCATCAACTTGTCGATCAGCAGGGGCCGATCGACGCCGTTTGCTCGCACATTCTTGGAACGCTACGCACCTTAAATTTCCCGGGCATCCAGATGTCCGGCGTGATTCCTACTACTATTTTTTTGGGAGAGCCTCATGAAAAAAGCGATTCTGGCCGTTGCATGCAGCGTGGGCATTGCATTGATGGCTTCCGCCGCCCCGGTTTTTGCGGCGCAAGCCTTCCGAACTCATTTCGTGGTCGAGCCCGCCGAAGGCAGTGCGCTGCAAGCTGGCGATACCCTGGTCGCCAACGGTCAAGGTCAGGTCGCGCTCTATCGCGGCCATGAATTGGTCGCGGTGATCCAAGATCCGAACGATATCGCAGCCGAAGCGTCGGCCGCGCGGCCGCTCTATCTGGTCGATCAGGACGGCGCGATCATCCGCGGCGACCTGCGCGACTACGACGGCGACATCTATCTGAGCCACAGCGCGCCGATCGTGCCGTTCTACCGCAGCGACCGGCCGCAGGTGCCGATGGCCGACGCCGGCAAGGAGCTGAAGGGCGGTGCGCCCGAGCCCCTGAATCCGAGCAGCCCGCAATTCAACGCATGCAACCCGAGCCGCCCGACCGTCAGGAGCTGCTACGGCTACGGCGGCGCGATGACGCTGCACAATGGCAACGTGATGGTCACGCCGACGATCGAAGCGGTGTTCTGGGGCAGCTGGTCGCAGAGCGATCCGATCATCGCCGGCATGGACAAATTCTTCCAGGGCTGGAGCGGCAGCAGCATCGCCAATGCCTCGGACGAATACCATGGCACGACGAACGGCTACGTCACCGGCAGCGCGAACTACGCCGGCCACGTGTTCGACACGTCCTCGACGGGCAACTCCACGCCGAGCAGCTCGACCATGGTGTCGAAAGCGTGCAGCCTGACGGGCAACAATCCCAACCCGAACGCGCTGTACACCTACATCACGTCGAATTGGCCCGGCGGCCAGGCCTGCGGTTTCCACACCTGGGGCACCTGCAGCAACGGTGCGCAAGTGCAAGTGGCGTGGATCGGCAACTTCACCGGCACCACGGGCTGCGGACCGGGCGCCAGCTCCGGCAATTCCCAGGGCTTGGCCGACATCGCCTCGGTGACCTCGCATGAAGTGTCCGAAGCGACCACGGACCCGCGCGGCACCGGCTGGTTCGACAATGGCGGCTACGAGAACGGCGACAAGTGCGAATGGGTCTACGCGGCGATGACGCTCGCCAACGGCGCCAACTTCAGCCTGCAGCGCGAATGGTCCAACTCGCTTTACGCCGCGGGCACCGGCTTCGCCAACTACTTCGGTCAGAAGGGTTGCAAGCAGTAAAACCGCAGCTCCATTCGTTCGTTTTCGAGTCCCCGGTCTTCCGGGGACTTTTTTTTGCGCGCTACTTGCCGCGCTACCGGGCTCGAGCATGGTACGACGCGCGTCACGGGTGCACGGCACGTTTCCGACTACACTACGAACGTCGCTTCGCGGAGCACCAATGACCGTCAGCGCGGAACCTACCGAACAGCTGCTGCGCCGTATCCGCGCCGGCGAAGCCGACGCCAAGCAATCGCTCTACGCGCGGTGCCTGCCGCTGTTGCAGCGGTGGGCGCATGCGCGTTTGCCGCACCATTCGCGCGACGTCGCCGACACCGACGACCTCGTGCAAGTGGCCTTGCTGCGCGCGCTCAATCATCTGCACGAATTCGAGGCCAACGGCAGCGGCAGCTTTCTCGCCTATCTGCGCCAGATACTGCTCAACGAAGTGCGCGCCGAGCTGCGCAAGCGCCAGGTGCGCGGCGACAAGATCGACATCGACACCGTCCCGCTCGCCGACGAAAGCGAGTCGGTCGTTGAGCAACTGGTCGGCCACGAACGCCTGCGCAGCTTCGAGCGTGCGCTGGCGCAGCTCGAGCGCGAGGATCAGAGCCTCATCGTCATGCGCTTGGAACTCGGTATGAGCTACGCGGAAATCGGCCTCGACGTCGGCATGGAGCCGAATTCTGTGCGGATGCGCATCACTCGCGCATTCAAGAAGATCGCGGATCGCATCGCAGCCGAATGAGATCGCATCGATGCACGGCCGATCAAAGGGGAAAGATTCGTTCGAAGAAGCGCTGCTCGCGGTCGCCGACGGCACGCCCGTCGATTGGCGCGGGCTCGAGAGCTTGGCCGATCCGCGCGACGTCGACGCCTTGCGTTTGCTCGCCGACATCGGCCAAGGTTACCGTGCGACCGAACGGCCGCAGACCGAGCGCAAACCTCCGCTCTTCCATTGGGGTGCGCTCGAAGTCGAGAACACGCTCGGCGCCGGTAGCTTCGGCGAGGTCTATCGCGCGTTCGACCCCTGGCTCGGCCGCCACGTCGCATTGAAATTGTTCCGCTCCGGGGCTGCCAACGGCAGCGGCCTGGACGAGGCGCGGCGCTTGGCGCGCTTGCGTCATCGCAACGTGCTGACCGTCTACGGTTGCGCCGAACACGGCGGCCGCCGCGGCATGTGGAGCGAATTGATCGAAGGCCGCACGCTTTCGGCCATCGTCGCCGACGATGGCGCATTCGCTCCCGAGGAAGTGCAGCGCATCGGCCGCGATCTTGCGCAAGCGCTCGCCGTGGTGCATGCCGCGGGACTCGTGCACGGCGACGTGAAAGCCGAGAACGTCATGCGCGAGTCGGGCGGGCGCATCGTGCTCATGGATTTCGGCGCCGGCGGCGAGCAGCGTCTGCTCGCCTCGCAGCGGCTGATCTCCGGCACGCCGCGTTATCTGCCGCCGGAAGTGCTCGACGGCGCACCGCTCGGACCGGCGAGCGACATCTACGCACTCGGCGTTCTGTTGTACCTGCTCGCCACGGGACGGTATCCGTATGCCGAGACCGACGCCTCGGCATTGCGCGAAGCGCAGCGTCGTGGCCCGCCGCCCGAACTGCGCAGCCTTCGTCCGGAGCTCGATCCCGCGCTGTGCGCGCACATCGAATCCTGCCTTGCGCTCGATCCAGCGAAACGACCCGACAGCGCGCACCTGCTGGGGGCGCAATTGTCCGCCTCGTTGCGCGGGCCGGCTCCGGCGGGCGCGAGGTGGCACTCCACGCTCGTCGTGCTCGCGGCAAGCGCCGCCGCCGCTGCGCTGCTCGCCGTCGCGGCGCTGTGGTGGTCGCAGAAGCCCGCGCCGGCGTGGGACAACTCCGTGAGGTTTTTGCGCGTTGCGGATTCCGGCGATGTCGAGCTGCAGGCGAATTCCACGCTGCGCGTCGGCGACCGTCTGCGCCTCATCTTGCGCAGTACGCGCGACGCTTGGGTTTACGTGCTCAACGAAGACGCCGCGGGCAATGCGACCGTGCTGTTCCCGCAGGAAGCGGCGGGCCTGCGCAACCCGCAGCACGGCGGCGATACGTTGCGGCTGCCGGGCGGCGAGGGTTCGACGTTGGCGTGGGAAGTCACCGCCGATTCGGCGCGCGAGGAATTCGTCGTCGTGACGTCCCTGCAGCCGCTGCCGGAACTCGATCGCGCGCTCGGCGATTGGCAGCGCGCCCACATGGCCACCGACGACAGCCGCGCCGTCGGCGCGATCGTCGATGCGCCACTGGCGGCGATCCAGGGCGAGCATCTGCGCAAAATTCTCACGTCGCTCGAGCGCGACCCCTCACACGTGCGAGTGTGGCAATACCGTTTCGCGCACAGCCTCTGAGCCTGGCGATCCTCGTGCGATCGCCCAAGCCGGTGGGCGTCGAACGATAAAAATCCCTCGCCGGCAGCAACGCGTTTCCGCCCCTAACCCGTCCGCGACGCCTGTGCGTTTTTCCGCCGTGCCGCATTCCTTTGCCGGGACCGACGTTCTTACCGGAGATTGGAATGCGCGCACCTTCGCGGATCGCCTTGCTAGCCGTCGCGTCTTGGACCGTGCTGTGGGGGATACGGCAGGCAGAGGCCGTAACGGTGTTTTGCGCCGGCGATTCGAACACCATCAATACGGCGCTGCAACGCGCCGAGACCACGTCGGACATCACCGAAATCCACATCGCGACCGGCGTTTACGACGTCAGCAACACCGTGCTGACCAGCGGCAATGCCAAAGTCTACGGCGTCAAGCTGATGGGCGGTTACGGCGCCAATTGCGCGAGCCGCTCGCTGACTCCTGTCAGCAACACCGAGGGCAATACGGTGCTCGACGGCGGCGGCCAGCCCGCCTTCCTCGACCTTTTGGGCAGCCTGACCGTCGAAGGTCTGCAATTCCAGAATTTCAACAACGCGAGCGGCCTCGGCGTGCATTTCGTCGAAGAGCAAGCGACGACCGTCACGATCCGCTACGACATCCTGTCGAGCACGGGCCTGATGCTCGAGACGGGGTACGGCGCGCCCGCGACGCTCGGCGTATACAACAACCTGATCGATCAATCGCTGCCCGGCAAGGATGGATTGATCATCGACAGCGTCAACGCCACGGACCAGGTAAACATCGTCGGCAACACGATCGGCTACGCAGGCAACAACGGCATCGCTCTTTGTCTCGATTCTGCAAACACGAACACCAACCTGTACAACAACATCGTGTGGGGCAGCGGCAGCTTGGATATCGATACGGCCTGCCCCGGCGGCGCGAGCGCGGCGCTGCTCGTCGACAACATCTACGGCACGTCGTTTTTCACGGGCACCGGCGGTTCCGGTGGAAACTCCAATAGCGACCCGCTGTTCTTCGGCGCCGGCAACTATCGGCTGAAGACCGCGCCGACGTTGTCGCCTGCGATCAACAGCGGCGACGGCAACGCGCCCGACATCGCGCCCACCGATCTCGACGGCAATTCGCGCATCGTCGGCTCGGCGCCCGATCGCGGCGCCTACGAATCGGCGTACGACGACACCGCCGGCGGCGAGATCGTCGTCACCAACGCCGCCGACAGCGGGCCAGGCTCGCTGCGCGACGCGATCACGCAGGCGAATGCGGTCGCTACGCAGCACTTCATCAATTTCAATATTCCCGGCGGCTGTCCGCAGATCATCAACCTGGCCAGCGCCTTGCCGGTCATCAAATATGGGCTCGAAATCGACGGCTACAGTCAGCCTGGTACGCGCGCGAATGCGAGCAGCTACGGCGACGACGCGGTGCGCTGCATCGTGCTCAACGGCGGCGGCACGATCAGCGACGGCCTGGTTCCGTCCTTCGGCACCGCCGGCTCGCAGCTCTGGGTGCAAGGCATGGTGTTCGAAGGCTTCCACGACACCACAGGCAGTTGCGGCGGAGCCGCCATCGCGCTCGGATTCGACGGCACGGCCGGCGCGATCATTACGGGCAACCAGTTCGGTGGCAGCCTCGGCAGCTTGAGCCTTGAGCCCAACGACGTCGATATCGTCGGCGGCACGAACGCCAGCATCGGCGGCAACGCGCCGCAATTTCGCAACATCATCACGGGCGCCTCGTGCTCGGGTGGCTTGGGCGGCCGTGGCATCTACGCGGGCTACGCGTTCCTGAGCAATCCGACGGGCATGAAGATCGTGAACAATCTGATCGGCACCGACGGTTCCGAATACGGCAGCGGTAAGCCCGCAAGCCAATACAACGACGTCGGTCTCTGGATCGAAACCAGCGGCAACACGATCAGCGGCAACGTCATCGTCAATTCGTCCGGAGCGCCCGGCGTCTACCTCAACGGCGCGCAGGCCACGGGCAATACCATCGATTCGAATCTGATCGGCACGACGGAGTCGTACTGCCTGACGTATCCGCATCCCTTCTGTTTCGGCGGCATCCCCGCCGCGAACGCGATCGGCATTCGGCTGAAGGGCGCGGCGAGCAGCAATCACATTACGCGCAATACCATCTGGTACAACTTCGGCGCCGGCGTGTACATGCTGTCCGATTCCAGCGGCAACCCCGAGCAGGATGTGATCGGCGCCAACACGTTCTACCAGAACGATTCGAGCTACGGCGCCATCTACACGGGTTATCCCGTGAACGTGCAGTACAACGACGCACAGGCCTCCGTGCAGGCCCAGCCGAATCGCGGGCTCAACAATCCGATCATCACGCGCGCCATCGGCGGCGTCAGCTCGGGCACGGTCAGCGGCACGCTGGCGTCGACCGACGCCGTCTACAACATCGAAGTCTTCGCATCGCAACAATGCGACGCGAGCGGTTATGGCGAAGGCGAGACATATTTGACTTCGCAGGGCACCTCGATCACGAACGCGCCGAGCGGCAACAACGGCAACACGTCGTTCAGTATTCCGATCGACGCCGGGCCGGGCGGCAGCCTGGCGGGACAGCAGATCACGCTCACAGCGACCGACGCCGCGGGCAACACGTCGACGTTCTCGAAATGCATGGCCTATACCTGCGACGTGATCTTCAAGCACGGGTTCGATTCGACGACGGCCGAGAAGTGTCCGTAACGGGGAGAGCACACGTGAAAACATCGACCTCATCGCATCTGTCCGGCCGCCGCCGGCCGCTCGCCGCGTGCTGCGCGGCACTTTTCGGGCTCGCGGCGCCGGAAGCGTACGCGAGCAGTTCCTGGCTCGTGACGTCGTGCAACGACGACGGAGCACCCGGCACGCTGCGCTATGTCATTGCGAATCAGGCGCAATCCGGCGACACGGTGGACATGACCGGCTTGAATTGCAGCTCGATCTCTCTCGCCACGGGCGCGATCGGCATCCCTCAAGCCAGCCTGACGGTGCAGGGTCCGGGCGTTACCCACTTCCCGATCGTCGGCAATGCCGTCGCGGACACCATCTTCTATCACACCGGAACCGGCACCCTGTTCGTGAACGATCTGAATCTCGAGCACGGCAACGGCCACAAGCTCGGAAACGGGCTCTATCTCGGCGGTTGCATTTTTTCGAGTGGCAACGTGATGCTGACCCGTTCTCGGCTCACCGGTTGCCAGGTATACAACCCGTCGAGTACCTATGCCGGAGCAGCGGACGGCGGGTGCATCGCGACGCTCGGCAACCTGTTCCTGTCGCACAGCACGATCACCGGTTGCATCGTCGACGCAGCGCCTGCCAACACGGGCGCTTTGTACGGCGGCGGCGCATTCGTGGGTGGGAACCTCACGGTCAAGTACAGCGAGATCAGCAACAATCTTGCCGGTTTCGCCAACTACGGCATCTACTCGAAGGGCGGCGGCGTGATCGCGAGGGGCAACGCAGCGATCTACGAGTCCACGATCAGCAACAACGCATCGCGTTATCAATCCGGCGGCATCCATATCGAATCGACCGTGAGCGGTGCCACCGCAACGATCACCAACAGCACGATTTCCGGCAACCAAGCGCCGAAAGTCGGCGGCCTCTATTCGAACGAACCCACCACGATCAGCAACAGCACGATCGCCTTCAACATCAAACGCTCGCAAAGCGGCCTTTCGGCGGGCGCCGTGTTCAGCGCGAAACAATGGCCGGTCAACGTGACGCTGCACAGCACGCTGATCGCGAACAATCAGTTCGTGAGGCCATTCCCGACGCCGCCGGTCGACAACGACCTCGGCGTTGCCAACGTCGGCACGTACGCCGTGACCTTCGCGACGGACGCGCAGCAGGGGAATTTCAACTTGGTTCTCGCGCTCGATTCGAGCGTGTCGAGCGCGTCGCTGCCGCCGGACACGATCATCGGCAAATGTCCATTGCTCGCGCCGCTGCGCGACAACGGCGGCGAAACCAAGACGCATGCCTTGTACAGCGGCAGCCCGGCGATAGACGCCGGCGTGAACAACCTGGGTCTCGCCTACGACCAGCGCGGCGGGCCGCAACCCGTGCCGAACCCGATTCCGCCGCCGCCGCTCGCCTACGACCGCCATTCGGGAGTGAGGACCGACATCGGCGCGTATGAAGTGCAGAGGACCGATGTCGTTTTCGACAGCGGGTTCGAGGGATGTCCATGAGGTCAAGGAGCATCGCGATGAAAATCCATGCCTTGTTCGGCACGCTGCTTTTTCTGTTGCTCGCAGACAGCGCGTCGGCGCAACCCGTGCCGGGCCTCGGCTGTACGCCCGGCGCGCATACGTTTTGCGTCACGACCACGGCGGATTCCGGCGCGGGTTCGCTGCGCCAGGCGATCACGGACTCCAACACTGCGGGCGGCGCGAATACGATCGGTTTCCAGATCCCCGGCACCGGACCGCAAACGATCACGCTGACGTCGCAGCTACCCGCGATCAATGCGAACGGCACGCTGACGAGCCTGCTCATCGACGGCTACAGCCAACCGGGCAGCGTGCTGAACACCAACACGCCGGACCAGGGCGGGCTCAACGCCAAGCTCATGATCGAAATCACCGGCACGGGCGGATTCTATGGATTCTTCTATAACTGCTGCGCCAATCCCTACGTCACGCTCACGCTGCAAGGGCTGAATCTGCACGGGTTCCTCTCGGCGATCCTCGGCCAAACCTACGGCTTCGCGGCAAAAGCGAAGTGGAACATCTACGGAAATTTCATCGGCACGACGCTCGACGGCACCGCCGCGGCCGCACCCCTCGGCCACGCTGGACAAGGGGTGGGAATCGAATACGACGACGCGCAGATCGGTGGCGCGCAAGCGTGGCAGCGCAATCTGATTTCCGGCAACGGTTATGGCATCAACGCCGGCACGCCGAACGCGGCAATCGTCGTCGAAGGCAATCTGATCGGCACCGACGTCAGCGGAACGACTGCCATTCCCAACGACCCTGCGGGACTCAACCTCTCCGGGAATTTCGCAGGCCTGCGCATCGGATGTACGGGCGCCGGTTGCGTCGCTCCGGGTCATCCGTCGCGTAACTTCATCGCCGGAAACTATTCGTACGGGATGCTCGTCGACGACGGATTGAACGCGAATTACGCGGGCAGCGGCGCGCAAATCAAGGGCAACTACATCGGCGTCGACGTGACGGGCACGAAGCCGCTGCCGAACGGCAATGCCGGTTCGATCGGCGGCTGTCCGGCCTACTGCGCCGGCATCACGGTTCGCGGCAGCGGCAGCGGGTCCGCGCTCGTCGTCGGCGGCTTCGACCCGGGCGAGGGGAACGTGATTGCTTACAACGGCGGTCCTGGCATTGCTGGCTACGACAATGGCGGCTATCCGAGCGTCGGCGCCAGCTTCGACAACCAAGGCAACGCGCTGCACAACAACGGCAGTACCGATATCGCCTTCACCGAGTACGGCTGGATAGCGAACGATCCCGGCGATGCCGATCCGAGCACCGGCTATTCCAAGCCGAACAATGAGCAGAACTATCCTGTCATTGCGTCAGCGAACGTTGCCGGCGGGATGTTGAACGCGACCTACGCGGTCGATTCACTGCCGGCGAATGCGACGTATCCGCTGCGCATCGATTTCTACGTCGCAATCGGCGAAGGCAGCGGAGAATATCTCGCCAGCGACAGCTATGCCGCGAGCGACGCCACGCTGCCGAAGACCGTGTCGCTGTCGCTGCCGGCGGATGCGCAATCGCCGGCAGGCATCCTCGTCACGGCCACCGATGCGAACGGGTACACCAGCGAGATTTCGCCGTCCTATGTGTTCGATCGGATTTTTTCCGATCGCTTCGAGGGGCATTGACTTCGCGGCGCTTATTTCGATGTGGCGTACTGCGCCGATCTTACGCGTGGGTGCCGGCGCCGTAGCTCGGCAGCGTGATCGGATCTTTGAGCAG
>Ga0070741_10007552_pt1 | contig 22412 bp, 18 predicted proteins | sample Coa_R1_4_FD_66440 | JGI IMG/M metagenome (GOLD analysis project Ga0070741, IMG submission 66440) | Surface soil microbial communities from Centralia Pennsylvania, which are recovering from an underground coalmine fire - Coalmine... | ecosystem: Environmental > Terrestrial > Soil > Unclassified ... | reverse complement strand
ATGGCGTACCATTACAGAGGCTCAACATGTAGGGGCAGCACATCGTGTTTGCCCTCACCTGTAGCGGGAGAGATTTGTGAAAACGATTGCAATATTCTATCAGGGACGTAAACAAGATACTGCTCATTTTGCTGCCGAACTCGTGCCCACATTACAAAAACAAGGTTATATCGTTCATACTGTCGACATCCGTGAAGAAGGCCAGGAGTGCGCCGACCCTTCGTTTCAGGGAACTGATCTGGCGCTCGTTCTCGGCGGTGATGGCACAATTGTCCATGCCGCTCGCCTCTGCGCCTGCATCGATATCCCTATTGTAGGCATCAATTTCGGTCGCGTTGGCTTTTTGACCGAAATCGAACCGGACGAGGTCGCTTCTGAGCTTGCGTACTACCTCAATGGCGATTCTTCCGTGTGGGTCGATAAGCGCACTATGCTTCGTGCCGTTCTTGATCAAGATGGCGATAGCGAAGAGTTTCTTGCGCTTAACGATATTGTGATTGCTCGTGGTATGTGGCCGCGCGGTGTGTATGTGCACATCTGGGTTGATGACTACTACTACAATACGAGCTACGCCGATGGTATGATTATCTCGACTGCTACAGGCTCGACCGCGTATAACATGGCTGTGGGTGGTCCTTTGATGCATCCACAGGTGCAGAGCAGCATCCTTACACCTATTGCGGCACATCTTGCTTTTGATCGTTCGCTTATCTTGCCGCCCGAGGCGAAATTGAAGCTTCAGATCTTTACCAACGCGCAGAATGGCGTCTTTTCCGCCGATGGGCAGTTGAACCGCGAGGTAAAAGACGGTGCCTTTATCACCGTTGAAAAAAGCCAGTATGTGACCAAATTTCTCAGACGTAGACCACCAACGTACTTCTATCAGATTATTAACGCTAAGTTGAAAAACGACAGCACGCCTGCCACCGAAAGTCATCATGCTACTTGAGCTAACTATTAAAGATTTCGCTATTATCGACCACCTGCATCTCCGACTCAATCGCATGTTCAATGTCTTTACAGGCGAGACGGGTGCAGGCAAATCGATCATTATTGACGCCGTGAACGCTTTGCTCGGCGGGAAGATTGGCGCGGAGTTTGTGCGCGCCGGGTGCCAACGCGCTACCGTTGAAGGGCTCTTTTCCATCGAGGCTCTTCCTCCTGTCAGTGCAGAGTGGCAAGCTCTCTATACCTCGCCAGAATCGTCTGGCAATGGTGCGAGTACTATGTTCGAGGCGTTCGAGCATGCCGAGATGGCGCACGTCAGTCGCAGTGATGCAAACAGTGCCGATGCACGTGTCGCACTTGCCAGCCTGCTCCATGAGTACGATATCACGCCCGAAGATGGACAGCTTATCCTCACGCGTGATATCTTTAGCTCTGGACGTACTGTATCGCGCATTAATGGTCGTGCCTTCTCGCAACAGATACTTCAGCAAGTTGCCAGCTGGCTGATCGATATTCACGGTCAGAGCGAGCATATGACCTTGCTGCGTCCAGAACAGCATATTAATTTCCTTGATCGCTACGCCGAGACGCTATCCTTGCGTGAGGAATTGGCTCAGAAGGTCAATGAGTGGCGCGACTCGCGCAAATCATTGCAATCGCTGCTACAAAATAGGCGCGAGCAGGAGCGTCGGGCCGAGTTTCTGCGCTTCGAGATCGAGGAGATCGAGAGTGCGAACCTGCATGTCGGCGAACTTGAGGAACTGGAAGAGGAACGCAAGGTCCTCAGCAATGCCGAACGCCTGCGCGAACTCTGTTTGCTGATCTATGGAGCAATCAAGGGGTCCGATCTTGGTGGCGAGGGTTTCCATCCTGCCCTTGATCAATTAAGTGAAGCACAACATAGCTTGAGCGAGCTTGTCCGTCTCGATAAGAATATGTCCAAGCAAGAGGAGGATCTTTCAGCGGCAATTTACCACCTGGAGGATGTAGCCACCGCCATCAGCAGCTACGAGGCCGATATCGAGGATAATCCCGGTCGCCTCGCCGATATCGAGGAGCGCCTCGACCTCATCGCCAAACTCAAGCGCAAATATGGTTCCTCTATCGAAGAGATCCTGCAACGTGTTGCCGCCGATCAGGCTGAACTCGACACGATCGTCAACCGCGATGAGATTGTCGCCAAACTCAAGAAACAGGATGTCCGCTATCGTCGCGAGATCGGTGCATTGGCCCAGCAGATCTCCGAGCGCCGTTACAAAGCAGCCCAGGAGTTGGCAACGGCAATGGAGCTGCAGCTCAATGATCTCAATATGCAGCGTGCGCGTTTCCAGGTCGAAATCCAGCAAATTCCTGATGAGCATGGTGTACCCGTTAGCATCAACGGCCAACCAGAGCGACTCTATGCCTGTGATCTAACCGGCGTTGATCGCATACAGTTCCTTATCGCCCCCAACCCTGGCGAACCGTTCAAGCCGCTCACCAAAATCGCCTCGGGTGGTGAAACATCGCGTCTGATGCTCGGGCTCAAAACGATTCTTGCTGGAGCCGATGCCACCCCTACGCTGATCTTTGACGAGATCGATTCGGGCATTAGTGGTCGTAGTGGGCAAGTCGTTGGCGAGAAGTTATGGCAGCTTACGCACAATCACCAGGTCATTTGCGTGACGCACCTGCCACAAATCGCTGCCTTCGCTGACACCCATTACAACGTCAACAAACAAATCATTGATGATCGCACAATCACGATTGTCAACGAACTGCGCCCCGAGCAACGTGTTCGCGAAATTGCTCACATTATGGGCGGCAACGTCACCGAGTTCTCGACAAAGAGCGCCGAGGAAATACTTGCTCGCTCCAGTCTCTGGAAAGAAAACTGGACGCGCAACTTAACCGCAGGTCAGGCGTAGCAGAAGAGGTAACCTTATGCCCTCAGTCGCCATCATAGGCGCGGGATGTAGCGGTCTTGCCGCCGCTCACACCTTGCACGATGCTGGACACACCGTCGTTCTATTCGAGCAGAGCGCCCACGTTGGAGGCCGCGCCACCACCCATACTCGTGAGGGATTTACCTACGATTCCGGTGCACAATACATCAAGCGTGGTAGCTCTGCCAGCATCTCGCTGATCACCGAACGGTTCCGCGCCCCCGACCTGATCGATATCCACAAACCCGTCTGGATTTTCGACGGTCAGGGGCACATCCAGGAGGGCGATCCCGTACAGAACGCGGAACCCAAATGGTGCTATCGCAGTGGGCTCATCACGCTGGCAAAACGCATGGCCGAGGGGCTGGACATCCGCTTAGAAACTCCCATTGTTCGCATACAACAAAACCCTTCAGGCTGGAGCCTCTTTGCCCCATCCAACCAACCCCTCGGGAATTTCGAGCGCTTGCTCATCACCATCCCTGCCCCTGAAGCTCTCGACCTCATCTCCTCCAGTCAGATTGACTCCGACCTTCAACAGACCATCCATACCCACCTGGGCCAGGCACACTATAACCCGCTCCTCTCAGTCATGCTAGGATACCAACCACAACCCCGATCTCGCCCATACTACGCGCTTGTCAACACCGACAAAGCTCACGCAATCTCCTGGTTAGCCTGGGAGCACGAAAAGACTCCCGAACGTGCCCCCCACAACACCGGTCTACTCATCGCGCAAATGGCCCCTCAATACAGCCACGACCACTGGGAAACCCCCAACGAACACATCTTCCACGACGTTGCCGCCCGCGTAGCAACACTCATCTCCGAAGATCTGCCCGAACCAATCTTTACCGACATCCAGCGCTGGCCCTACGCCCTCCCCACCACGCAAGCCAACGCCAACGTACTCAACGCCTCCACGCTCCCCCACGGACTAGCCTTTTGTGGTGACACCTTCGTCGGTGGACGCGTCCACCTCGCCCTAGAAAATGGTATAATAGTTTCACGGGAGGTAGTATCTGGATAGCAATGACACCTGAACTTGAGACAATGGCATGGGCCTATAACGAAATCTGCGTGGGAGAAGACCCCTGGACTGCTCTAGGCAATTTCACCAACGCATGGTATGGTTACGCCAAGAACAACCGTGCTGCCCTGGTAAGTGAACCCCTGACAAGGCCAGAACAAGAAACAGAACATACGCGCCGTTGGGGAGCCTTTTGCGCAGCATCCGTCGAATTCCTCTGCGAGCGCTATAATGTTCCTTGCCCCGATTGGGTTCACGACCCCTATTACACCTTAGAAACTCCCTGGTGGTATACAAGACAAGCACATAGCCTATCGATGCGAGCACACCTGTTAAAAACCACCCCTCCTCCTTTTGCACGGCGCAACATCTTTTGCAGCAATCGACTCTTTCAAAACAAATACGAGATGTACGAATGGACTCAGGAAGCAAAGGCTAAAGGCATAACCGATCCCGGTGAAATCTGGAACTATGCCCGTGATAAAGAAATAGCTATTCATGGCGCATAAAACAAAAGTTTAATATTTAAGCAGAATAGATTTGTTATCACAAATTTTTAAATATAGCAAAACAGGTAAACAAATTCTTCATCTCTATCTCGCCTGGTGAGATAGAGATGAAGAATTTGTTTACCTGTTCTACCATTATCTAAGAACGAAAGATATAAAAGGAGCATAAATTTCATGATCCCATCATTATCCCAGGAGATCCAGAACGAGCTTGAGCAACTGGCACAACGCTATGGTCAACCACTGATACGCACCGTCGACCTTCACGCCAACAAAGCCTTCGACCCACTGAACAAACCAGATCGCTACGGCGAAGTCTGCATGGTCGTACGTCGTCCCAACGGTCGCCTGCTCACGATGATCAAGACCTTCTATCCAGCTGGAGCCTATAGATTGCTCACCGGAGGCATCAATCACGGAGAGCATGTCTTTCATGCCCTGCTGCGCGAAGTCCAGGAGGAGACCGGACTTAAGGTCGAGGTCAAGCGTTTCCTGGCAATCGCCGCCTACCGCCTAGCCAACTCCAGCGAGCCCCCCAATTTCTACACCTTCGCCTTCCTGCTCGACGAGATCGGTGGGACACTTGGAGCCATTGACGAGGGCGAGCGCGTCGAGGGCTTCCGTGAAATCGCCCCCGAAGACCTGCCGACCGTCGCCGATTACCTGGAACACGTAGGAAACATAGACAGCGCTGAGATCGCCGGCAACTGGCGCGATTGGGGAGAATTCCGCGCCGTAATCCATCGCCTCGTGTGGGAGGCCCTGAAACAGTAACGTGCTAGCCAAGCAGGGCAATCATCACAATACCAGCACAAATCAGGAGAGCACCCAGCAGGCGTGAAAGGCCGAAGCCCTCGCCCAACCAGCGCCAGCCTGCAAACGCGGCAAAAACGATGCTGGACTCACGAATGGCTCCGGCGTAGCTGACACGCCCTATAGCATACGCCTGGAGCACCAGCATATACGTCAATACGGTCAAAACGCCAACAACAAGAATACGCCGCCAATTCATTCGCCATTCCGTGACCATCACGCCCGTGCCGTAGCGCCATATCATCACAGGGGCAACCAGCAGCACCGTCAATACCAGCACCAGCACTGTATAAGGAGTAGGTGAGACAAACTTCACCGCCGCGCCATCGATAGCAGAGTAGACCGAGATCGCACACGCAGTCAGCAAAGCAACAAGAATCCCTTTGGCACTAAAAGCTGCCTGCTTCGCCCTTGACCACAGCGGACCACTTCCCACAACGATCAGTCCCAGCACCAGCACGGCAAGACCCAACACCCCGAATGTACGCGGAGGTTCGCCGAGAAACAGCATGGCCCAGATAGCCAGCAGTGCAGGAGCCGTTCCGCGTGCAATAGGATACACTAGCGAAAAATCATCGATATGGTAGGCCCATGTCAGGGTAATGATGTACACAGCCTCCATCACGGCACTACTGATGACGTAGGGCCAGACGCGTGCAGGCATCTGGGGATGGATGATGAGAAAGGGCAGAAAGCAGATCACGCCGACGAGGAGTGCCCACCACGTGAATACCTGTTTTTGTTTTGCTTGCTTGACAATAAGGTTCCATCCAGCATGCATGACAGCAGCAACGAGTACCAGGGCAAGCGCGGCGAGCGGCATATCTCCTCTTTTTCTATTCCATACAGAAAGGCGCTGGCATTACGGTAAGTATGGAATCAGACAGCTAAGAAGTCAACCCTTCTACCTGCCCTTTGCCAGAATGTTTTGCGCTTGTCTTCCAAGTAAATGCAAGCTTTGTGCTATTCTGGAGGCAAAGGTATTGGAGAGAAGATGTTCTTTTAGGTTGTAAGATGATAGAATGAGGAAAGCAAAACAGTGAGCACAGAAAAAATCTCCAAAGAAGGTCTTCTTTTGCTTAAAGGAGTATTCAGTGCATATCTTTGTCCTCATTGATCTAATATCTCAAATAAGGTATATCCCTCAAAGGGTTCGTACGCCACCAGAAACGTTTCTTGCTTGGCTTGCTCATCATGGGGAGGTGAGCAGGGTTGAGTTCAGCAACCGGGCGGCCGTTTCTTACCCTCCCGCTTACCGTTTCCGTTCCCAGTGGGGATTAGAAGCGGCCTTTACATTTGATGCGGAGGGCCGCCTGTTTTTCATTGGCGATCACTATACAAGGGAAGCCTGGCTCAGCCATGATGCCAGGTAGGCAGCCCAAAACCCGTTTTTAATCAAAAAAGCTTGCCTAACTCATAGCGCAATCCGTTCAAGATACTATTCAGGGAAGACGCGCGTTCAGGCTTGGCATGCATCTTCCCCTGGTACCCCACATAAGGAGAACCCTAGTGCTATAACGTCTGTCCGCTGTCTACAGTAATGATTTGACCAGTCATCGCTTCCTGCTCCAACACCGCGCAGATGATTCTGGCGATATCATCGGGAGTAGCAATGCGTTGCAGTAATACATGTTGACTTAACTGTTTCATCCTTTCTTCCTGTCCTGCCCACCATCTTGTCTCAACGGCTCCGGGAGCCACACTACATACTCTGATTTCCGGCGCTAAAGCCTGTGCCAGCGATTTCGTCAGGCCATGCACCGCCGCTTTGGATACCGCATATGGCAGCGAGGAACCCATTCCTGTGAGCCCCGCTATACTGCCAACATTGACAATAGCCCCCTGCTTCCTTTGCTTCATCAAGGGAGCAACAGCCCTTGCACAGTAAAACATTCCTTTGACATTTACCGCATAAAGCTCATCCCATACATCTTCCGTTACGTCTTCCAGGTTGTCAAAAGGAATGTGCCGGGTAATACTCGCATTATTGACCAGTAAATCCACTGTTCCGAAGTGCTGCACAATGCTCTCGACCATTCCGCGTACTTCCTTGTCTTGAGAGACATCGGCCCGTATGGCTATTGCGCTCCCCCCTTCATCTCGAATCGTTTGTACTGTTTCGTCCGCATCCCTTTGAGAGCGCGAATAATTCACGACGACGCTTGAGCCTCGGCGAGCCAGCTCAATGCAGGTCGCCCTCCCAATCCCTGTTCCGCCGCCAGTAACGAGAGCCACCTTGTTTTTTACATCCATTGTCAATTGCTCCTTCTCATTTCAAGATAAAAGTGCTATTTTCTTACAATCCGTTTTCTTTAAGAAATCTCTTCTTTCGCTTCACCTTGAAACGGTTGTCCGGTAACGATATTGACATTTGCAGCCTGCTGATAAAGCTTACTGATAGCCGTCATGTCCTGGCGTCCATAGCCAAGCCCTTTGGCTTGTGTGAAAAGCTGGTATGCCAATCCCGCTTCGGGCAGTGGAACATCCAGTTCTCGCCCAAGCTCCAGAGCCAGACCGATATCCTTGCGCATCAGGTCCAGGGCAAACCCGGCGAAACCAGCCTCGTAGTCCTCGCGGAAAAGCTTTTTTGGAAGCCAGTGTTGCAGCAGATAGTTGTTCCCGCTAGAACTCGCGAGAACCTCTCGTACCGTATCCAGCCGCATCCCAGCTTTGACGGCCAGCGTTAGCGCCTCCGACAGCGCAGGAAGCAACATACCAACAATCACGTTATTGGTCACTTTCATCATCTGACCATGCCCAACGGGACCAACATGGACCACATGCGTACCAAGCACATTGAAGATATCACATTGCTGCTCAACCTGCGTGACCTCTCCGCCAACCATGATGGTCAATTCACCGCTGGCCGCTCGCCACACACCACCGCTCACAGGCGCATCCAGCAGAACAATACCCACTTCCTGAAGACGACCAGCCAGTGCGCGTGTTGCCAGCGGCGAAATCGTGCTCATATCGATGATGACTAGCTCTCGCCCGCTCACCTTGCCAGAGACGATCCCGCCCGGCCCGAAGCAGACTGCCTCTACGTCGGGAGAGTCTGGCAGCATTGTGATTACCACATCAGCCTGAGCAGCTACACTGGCCGGATCTTCAACACGTCGCGCCCCCTGCTGGACCAATTCATCCACAACGGCCTGATTACGATGAGCGCAGGTTGTCACCTCATAGCCAGCCTGCACCAGTCGTGTTGCCATCGGCTTGCCCATTGCGCCTAGCCCAAGAAACCCTATTCGTTTTCTCATGCTCTGTTCCTCTCTAATACTCTCGCCTTCCAGGGTTGTACCCAGTTGTCCCCTGGATCATTGCTTAGGACGGGAGAAAAGTTATCCTGATCATTTACTTTCTTTCACTTCACAAGCATATCAGAGTATGATATATTGAGCAATATAAAGTATCTGAACAAAACGTTCGATTTTTCTGATAGATTATCGGGTGGCAAGGCATCCCACACAGGAAGCTAGAGAGCGAGAGAAGAATATGGAACTGCGACATCTCCACACATTCAAGACTATTGCGGAGGCAGGGAGCTTTGTCCAGGCTGCCGAGCGACTGCAATACGCCCAATCGACCATTACCCTACAAATTCAGCAACTGGAAGAGGAACTCGGCGTCGAACTTTTTGATCGCCAGCGACGCAAGATCCGGCTCACGGCGGCAGGTCATACATTGCTGACCTATGCGCAGCAGGTGCTCAATCAGATTGAACAGATGCAGCAGGATCTCTCGGACCTGACGGCAGGCGAAAGCGGCTATCTTCGCGTAGGGATGATCGAGCCAGTGGCACGCCTCTATCTGGTCGACGTTCTACGCGCCTTTCGCGATCGTTACCCTCGTATTCGCCTCACTATCGAAATTCTGAGCACCATTCGTACCCATGAGCAACTCGTAGCAGAGCAGATAGACCTGGGGATCTCGACACCGCCGCCTACCAATACGGGGCTTGTCTTCGAGCCTCTGCTGACCGAGGAGATGGTTCTGCTGCTTCCCAACGACCATTCCTTACAGCAGCGCACAAACATCACCCTGAGCGATCTGCGCGACGAATGTCTCCTGCTGACACACCCTCCCTGTGCTTACCGGTCCGCGATTGAGCAAGCCTTCATGGCGCGCGGCCTCCCGTTGGCAGCCAGCATCGAGATCGGCAGCCTCGAAGTCATCAAACAAGCTGTCGAAGTCGGGTTAGGCATTGCACTCCTGCCCAAAATCGCGGCGCTCCACACACCACTCGGCACGGTTGTCAGATCTATCGAAGACTTGAGCCTTCACCTACCATTTGGCCTGATCACTAGAGATATTCCCCACCCACAAAACAAGACAGTACAAGCCTTCAGCGCCTTCTTGAAGCAGGCTCTGGTAGAGTAGGCTCCCAATATAAAAGGAAGTCCAGCAGGTCCTCGCTGTCAGGTGGGGTAAGCGGCACGCTCACCCCACCTTGCTCATGATCAATTCGGCTGGATTGCTGCTTCGACGCAGACTGGTAGCAAAGCCCACAGATCCCCACCAGCCGGAGTTGGTATCTGGGAGATAGCGGCCCCCGCCGCCTTGTCTCCAGCGAAGTCGGAGGCCGCGTGGAACTCTGAGACCGGCCAGGTCTGGTCGAAGGGGCTGATCTGCTGGAAAGGCCAGACGTTCTTTCCCTTCTCTGCCGCAGGGATCATGTAGTCCGCCGCCTTTGCAATCGTCCCACCCTTGGGGTTCTTGTAGGCCCAGAGATTCACCCCCACATGGCTAGCAGTCTGGGCCAGCCGACACAATCCCTCCAGGTTCCAGTTGCTGTACCCCCAACTATTAGTGCGCGCCATCTCCTGTGGCTGCTGGCCATTAGCCGCTATCTGAGAGTTGAGACGCTTGGTCTCGGAGGTGGTAACTACAGCCTTAGCCTGTGCTGTCTGGCCCAGGTACAGATCCAGGGCCGAGACACCAACGTCGTAGTAGGTACCATGGTTGTTCACTGCGGCAGCCTCCGAACGAGCCAGGGAATTGGTCTGAAGCCAGTTCAAAAAGGATGTCAGCCAGGTGTGCATTCCTGCCTGATCAGCTGCAGTCCAGCCAGGGGCACCGCTGTCGAGGATGGCCAGGCCGTCGAGAAGTTCGCCCATGACCTCGGTCCAATTGAGCACGCCTGTAGCCCCTCCCTTGCGATTGCAGGGGATCTCCTCTCCGAAGTTGACGTTGGGGTTCATGGCTGTAGCCGGGTTGAGAAACCACGTCCGCACGTCCAGTTCGGCCCGGTTCGCATAGCTCTGTTGGCCGGTAAAGTACCAGGCGACGGAGAGGTTGAAGATGGCATCCATAGCAGCATGTCGCGAGGCGTGGTCATAGGCATTAGAGGCGGTGGCTGGATTGGTCTGTCCATCTTTGTGAATGTAGGGGCAACCATTGGGGCTCCCTGGCGTAGGCCAGTAGTAACGTGACAGACTAATATAGTCATGCTTGCTGCCGCTGGGTGGGACTGTGGTCTTGTCCATCACCGACCAGGGGCCAGCAGTCAGGTCGGGATTGGCCACAGCCAGCTCCTGATTCAGAGCTGCCTGGAGCGTCGGGTCTCCTGCTTGCAGCTGCTGCTTGATCTGAGCCAACTGAGAGCCGTTGAGGACCACAGTGGCCGGGGCAGCGAGCGGGGTCGCGTGAGCGGCCCCCACTCCCATCAGAATGACACTAAAGATCACGCTACAGAAGGCCACCCAGACCAGCATCAGGTGTTTCAACATATCCCTTACCCCCTCGATTTGGAACAGTTATGCTCATTCCACTCGCTTCGACCTCTCGACGCGCTAGGGCGAGGCTGGCCCAACGTCGGCAGTCGTGAGCGGATGGCGCGTACCGCCGCTGCCGAATTCCACAGCTCCGATGGTGGGTGATGAGGGTCTGGCACGGCCAAACACATCATCGGTCACTAGCGACGAGTTGGCAGAAGATCCGGCTCTGATTGCCGGACTACCCGTGACAGGCTCCTGAACACCAGCACTATCTGCCACCAACCTGGGGTCTTCGATCAGCCACTGACCTGGCGTGGCCGTCACTCCTGCCGTGGCACCAGCCAGCGGGTGCACGATGTTGTCCGCATAGGTGGAGTTGGTCGGCTTGACCTGGAAGTTCATCACCGTTCCATGACCATCGATGGCAATGTTGTTGGCGAAAATCATGTGGTCTGGAGCCACTGGGCGGACGTTGCTAAGGGTCACCGCCGAGGTACTCTCGCTGATGAAGGTGTTATTGACAATGGTGGGCCTGATCAACGGAAAGTGAGATGTTGGTACGGGGTGAGGATCTCCCGAGCCCAGTTCGAGGGCCGTATCATGAGAGTCGATGTAGTTGTTGTAGATCACATGGTCGTTACCCCACATCCTGATTCCGCCTGCTCCGACGACACCATCTCCAAAGACGAAGTTCCCATAGACGGTGTTGGCATTGCCCTCGCGCAGGCTGATGTACCCACTGTTAGCGTGCATGGTGTTGTAGCGGACGATGTTCATGCCCGACTTGACCTCGATCATCTCGTTTTCACCGCTACATCTGACGAAGAGGTTATACTCGACGATCGAGTGCTCATTCTGGAACTGGAAGGCGGAGCTGATGCCAAGCTGAATGGTGTTGGTATTGTTGGGACCCGGCTTGACATCGTGGAAGTAGTTGTGGTCGATCTGGGTATTCTGAGCAACCAGGCTACCGCCACCCACAAAGATCTCGGAGACTGCGGGCTGGGTCTGCGGTCCCAGTTCACTGTGGTCAATGCGGTTGCCATTGTTGCCATTGCCAGCAAGCTCAATGAAGTGACCGCCTTTGGTGCTGTTGAAGAGGCAGCGGGTCACCCGCGAGCCTGTAGTGCTGCTGAAACGCACATTGCCGCTGCCGCCAAAATGGAAGCCCTGCAGAGTCACATAAGATCCCGTGAGAACGACGCTGCTTGTGAACGTAGCCTGCAGAAGGTTCTGCGCCTCAAACATGATCGGATGGGCAGCAGTACCAGAGCGACCCAGAGTGAGGCCGGTGTAGCTGCCATTCGCCACCACGATACAGTCTCCGGGCAGTGCTGAGGTAGCAGCTCCTGCCAGAGCCGCACCACTAGTCACAGTAACGGTGCGCAGGCAGATGCTGGAAGCCGCCTGATGGCTTGTAACCGAGTCTGACGCGGCAAACGCCGCGCTGCCCACAAATACAAAGACAGACGTAATGATGAGGGAAGTGAGAATGAATGTCAGTCTTTTCAAAAGAAACCTCCTTGCTTCTAACTGAATCGGTTCTCTTCCTTTCTCAAGAGGACATCCTGTCCTCCTATTTCTTCGAGACCAAAAGCTTCAACGCTTCAAATAAGGTCAGAGTTTGCTTTTCTGTCCCTCCTCGATAAGTTATTTTATTCAATCAGTGACTAAATAAAATATAGAATATGAAACGTTTTCTGTCAAGAGATATGCCAATTCACTCATATCTAAACAATGCTCGCGAGCCATCATGTGGTATTGTCTTTAGCTCAGAAGACGTTTGAGAGGAAGCAAGCGCTAAAACAATGGCAGCAAATGTGTAGGATATTGTGGCTTATATCAGTTTCTAATGGTGTATGCTCAAATTGGTGCAGGCAGGATCTTTGCGGCGACCTCAGCCTTGCGTAGTACCCATATCACCTCATCTGGCAGCTCATTAAACGCGCATATGGAGCGGTTTCGCATGGCTCTTTTGGCAAATTTTGACCTGTTTTAGCTGAACAGCTAGCATTCCCGTGCTATAATATGAGTTGTGCTGAGGGACATCATTCTATCCCTCTCTTAAGATATTCTGAGGGTCTTATTCATGAACAAGAAACTTACCAGTACCATATTGCTATTCGCAGTCTTCATCGGCTTTCTCTGGTGGGGACTTTCTATGTTGACCTCCAACCTGGCCGCACCGCAAAAAGATGGTGAGGAGATTATCTATTCTCTGCTACTCCTGGGCTGTTCCATCTCTGCCCTGGTCGCTATCTTCATGCTGCCACGTAAGAAACAATCATAAGCGTCGTTGTTGTAATAGTGTTGCAGGATCATGTGCTATGTCTGATGAGGCGTTCGTTATACGTCTCGCTACTCCTGATGATATTGCGCAAATAGAACAACTTGATAAGTTCGGTACGTCGCCCACACGCAACATCCACCGGGATATGGAGAAGTATTTTGGCTCGGTCGATCCCTCTACCCACGAGCACACTTTCATTTTCCTCCTGGAGATAGACGGGCATACTGTAGCCAAAGCAGAGTTGATGGTGCCTCCGGGCGACGTAACCAGCGCCACTGGTTACGTAAAACGCGTTGTCTCCCACCCCGATCATCGCGGCAAAGGGCTGGCAAAACAATTGCTCCAACACATCATCACCTTCGCCCGCAACGAACTGAAACTGACCGCCATCGACCTGCACGTCTGGGACCAGAACGTCTCTGCCATTCGCCTCTACGAATCTCTCGGCTTCAACTTACAACACCGCGAACTCTACTATCGCCTCCCATTGTGAAAAAATTATTTTCTATTTCCCATCATTTCTTTCCGCGCCCGGGCGCGGAAAGAAATGATGGGAAATAGAAAATAATTTTTTCACTACCCAGTTCCTATTTGTGACGTATTTAATCTCACCTTCGTTGTAAGACTCAGGCCGAGAAACTCATAGGATCGCAGGAGTAGCGTTCTCTCGGCACTTCGATTGGAGGTACAAGCGCGCAGACCTACAGGCCAATGTTCATTGTGCTCCGGCTCTCAAATATCTTCTGCCGAGACACAACTATGCCAGCAGGCGCGCATTTCTCTATGGCACAACAATCTGTACTTGGGCAGTCCACTCTACTAAAGGACAAACGGACATCACTTCCATATCAATGGATGAGATATTTTTTCACGGAAGTTGTTTCACCCACTAATCGTTCCGTAGTCGATCTGCAAAGGCGTGCGGTCTGGATTGGCCTCGCTCTTCTGCTCCAGGCGGGTAACGAGATTGACCATGGCTGGTACTTTCCCTTTCTGATGTCCCTGGGTTCTCTGATTCCGCTCGCTCTCTTCCTGGGCAGTTTCTTTGCCCTGTGGATGGCTTTTCGCCCGGCGAACGCTACCAGTTCTCAGCAACATACCTACTATTCCTACCGACAACAACCGGCCCGCTGGCAGCGTAATATTCTCATCGCCGCGCTACTCCTGACCACCGTCGGTGCTACTCAGTTCGGTGACACCGTGCTCTTGAGTGCCTCTGCTCCACAGTTTTCAAATGATGGTACAACTCTCGATACCAATGCCGCCCTACTTCTTCTGCAGGGGCGCAATCCTTACACCGATTCAAACTTTCCCGATATTTTGCGTCGTTTCACTATTCAGCCCAACTGGACAACGCCCTTACGTCAAGGTCAGTTCGCCAATCGTCTTGATTATCCTACTATGGCTGAGCTTCAATCCGTACTTGATACCTCTCTCAAAGCTCAAAATGTGCCCGAATTTGAATCAAAGGTGAGTTATCCCGCGCTCTCTTTTCTCTCACTTGTACCTTTTGTCCTCTTCAAAAACTACAATGTATTACCATTTTACCTGATGTGCTATATATTGCTGGTGCTCATCGCCTGGCGCGTCGTTCGACCCGAATTGCGTCCCTGGCTGCTACTGCTCTCTATGGCAAATGTGCCTATGTGGGCTTCGGTTGTGGGCGGCAATCTTGATATCTTCTATATCCTGTTACTTGTGGTCGCCTGGTTATTCAGAGAGCGCCGCTGGACTTCGGCTATTTTCTTCGGTCTGGCCCTGGCAACCAAACAAATCGCTTGGTTCTTCATTCCTTTTTATATGATCATGGTCTGGCGTCACTATGGCCTGAAGGATATGCTCTATCGCACGACTGTTGCAGGCGCATTAGCCCTGGCAATCAATCTACCCTTCATTCTCTGGAACCCGCAGGCATGGTTCGCAGGAGTTATGGCTCCCGTCGCTGACCCGATGTTCCCGATGGGTGTTGGCTTTATCGACCTGAGCATCACTCACCTGATCCCCTATCTGCCTTCCTGGGTCTATCAGGCGCTCGAAGCTGGTGCGATGCTTGGTTCGCTGGTCTGGTACTGGCGTATCTGCCGCCAGCACCCCGAAGCTGCAATGCTGCTCGCCGTACTGCCCATCTTCTTCGCCTGGCGCAGTCTTTCGTCGTACTTCTACTGCGCAGCATTCCCGATGTTCATCCTGATGGCAGCAAAAAGAAAATCGTCTCAGCAGCACGAGCTTTCCCCTCTCGCAACACGCAAACTCACGGAAAGCCTGCCAGTCCCTGTGACCCTCTAAGTGCGGGCACTCACGAATAAAAATCCTTCTTGCAACAACTGTCGAAGGCAGTTGTTGCAAGAAGGATTTTTATTCGTGCTCCTGTCTCGACGCCCCTTGCGCTTCGTGGTACAATCCCCTTGAGATCTGAAGTCGTAGCGAGGAAAGAAAAAACGATCATGGCACGCAAACGAGAAACCAGCTCCCTGCTTTCACCGGAGGATCACGAGCAGGTAGAAAATCTGCTCTCTCACTACCACCAGCTAGCAGAGCGTTTACATAACACAACAACTCAGGCCGAGGCCGAAGCCGCTTTGAGCGATATTAACACCCTATCGGAGGCTGCACAAATTGCTTTGCTCAAAGCTTTATCGAAAGAAAACGAGCGCGATGCCGCCGATATCGCGGCCGCCCTCAATGCGTTCAGTCCGCACAAAGAAGTGCGTAAAGAGGCCCGCCGTTCGCTCATTCGCCTTGAAGGCATCAAAGTCTACCCACAGTGGACTCCGCCCATTACCTATACGCCTGCCATTCAGGTCAGCATCCCCAATCCGCCGCGCTTCTGGAAAGGCGTTGTCCGGCAGATGCGCGAAGAGGGCGAACTGCATCTGTACCTCTGCTGGGAACAGGGTTACGACTATAGCGAGGTGCGCGCCCTTTCCTTCTTGCTCGATTATTGGCAGGAGGGCCTGAAAGATTTCTATGTGGAGACGGGCACCAGACGCTACATCGATGAGCATATTAGCACGATGAGCACTCGCATGCCCGATGTCCCCTACGTGGATTGCACGCTGGCGGAAGGGAAGCGTTTGATCGAGGAGGCTCTTTCTGTCAACGAATGGCGCGCCACTCCGCCGCATCAGGATTACCGCAACTATCTTCCTACCATTAACAAGTTGATTTTCCAGGCTACCGACCTGGGCGAGGATCGTGGTCGCACGTTCATTGATCCCGACCTGACGGAAGAGGAGGTCGCGATCAATTTCCTCGGTGCCTGGTCAATGGGGGACTATGGCCTGACCTACGACTTGCTCTCTAGTGATAATAGTCTGCGCGCCGACAAATCACGTGACGAGTGGATTGAGGAGCATCGCCGCTGGGCCAATGAAGCTCATCCAGCACGTATGGAACTCAGTTTTGTCCGCGAAATCGAACACACGCAGAGCGCTCTCTGGGTCCCCTCTTCTATTGGCGCTCGCTCTTCATCACGCAAGCAAACCGAAATCGGCTGGTCGCTTGAACTGCTTGACTCACCACTGAGCGGCACTATCAAAGAGATGCAGATGGGCACCACCGTTAACAAAGAAACGGGACGCCACTGGTTCTGGACGAGCTATACCCTTATACGTGAGCAGAACGCCTGGCGCATCCAGAAAATCACGGACGAGGGGCTTAACATTCAGGGCCTCTCCATCACGGATTTGCAGGCACGCATCAAGGAGCAGGAAGAAGCCCTTGACAAACTGGTTCAGGAGCGCAATAAGGTCGATGCCCAGGAGTTCTTACGCGAGACATCCTGGCGTCTTTCGTACTTGTTGCACTATGAGGACGCCCTGATTACTCGTCTGCCGCTTGACTATAACATCGTCCAGCAAACCTATGAGCACGCCGTTCTGACGGGCAACCCTGAACGTATCGCCGTTTACCTGGATCGCATGGCCCAGCGCTTCCCAAATAACCGGGCCGATACTTTGCGCCACCTCGGAGCTACCCTGGTCGAGCTTGCCTACAAATACGATCCGCAAATTATGCGCGACCGCTACGATCATCTCCTGGCAAGGGCCGAGGAAGCACTGCGTGATGCTATAGCTGCTCAAGATAATGCGATGGGTCACATCCTCCTTGGGGAGCTTCTCTTGAGCCAGCTGCGCAACGACGAAGCGGAAAAAGAGCTGCTCAAGGCCAGGGAAAAGTCTTCTGACCGCAATGAAGAAGCCTCTATTGAAGCTGGCCTGGGCAATCTTGCTATGCGTACTGAGCGCCTGGAGGAGGCTATTCCTCACTACAAGCGCGTTGCTGAGATCAATCCCCAATATCCCGCTGTCTGGTTCAGTCTCGGTTTCGCCTACCGCTTGCTTGGACGCTTTGACGAAGCAGAAGCCAGCCTCCAGCAGGGTATCCAGATCGATCCCAGCGACATCCGCTCTTACAACGAACTCACAGCCATTTATATGAATCGTGGAGAATCGGAGAGGGCACGCGCCCTGCTGGATCAGGCCCTACACCTCAATCCAGAATCACCTGAGCTCCACGCGCTCCAGGCATCGGTCCTTTTCGAGATGGGCGACCGACGTGGCGCACAACGGCAGCTTGACGAGGCAGAAAAACTTGCCCCTGATCTAGAGCTTGTCCAGGCCGTTCGACAAGCTATGAATACGCCTAGAAAGAGATAATGCCCTTCACACGTGGCAAGGGAAGGAATTACATCATGGCGCATAAAAAACATCAACAGAAACACGATAGCAAAAAGCAGACGCCAGCCACCTCCCAGCAGGTGGATAACATCCAGGTAGAGCAGCAACTCGCCCACTACCAGGATATAGCTCAGGCATTACGTAGCAGCAGCTATGGCGATATTGAACCTGTCCTCGAACCCATTATCACCCTTGACGAGGGCACTCAGGTTGCTTTTCTCAAGGCTCTCTCCAAAGAACCCACCATCGATGCTGCCGATGTCCTGGCTGCCGTCAATACGTTTGCTCCCTCTAAAGAGGCACGCAAGGAGGCTCGTCGTTCGCTGATCCGTCTCCAGGAAGTCAGGATCTACCCACAATGGACGCCACCTTCAGCGCCCAGTTTTTCGCAGGCCATCGAAGAACTTTTCACCGCTGGTCCTCGTCGTTTCTGGAAGGGTGTCTACACCAATTCCAGGGACATAGGAGAAATACATCTCTCGCTTTTCTGGGAGCAGGGCGATCACTTCAGAGAAGTTCGTGTTGCAAATTTCCTTCTCGAATTCTGGCATGATGGCGTCAAAGACTTCTTCACCCAGGTCGTCAATAAGCGCCAGGCCGAGAGAAGGCTGGAAGAAATGCGTATGCACTTCTCCGAGATGGGCCTTGTTAATTGTACACTGCCCCAGGCACGCCTTCTCATCGAAGAAGCGCTTGAAGCGAATAGAAAGTTTGGCACAAAGCCCCACTCAGACTACACCCGCAATCTCCCGCTCATTCGCGAACTGATCCTGGATAATCCCGAAGCCAGCGGCGAAGCCGTCGTGGTGGATGAGGAAGATGAGAATAACAAGGCTCTTGTCCTTCCCGATCTCGATGAGGACGAGGAGGATGACGAAGATGATGAGGATGATTCTGCGCCCGATTTTCCAGATCTTCTTTCCGCTCTTGAAGAAATGCTTGGTAGCACACAAACAGAGGCCGCAAGGACTGTTATCGATTTCCTTGAAAGCTGGACAGACGGCGATTATGAAGTAGCCTATGATTATCTTACCGACGACAGCCCTCTGCGCGAGAACCTTTCTCAGGAGGACTGGGTTGACTGGCGCGCACGCTGGGACAAAGAGGCTAAGCCCCACGCCTGGCGCCTTGGTACTGTTGTTGAACGCACGAAAGATACGGAAGATGAAGCAACAGAGCAGGCTCAGTCTATTGTAGACGCCTTCTGGTCGCTCGCATATCACGATACACCTCCCGGCAATGCTCCCGCCGAGTTGCCTTTCACGACTGCCTTCCTTGAAGAAACCGGTCGCCACTGGTTCTGGACAAGCTATACCCTTGTCCCCGATGCAGAGGCGGATGGTGACCTCAGCATCCACACTATGACCGACGAGGGGGCCAATACCCTGCGCCTCTCTACCGACGAGCTAAAGAGTCGCATTGCGGAGATCGTGCAGATTGTGGAACAGCGCGCGCAGGAGGAAGAAAAACTCGCACAGCAGGTCGAAGAAGAGGAGAATAACGAGGAAGAGGATGAGCAGGAAGGGGGGATTCTCAACGAAACCTTGCAGGAATCGGTTCAGCGCATTAGTGAAACATATAAAATCACGTCAGAGGCCCTGCACTACAATGATGCCCTCATCTACCATGCGCCACAGGACGATCCCGAAGTGTACTGGCAAGCCTACAGACAAGCAGTATCGCTAGACGATGCCCAGCGCGCCATAGTCTACCTGAAACTGTTGGCAGATCGCTTTCCAGAACATCGCAGCGAAGCTCTGGGACTTCTTGCCACGGTCTACCTCAAACTCTCTAGCGATCTTCGAGATGAGATCGAGGAGTTGGATGAGTATGAAGACCTGCATGACGATGAAGATGAAGATCTCGATGAGGACGAAGATGAGGACTTCGATGACGATGAAGACCCGGAGATCCTCGAAAAACAAGCTCAGCGTTTCGACGAACTGGCAGAAAAAGCGCTTCGTGACGCTATCGCTGTCGATCCATCGCCTACTCATCTCCTTAATCTCGCGACTCTGCTTATCGCGCTGGATAAGAACCTTGATGAAGCTGAGGAGTTCCTGCATCAAGCCCAGGTTGATATCACAGACCCCGAAAAAATCAAGCTCATCGAAAAAGGGCTGGGCGACATTGCCAGACACCGCGACGACAAGGAGCAGGCACTGAGCCATTATCAGCGCGTGGCGGAACTCCAACCCGATTTCTCTGGCATCTGGGCCGTGATGGGTAGTTTGCAGTATCAGCTCGGTCGCAGCGATCAAGCTATCGTCAGCCTGCAACGTAGCATCGAGCAAGAACCTGATCTTTCACATGCCTATGCCGGCCTGGGCGCTATCTATGCGGAACGCCACGATCTGGCAAAAGCCCGCGAGATCCTCAAAGAGGGATTGGAAAGGCTTCCCGAAGCGCCCGAACTGCTTGCTCCACTCTCCCTGGTCTATCTTGAGGGTGGCGACTTGCGCACTGCTCAAAGATATCTGGAGGAGGCCGAAGACATCGACGATAGCCTGCCAATAGTGCAGATAGCCCGCCGGACATTTAACGAGAAAAAATCGGAACGACGCGGCCTGATTGGCAAAATGAAGTTACCAAAGAAGAAAAGATGACAAGAGAAGAACGACCTGTTACCTATCACACCCTGACGCTTGGTGCCTTGACGCAGGAAGGGGATGCGCTGGCTGAGGTGACCTTGTTGGATGCAACTACAAACGAACCTCACACGCTCACCATCCCTATCCCTGCCGGGCTGCCGGGCGAGCGCGTAACCATCGCAGTGCAGACCCCTCTGCCTCCCAAGCGAGGACGCCGTGGTCGCCGCTGGAACAATCGGCCTCCGCGTGCCTGGATCACCGAGATTCACGAGCCTTCGCCGCTGCGTGTACAGGCTCCCTGCCCCGTCTTCGGCAATTGTGGCGGCTGTCAGCTTCAACACATGCGCTACGATGCTCAATTAGTGTGGAAGCGTGATGTAGTCCGCCAACTATTGCGCGAGATTGGCAACTTCAGCGAGCCGCCCGTACTGGAAACCGTGCCCTGTGATATCCCCTGGCACTATCGCAACCACATGCGTTTCTCGGTCAATCGCAGCGGCCAGGTAGGCTTGAACGCCCGTCACACCCATCACGTGTTGCCACTCACCATGTGCCCGATTGCTCACGAACATATCAACCGCACACTGAACATGCTCAGCCAGCATGCCAACCCACAACCTCAGGTGCTCATCCGTTGTGCAGCTGCCAGCAATCAGGTGCTCATCCAGCCAGCCCCTAACCCCGAAGTCGCGCAGCAACTTGCCGAGACGGGGCTGGAAGTGCACACCGAGACAATGGAGGAGCAACTGGGCGGCGCGACATTCCGCATTCGGCCAAGCTCATTCTTCCAGACCAATACTGCCCAGGCTGAGAAAATGGCGCAAATGGTGTTCAACGGCCTGCTCTCCGGTTTCGATCAGCCTGAGCAAATCCAGCAACTTACCATCGTTGACGCCTATTGCGGTGTAGGCACCTTCGCCCTGCTCATGGCGCGCCATGTCGGCCAGGTCATTGCCATCGAGGAATCGCCGAGCGCGATCAAAGATGCTCAGTGGAACTTGCGCGATGTTGACAATGTGGAGATTCGCCAGGGCAAGGTAGAAAACATCTTGCCAAAGCTGGGGACGCCTATCGATGGCTTTGTGATCGATCCGCCGCGTGCAGGCTGTGAAGCAACGGTACTCAATACGCTGATAGAGCATCCTGTGGCCAGAATCGTGTACGTTTCGTGCAATCCGGTAACGTTGGCGCGCGATCTCAATATCCTTTGCCACGCTTCTCCGACCTATCGCCTGCGCTCGACGCAGCCGCTTGACATGTTTCCACAAACGGCACACATCGAATCTGTATCTGTTCTGGAGCGTATAATTTGATGACGACTCATCTCCCGTTATTGCTGGCCTCCGCCTCACCTCGGCGCAGGCAGATTCTTGCCAGACTTAACCTGCCATTCACTGTCTCCGTCGCCCCTGGAGACGAGGACGGTGCCCAGGCACATTACAAAGGTCCAATCGAAGGATTGGCGCAGTGGACCGCCGCCCACAAAGCGCTCATGACCTTCACCCTGCCCGAAGCCGTCAACCATCTTGTGATCACCGCCGATACGACTGTGCTTCTTGACGGTCAGGTGCTCGGCAAGCCGCGCGACGAGGAGCATGCTCGTCAACTGCTGCTCGCTTTGCGTGGGCGCTGGCACCGTGTCGTTACAGGTGTTGTCGTCAGTGCACTCATTGATCGCAAACTACAAGTACGCGGCGCAAGCTGCACAACACCTGTCCTGATGCGCGAGTACAGCGAAGAGGAGATCGCCGCCTACATCGCCAGTGGTGACCCGATGGACAAAGCTGGTGCCTATGGTATCCAGAACCCACAATTTCAGCCTACCGAGCGCATAGACGGCTGCTATCTAAACGTCGTCGGCCTGCCCCTCTGCGTCCTTGTCGATCTCCTGACCGAATTCGGCGTGC
>Ga0070741_10007550_pt1 | contig 22413 bp, 20 predicted proteins | sample Coa_R1_4_FD_66440 | JGI IMG/M metagenome (GOLD analysis project Ga0070741, IMG submission 66440) | Surface soil microbial communities from Centralia Pennsylvania, which are recovering from an underground coalmine fire - Coalmine... | ecosystem: Environmental > Terrestrial > Soil > Unclassified ... | reverse complement strand
AGAACTGGACCACCCGGACCCCGAACCGCCGGCACCCGCGCTCGAACGCGCGCCGGAGGGCGCGAAAGCAGCGGTGCGTTATGAGGTTTCAGACTTCCTTGCGCATGCGCACCGTGACGTGCAGCGCCGCGTTGCGGAACTTCCTGCGCGGGCGATGCGGCACGTTCGGCTTGGCGGATTTCGGCTTCCGTCCAGCGCCCCGCCTGGCGCCGCCCCACTGCGGAAAGGCAGCTCCCCTTGACGATTCTTCATTCTCCGAGCTTACAGAGGGGGTCCGACATCCCGCGTGCGCTCCCCGACGGATGTGCGCTCAATCAAGTTCAGCGCTAACGCGGGCAAGCCGAGTTCACTTGAATGAGCGCACAATCGATGGTCGCGCCGGCACTGGCGGTTCCGGTTGCGAATGGCGGGAAAGTCCGTTCCCACTGCGGCAAGTGGCGGAGCTCTGCCGCTCCATTTCGCCTGACTCGCGCCGAAGTTGATTGGGCGCACAATCGTCCGAGGACGAATGGCGGAGCCGGCGCCGAGCTCCGCTGCGGAGAGCAGCTCCGGGGGCGCAGCAGCACGTGCCGCGGAGTCAATCCTCCGCTTCGTCGTCCGCCGCGGCCACCGCCGACTCGAACTTGAACTCGGTCATCCCCAGCGTGATCACGTCGCCGTTGCGGAGGAACCGCCGCGGGGTCCGCTTGCCGTTCACCAGGACGCCGTTCTTCGAGCCGAGATCGACGATCTCGAACTTGTTCCCGTCGATCGCCACGCCGGCGTGCTTGCCCGAGACCGCGCCGTCGAGGATGCGGATGCTGTTCTCCGGGCCGCTGCCCAGCGAGACCACCTTGCCGACCAGCGGCCAGGTCTTCCCCTTCGGGCCGGCGCCCTTCTGCATGATCAGCCGCGCCTTGGCCGACTTCAGGCAGAACAGGCACACGTCCCACTCGGGCATCTGGGCGCGCTTGCACACCGGACAGAAGCGCGTGGGAGCTGGCTTGGGGCGGGTGAGGACGTAGATCGCGATGCCGCCGACGAGGACCAGCAGGATCACCGCGGCGATGATCCCGATCTTCAGCCAGTCGGTGAACGCGGGCGTGCGCACCAGGATGGAGGACTTCAGCGAGGTGCTGCTCCCCTCGTTCTCCATGGCGATCTCGACCTTGTGGTCCTTGCCGTCGTGGTCGAGGCGCGTCTTCCACTGGATCACGTACATCTTGTTGATGAAGTCCTTGATCACCGTCAGCGACTTGTTGATGTCGTCGACGTTCGGCGCCGGCCGGTACGTCCCGCCGGTGCGCCGCGCGATCATCTCCAGTGTCGGCAGCGAGTCCTGGTCCAGCTCGGAATGGGCGATGGCGTGGATGGGGATGCGCCGCTTGTTCGCGTCGCTGATCACCTTCTCCACGTCCGTGCCGCTGCCGTTGTCCCGCCCGTCGGAGATGACGACGATGGCCTTGGGCGCCGGCAAGAGCGTCTGCGCGCCGCCCTTCCCCGGCGAGGCCGCCGCGGCGAAGAGCTGGATCGCCTGCGCCAGGCCGTCGTAGAGCAGGAACGAGCGGCCGGTGAAGGTGACCTTCGCCGCCTTTCCCGCGACGTCGCCCTTGTCCTCGGAGAACGGGGCGAGCGTCTCCGCCACCTCGCCGTAATCGACGACCGCCACCTGGTCCTTCTCGCCCAGGCCGTTGACGAACGCCGAGACCGCCTTCTTCAGATCTTCCTGGATCGGCAGCATGGCGCCGGAGGCCTGGATGACGACGACGATCGAAGCGCCGGTGAGCGCCGCTTCCAGCGACTCCACCTTCTCCACCTTCGAGCTGTCGCTGCTGCCGCTCTCGTAGACCTTGAACAGGTCCTGGGAGAGCCCCTGGATGGGAGAGCCGGAGGCGCCGATCACGTTCACGTAGGCGCGCGCGTGCGGCCACTTCTTCTGCGTAGCCTCCACCTGCTGGATGGAGAGCTGCGCGCCCGCGGCCAACGCCGCCAGCGGCGCGCACAGCGCCGCGAGCCCTGGGAAGAGATGGGTCTTCACGGTCGTCCTTACTCGCGCTTCTCGCGCATGGCGCGGCACTTGAACTCGAACTGGATGTCTCCCAGCTTGACGATGTCGTTGTCGATCAGGTCGTGCTTCTGCACCTTCTCGTCGTTCACGAAGGTCCCGTTCGAGCTGTCCAGGTCCGCGATCTGGAACTCGCCCCCTTCGTAACGGACGGTGGCGTGCTTGCGCGAGATCTTCTTGTCGGTGAGCACGATGTCGCAGTCCGCCGCGGTGCCCAGCACGTTCTTGCCGACGCGCAGGCGGAAGTCCTCGCCCTTGTGCTGCCCGTTCAGGGCGACGATCCAGCCGCACACCTCGCGGCTCTTGTCCTGCGACCCGCGGCCCTTCTCGCCGCCGATCTCGGCGAGGTTGAGCATCGCCGTGCCCTGCCCCGCCGACGGCATGGGCATCGCCCCCGCGCCGCCCGCCGACATCATCGCCTGCTGCATCTCCAGGCAGTACGGGCAGCTGTCCCAGCTGGGGTGCATCACGTGCCCGTTGGGGCACACCTTGCCCTGCTGCTTGTCACCCTTTTTCAGGAAAGGCAGCACCCGATCGAGAAGCGCGATGAACGACACGAGATCTCCTCTTTACGCCGGCTGGTAGAACCAGAGCTGGAACATGTTGATGTCGCGCTCGGCGGAGACCGCCTTCGCGGACATCTCCAGGCTGTCGTTGGTGACGAACGTGCCCGGAACGAGGAAGTAGTGGTTGCGCCAGCGGTGCTTGCGGTCCGCCTCGGTCACCTTCCACTGCCCGACCTTCTTGCCGTCCACGCTGATGTCGCAGATCTGCTCGCCGAGGATGGCGTCGAAGCGCTTGATCACCACCAGGTCCTTGCCCGGCTTGAGGTTGTGCACCTGCCACTTCGCCTCGCCGCCGATGTAGGCGACGCCCGAGTCGGAGACCGACTCCTTGTCGGGATAGGTGAAGGTCTGGCGGCTCTTCCACATGTCCTTCTGTCCCTCGATACGGAACTTGTGCGCCTTCTCCGAGTCGTCGTTCACCAGCTGGAGGTGGTCGACGCGGACGAAGTTCGAGCCGTCGATGTTCAGCTCCTCCGGGAACTCCCTGGAGCGGAGGACCACGTCCTTCCAGGAGATCTGCTCGCCCTTCACGTCCTTCTTCGCCGACGGAGCCAGCTTCTCCTTCACCACCGGCGTCAGCGCCTGGTTCGACGCGTTCAGGAACCGGGCGATCCCCATGCAGCCGTCGGCGTCGCGCGGGCGATCGCGCACCACCTTGGTGAGCGCCTCCAGCGCCTTCTTGTACTCGGCGAATCCCTTCCGCGCCGCGACCTGCGGAAAGTCCTTCTCGATCCCTTCCACCATCTCCCGCTCGAGCTCGACCACGCCGGTGAGCACGTCGGCGAGATTGAAGGGCCCGACGGCGTTGGCGCTGTTCAGCATCTCCGCCGCCAGCACGGCGCTTCGAAGATGGTTCGCGGGCTGGACGCCCATCCGGCAGAGGAGCTGGGTCAGCGCCGCCTTCTCCGAGAGGCCGTTCGCGACGTCCACCCTGAGCTGCGGCGAGGCATGGCTGCCGGCATAGCCGGCGAGGGGAACGAAGCGCAGGTCGATCTCCCCCGGCCCGGGAACGCGCGGATCGAGCGCGTCGCGGATCTCGCGCACGCCTTCCTCGAGGCGGATGCGCCCGAGCTCGACGGCTTCCACCCCGTCGGGCTCGCGGGCCGTCACCTCGATCTTCACCTTTTCCTCGATGCGCCGGTGCCCCTTGAACCGGGGGTTCTCCTTGTAGGCGATGAAGTCGGTGGGCTCCTCGAAGTACTTGATCGCCACGTACACCGTCTGCGGCAGCTTCAGCTTGTCCGCCTCGATCACCTTCACCGCCGGGTCGCGCAGGACCAGCTCGTTGCCGCGCCCGTCGATGCCGTAGCCCGGCGCCACCTCGAACGAGAGATCGCCGCGCCCGCGCGCCGAGAGCCGGAGTCCGCCCGCGGCGACCGGGACGACGCCGGGAGTGTGGAGGACGCGGTTGTGCAGGCGCCGCTTCTCCAGGTGGTATCCCTCCGCCGCGTTCCAGTCCTCGTCGGTGGTGAAGAACCCCTCGAAGAAGTTGATGCGCTTGAAGTTGGCCTGCTCCGCCATTGCATCCTCCGAACCGTGCGGCCCTTCCAGAAAACGACCGAAGGGCAGGTCATGTCAAACCGATCGCTTCAGGGCCGTTTGCGAGTGAGGGCGAGGCTTTGCAGCTCCTCGTCCTGGGTGGCGGGGACGTCCTCGTGCCCGCCGATCCGGGCGTCCACTCCGATGCGCCCTGTCTTGCCCACGTGCAGGAACGGAACCGCCTCGTACTCCGGCTCCACCTGCTGGAACACCAGCGCGTAGTGCGCGTGCGCCGGCTTCTCGGTCTCCACCAGCGCCTGCACGGTCCGCAGCCGCTCGCGCGAGATCGCCGCCTTGCCCTCGGGCAGCTCGACGGTGAAGCACTGGCTGATGAACACCGGCGGCGAGAGCACCGTGTCCTTGCCGATGGTGCTGGACCTGCCGATCACCAGGCCGGGGTACGGCCATTCGCCTTCGTGGATCTCCGCCTCCACGTCGGCGAAGAGGCGCAACGCCAGCTTCAGCCCCTCGGCGGTGCCACGCTTCCGGTACAGCTCGGGAGTGCGCTGGATGATCTCGCGCCGCTTCTCCTCGTCCCATCCTTCGAGCAGCGGCATCGCCAGCCAGGAGGAGAGCCAGGGAAGCCACTTCGCGTCCGTGATCCGGGGGTCGAACAGCTCGTGGACGAACTCGAGGTTCTCCTCCACGCCCGAGGTGAGGTGGGCGGAGACGAGCAGGAACCGCCGGAGGAAGTCGGCGTTCTCCTCGTCGGTGTCCTGGTAGATGCCGGGAAGGAAGTTGATCCAGGGGCGGCTGGCGATCTCCACCTTGATCGCACCGGACTCCGGCAGCTCGTCGCCGGCCTGGGGGAACTGGCGCACCACCGTCAGCGCCTTCTCCTCCGAGTCGACCAGCTTGAACTCCAGCGTCGCCTGCGCGTGCCGGCGCGCGGCGCGCCTCGCCTGCCCGAGCGGAAGCCCGAGCAGGGAAGGGACGATCGCCGCCATCTGGAGTCTCTCGGCCATGTCCTTATCCGCGGTCGTAGATCTCGACGCTGATCAATTGCGGAAGCTCGTCGTCCGCGAGCTTGAGCATCTCCACCCGGAGCCGGCGGCTCTCGTCCACGATGATCAGGTCGGTGATCCGATCGACGCCGTCGACGCCCTCCACCACCGGGTACAGATCGGCCTTGCCGACGGCGCGGCCGAACGGCCAGCCGTCTGCCTTCGGCCCCCCGTGGAGCGGGTTGAGGAGCCGCTTCACCTTCTCCTTCACGTCGGCCTTGACGCGGTCGGCGGTGGCGCCGGCCTTGAGCGAGATGGTCAGCTCGAGCGAGACCGGCACCAGCCTGGGCTTGCCGACGTTGACGCGGGCGGTGATCAGCCTGCGCTTGTCGATGTAGCTCGCGACGCGGTCGATCAGGTCGCGCGAAGGCACCGCCCGCGCGTCGCCGTTCCCGCCCTCGGCCTTCGGCACCAGCAGCAGCGAGATGCTGCCGTCGGAAGCCTGGACGCAGCGGGCCCGCGCCACCCGGCGCGAGGCGGAGAGGGCGAGCGACTCGTAGTCTTCGGCGGTGATCGCGCGGTCGCGGTTCTTGATCGCGTGCGTTCCCCGGCGCTTCGCCTCGTCGATGGTCTCCGGATCCGCCCCACCCTGTGCAGCGAACGGATTCGTCACCCGCTGCACGAACGCGACGCTCTGCTTGAGGACGGTCAGCGTGTTCGCGCCGACGTTCCCGGCCGCTCCGCCGCCCACCCGGTACTCGCAGCGGATCGAATCGCGCGCAGCCGGCGGGACCCAACCCTTGCGCCCGTCGCCGAAGACGATCTCGCCCTGGATCGGATCGCACTGGTAGTGCCGCGACCCCGGCTGGCTGTCGAAGAAGTTCTCCACTTCGTGCCAGCGGACCCAGGTGCCGTTCCCGTCATCGTCGGGCCGGAACGCTTCCGGGCCTTCCTCCTGCTCGATCACCTTTCGATCCGCCGCGCCGGGCGCGTCGGGCTCCAGCACCCACACCTGGCAGCCGGCGAGGATCGGCGCATTCGCCAGCTTGAAGCTCTGGTCGATGGAGCCGTCGCTGGATCCGATCACCTCGTCGACGGTGATGCCGTTCAGCGCATCCACCGCGTTCACCAGCACCGCGCGCAGCACCGGAGGCAGGTCGTAGCTGCCGCTCTCCAGCCGGGCGCGGAGCCAGAAGGCCTCGGTGTCGAACACGCTCCGCTTCTCGAAGCTGCGCGGCCCGGTGAACGTCAGGTACCCGGAGCGCGTGAACCCATCGGTGTGATCGTGCGGGAGCAGATCCGCCCAGCGGTTCCCGTCCCAGGCCTCCCAGACCACGCGCGGCCCCTTCTGCACCCGATCGTCCTCGGTCGCACCGGGCGCGGGCCCTCCGAGTTGTGCGCTGCCGGCGGCGGCGGCATCGTCGAGCTCGAAGTAGAGCTGGATGGTCCGCTGGGGGAACTTGCCGTCGAACCCCAGGTAGAACGCCGGCGTCTCGTCCTGGTCGGGGAGGAAGGGCTGGAAGTAGACGTACGGCGTGTTCAGGTCGTCGGTGTGGTCGCGGTACTGGAAGTCGTTGTAGCTGATGCAGTGCGCGACGGGTTTCGGATCGCGCACGTACTTGAACACCAGCGACTTCAAGCAGGGCGGCTGCAGCGGCCGATCCTCCTTGAAGACCCAGTTCTGGCCCACCAGCTCGTACGAGCCCGGCGCCCCGTAGTTGCCCGCGTTGATCCGCGCGCGCATCCAGAAGCTCTTCTGCCCGCCCACCTCGGTCTCGACCATGTCGGCCGGGCGATCGAAGCTCAGCGATCCGTTGCGGGTGAAGGCGCAGCTCGAGTCGAGGAAGTTGAACTGGCCTTGCACGCCCGAGACGCCCATCGGGGACGTCTTTCCCAGCTCCGCCCACTTGCGGCCGTTCCAGTATTCCCAGGCCACCACCAGGTCCGGGCTGCCTTCCGGGCTGGGGACCACCGACGGCTCGACGAGCTGCGACTCGATGCGAATGCGCGCGTCGGGCGCGGAGAACAGCTCCTTGTGGCCGAGGTAGAGCGCGCTGTCGAACTTCGGCTCCTCCCCGAACGGGTGGAAGCTCTTCCCTTGATCCACCGGGAGGAAGATGTAGTTCCCGATGTTGACGAACGCGTTCTCGGGCGCGATGCCTTCGCCGAGGATCTCCACCCGCAAGGAGATGCTGTCGAGCTGCACGGCGGCCGGATCCTTCAGCGGCTCGGCGAGCTTGCCGCGGAGCCACACGGTCTCCACGCCGTTGACGATCTGCTTCTCGATCCCCGGATGGCTGCCGAAGCTCAGCCGCCGGGCATCGCTCTCCGCCCGGTTCACGGTCATGTCGCGCCACCGCTTGCCGTCGAAGTACTGCCACTCGGTGATGGTGGGCACCCGCGGCCCGGAGGACCCGGGCATCGCCTCGAAGAACAAGTCGACCGCGGCCTCTTCGTTGAAGGCGCCGAGGCGGTCGTCGCCGAGGTAGAGGAACCGCTCCACCTCCTGCACCCCGGCGAACAGCGCTTCGCGCGCCTCGCCTTCCGCGAGCGCCTGGGTGTGATCCGCGACCGTCGCGCGGTGGCTGCTCGCCGCCCGCACCACGTGGATGGGGAGCAGCGTCAGATCGCGCAGGGTCTCGAAGGTGACCGGGTCGGCGCCTCCTGCCTGCAGGGTGGCGACCTGGGTGCCCTTCTTCACCGTCAGCTCGCCCTCCACGCCCGCGCTGGGAGTGAGCTCCAGCACCGTTCGCGCCGGCTCCGGCGGCTTGAGCCGGACGCCGATCAGGTCGAGGAAGGTGAGGAAGTTCTTCTCCGGCACCTTGTTCAGCCGGTAGATGACCATCTCCGTCATCCAGGCATAGAGCTCGAGCAGGGTGATGCCGGGATCCGAGGAGTTGTGGTTGGTCCATTCCGGGCAGTAGCGCGGGATCAGCCGCACCGCCTCGTCCACGATCTGCTTCCACGAGCGGTCGTCGAGATTTGGAACCGGCAAGGACATTCGGGACTCCGGCTCAGCTGCCCGTCAGGTAGAACGGGAACACCAGGTTGTGGATGCTGTTCGTCGCCCGGATCTCGTAGCGCACGTCCACCAGGATCCGCTCGGCGCTGTCCGGATCCGGGAGCGCCTCGACCTCGATGTTGCGGATGCGGAACTCGTGCTTGGCGAGCGCTTCCTCGACGTGATGCGCGACCAGCGTCTGGGTGGCGGTGTTGTTCGGGGCGAAGACGAAATCGTGGACCTTGCAGCCCCATTCGGGGCGCATCTGCCGCTCGCCCAGAGCCGTGCCGATGATGATCCGGACCGACTCTTCGATGTTGGTCTCGGTCCTGGAGAGCTGGATGCCGCCGTTCGGCCCCACGGAGAAGGGGAACTTGAACCCGCTGCCGAGGAAGTTGCTCATGCGATTCCCGCGCGCCGCTAGGCGGTCGCGATCCCCACTTCCACCGTGCGCAGGCATTTGGGGCAGCTCACCAGGGTCCGCCCCTGCTGCTCTTCCACCGAGAGCCCGTCGGGCGCATTGCACTCGGGGCAGATCAGCCCGCTGGTGCGGCCGGCGGTGACCGCCTCGATGACCTCGTACCAGACGGATTCGAGTGCCGCGAGGCGATCTTCGGCGTGCTCGTCCATGTCCAGAAGAGCCCCCTCTCGACGCACCGGAGCATCTCAGCTTGACGCTGCAAGGACTGAACACGCTCTCGGGAGGCCGACGCATATCGCGCGAAACGGGGTTCGATCAAGCCCCGGCGCGGCGCCGCGGTGCGTCCGGACCGCTACCTGCGCGGGGTCCCGGGCGGGTCCGCCACCGGGGCCGAGCGCGCCGCCGGGATCTCGGTCCGGTGCAGCCGGCGGGTGGACACGGCGGATTCGTCGGCGAAAAAGAGGAAGAGAAGGCCGACGATCATGGCGACCGCGGCCAGGGTCCCGACGCCGAGCGCGATCCACATGCCCCTGCTGCTCCGGGCCTGCCTCAACTCGGCGCGCTTGTCGGCGCGGGTCCGGGTGCGAACGACCCCCTTCGCCGCCTGCTCCAGCTTGGCCTGGGCGGCGCGCTGGGCCTCCGCCGACTCCTCTTCGGTCATGATGTTCGTCGAGGCCTGCTCGCGAGGAGGCGGTTTGGGCGGCCGCTTCGCGGCGGCGGCCGCGGAAGGTCCGAGGATCTGCGTGCCACCCGGAGCTTCCGGCGCGGTCACCTCATCGGTGTTGTCCGCGACGCCCGCGGTCGCCGGCGGAACGGCCTTTCGCGCCAGCGCGGCCTGGCCGGCATCGAGCATCAACGTCCCGCCGGGGCTCTCGTCGGCCACCGCTGCTCGCGGCGGCGGTCGGCCCCCATCGCTGTCGACCAGCGTGTCTCCCGGCGAATCGGGCGCGGCCGGAGCGCGGACGTCCTTCTTCTCGGCAGGAGCCGTCGGCTTCGCCGCCTTGGCATTCGGCAAGAGCAGCGTGCCCCCTCCGCCGCCTTCGCCGGAAAGATCGGGGAGCGTGGTGATGGAGGCTGGTCCCGAGGGCCGCGGCGGAGTGGCGCGCGAAGGCGTCCGCTTCGGAGAGCTGCCCCCCACCTGGGCCTTGTCGCTCTCGATCAGGAGCTGCTGCTCCTCTTCGAGCTGCGCACGGAAGAGGCGGCACAGGTACGGGCCCAGCCGCTCCGGCGGCCGCGGCAGCACCAGCCGCCGCAGATCGTCCTGCATCTCGGCGGCGTCGGAGTAGCGGCGGTCGCGATCCTTCGCGAGCGCGCGGGAGAGGATCGCATCGAACGGGGCATACGACGGGTCGTACTCCGAGGGCGGCGCGGGATCGTGCCGCTGCACCGCCTCGAGCGTGAGGACGATGTTGTCCTTGTGGAAAGGGTTGATGCCGGTGAGCATCTCGTACAGCGAGATGCCGATGGCGAACACGTCGGAGCGCTTGTCGAGCCGTTTCGCCAGCGACTGCTCCGGGCTCATGTAGACGAACTTGCCCTTGATCATCCCGGCTTCGGTCTTCACCGTGCTCAGCTCGGACTTCGCGATCCCGAAGTCGATGATCTTCACGTCGCCGCCGTACGAGATGAGCACGTTCTGCGGGTTCAGGTCCCGGTGCACGAGGTTGAGCGATCGTCCCGCCAGATCGGTCAGGTTGTGCGCGTACGAGGCGCCGTCGCAGATCTGCTCGGCGAGCGTGCGGCAGAGCTCTGCGGGGATCCTCTCCTTGCGCCGGACGCTGGCGTCGATCAGGTCGCGCAGCGACTTCCCCTGCACGTACTCCATGGCGATGAAGTACGCGCCGTCCTGCTCGCCCAGCTCGAAGACCTGCACGATGTTGCGGTGATTCATCTGCGCCGCCAGGCGCGCCTCACCGAGGAAGGCCTCGACGAACTCCTTGCTCTCGGTGAGGTGGGCGAGGATCTTCTTCACCACCAGCACCTTCTGGAATCCGGCAGGGCCCTGCTGGCGGGCGAGAAAGACCTCGCCCATGCCGCCGGCGGCGAGCTTCTTCAGCAGGAAGAACTTGCCGAAAGAGGTTCCGACGTCGCTCGATGCGGCTGCTTCGGGCATTGAAGAAACCCTCGTCGGAAAAGGGGTAAAGCGTAGCGTGCGCCTCGGACGCGGGTCAAGGTTGGCGCCCTGCCCCTTTGACGCGAGGCGCGCGCCTTGGCTAACGTCCGCGGTCCAGATGGCGTTGCTGCGAATCCTCAACGGGTCCCTGGAGAGCCAGGAGATCGAGCTCACCCCCGACGCGATGACCGTCGGGCGCGCCTCCGCGTGCAACATCCGCATCGCGGACGCCGGGGTTTCCTCCAAGCACGCGAAGATCTGGTGCGAGGACGGGCAGTATTTCCTGATGGACCTGGGGTCGACCAACGGCACGTTCGTCAACGAGCGGGACGTCGACCGCGAGCAGATCAACGACGGCGACGTGATCACCTTCGGGATGACCAAGGCCGCCTTCGTGGGCGACAAGCCCAGGGTGCGGCCGCACGCTTCTGCTGCCCGCGCGCCGGCCAACCAGCGGGTGATCATTCCGCCGAGCCGCAACCCGGTCCGGGCCGGCGCGTCGGCGCCGCCGATCGAAGGCATCGTCACCGACGAGCCGCGGAGGAACGCCGCCCCGTCGCTGCGCGCCGAGGTGAAGACGCAGGACGAGGTGGAGATCGCCACCTTGCGGGGGAAGATCTCCTTCTACGAGGAGGAGAACCGCAAGCTCAAGGCGCAGATCAAGCAGGTGCAGGAGCAGGCGGCGCAGGATGCCGCGGCGTCCGCCCGCGCCGACGCGGAGAAGATCCGCACCCTCCTCAAGCAGCGCGAAGAGGAGCTGAAGAAGGTCCAGAAGGAGCTGGACGAGAAGGACACGTATTACTCTCCGGCGGAGCTGGAGCGCGAGCGCAAGCGGATGGAGGCGGCGATCGAGGCCGACCGCCGCCGCGAGAGCGAGACGCTGCTCCGGCAGATCAAGGAGCTGGAGCACCGGGTGGCCATCCGCGGGGCGGAGAGCGACACCGTCACCCGCCAGATCCGGGAGAAGGACGACCTGATCAAGATGCTCTCCGACCGCGAGGACGAGCTGCAGAAGGAGCTCAAGGCGCGCGAGGAGAAGGTGGCGAAGTCGCACGAAGAGGTGAACGCCGCCAAGGAACAGCTGAACACGGCCGCGGGCAAGGAGAAGGAGCTCGGCGACAAGCTGAAGCAGAAGAACGCGCAGCTGGCCCAGCTCGGGAAGGAGCGCGGCGAGCTGGTGCAGGAGCTGGCCAAGGCCCGGCAGATCATCGCGAAGGTCGGCGGCGCCGAAGAGGCCGCCGCGGCGGTGGAGGAGCAGCAGCGCGCGGCGCAACAGGCGCAGGACCGCATCGCGCAGCTGGAGGCGGAGGTGGCGAAGGCGCGCGATGCCGCCAGCGTGATCGGCGGGAAGTTCGACGCCAGCGAGGCGGGAATCCGGGATCTGCGCAAGGAGCTGGAACAGGCGCAGGCGGAGACGGCCGAGGCGGTGGACGCGCGGATGAAGGTGGAGGGCCACCTCTCGGAGCTGCTGCGCAAGTCCGGCGATCGCGATCAGCACGAGAAGCAGCTGGCGATGCTGAAGGCGGACCGCGACGCTCGCGGTGCGGAGGCGAGGGCCGCCGCCGAGGCGCGCGCGGAGGCGGAGCAGCAGCTGGCGAAGATCCGCGGGACCTTCGACGACATCGTCCGCGAGCGCGACGAGCTGAAGGCGACCGTCGCGTCGATGGAGTCCGAGATGCGGATGGCCGCCACCGGCCAGGAGCGCCGCGGTGACTGGGAGGCGCGGTACAAGAGCGCGGCGGACGAGGTGGCGGATCTGAACCAGCAGCTCGCCCGCGCCCGGAGCGAGCTGCAGCAAGCGAAGGATGCAGCGCCGCGCGCCGGCGACGGACAGCCGGTGGACGACGGGCTCCTCACCTTCGCGCGCGCCCGCGCCGACCTGCACGAGACGCTGGTGGCGCAGATGCTCGAGGGGGTGAACAACTCCGTCTCGCTGCTGCGCCGCAATGCCGAGCTGCTCAAGGGCTACGTCGAGGACTGCGGGCTGCTCGCGAACGCGGTGCGGAAGATCGACTACACCCGGCTCGAGCGGGAGCAGCAGCAGATGCTGGTGGAGCTGGTGGATCAGACCCAGCCCGACGTGATCGTGAAGAACATGCAGGGCATCGGCGAGGAGAACGCCGAGAGCATCGTCAAGGCGAAGAAGCTGATCCTCGACTACTCGGACGCGTTCCGGAAGGAGGACGCCGCGGTCGAGGTGGAGGCGGCGCTGGCCCGGGCGCAGGGCCTGTTGCACGCCACGGACCCGAATGCCGACGTGCCGGTGAAGATCGAGGCGGTGCTCCCCGCGGTGGACGCGGGGAAGGAAGAGGCGGTGCTCTTCTGCTTTGCCCTGCTGCGGGAAGCGCGGCAGCTCTCGCCCGAGGAGGGCGGTCCCGCGACAGTGAACGTGAACACCGACGGGCTCACCGTCACCTTTTCGATCGCGCCCGTCGACGCCGCGGCGAAGGAGCGCTACCGCGAGCCGCCCGACGCGCAATCGCGCCTGGTGAAGGGCTTTGCGCAACACCGCTGCGGCGGCAAGGTCGAATTCAGGGACGACGCCGGCAAGCGCGCGCTGGTCGTCACCCTCAAGGCCAGGCTCTGAACGGCCGCGCCGGCCGGCTTACTGCGCGCTGATCTGCACCTTCGCGTTGGGCGCCACGTTGCAGCGCGCGTTCGCCGGCTTCACCTTGGAGAGATTCGGGAACGTCTGGTCGACCACGCAGGAATCCATCGCCTGGCCCGAGGCGCTCATCACCGTGCAGCCGAGACCCGGCCGCACTCCCTGGTTCGTCCCCGCGCTCACGGTGAGGAGGCAGGGGCTCCGGCCGATCTCCACCACGTCCGCCGGGATGAAGTTCGAGGGCTGGAAGATGGTGGCGATGGCGTACTTGCCGTAGTCGCCCGAGTCCGGCGCCTGCACGCGGATCCAGAAGTCCCCGGGCTGGTCGATGTCCTTGGTCACCGAGGTCCCGCTGATCCGGTCGCCTTCGTCGTCCGGCGTCTTCATGAAGTACGCGGCCACCTTCGATCCGCGGGGCGGCTGCAGCACCTTGAAGGTGATGGTCAGCTTGCCTTTCTCCTTGAAGTTCGCCTTGTAGAAGTGGAACTGCTTGCTCTTCGCGTAATCCACGTCGGCCGTCTTCGAGTCGGAAGGCAGCTTCAGCTCCTCGGCGCCTTCCAGCGAGCAGGGCGGGCCGCCGTTCTTGCAGGTGTCGCCCTGCTTGAAGCTCGTCGCCAGCCGGTACCGCCCCGCGTCGCCTGCATCGTTCGCGTACACCTTGATGAAGTAGTCGCCGGCGGCGAGGTCGGGCTTGGAGAGCCCCGCGACGGGATCGATCTTTTCCGGAGCGCCCTGCGGCGGGACCAGCTCCGCGGAGAGATTCGCGCCGTTGTTGTCGAATTTCACCGCCAGCGCCCCTTCCGAGGTCAGCGGCACCTTCCACCAGCAGGTCCGGCGCTGCGCCGAGTAGTCGACGCTGTCCTCGACGGACCCGGTGTCCTTCAGCTCGCGCGCCGTCCCCTGCGTCTTGCACGCCTGCTGCGCGGCGTCGGGATCCTGCGGCTTGTACACGGTCCGCAGCTCGACGCGCGTGCGGACCGCGTCCTTCCACGGCTCGCTCACGGCCACGTAGTAGACGCCGGCCTGCAGGTCGTTCGCCTCCGCCTTCTTCCCCGGCTCACCCTTCGCGATCGGCTCGTTCCCGCTCCCTTCGGAGAAGATGCCGACGCTGATCTGCGCCTGCGGATTGACGGGCTTCGCGGTCGCGATCAGGGCCCCGGCGGCGGGCAGCTCGTAGCGGAAGGCCGCGATGTAGTGGTTGTCCTCGTCCGAGAGCGTCACGTCCTGCTTCTTGCCGAGGGTGCCGTCCACCGACTCTTTCGACACCGAGAACCCGGGCGGCGTCGAGAAGGGAATGGCGCGCACGTGGCATCCGGCCACGGCGAAGGCGGCGAGGAGAAGAAAGGCGCGGCGGTTTCTCTGCATGGGAGTCCTTTACCCGATCCCTATTCCAGACCGTACTTCTTTGGGTTGTTTCCGATGATGGCGGCCGCCAGGATCTGCGGCACGTACTCCAGCGTCTCCTGCGGCAGCTTCTTCAGGCGGTACAGGTGCCAGAAATCGCGCTTGTCCTTGCGGAATCCGCCGGGCTGCTGGGCGATCTCGTGCAGCACCCGGCGCATCCCGTTCTCGCCCTTGTTGTAGGAAGCGATCGCGAGCATGAAGGAATCCTCGCCGAACTCCGCGAGCAGGTTGGCGAGGTACTTCGCCGCGCCCCGGGTGCTCCGGAGCACGTCGGTGCGGTCGTCGATCCCGCGCTTCGGATCCACGCGCATCCCGAACTCCCGCGCGCGGAAGTCCATGAACTGCCACATCCCCTTCGCCTTCGCGGCGCTCTCGGCCAGAGGGTCGAACCCGGATTCCTGCCAGGCCACGTAACCCATCTCCTCCGGCAGCCCCAGCGCGCTGAACTCCTTCACGATCAAGGGCCAGTACTGCTGCTTGCGCCGGTAGATGGCGCGGGTCCCCGACTGCCGGACGTTCCGGTCGATGTAGTGCTTCAGGCGTTCCTTGAAGATGGGCGGAATCGCGTACGTGTTCGCGTTGAACTTGGAGAGGATGTGCCGGATCTCGCGGTCGAGCTCGTCGCCCGACTGCTCGATCTTCTCCGCCTCGCCCTTGTCCTTCTTCTGCAGCTCGCCGATGGCGGCCTGCGCCTTGCCGGTGAGGGCGGTCATCTGGTCCTCGAGCAGGGCCAGCTTCTCCGGATCGCTCTCCACCTGCATGGCGATCTGCAGCCGGGCGATCTGCTTGTCGAGGTTGTCCTTCTTGTGGACGATCTCCTCGATCTGCTTCTTCTGCTGCCAGATGACGAACCCGAGCGCGCCGAAGCCGGCGAGCGAGAGCGCGACGATGGTGGCGACGATCCGGCCGCTCTTCTTCCGCCCCTTTTTCTCGGTGGCCGCCTCCACCTGCTTGAGGGTGTCGGCCATGATGAACATGGTCTGACCCGAGGCCTGTCCGCCCGTCCGGGCCCGGGCCTGCGAGATCTTCAGCTGCGCCTCGCGCGCGAGCGCCGCGGTGTCCGGCGCAGGCGCCCGCATCGGGGGCGGCGGAGGCCTGCGCACCGACGCGATCGGCGTCTGCAGCGGGACCGCGATCCCGTTGGTGCGCGTCGACCGGAAGCTCTCCTCGATCTCGAAGCGGACCTCGGGACCGCCCTGCGCCCCGAAGCCGATCTTGTCGCCGGATCGGAGCGCGTGGGTGCGGACCAGCTTGCCGTTCAAGAGAGTGCCGTTGGTGGAGCCGACGTCTACCACCACATATTGCCCGTCCTGGAAGCGGATCTCGGCGTGGTGGTTGGAGACCAGGGTGTCGCGCTGGGCGTCGAAGCGCACGTCCGATTCGGGAGCGCGGCCGATGCGGATCACGGCCTTCGGCGACATCGACGCCGTTCCCTGCAGGCTCCCGGAGAGATGCGTCAGCCGGATCAAGTCCCGCTCTTCTGCGTGATGTCCGTCTTCTCCAGCTCTTCCTGGTAGTACTCGACGGTCTTCTCCCGCGCCTTCACCTCGCCGAGCGACTCCTCCAGGGCCCGGGAGACCTGCTCACAGGAGGGGCCGGGCACGCAGAGCACCTTGATCGACACTTCCCCGTTGGGAAGGATGGTGATCTCCATCTTCTGCTTGTCGGCCATCGCGTTTGACCTCGGCTACCACTTGGAGACGGCCAGCCGGATGGTGCCGTCCGCCTCGACCTGCTCTTCGTCCAGCGTGAAGCCCTGCTTCGCCACCTCGGCCTTCACCTTGTGCTTGGCGTAACACTGGATGATCTTCTGCTGCAGCTTCGCCGCCTCCTCGTTGGTCTCCTCCTCGATGCCCCACCAGTCGGCGACCAGCTTGTACGTGCCCTCTTCCGTGAGCTGGAGGCCGATGTCGTAGCTCTTCGTCGCCTTGATCCGCGCCTCCGCGGTGAGGGTGGATCCCTTCCAGCCGCGCACCTTCACCAGCTGGCTCTCCGTCGCCTCTTCGAATTCCATCCCCAGCTCGGCGAGGGCGGCCTTTAGCGCGACGAGATCGTTGATCTTCGTCTCCACCTGCGTGAAGTGGCTCACGCGGTCTTGCCTCCCACGTCGATCTCGATCTTCCGCCCCCCCTCGGCGCCGCCATCGCCCTGCCAGGTGGAAGAGGCCGGCCGCGCGCGCGTCTTGCACCAGGTGCGCAGCGCCGCGATCTTCTCCTTCATCGTCCGCGAGAGCGGCACCGTCTCCGAGAGCGAGTGGAGCACGCCCTCGGTGGAGAGCACGCCCGCCTTGCCGTTCCGGTCGTACTCGTCGAAGAGGGCCGAGACGATGGCCTGCTCGATCTCCGCGCCGGTCATCCCTTCGCTCTTCTCGGCGATCAGCTTCAGGTCGAACTGCGCCGGATCGCGCCCCCGCCGCTTGACGTGGATGGAGGCGATCTCCTCCCGCTCGGGCAGGGTGGGCAGATCGACGAAGAAGATCTCGTCGAACCGACCCTTGCGCATCATCTCCGGCGGCAGCTCGTCCACATTGTTCGCCGTGGCGATCACGAACACCGGGGTGGTCTTCTCCTGCAGCCAGGTGATGAAGCTGCCGAAGACGCGCGCGGCGGTGCCTGCGTCCGAGTTGTTCGACGATCCCGTCCCGGAGAAGCCCTTCTCCAGCTCGTCGACCCAGAGGATCGAAGGGGCGACCGCCTCGGCCATCTGGATGGCCCGGCGCATGTTCTCCTCCGAGCTGCCGACGATCCCGGCGAAGATCTTGCCCACGTCCAGGCGGAGCAGCGGCAGCCGCCAGGCGGCGCCGACGGCCTTGGCGGTGAGCGACTTGCCGCCGCCGGGAATTCCGATCATGAGAATTCCCTTCGGCCGCGGCAGCCCGAACTGGCGCGCCTCCTCGCTGAACGCGCTCTGCCGCTTGCGCAGCCATCCCTTGAGCACGTCGAGGCCGCCGATGTCGTCCATCTTCTGGTGGGTGCGGAAGAACTCCAGCACCCCGCTCTTGCGGACGATGCGCTCCTTCTCGGAGAGGATCACGTCGATGTCGAACGCCCCGCCCGTCTGCACCAGCGACTTGGCGAAGACGCCCTCCGCCTCGTCGGCGGTGAGGCCCAGCGCCGCCTCCACCACGTGCTCGCGATCCTGGCCGGAAGGGATCTTCGCGCCGGTGTTGCGGGAGACGCGGTCGAAGATGGCGTCGATCTCCGCAAGCTCCGGCAGCGGGTACTCGACGACCGCCACTTCCTTGTCCAGCTCGGGCGGGATGGCGAGCAAGGGCGAGATGAGGAAGACGGTCTTCACCTCTTCCTTCAGCTTGCGGGCGACGTCGCGCAGGAGACGGACCACTTCCGGGTTCTTCAGATAGGGATGCAGATCGCGGAGGATGAAGACCGCGCGCTCGTCGTGCTTCGCTTCCACCACGAAACGCAGGGCCTTCAGCGGATCCTTCGAGTCGCCCTGCGCCTCCTTCCCCAGCCGCATGCCCTCGGTGATGCTCCAGGTATAGATCCGGGTCTTGTAGTTCTTCTCCCGCTCGCGCAGCTGGAGCACGTCGGCGATGCTCTTCTCCACCCGCTTCTCCTCGCTGGAGAGGATGTAGATCAGCGGGTAGCGGGCGCGCATCAGGTGCTCGATGTCCTTGTCGACCCGGCGCAGCTGCGCCTGGCGCTGGACCTCCTCGGCGACCTCCCTGGGCTGGCTGGAGAGCGCCATGGCCGGCGCGGCAGCAACCTTCTTGTGCGCGCCGAACGGGTCGGCTTCGACGGGAGCCATGGAGGCGAAAAGGCTAGCATGCGCCCTCCGGCGCGGGCAAACCGGAGGCGCGCGTCCGCACGGGCGCGAACACGTGGAAATTCGAGGCGGTTGCGGCGCCAGATGCGTTGGCGTTACGGTCCTCGCCGTGGACTTCACCGCGCACCAGGCGCCGATGGCGCTGCAGCGGCTCAAGGACCAGGGCGGCTTCAACGGCGACCGCATCGAGTCCTGCGCGATGCCGACGGTGTTCGCCGGCGGGTCCGACTGGCTGCGCACGGTGGTGGAGAAGAGCGATCTCGCCGAGGGCAACCTGGCCGGGACGCGCATCCGCGAGACCACCTTCGCGCACACGGCCTTGCGCAAGGCGCGGCTGCGCGCCGCGCGGCTGGAGCGGGTGGAGCTCTACTTCTGCGATCTCAACGAGCTCGACGCGGGCCAGATCAGCGGGCGGCGGCTGAAGATCCACGGTTGCGAGGCGATGAACGCCGTCTTCTCCGGCGCGCAGCTCGCCGTGACCCGGTTCGAGGACACCAAGCTGTACCGGGCGAAGTTCGACGGCGCGCTGCTGATCCGGACGGTGTTCGCCGACGCCCGGCTCGGCGCGGCTTCGATGGAGAAGGTCGACTTTTCCGGAGCGCGGCTGATCGACGTCTCGATGCGCGGCGCGAATCTGATGGGCGCCTCGTTCGCGCGGGCGACGCTAATCGGCGTCGACCTGCGCGACGCCGCGCTGACCGGGGCGGACTTCTCCGGCGCCACCACCATCGGGTGCAAGCTGCCCGCGGAGTTCGGGACATGAGCGAGCGGAATGATCAGGATCCCGCCGCGCAGGTCGCCGCGGAGTTGAAGGCTCGGCTGCGGGCGATGGGTGGCGACGAGCTCGTGGAACTGTGTGCGCAGCTTCTCACGACGTACGTGATCGAAGGCGTAGTGCCGCTGGCACGCGCAGGCGAAAGCCGCGAGCTGGCCGCCGATGCGGCCGGTGAAGAGAGCTTCGCGCAGATGCTGAAGCGGCTGAAGGCGGCGAAGGCGGACCCGGTCCTGGAGCGGTTCATCATCGACGGGGAGAACATCTCGGTGAGGATCGACGGGCAGGGAGTGTTGCCGATCACCGAGTACCGCAGGCCCGTCGGGCCGCCCACAGGACCCGGAGCGCCGCTGCAGGCGGTGCAGCGAAGGGGGGGCGCTCCGGGGGCGGCGGGGAGCATCTACAACCGCGAGCTGTACCGGCCGGAGGTCCCGCCGGCGCCCGCGCGGGCGGCGGATCCGCGGCCGGGTGCCGTCGTGCAGCCCGCGGCGCCCGGTCCGCAGCAGCGTGCTGGATCGCAGCCCCCTGCGGCTGCTCCGCAGCCGCAGGTGAAAGAAGAGCCACGCAACGACCGGTTCTCGCTGATCGAGCTCGAGTGATTCAGAGGCCCTCGAGCGCGACCGCTTCAGGCGGAAGCGCGTGCATCGACTCGCCTCGCACGGCCAGATAGGTCCGGGCAGCGAGCAGCGCGGGCAGGAACACCGACGGCAGTTGCAGGAGGACGGTTGCGGGCGTCAGCGGCGCCCAAGGCTCACCGGACCAGAGCAGGGCGTAGACGATCCAGCTGCTCGCAGCGGCGACCGCAGCGGCCGCGACGAAGCTCGCGATCGGCCGCAACGACGCGCCCGAGAGGACCTCGCCGGCCGCCCAGGGGACCGCGGCGAGAGGCACGGGAGCGACGAAGAGCGCGAGGATGCCTGCCGTGTTCGAGGAGTTGCCGTCGTACAGCGAAAACGCGAACACATCGGAGGTGAAGAGCGACCCACTGGCGCCGAGCAGCGCGGCGCCCATCACGAGGTCGAACTCGAGCTGGCTGCGCGTCAAGGGCGCCGCGGCGCGGAGGCGGACGACGTGTCGCACGGCGAGGAGCGCGGGAAGGGTCAACAGCGCCGTCGAGCAGAGCGTGGCGAAGGTCACGCCGACCGCCCATTCGAGTGGAGATGCGAGCATCATCGCCGCCTCCTGCTGCTTCGGTTGTGGAGAACAGGCGGGTTCACCGGACGCTTCCCCGGGTGGAGAGATACGCGCCCAGCGCGGCGGCCCCGGTGAGGAGCGCGCGCGCGAGCAGGGAAGCGGAGGCGATTTCCGTCAGGATGGCAGCGAGATATGCGGCGAGCAGCGCGGCGGCAAAGGCTTGATCCTGGCGCGCGGAAGGGCCGGCGCAGAGCTCTCCTGCTGCCCAGGGGGCGGCGGCGATGGAGGGCGGCGCGAGGACGGCGAAGGGCGCCTGCAGCGCGGAGAGCTGGATGGTGATGGCTGCGGCGGCGATCAGCGCCGCGACTGCGGCGCAGAGCGAGGAGACGTCGGAGAGCGCGGCGAAGGGGCGGGAACGGCTCGAGCTTTCGACGGCGAAGTACGGGCCCGCGCAGAGTGCGAGACCAAGCGCCGCGGCTTCGGTCGCGGTCATCGCGAGGTCGCCTGCGCCCAGAGGTACTGGAGGGCGAGCATCGAAATGGAGAGGGCGAGACCGAAGTCGCCGGTGCTTTCCAGCGCGGTGCGGGCGAGGGCCAGGGCGCGGTGCATGCGCCTGGGGCCAGTGCAACGTGAGCGCCACCCCCGGCCCCTCTGAGGAGGCCTCCGGACAAAGCTACGAGATGTAGATCATAGCCGCGTTTCCCCTCTTTCCCGCCTTCGCGCGGCGAGGGTCGCGAATGCCCTTCGCCCGCACATCGTCCTGCCGAGATTCGGGGACACCATACGTAAGTCGGTCGATGCCAACCGCGACGCGGCAACGCACGGAGCGCCCTCCTGCGCTCCAGCGATGTGCCCGTTTGTTCTGTTACCGATGTGCCCGGTTCGTACTGGGTCGCAGCTTGCACGGCGAGTTACGTATGGTGTCCCCGAATCTCTGGCGCCGCTCAATCTGCGGGCAAGTTCACCTTCCGCACCAGCGTGCGATAGCGGGGGTCCGCGCGCAGTGCCCCCACCATGCATAGACGGTAGCGGTCGCGTAAGCTACGTCGCCCTCGAACCACGCCGCTCGCATCCTCCGCATGATTTCGCGATGAAAATGGCGTGAGAATTTCGGCCTTCGACACGCCCATTTTCTGCACGCGTGCGCAGCTTCTGCGATCGATTCCTGCGGATGCGTGCGACATCACGACGGACCTCCCCGGCGCAGGGAATGCAAGGGCCACTCTCGTGGCAGAGAGGAGCTTGCGATGATCCCGCAAGACATCACCGACTACCTGCATACTCACCGTGTCGACTGGCAGCAGCGACAACACCGGCTCGCGGTGACGGCGGAAGAACTGGCGGCGACCCTCCATGTTACCGCGCGGCGAGTGGCGAAATCGGTGCTGGTCCAGGTAGACGCACAAGTCTTCATTGCCGTGCTGCCAGCGACGGAAGTGATCGACGAGGACCGGCTCGCGTCCGTTCTGGGCGCCACCATCGTGCGCGTGATGCGGGAGTGGGAATTCGAGGAGCTGTTTCCCGAGTGCGAGCCCGGAGCGGAACCGCCCTTTGGCGGCCTCTATGGGTTGCCCGTGGTGGTCGACTCCGCGCTCGCCGACGAAGAAAGGATCATCGTCCGTGCGGGTTCGCACGTCGAGGCGATCGAGATGCGGTACGAGGACTTCTATCGGCTCGAGAAAGAGCCCAGGGTGGCCGCCATCGGACGGGCGCGCAGCTACGGCACGCCGACCTGGAGCGATTGGCGACAGACCCCGGCCGCCAGCTGAGGAGATCCAGGGACACCATACTTAATTCAGCGTGCCAACGCCGAGTGAACGCGGCATCCGCGCGCCGGCTGTGCCCAGCGCTGCATGGCGCATGTGGTTCGGCAGTCCAACTCGTTCCGGAACGATGTCTCGCGTGGGGCACGCCGCGCGGGCGAGCTCCGGCTGTCTTGACGCGATGCGGCCCGTCCCGGGACGAGTTGCGGATTCCAGCGATCGACTTGTTCCGGAACAAATCGTGCGTCGACCACATGAGAGGGAGGAGAGATTCGGGGACACCATACGTAAGTCGGTCGATGCCAACCGCGACGCGGCAAC
>Ga0070741_10007549_pt1 | contig 22415 bp, 16 predicted proteins | sample Coa_R1_4_FD_66440 | JGI IMG/M metagenome (GOLD analysis project Ga0070741, IMG submission 66440) | Surface soil microbial communities from Centralia Pennsylvania, which are recovering from an underground coalmine fire - Coalmine... | ecosystem: Environmental > Terrestrial > Soil > Unclassified ... | reverse complement strand
AGCGCAGACTTTCAGTCTGCCGTACCGCAGACTTTCAGTCTGCTCCGGCATGGAGCCTGATGCGCGTGCAAATTCTCAGCGCCCTCCGGCAGCGCGCGCCCAGCCGACTGAAAGTCGGCGATACAGCAGGCTCGAAAGCCTGCGCTACGGGCGGCCGCCGATCTCGCGGCGCTACGGTTTACCCACCGACGCTGGCCAGTTCTTCATTCGTTGCCACGTTGACGATCTTGAACTGTTCGGCATGAAGCGCCGGGTCCGGTCGGAACAGCAACCGGCCAAAATAGCGCTTCTCCATTTCCTGGATATGCTTTTCGTCTTCGGTGCGGAGACGCTCCAGGACGCTGGGATGAACGGCGATGCGCAGCTGAAAGTCGGACTCGTCGCGCGGACGTTTCTTCAGGATTTCACTCAACTTGCGCTGGATCTCGACACTCATGGTCAGCGCGCTCTTGACCTTGCCTCGCCCCTTGCAATAGGGGCAATCGTCGTACACCGCCGCGTGGACGCTCTCGGAATGCCGTTGGCGGGTCATCTCCATTAAGCCAAGCTGCGAAATGGGCAGAACGTGGGTTTTGGCCTTGTCCCGCCGCAGACCTTCTTTCATCCGCTGATAGACTTGCTGCTGGTCGCGGCGGGATTTCATATCGATGAAGTCCAACACAATCAAGCCGCCCATGTTGCGCAGGCGCAGCTGCCTTGAGATCTCATCCGCGGCTTCGAGGTTTACCTTCAAAATCGACGTTTCCTGATCTTTGCCGCCCTTGTGCCGGCCGGTGTTCACGTCGATGGCCACCAGGGCCTCGGTTTCGTCCACCACGATATAGCCGCCGCTCTTGAGGTGGACCTGGCGCGAGAAGGCATTTTCGAGTTGCCGCGTGATGTTGAAGCGATCGAAAATCGGCTGCGGGTCCGAGTATAGTTTTACCTTGTTGGCAGAACGCTTGGAAATTTTCGAGATCATCTCCCGCATCCGATCGTAGGCTTTTTGGCTGTCCACGACGATGCGTTCGACATCTTCCGTCAGGAAATCGCGCACCGTCCGCTCGATGAGATCGGGTTCCTGGAAGACACACGTGGCGGGCGGACGGCTCTTAATGCGGTCCTGAATTTGGTACCATTCTTCGAGCAACAAAGCCAGGTCGCGCACGAAGTAGCGCTTTTGCTGTCCTTCACCCACGGTACGCATGATCACCCCCATCCCTTCGGGGATCGAAAGTTCGCGCAGGATTTTTTTGAGGCGCTGACGTTCCTGTTGGTTCTCGATTTTGCGGGAGATGCCGCTCTGATCGGAATTGGGCAGGAGCACCAGGTAGCGGCCGGGCAAAACCAAATTGGTGGTCACGCGCGGGCCTTTGGTGCCGATCGGGCCTTTCGTAACCTGCACGATGATATCGCTGCCCGGCGGATAAACACGGGGGATGTCCTTCTGGGTGATCTTGGGCTTCTCTCGGCGGCGTCCCTCGCGTTCGACGATTTCCACTCCGCTGTCAAAGCTGCTGGGCACAATATCCCAATAATGCAGGAACGCGTTTTTTTCGAAACCGATATCGACGAACGCGGCCTTGAGGCCGTCTTCGAGATTGCGGACTTTGCCCTTGAAGATACTGCCGACCAGCCGTTCCTCGGTGGTGCGCTCGATGTTGAATTCTTCGAGGCGGCCTTCCTCAGAAACCGCGACGCGGGTTTCGAGAGTTTCGGCGTTAATGATGACTTCTTTGTGGGCCTGTTTAACCGGCTTGATCAGACGCTGCACCTTCTTGACCAGCGTGCTGGCTACCGCCTTAATGCTCTCGACCAACCCCTTGGGCTGTTCGGGAACGGGAACAGGCTCGAAATTTTTCTCTTCCTGCACCTGGGCCGGTGTTTCGAAATTGGGTTCGCGGAACCCGCGCTTAGACTTGTCAGTCATCTCGGGCGCCGGTTGGGGCGGGCCTTCCGGCGGCAGGCCCGCGGCGATATTTTCCGCCCGTTCGATTTCCTGGGCATGGCGCCGTTCGTACACTTTGTCCTGGGGCGCCTGGTCGCCCACCACCTCGGCGCGCGCTTGGAGAGCGTCCCGGTCGGGTCGCTGTTGTTGAATATGACCCAGGCCGCCGCTGGGGCGGAAGCGCATGCCTCCGCGGCGACGGCGGGAAAAATTTCTGTCACTCATAATTAATAAGCCTTTCGATAGAGATAAACGTTTTGCAACAGGCCCATGGCGATTAACGAGCCGAGCACTGATGACCCGCCGTAAGAGAGCAGCGGCAGTGGCACGCCCGTCACAGGCATAATGCGGATGTTCATGCCGATATTGATAAAGACGTGGCTGAACAAGAGCGTGACGACGCCCACAGCCAGCAAACGGCCGAGGCGATCGCGCGCCTGGCCGGCAATGCGTATTCCGGTGAAAAGAACCATTCCATAGAGGGTCAACACCAGCACGCTTCCGACAAATCCCCTCTCCTCGGCAATGACGGAGAAGATGAAGTCGTTGTGCGCCACGGCTCGCGGCAGGTAACCCAAGGCATTTTGCGTGCCTTGCCGCCAGCCTTTGCCCATCAGCCCGCCGGAGCCGACGGAAATCAACGCCTGCCGAACATTATGTGAGTCATCGAATCGTTCTTTGCGCAGGCGTTCTCGCTCTGCCTTGGGCGCACCGGCCGGCAGAGGATAGGGTTGATCGAAATACACCAACAGCCGGCGCTGCTGGTAGTCTTCGAGTTTGAAAATCTGCCACTTCAGCGGCAGGAAAAGCACGTCGGCTAAGAAGAGCGCCGCCACAACGCCCACGCCCGCGAGCAGACGCAGCAGGAAGCGTTTCGGCGTTCCGGCCACGTACAGCATCAACAGACCGGTTGGCAAGAGGACCAGCGCCGAACCCAGGTCGGGCTCTTTCATGATTAAGAGGAACGGCAGGGTTAATAGTCCCAGGGCCCGGGCGAAGAGTCCGGGAGAGCGCAGCTCTTCAATGGGGCGGCTAAGGAAATGAGCCAAAGCCAAAATAAAGGCCAGCTTGGCGAACTCGGAGGGTTGAAATTGGAAAAACGCCAGGTCAATCCACCGCCGAGCGCCCCAGCCGTGGGTGGTGCCGATTCCGGGAATCAGCACCGCAACCAGAAGCAGGATGGCACTCCAGTAAATCACGAATGCCCAGCGCGAGATGGCGCGGTAATCAACAAAACACAAACTCACAGCCGCCCCGCTCCCGAGCACGTACCAAACCACCTGACGGACCCAGCTCTGGCGATACCAGGGCGCCGCCGCAGCCGATTCATTAACCATGGTCGCGCTGAACACAAAGATCGCTCCCAAGATCATCAGGCCGCACAAAGCCGCCAGTTGCAGCTTGTCCAGCCGGCCCATGCCTTTCGCTTCATTTAGGTGCGCGTCGAACATCCGTCAGTATGCTTTCGCCATCGTCTCGCCTTTCCTGTGCCGGTCCAGTTCCAGCAAGGCGGTATAAATGGGCTTGGCGACCGGCGAGCAGGTTGTCCCCCCGGAAGCTCCATCTTCCACCATAACCACCACTGCCCAGCGCGGATTTTCATAAGGAGCGAAAGAAGCAAACCAAGTGGTTTGGCCTGTGTCTGCATTGCGCTCATTCTGAATCTCAGCCGTCCCGGTTTTGCCGCAAATCCTTAGTCCGGGCACCACGGCGGCTTTTCCGGTTCCCTCAGGATCTTCTGTGTCGGCGAGCATGGCTTCCTGCAATATTTTCATGCTGCGTTGGCTTACTCCCACTTCGTCGCGGACTCTGCTGGAAAACCTCATGGGTTGCTCTCCGGTGCTTGGATCGTGCGGCTCGATCCGGTCCACCAGTCGCGGCAAGAGGACTTTGCCGCCATTGGCCAGCGCGGAAAAAAGCACGGCGACCTGCAGAGGCGTCACCAAGACCGGATCCTGCCCGATCGAGAGGTTGGCGGTCTTGCGGTCGGTCCAGCCCGGATCGATCTGCTTTGGAAACGACCCAGGGGTCTCCTGGTGCAGCGGCAGGCCGAACCTTTCTCCCAGGTGAAACCGCTGACCCAAGCGGATGATTCGTTCCGGCCCGAGCCGCAGGCCATTCGTAATAAAATACGAGTTGCTTGAGCGCATCAACGCCCGGCGGAAGTTGTAATCTCCGGGCGGCGCCGTGTCGCGGATCCTGTGACCATGCACGTAAATGCAACCTCGGCCGGGCCGCTCCGGATTTTCCTGGACCCGGTACAGCTCGTTCGGATTGAAGCCCGCCTCGAGTAGCGCCAGGCCAACCACCGTCTTAAAGATGGATCCCGGGGCGTAATTTTCCTGAGTCGCGCGATTCCTTTGCGCGTGCAGATCATTGATGCGATTCATCTCGTTGGTCGTGACGCCGTGAACGAGTTCATTCGGGTCAACTGTCGGCGAAGAAGCCATGGCCAATACGTCGCCGGTGTGCACGTCCATGACGACTACGGCTCCGCGAGTGGTCGGGCCCCGAACATTGCGGAGCGCGGCCTCCGCGACTTGCTGAATGTGCAGATCGATCGTGAGCACGACGTTGTGGCCCGCCTCGGCCGGACTCCAGACATTCTCGGCCTGTCGATAACCGACGTTATTGACCAGAACGGATTTGGCGCCGGCGGTGCCGCGCAGCTCTTTGTCAAAACCAAACTCGATTCCCAGTTCCCCACGGTAATCCGGTAAGCGATAGGAGAAGAACGCTTCTTCCCCTTCGGCAGATTCGTCGTTACGTTTCAAATATCCGAGCAGATGCGCCGCCGTCGACTGGTACGGATAGACCCGTGTGGATTGTACCTCCAGGTCGACGCCCATTGGGCTGGTGGATTGTTCCTCAAACCTGGCGATATTGGTCGGATCGAGGTTTTCAATCAGCGGGTAAGGCAAGGCCAGGCGAGTTTCATAATGTTTCTCGAATTTCGACGGTTGGAATGCGACCGGCTGTTGCAGCCGCTGGCTGATCTGCATTACCACATTGCTGGCTACTTCACCTCTGGCTTCAGCGCGCAACACATTCTTCTCCGGGACGGAAAGTAAAAACTGCTTGCGCTCCTTTTTCGTGAGCCGCCGACCCAGCTGCGTTTCAAGTTGCGCCAGTTCCTGGTCCTTGCGCCGCCGGGCGCGGGCCAGCTCCTGAAAATAGGCCGCGTCAAAGGGCTTGCGCAGTTCCTCGAGGTACATGCTTACGTTGTAGGTCGGGCGGTTCTCCGCCAGCACGACGTGGTTGCGATCCAGGATGCTGCCCCGCACCGCTGGGATGCGAACCGTCCGGAAGGACTGGTTTTCGAGCGATTCCTGGTAATCCCGTGCCGAAACAATCTGCACCCACCACAAGCCGGCCAACAGAATGCTTAACCCGCTCAGCACGATCAGCGTCAGCGCGCGTAGCTGCGGATCGTCTTTTTTGAGTTGGTCGAAAACTAGCATGGGCCTTCGAGTGGTTGGTAGGCGACCGACGGAGGGGCCGATCCTCTCATTAGCACCGTGCCTTCAGCCCGGTGCGATAATACGTGCACCGCGAGATAAACCGTATCCAACGGTTTTGCTGAACGATGCAAACTGCGTGGCGCGGTCGTGCTCATCGGCCCCTCCTTATCTCTCGGTCGGGGCGGAAACTGGTCTCCACCTTGGGGGCGTGCACCAATGTCTTTTGTAACCACTCGAACAAGAGGAAAAAGATCGGTGCCGCCACGGCGCTGCCGAGAGTCAGCACGACCAACTGCCAAAGGGTGCCCCAGCCGATCCGCGGGCCGCGGCCAATGGTTAACAGCAACAAGAGCGTCAGCACCGGCACGCCGGCACCCGCGGCCACGCCAAGTGTGGTTTGGGCGAAGGGCTGGTCGCGCAGGATGAGATCGCGCCAAAGGTGAATGACGAAACCAACCGCGAACAGAGGCAGCACGGTGATTCCAAGCGGATTGGCCGAGAGCGAGTCGAAGAGCAGTCCGCCGCCGCACGCCAGCAGGCAAACGGTTGAAAGCGAGCCCGACAGCGCGGCGTAAACCATCAGTGGCGGGAGCAAATCAATTTGTACGCCGACCAAATGCCGCACGCCATTGAAAGCGGCTTCCCAGAACACCGCTACCACGGCGGCCACCAGGACAAAAATGTTATTTAGCCAGCTCATGGTTCCATCATGACCCAGACTTCTTCGAGCGCGCTCAGGTTGGCGGCTAGCTTCACGCGCGCCGTGGTCGACATGCCGTAATCTTCGGAGCGCGAGTCCAACACTTTGCCAATGAAAATGTCCTTGGGAAAGATTCCACCCAGCCCGCTGGTCCACACATCTTGACCGGGCTTGAGGTCCGCTGTCCTGGAGAGATATCCCATCTCGACAATTCCGGTGTCCAACGGGCCGGAGCCGCCGATCACGCCAGTGTCGCGGCTGGGATTATCGACGCGGGCGGCCACCTTGCAGCTGGGATCACCCAGCAGCGCTACCTGCGAGCGGGTCAGACTGACGGCAGAAATCCGACCCACCAAACCCTCCGGAGTCAGGACCGGAAAATTCACTTTCACCCCGTCGCGGCTGCCGAGATCGATCTGGACGGTGCGCCACCAGTTGGAAGGTTCGCGCAGCACCACATTGGCGGGTTTGACTTTCCAATTCTTGTGCGGCTGCCAGCCGAGCTGTTGCCGGAGACGTTCATTTTCCCGGACCATCCCTTCGGCTTGCATCAGCTGCAACCGCAGTTCGTCATTCTGGGCACGCAACGCGTCTTTTTCCCGGATGAGCTCGCTGCGGGGCAAGACCGCATCGCCGGTTTTGGCGGCCGTTTGCTGAACCGAGCGGGCCAGCCCAAAAAGCGGGACAAAAACACTGCCGAGCCCGAGTTTCAGTCGAGCCGAGGTCTTAGCCGGCAGATTCAAAATAACCACAGTCAAAAACACGATCAGACCCAACGCAATATAATGCGGACGTTTTAGCATCTCATCACAGGACCCGCTAACTTGCCCCGGGCCAATGGCCCGGTGGCGCGCGTCAGCGGCAAACGGGTCGGCCCGCTAACGGCATAGCTGCGTTACGTCCCAAACCCGGGACACAACGACTCAGTAGATGATCGGAGGGAACTACTTGGAATTGGAAGAAACGCGCTTGAGAAATTGGAGTTCCTGCAACACTCGGCCGGTGCCTTCGGCAACGGCGCTTAACGGGTCATCGGCAATATGTACTGGCAAGCCGGTTTCTTCGGCCACCAGGCGGTCGATCCCACGTAGTAAGGCGCCACCCCCTGCCATAACGATCCCACGGTCCACCAGATCGGCGGACAGTTCAGGGGGACAGCGCTCGAGCGTAATGCGAACAGATTCCAAAATGCTGGAGAGCGGCTCTTGCAAGGCTTCGCGGATTTCTTCGGAGCGGATGGCCAACGTTTTAGGCAATCCGGCGCTTAGATCCCGACCCTTGACTTCCATGGTTAATTCCTGCTCGAGCGGAAAAGCAGAGCCAATGCGTATTTTTATCTCTTCCGCCGTGCGTTCACCGATCATCAAGTTGTAGGCTCGTTTCATGTGCGCAACGATCGTCTCATCAAATTCGTCTCCGCCGACCCTCAGGCTGCGGCTGAAGACAATGCCGGCAAGGGAGATAATTGCGATTTCGCAGGTCCCGCCGCCAATATCGACGATCATATTGCCCGCCGGTTCATGCACCGGCAATCCAACCCCGATGGCCGAGGCCATGGGCTGCTCGATCAGGTAGACTTCCCGTGCCCCGGCATGAGTGGCGGAGTCTTTCACAGCTCGCTTTTCCACTTCCGTTATGCCCGAGGGCACGGCCACGACCACCCGCGGAGCGATCAGCTTCCGATGGTGGACCTTCTGGATGAAATGACGCAGCATCGCTTCAGTAATCTCGAAGTCCGCGATGACGCCATCTTTCATTGGCCGGATGGCCACGATGTTTCCAGGAGTGCGTCCCAGCATCCGTTTTGCTTCTTCGCCGACGGCCAGGACGTTGGTGGTGCCTGCCTGAATTGCCACGACAGAGGGCTCCCGGAGAACAATTCCTCGATCCCGTACATAAACGAGCGAGTTTGCCGTCCCAAGATCGATGCCAATATCGTTGGAAAACAGGCTTTTAAGCTGCGTCAGCATGAATTCGGCCTAACAACGGGCGAAGTTAAGAGACACTCCGGTACTGGGTCAAGACTATTAACCCTTCTACGAGGCGTCCAGGGGGTGGTCGGGCAAGGCCGTTGATCGCCGCTTGGCGGGGCCTCAGGGTGTCGTGGAATGACCGGCCTGGTGCGTTTGATCGATGAACAGCGCGGCAGCTTGTGAGCGACGAGACAGGTTGAGCTTCTCCATGGCATTGCTCAAATAATTTTTTACCGTTTTATCGCTCAGGCCCAACTCGCGGCCGATTTCCTTGTTGGTTTTGCCTTCGGCTACCAGCGCCACGACCCTTCGCTCCTGGGGTGAAAGGACATCCAGTTTGCTGCGCGAGTTCAGAATCGAGGGAGAGGAGATGCAGCTCATGACGCGGCGCGTAACCGCCGGGTCAAGAATCGATCGGCCGGCAGCCACATCCTGGATAGCTTGAACCAGGCGTTCACTGTGGATCTCTTTGAGCAGGTACCCGTCCGCGCCCGCAACGATGGCATCCACAATCAGGTTATCGTCCGCGTAAGAAGTCAGGATGAGCACCTTCGTTTCCAGGCCGAGACGTTGGAGACGACGGCAGACTTCGAGGCCGCTGCCATCGGTGAGGCGCACATCCAGCAGGACCAGGTCCGGTTTCAAGGTGGCCACCGATTCCACGGCCCCCGCAACCGTGCTCGATTCGCCGGCAATTTCGAATTGCGGATAAGCCTCGAGCAACGTCCGTAATCCGAGGCGCGTCACCTCGTGGTCGTCGACGAGCAACAAGCGAAGGGGCCTGGTCTCAGTCGCGTTCATTGGGATTTCGCTGTGGCACGGAAACCACGATACGGCACCCCTGCCCTGGTGCCGAGACAATTTGCAACTCGGCGCCAATCTCCCGTGCCCGAGCGGTCATGTTGCGCAGGCCGTGACCGGCCCCTCCGATCGCCTCGAGGTCAAAGCCTTGACCATTGTCCCGGATCTCGAGGCGCACGACGCCTGGCTGGTGATCGAGCGATACGACAATCCGGGTCGCCTGGGCATGGCGAAGACTATTGCTCATCGCCTCTTTGGAGATGTGAAGTAACTGCGTCGCTTGCGCGGAAGTCAGCCGGTTGGCCGCCACCGGGTCGACCTCAATTTGGAACGGGGTTGGGGAGTCGCCGCTGGTCAAAGCCAGGGATTTCAAGGCCGTCTTGAACTCGCGCCCGTTGAGGACCTTGGGTTCCAGGCCCGTGAGAAAGCCTCGGACGCTGCGGATGGTATTGTTCAACGTGTGAATGGCCGTCAGGACGCGGCCTTCAGCTTGCTCAGGAGATTCGCGAATCACCCGCCGACAATCCTCGAGGTTAAGGCCGACCGCATAAATGGATTGGATGATGTCGTCGTGCAGATCGCGGCCGATTTGCTCGCGTTCTTCCATAGCACGACGCAGTTGCTGCTCGCCCTGGCGCATCTCCGCCTGCAAATTTGCCTGCACCTGGAGCACATGCAAAGTCTGTTGGCGTTTCTTTTGGCCGTAAACCAGCGACAGCAATAACCCGGCACCCGCCAGTGCCGCAATCGCGATGGCCACGCTCAGACCCGGGGCGGCCACCACCGGGACGGGCCGGGCAGTAATCTTTATGTCCTCAGGAGAACGCAGCAGCAAGGACATGATCGGCTCGATCCCCGAGTCGCGCGCGCCGGACCAGGGCACCCCAGTCAACCGCAGGCGGGATCCACGTTCGAGCTCGGGAAGCCCTCGGCTGCCGGGCAAATCCAAGAGCGCCATAAATAAGTGACCCTGAGATTCGAGCGCCAGAGCGGGGCTGTTGGAGACGGAGTTAGCCCAATCCAGGAACGTTGCCTCAACTTGCACCAAGTCGTGCCCATGGCGCCCCTGAAGCAGAGCCTCTGCGGAAACAGAAACCGGCTGCGCGGGCTCATTCGTGCCAATGCTGCGAACGACCGCATCCTCGAGCCGCGCCGGCTGGAGCACAGGGCCGAGGAACCCCGTCGCTTCGACCGAACTGCCGGTGACAAGCTGTCCCAGGTGCTCTTTGGGCTGCAGCTCTACACTTCCGGTCGCGTCCTGCACAAACAAGGCGCGCCCCGGCCAACACAGAGTGACAGCGCCGGCGATGTGGACCCGACCGACCCCGTCGATTCGCAGGTTTGGGTTTTTGAGGTCGTGGATTGCGACCGTCGGGGTTGAGAACCCGCCTGCCTCGCTTGCCCGCACGGCCACGATGTCTTGCAGGGAATTGGCGAAAATCTGGAACCCGGTCACTTGCCCCTGCTCGGTGCACTGAGCGCCGACTACGCCCCGCACGGCCACGGCCGCTCCTTCCAGGCGAGGGGGTCTGCGCTCGCGCAACCGGGGTACCCAAACGTTAAGTCTGTGGGGGGGCACGGCCAATTCGAGTTGGAGACCTTCACCGAGAACCTTCTGATTGCGCACTACGCCTGTCAGCGACACCCATTGGGCGTCGAGGCCTCCGACGTAAATCTCGGCCAACGAAACCGTCCGCGGAACGGGTTGGGACCCGGGGCCAAGCAAACTCACTTGGGGCAAATCGATAATCGGACTATACCGCCCGCGATTGGTAAAACCGCTGACGACCACGCGGTGTCCCGGTTCGACCGGCACAGCGGCTGCGGCGGTGTAAACAAAGATACCGGCCGTCTCGTCCTGCACGAATAAGCCAATCCCCGGATCGTAGAACGTGACCGTTCCTTCGATTCTGACTGGGAGCCGGGACCGGATGTCATCGAGCGGCAAAGCCAGAATTTGGGCAGCGTTGGTGAGAACCGCGCTAGGAGTGGAGCTCGGTTCCGGGGGCGCCTCGCCTAACCCGCACAGACCAGATGCAAGCCACACTAAAAGCCCCAGCTGGGTCACGGCCTTTTGGGCGCTTCCCTGGTTTTGCTCGAGGGGAGCACGTGCGGCAATCGAACGAAAGCCTGGGTGAAGGAGTTTCAAGCGCGGCAGAATTCTTATTCGAAGCCCAAGAGGGTTCAACCCTCTTTTTAGGCTCGCAATTATACGCGCCGCAGCCTCGGCAACCCGAAGACCTCCGTTGAGTCTGGATCGGCCCGCATGGGGAAGCCGGGTCTCCAGGTTCAACGCAAGGGAAGATCGCACCTGGTCGATATTTGGCCTTTTAACCAGCGTTTACAATTTGTCCGAAAGCGGCGAAACGTGCAATTCGCCTTGGGCGTCGCTGGCACGGAACGTAAGCATGACCGTATTCAGTTGCCGGGAGGCCTCCTCGAACTTCTCGGGACTGCACGTAAGGCTGAATTGGAGCACCGAGGTGCGCGAAGGGATGAAGGCGAGCTTGCCACGACGAGCGGCGCCTCCCGCTCCTGTGAGTTGAATCTCGAAAGCCGGCCCCTGGCGGCCCTCTGCGAATGCGGAAAAGGTTCTCAAAATAGCCGCCCCTGGGAAAGTCTCCATTACTTTGGCCGAATACACGCCGGGGTTCAGTTCGCCACCATCCGCGGGCATGGGCCCTGCTAAACGGAAGGCGATTTGACAGCTGTAGTCGGCGGTGGCCATCGTGACCACCCGGCCGCTGCTCTGCTCGAGCTTGTAGCCGGCAGGAACGAGGAAAGCGAATTTTTCGGCGCCAATCGTCACGTAAACGCGGTCGGCAGGCAAAAGGCCGGGCCCTTCTTCATGATGCACTTGGGCGGTTACCGGAGGCGGATTGGTAATGCCGGAAAGATATCCAAAAGCGGATTGAGTAAAGCCAGGAGGAATGGCCAGCAGCAGCGCTGCCAGAAAAAAGGCAATCTTAGTTCCCCGCATAAGTCACGACCCCCGGCGGGGGGACGGCCCATTTACTGCGCAGGATCGCCCCGAGAATCGGGGTCCCTGGAGGAATCCTGGCCTGATTCATGAAATTGAGATCGAAGCTGAATTTCCGCGTTGGCGCGTAGTAATAGACGCCGGGCGATTGAAACTGTGTCGTGGCACGCGAACTGGAGAACAGGTTGACCATCGACGTATTAATCGTCAGCACTACCGATGAGCTGCCATTGCCCCAGTCCTCGAGCAATCGAGGCAGATTCATCACCCCGCCGCTATAGGAATTGACGTCCGACCCGGTGGAGGGGACGTTGCCGGCCAGAATCGCGGCGTTGATGGTCGTGCTCACCGCTTTGGCTTTGCTGCCGCTGCCCAGACTCAAAGAGCTTTGCGAGTCGACCCAGTTCTTTGAAAGAATGGTCAGCGCGTCAGAAATGAGCGAAGCCGGAAAGGTGGCGCTGGTGTCAGTTGAGTTCTGCGCCCCGCTTGGGTTGTTATAATCGCCTTTGACGTACAAGGGATTGGGCGTCGCCACGGTAAAGCCGGTAGGCTGACCGGAGGGAGACATATTCGTGGGCACGATGCCGCCGTTGTACAGGCGCACGGACGGCAAGGTCGAACTATTTGAGGGCCGATTATCGGCAACATACAAAATGTTCGGATAAGCGCCACTGTTGTAAACACCGGCGGCGTTGGGGAACTTCGTACTCACGATGGGATTGGTGACCAGCCAGGTTTTGAGCTTGCTCACATCAATATCGGTGGCAATCACCGTTTTATTCTCGCGCTGATCGGTGAAGGAGTTAGTCAGGGACAGGAAGGGGAAATTGCTCGTAACCAGGGAATAGTTTGTCGACGTGTAAGGGGCCACCACGGTGAGCGGAAGTGGATCGCCGGAAGATGTTTTGAGCGTCCCGACCACCACCGAATTGCTGACCAGCAGCAAGACCTCGGCTTTGTTGTAGTACCGCTGCTGGCCCATGGCGGAATTGGGATCCTCGCCGGTCGGCGGCATGGCAATAATCTGGGCAACGGCGCTGGGACTATTATTGGTGCCAATGGGCAGAGTCAGAGTCTGAACGTTGGTGCTGTATCCGGGCGAACCATTGAAAGCAATGGTGCCAGTATAGTCGCCCGGGGTTTTGCCGAACCAGGCGGGCTGGGAGATGGTGCCGGAAGCGGTCACTGTGCTGTTGAAGGTAAGATTTGCGGAAGATCCATCGTAAATATTGGTATTGGAATGCGTCCGGCCGTTGACCGTGAACGGCGCGCACCACGTAAACTCCAGCAGCCCGTTATAAAAGATGGCGAACTGAAACACTGGAATTCCGTAGAGCTGGATATCCTGCTGGACGGCGCCCATCGGATTACTGGCCGAGTTGGATTGCTGGGCGTTGGATAAAACCCGGTACATTGTGACCCAACCGTTGAGGCCAGAGTATTGCGAGCCCAGCGAGCCCCAACTGGTGTTGGAAATGCTCTGCACGTACGTTTGGCCGACGTGACCCTGGGCATCCGAGAATTTGAAGTTGCTCCAATAGGGATCGTCGGCGGAGGTCGGCGCAGTGACCCGGTAGGTTGCCAGGTCGTTGGTGATGTAGGTCAGGTTACCGGCCAGGTAATCGTGTTTCATACGGGAGACAACCTTTTCGGTCGCGGCCTCGGCGGCGTATTGGCTGGCGATGTAAACGTTGTTGCGGTTGTTCAGGCGCTCGATGGTAGACGTGCGGCTAAAACTGGCCACCAGAATGGTCAGAAACACCGCCATCAACACCATGACCATGAGTAGCGCGTAACCGCCCGCCGTCGGTCTAGCACCAGGAGAGTGGATTTTCATGGTCAGTTGAAATTGTGCGAAGCAACCTTTAGCTGCATCCGGTAGTAATTGTAGAAGTAGTTCGGGCCCACCTTGGTCAGCGGATATTGGTACTGGCAGAATTCCATTAGGGCGACGATCACGTACTTGAATTGCAGATCCGTCAAAGTCGTTCCGTCATAGCGCTCCGCGTGAAAACTCATGCTGCTGCCGGTGGAATTAGTGAGGCCATTGACGATCATCTTGCTGGTGCTCATCCCGTTGGTATAACGGTACAGGGCGCAGGCGTTCGTATCGAAAAAGTACACGATGTACGAATTGGTATCGGTCGTCTGATGCACTTTGAGGGCATTGCCCTGCTGATTGGTGGCGTTGCCGCAGGGCGTGAAGCCACTCTGATTGCCCGCGCCGATGTACCACATCTTGGCTGACCGAATGTCGCCGCTCAACAGATCGAAGCCGCGCCGCGCCGAATCAGTTGCCCCCGCTTTGCTGTTGGCCAACTCATCGAGCCGGAAACAAAACATTCCGGTGTAGACCAACCCGACGACCAACAGGCTGAAAACCGCCATGGTAATCATCATCTCGTGGAGGGTCAGGCCCGCGTTATTTCGTGCTCGGCACTTTTGCCTGATCGATAAACTCATGTTTCTCATAGGATCAATCCGGGGCGAAGAAATCAGCCACGGTGTTCGTATAATATTTGCACTTTCCGCCCCAAATAAATGGCCAAGCCGTATCGACCTTGACCATGTAAATACTCGCGCCAATCGTATTGGTGATCGGGACGGAAATGATGGTCGTGTAGTTAGTGGCCCACACGATGTTGGTCCCGTTGACCGGAAGATCTAATATCGCCGTCGTCACCGGTGGAACATTGGTTATTTCGTTCCGGGCTGGACTGGTGCTGATATCCCAACTGGCCGCCCGGGCCTGTTCGAGCTGCTGAATGGCCAAGGACTGAGCTGCCAGTGAGTAACCCGACCATTCGGCGCGGTAAGATGATTGGACGTAGGCATTGATGATGCCGGAGAACATGATTGCGGCGATGGCCAGACTGATCAATACCTCAGCCAGGGTGAAGGCTTGCGCAGACCTGCCTAAGCGATTGAGTCGAAAACCTTGAACTTTGGGTTCTCCGTCCGGCCCCCCGCGTACGACTCTTCCGAGATACTTCATGCCAAACACCTGGACCGATAGCACCTTTGTTGCCAGGCGGTTTGGAGGTGCCGATCTTGACCGAAAGGTGGTTACTCCTGTAGGTCCCAATAGCTCTACCAGGCTCTGGTGGATAGCCTGGCTGAAGAGTTTGACCAATTTGCGAACCGGTGTCCCCTTGACATGTCGTAATTTTGGGCATTTACAAGGCCAGCGGCTCCTTGGCGGGTGCTTTCGGCATATGGAGGACTTCCAGTCACTATCGATTGGCCAAAGCCCGCCCCGAGGTTGTAATCGGGGCGGGCCAGGATGGCTTTGAAACACACGCGGCCCGGAACCTAACGGCAACCGCATGCGATTTCGAAATCAGCACCCATCGTGCCAAACTAGGTCCTTTTGGACCTAGTTTTAATAGGTATGGATACTGTCCTCTTTGGGCGGAAGCCCGCAACCTTCTCGCCAGGCATCGGTTCGGCCGACCAGGCCCAAGCGCTCCAAATATCGCCGATCGGGCCGTTCAGCCAGGGTCGCGCTTTCCGCACCCTCGGCTTCATGGGCGAAAACATTTGCCACGTGCACCGCTGTAAGAACAGAGAAGTTTAGATCGCAGGAATGGCAAGGAACATGGTGCCAGGCGATGGCTTCGACGGCGGCCAGCGGGAGGTTCCATGCCGCGAGTAAAGAGCCGGCCAATTCCGCGTGCGTGGTGCCCAGAACGTCGAGTTCGGCGGCGCATTCCGTGATCCGTTTAGTGCGGTGGAATCGCTGCGCCGTGGCAAACATCTCCGGGACATTTGCCGCCAGTACCAGCTTGCCCACGTCGTGCAGTAAACCGGCGGTGAAAGCCAGATTGCTCTGATCGGGATCGTCGGTCTCGAGCAGCATAATCCTCTGGGCCAGGCTGGCCACCCGCAGACTATGTTGCAACAGGTTCTCCGCCGAAAATCCGGGGCACGGCTTGTCATCAAATTGTGAGAAAACACCGGAGATTAAAATCAATCCCCGGGTCCGAACCGCTCCCAGCAGCATCACTGCTTCACCGGGATCGTTGATTTGCCGGGACAAGCCAAAGAAAGCAGAGTTGATCACCTGCAGAAACTTGGCGCACATGATCGGGTCGCGGCGGACGTAATCGGCGACCTGTTCGAGCGACCCATCCGGCGATTGAAGTTCCTTCGTCACTTCGGCGTGGACCCGCGGCAACATCGGCAACTTACGGATGCGGATGAGCAACCCTTTGACTGCGGCTTGTTCGGTCCACTCATTGGTGCAGATGTTCCGCACCACCATCTCGGCGGCCAAAGCGCCGTCGGAAGCCGCCGGAACCAGTGGCAGCGATTGAGCCGGCGCGGCAAGCTTGCAGTTAACCAGGAGTGAAAAAGCGTACACTCCTGGAAAGTCATGCTCAACCTGACTCAAAAGCCTGGTCGGCTCAGGAACCGAATCGTGGATTACCAGGACGTCGTACTTGGAGGTTTGCAAGCAGCTGCCGGCTTGTGAGGCGTCAGGTACATGCCCGGCAGACCAGTTGGGACGAAGCTTCGACAGGCCACGGTTGAATTCGTTAAACCAGCCTCCCTCTCCACCCAGCAGCAAAATGCGCTTGGTGCACGGCAGGGCACTCATGCAGTCAAATCCTTGGGAAACACCGTTTTGTGTACACGGCGCGGTTTCCCGACTCTGTGATTTGTCGGACATTTCAAACGCCTCAGATGCAACCGCCCTCCGGCAAATATCGCCGTAGTTCGAGGCAGAGGCTTCGGCTATAAATCGGCATTGCAGCCCGGAACTTTAACTAAATCGCGCTACGTCCCAAGGCAAATGCCGCGAAAGCCTCGCCATTAGTTATCGTCGGCCGGCATCAAACTGTCGGCCAAAAGCCTACAAAATGCTTCACAGTTCACCGACAAAAGTACCGGAGGCCATCCAATTTCGCGAAGGGGCGGGCAGGAGCAACCTGCCAATATGCGAAAAGCCGTCAGCGTCGGGATCGGTTTCATTTTGTGCGTCGCCGTACCGCAATGGGTGTTCGGAGTTGAAATGACGTGGGAGTACTCCGTGCAGGTCAGCGCCACGGTTCAAGCTTCACCTCCTGGAATCACTCTCCACTGGCCGCAAGACCAGTACATGCTTCCCAGCAGTTATACCGTTTACCGGAAAGCACCCAGCGACAGCAGTTGGGGCACAGGCACAACCTTGCCAGGGACCGCAACCTCCTACACAGACGCTCAGATTAATGTCGGCACACCATACGAATATCAAATCGTCAAAGCCACTTCGCAGTATACAGGTTATGGCTACCTCTATTCTGGAGTTAACGTGGCAATGACCGACAGCCGCGGCAAGCTGTTGCTGGTCGTGGACAACACGTACGCCGCCGCGCTTACCAATGAACTGGGCCAGTTGCAGCAGGATCTGGTTGGCGATGGCTGGGCCGTCATCCGGGTTGACGTCGGGCGCAATGATTCGGTCGTCAGCGTGAAAGATAAAATCAAAGCCCAGTACACTGCCGATCCCACCAATGTGAAGTGCGTTTTTCTGTTCGGACACGTGCCGGTCCCCTATTCCGGAGACATCGTCCCGGATGGCCATATTCCAAATCACCAGGGAGCATGGCCCTGCGATGGTTTCTATGGCGACATGGACGGCACCTGGACCGACACGACTGTTAATGACACGGGGGCGGATGATGCACGCAATCATAATACTCCCGGCGACGGCAAGTTCGACCAGAGCACATTTCCCGCTCCGATTAAGTTGATGGTGGGACGCGTCGACCTGGCTAACTTGCCCGGTGAGCTCTGGTATGGCGGGCCAACAACCATCCCGAGCGAGCTGTACCTGCTGCGCAACTACCTGAATAAAGACCACAAGTTCCGCACCAAGCAGTTTGACCTGCCCCAACGCGGAATCGTCGGGGATTTTATTGGGGAACGCAATGGCGAGTCTTTTGCGGCCAGCGGCTACCGAAATTTCTCGGCGTTTTTTGGCGCCAACAATATCACTAATGTTCAGACGCAGGGGGCCTGGACTCCGGTATTAAAGAACGCTCCATACCTGTGGTCGTATGGGTGCGGTGCGGGCAGCTTGACGAGTGTCGAGGGGCTGGGGAATAGCGACGCTTACTATAATCTCATTACCTCAGAGCTTTATACCAACGACATCAAATCGGTTTTCACGCTATTTTTCGGCAGTTGGATGGGGGATTGGGACGCTAAAGATGATATTATGCGGTGTGTGCTGGCGATGCCCAGCTATGGCCTGGCGTGCGCCTGGTCCGGTCGCCCGCATTGGTTTCTGCAGCACATGGGATTGGGGGAGACGCTCGGCTTCGGCGCCAGGCTCACGCAGAATAATGGCGCCAATGGCTTGTACCAAAATCAAATCAATACCGCGGCCGGGCAGATCCATATCGCTCTGATGGGCGATCCGACGCTGCGTTTGCACATCGTGGCGCCGCCGACTCACTTGAGTGCCGTGACCCTGGGAAATGCAGTCAACCTGAGCTGGACGCCTTCGACCGATCCGGTTCTGGGATACCACGTCTACCGGGCCAGTGGCGCAAACGGCTCTTTTGTTCGTCTAACGACTTCGCCCGTCAGCGCAAACAGCTACACCGATTCTACTGGAGCGGGGTTGGGGCAGTACATGGTGCGTGCGGTGAGTCTTCAAACCTCACCCAGCGGCTCTTATTTCAATCCGAGCCTCGGCGCATTTGTAACCGCGAGCAACCCTGGCCGTCTCCCGATTTTGATTTCGACCTCCCGAGTGAGTAATGGCGTGCAGCTAACCTGGAGCACCCAGCCGAGCACTGTATACCGCGTGCAAACACGAAGTCTCGCGCAGGGAACGTGGACGGACCTCAGTGGCAGCATCACCGCATCCGGTTCAACGACCACCTGGACCGATACGAACGCTTTCTCCGTTCCCAACCGGTTCTACAGGATAATCGGCTCCTGATCTTGAGTATCCATTTTGCCGCGTCCTGCGCCGAAGTCCTGCTCGACCCAGTAGCTCCGGCCACGTTGAGCGGGTCAATTCCCGATGTGGTGATGGTGAGTCATGGGGTGCACGGCAACGGAGAAGCTCTTAAGGTCCCAGGGGCTGGCCTTGGCATCACCCTCGCGCACCCGGTAGAAATGGTCCATGTCCAGGTTTTTCAGGACCTGCGTTTTGCCGGTCGCCGGCCAGAAGATTTCCAGGGCTGCAATATTCCGGGACTGGCCTAACCCAATCTCCTGCCGCAAAGGCGAAGCGCCGAAGCTGCCGCCGGTCCCGACGGTCTTGTAAACCGACCGCTGGCCTTTATCGGTATCCACGATGACGCGGATCCGTGCACCCATCGCTGCCCGGTTGGAGCGGACGCCCTCAAGTTTCAGCGTAATCCAATGGTTGCCGAAACCCGGATTAAGGAAAACCGCGCTACGGTAGTAATCCCCGGTATACGCGCCCCCGATCTTAATAAAGACATCCTGGTCGCCGTCATTGTCGAAATCGGCGAAAGCCACACCGTGGCCTTTCTGCAGATGGCCGAATCCGCCGGAGGTGGTTACGTCCTGGAAGAACTTGCCTTCCGCGTTCCGAAACATCCGATTAGGGATAATCGTGCTGAGGTCGGGGTTGCCCGTCCCGACATAAAAATCGAGCCAGCCGTCATTGTCCAGATCACCGAAATTGGAACCCATGGCCAGCAGCACCTTGTGCAAGCCAACAGCCGCAGTCACATCAGTGAAGGTGCCATCATGGTTATTATGATAGAGTCGCGCGCATTCTCCCGCATTGGGCAACCCGAGGTAATCGGCGGCGATATCCCCGACATCCTGGATGTAGTAACCGGCCACGAAAATATCGAGCCAGCCATCGTTATCGTAATCCCAAAACCAGCAGGGAAAGCTTTGGATTGGTTGGGTGACCCCGGCCTGGGAAGCAACGTTGGTGAATTGCCACTTCGATTTGGCTGAGCCGCCAGACGTCGCCGACCCATCATTGCGTAACAGCAAATTGGGTCCGTTCCGATCCGATAAATAGAGATCCGGCCTCCCGTCATTGTTGTAATCGCCCGCGGTAACCCCTTTGATGAAACCGACCACGGCAACTCCGGCTTCCCGTGCACACTCGGTGAAAGTGCCGTCGCCGTTATTGCGATAGAGTTCACAGGGATTGGGGTCGCCCCGGGTCGATTCGTTACCAATAAATAGGTCCAACCAACCATCCCCGTTGAAATCAAACCAGGCCGCCGTCTGGCTTGGATGCATACTCAACAGGCCCGCTTGCTCGGTGACGTCTTCGAACGTACCGTCGCCGTGATTCTTTAACAGCGATTTCGGATGGTGCCCGATCGAGCCCAGCCAACCGCCTCGGAGGATGAGGACATCGGGGAATCCGTCATTGTTGTAATCGGTTTGCATCATGTTGAGCCCGCCAACGATCCCTTGTAGGCCCGCCTCAATCGTGCGGTCGGTGAAGGTGCCGTCCCGATTATTGCGAAAGAACCGTAACTGCCCGTTTAGGCCCCAGTCAGAGAACATGACGTCGAGATAGCCATCTCCGTCGAAATCCTCGACGATACAGCCGCCGGCCAACCCTTCAACATCGAGGCCGAGCTCAGCGGCGACATCGGGAAACCGTTTAATCTCAAAGTCTGACTGAAATACTCGTGGCGGGATCAGCCATTGGGGTGGCACGTTGGTCGGGTAATCGCCGACGGTCATCTCCGCCACATTGAGCAACCACCTGGCGCGCAGGTCCTGCGGAAAGCTCTTTAAATGCTCGGTCAGGACCTCGATGGCGCCGCGGGAGCCGTCCTGGAATTGATGCACGCCCGCCGCACTGATGGGTAGCAGGCAGGAATCGGGGTTGTGATTACGGATGCAGTTTTCCTGTTCGCCCATTCGCAAGTAACACATGGCTCGCGAAATATCCAGGACCTCCTGGTTATGTCCTTGAAGCTGCCAGCCCAATTGCGCCAGACGGCTTCGAAAACTCTCGAATTCCTGCAATGCTTCGCGGCTTTTACCTGCGTTAAGCAACTGCAGCGCCAGCCGCGGCTGAATGTCCAACCGCTCTTCCTCATTGGTCGCTTGTTTCACCTTTCGGCGGTCTCTCTCCACCATCACGTCGTTGAGAAATATCGTTTGCTCGGCGTGCGCCTCAGTCTCGACTCGACTCCTTTGCAGGAGTTCGATCATTCGCCGGGTCGCGGGCGTCTGAGGATGCACAGGCTTGGCCACTGCCGCCGTGGGGCTGGAACCGCTGGAGGCGCCAAGCTGGGCAGGGGCATTGAAACTCGTCCCGATCACGATTGTTAGCACCGCTAAAAAGGCGCGAGTCGACCACCGGTGTGCTCCCGAGGTCCCACGGGGTGTCGGAACCGAAGCGAGAATTTCTTGGAGTGCGCGGTCTGGGCGGTCGATGCTCATGCTTCAGACAAGTTTGCGTCTTAACCATAACACAATCAGTCAAGCCCCTCTTGCATTGCATGAAAGCTCAGTGAATTGCATGCGACCAACCTGCGGCTGTTTTGTCTGCGCCCAACCCGGCCCAAACGCAGACGAGGGAGGCCGGGGTGGGCGAAATCAACTGGTAATTGGATGTCCAAAGCTGCAACTTGGCCGGAAGTACTGGTAGAAAACGAGCGTCTGCGGATTTCTCATAAGCTTAACATCTGCCTGAACCAAACGCACAGAAAAGAAAACCCTATGCAAAGCAAAACCTCATCGCGGGCCTGGCCTGTCGCCGGCCTTCTCACCGTAGTCCTGGCCGCCCTTGTTAGTACCGGCCACCAGGCGTCGGCTCAGTCTTCCGGCAGCTCTGCCACATCCGGCGCAAACACTAATCGCCCGGTTCCTGTTCACATCCTGGCCGGATATGGCTCCGATAAGGTCATTGCCGGGACCAACTGGATTACCGGCGACAAACTGTTTGCCGATGGCGACGTCATTGAACGACCCGAAATTGCGATTGTCACCAGCACCAATACCGGCCCGGCCGCTATCTACCAGGCCGAACGGTACAGCATGACCAAATTCACCTATGCACCGGTTCCCAATGGCGACTACACGGTCAAACTCCACTTCTGTGAAACCTTCGATGGCATTACCGACAAAGGCCAGCGCGTTTTTGGCTATACTGTCAAGGGTGACGGTCCGCCCGTGAAAGATTTCGACGTGTTCGCAACAGCGGGCGGCGCTTTGAAACCCGTGGTCAAAACCGTGCCGATTACGGTGACCAACCGCATGGTTGAAGTGATATTTAGTTCGCAGGTGGAGAACCCCCAAATCAACGCCATCGAGATTTTCTCCGGGCATTAATCCTGAGCGTAGGTTGAAATCGTTTGAAATTCAAAACGGTTTCAATCCTGCGCAGGCACAGCGCAGCGGGCCGAAAGCCCGCGATGTCCCTGAGATGAGCCACACAGAAGGCTTGCTGGCAAGTGCCCTTGCGTTAACTTTCATTCGGCAAGGTCATGAATGCGGAACCCTTGTTAAGCTCGATCGCAGCTGCGCTGGCGAAAGCACGGCTTGAAGCTGTTTTGATCGGTAATGCCGCGGCTGCTCTTCAGGGCGCTCCTGTAACCACGCTGGACTTTGATTTCATGTT
>Ga0070741_10007548_pt1 | contig 22418 bp, 14 predicted proteins | sample Coa_R1_4_FD_66440 | JGI IMG/M metagenome (GOLD analysis project Ga0070741, IMG submission 66440) | Surface soil microbial communities from Centralia Pennsylvania, which are recovering from an underground coalmine fire - Coalmine... | ecosystem: Environmental > Terrestrial > Soil > Unclassified ... | reverse complement strand
TCACCAACGGCCCTTACCTGATGAAGGAGTGGACGCACGATCAGCAGATCGTGCTGGAGGCCAACCCGAACTACTGGGGCCCCAAACCCCAGATCCAGCGGGCGATCTTCAAGATCTTCCCCGATGGTGCCGAGGACCAGGCGCTGGCCGCCTACGAGGCCGGCGAGCTGGACACCTTCGGCACCATTCTGAACATCCCGCCGCAGCAGGTTGATCGTGTCAAGGCAGACCCCTCGCTCGGCTACATGACCTACGACGAGTCGGGCACCTACTTCGTCACCGTCAACAACCGCAAGGACTACCTGCACGATCCGCGCGTCCGCAAGGCGCTGGGGATGTCGGTGGAGCGCCAGACGATCATCAGCGATGTGCTGCGAAACACCTGGCTCCCCGCCTACACCCTCCAGGCTCCGGGCATCAAGGGCCGCAACCCCGACCTGTGGCCCAAGGAGGATCTGCAGGCGGCTCGGCAGCTGCTCGCCGACGCCGGCTTCCCCGATGGCAAGGGCATGCCCGCCCTGAGCTACGCCTACAACACCAACGTCGTCCACAAGCTGGTTGCCGAGTACCTGCAGCAGCGCTGGCAAAGCGCGCTCGGGCTCACCATCAACCTGAACAACATGGACTGGAAGGTGTTCCTGGCCTATCGCCACACGGACGACTGGGCCAAGGGCGGCGACCTGTTCCGGGGCGGCTGGTTCTCGGACTACGAGGATCCCAACAACTGGTACAACCTGCTCTGGGACAGCAACTCCGACCCCGGCCAGTTCAACTCCGGCTGGCAGAACGCGCAGTACGACCAGATAGTCCGCGACGCCGCGGGCGACCGCGATCCGGCCAGCCGCGTCGCCAAGTACGCCCAGGCAGAGCAGATCCTGGCCAACGAGTACCCGAACATCCCTCTGTTCCACTACGCCGGCGCCACCCTGGTCCGTCCCTACGTGCACGGGATGAACCCGTCGCGGGTGCTGGCCGTCGTCCCGCTGGAGACGATGACCGTCGATCCGCACTAAGCGCCGCCGGGAAGATCGCGTGTGGCGCCGGAGGCGGTCCGCCTCCGGCGCCACAGTTGTTCTCGGGAGACGGCGTTCCCGGTGGCGAGGCATCGCTTCGTCGGCCAGGGCCCGATCTCATGACAGAAAGTGGCACGCCCCGCCGGCGTTGTGGCACGCTGGCCGCACAGGTGGGGAGAGACGGAGCCGATCCCACCGTTTTATTGAGGTAGTGCTCGTGCGTCGCCGACAACTGCTTTCGCTCCTTGGCGCCCTCTCGCTCGGGGCACTCCTGCTTGCACCGGCCGCGGCGTTCGCGGACCAGCAGGACGTGTCTGTGCTGCGGAGCCGGAACTGGGCCGGGTACATCGCCACCCACGCCTACTACACCGGCGTGTCCGCGCTGATCCAGGTCCCCACCGCCGACTCGGCCCAGCAGGTGGGCGTGACCTCCTCCTGGATCGGGGTGGGCGGGGCTGAATCGGCCGACCTGATCCAGGCCGGCGTCGACGTGATCAACCGGGGCAATGGGCCGCGCTACCATGCCTGGGTGGAGGCGCTGCCCCAGGCGTCGCACCAATTGGGGCTCGACGTCAACCCTGGTGACCTGGTGCTGGTCGACATCCATGAGATCCGTCCCAATCTCTGGCAAGGGACTATCGTGGATGGCCAGCAGGTCTACCAGCGGCAGGTGTGGTACGTATCCTCACACTCGTCGGTCGAATGGATCGTCGAGGCCCCCTCGCTGGCCAACGGGCTTCTCCTGCCGCTGGCCGACGTTAGCGGGGCCAGCTTCAGCAAGATGAGCGCGATCGCCAACGGGATCGAGTCAACTCCACAGCAGCTCTCGGCACAGCCAGTGGTGCTGGTCGGCCCCAACGGCGGCATTCGGGCCAGGCCCTCCGCGCTCGGCCCCGACGGAGCGAGCTTCAGCGTCACGATCGCGGGCCGCTAGCGGCAATTGCCTCGGCGGTGCTGCCTACGCGGGTGCTTCGCTGGGAAGGCGGCGCGCCGCCGCACAGGCAGCCAGCGCGCTCCTCGGTAGGCAGGGCCGTGCCGCTGAGCAGCCCGGTAGTGAAAGGCGGGCTGCGTGGTCAGGGCGGGCCGGTATCATGAGGCCGTGGCCCGCGCCTGCCGAATGATCCGATCTCCCGAAACGCCCGCCACGGTGCATGCTCCAACGCGATGCGTCTGCTGACCTCCGCCCGACCGGAGCGCTCCCTGGCGGCCCTCGCGCGCAGCAGCCAATCCGACCCCGCCCGGATGGTGGCGTTCCTGGCCGTCGGGGCCGGCAGCTTGCTGCTGGACCTGCTGTTCGTCGCCTGGGTGCCGCTGCTGCCCACCAACGTGTATCGGCCGCTGCTCGACCTGGGCAAGATCACCGGCGGCGGCTGGCCAGCGGTGGATCGCTACGTCTTCCTGGTTGGCGGCCTATTCCTGCTGTACGGGCTGGGCTATCGGCTGCTGGCCCGCGGCGCGGCCGGGCCGCGGGCGGTGTTCGGGTTCGCCGTGGCCTTCTGCCTGGCGCTGCTGCTAGCCTATCCGGCCACCGCTGCGGACGTGTTCGGCTACGTGGCGCAGGGACGGCTGCTCGCCCTGCGCCACGTCAACCCCTTCACCGTGGCGCCCAGCGCGTATCCGCTGGACTCGATTATCCCGTACCTCGCCTTCCCCACTGAGCCCTCGCAGTACGGTCCACTCTGGGCGCTGCTCGGGGCGGGTATCACCTGGGTCGCCGGGGCCAGTCTGCTGGGCGAGATGCTGCTGTACAAGCTCGTCGCGAGCGCAGCGCACCTCGCTTCCGCCGCGCTCGTGCTCGCCATCGGCCGGCGGCTAACGGATCAGCCGCGGCGGGCGCTGCTCGGGGCCTACCTGTTCGCCTGGAACCCGCTGCTGCTCTGGGAGATGGCCGGCAACGCCCACAACGACGGCGTGATGGCGCTGTGGATGCTGGCCGGCCTCTGGCTGCTTGTGCAGGGCCGCGCCACGCTGGCCCTGCCGGCCGTCATGCTCGGCGCCCTCGTCAAGCTGCCAGCGGTGGTGCTCCTGCCACTGCTGGCGCTCCTGCTGTGGCGTCGCCAGCGTGGCGCGGCCCTGCTCGGCGGCCTCCTGGCGGCTGGACTCGCCGTGGCGCTGTACGCGCCGTTCTGGGCGGGGCCCCGCACTGTGACCGCGCTCAGCCGGACCAGCCTCTTTAGCTCGTCGCTCGCCAGCTCGCTGATGCACCTGCTGTTGCCCAGCTATGGAGAGCTATGGGCGATGCGGCTGGCCCACGCCATCACCCTGGCGCTCTTGGTTGCGGTGCTGGTCCCCATCTGCTGGCGGGCGTGGCGCGGAGCGCCGCCGCTCGGCCAGCTCAGCCTCTGCTACGCGGCGATGCTCGCCTTCCTGCTGCTGGGCGTCTCCTGGTTCCAGGCGTGGTATGTTGTCTGGCCGTTCGCGCTCGGTGCGGCGCTGCCCGTCGCGGCCCGCCACCGCGAGGTGGCCCTGTTCAGCCTGGGCGCGATGGCGTCCTACGTCATCTGGTCATTCCTGTGGGGGATCAACGGCGTCCCGGGCGGGCCGGACGTCGCCCGCCACGTCGCCTACGCGCTGATCGTCGGGCCGCTCCTGCTCGGCTGGGCGGCGAGCGCGCTTGGCCGCTGGCTGTCCACGAATCTCCGGCCCGCCCTGGCGCGCCGGGCCGCTGAGTCAGAGCGACTGCCCGGGACGCTGCGCCTCGGAGTTGCTCGCGGCCGGTCCACCTCCACCGGGCTGTGGCCCGCGGACGCTAGAGCAGCGAGCGGACGAGGCCGCCATCGACGGGGATCAGCGCCCCGGTGACGTAGCTGGCGCGCCCGGAGAGCAAGAACGCGACGACGTCCGCCACCTCCTCGGGACGCGCGGGGCGGTCGAGCGGGACCGCGGCATAGCTGCGAGCGAGATACTCTTCCAGCGCCAGTCCGGCCTGCTCCGCCAGCCGCGCCTGGTACTCCGCCAGCGCCGGGGTCAGGACGTAGCCGGGGGTGATGCTGTTCACCCAGATCCGGCGCGGGGCCAGCTCCTCAGCCAGCGTCTTCGTCAGGCCGACCAGGCCGGGCCGGGTGCTGCTGGAGAGCGTGTAGCCAACCTGCGGCTGGCGCACCAGGAACGAGGTGTTGTTGACGATCGCCCCGCCCCCGGAGGCCTCCGGGCGCGGCACCGCCGCCATGACGCCTACCTCGAAGGCGTGCTACCACTGGGCAACCGCCGCCACCTTCCCCCGCAGCCCCAGCTCCATCGCTCGCCTGCTCCTGTTATCTCGCCCTCGTGCCGTCAGGCCGAGCAGCCGAGGCGCGCCAGCACTTGGCGCGCCTCGGCCACCACGTCACGGACGATCTCGCCCGCGCCCTTCACCTCACGGATCAGGCCGGATGACTGCCCGGCCGGAGCGCTTCCGTGATCCACGTCCCCTTCCAGCCGAGCCCGCACCGACGCCGCCCGCCCCACCTCCAGGAACTGGACTGGGAAGGGGCGAATCTCCGCCTCATGCTCCTGCCAGTAGGCGGTGAAGGCGTTACGGAGCAGTCGGCACGGCTTGCCGCTGTGGGCTCGGCTGACCACGGTGCTGTCCTCGTCGACCTCGGTGATGCGGCGCTTGTAGGCCTCGTGCGCGGTCGCCTCGCGGGAGGCGACGAAGCGCGTCCCCATCCAGACGCCACCCGCGCCAAGCGCCAGCGCCGCCACCAGCCCCCGGCCATCGGCGAAGCCGCCGGCGGCCACAACCGGCACCTCCACCGCGTCCACCACGGCAGGAAGCAGGACCATACTCCCGATCCGCCCGGTATGTCCGCCGGCCTCGTGCCCCTGGGCGATGACCGCGTCCACTCCTGCCGCGACAACCCGCCGGGCCTGCCGCGCCGTGCCTACCATCGCCAGCACCTTCATCCCCCGGGTGTGCGCCTCGCGGACGACGCCGGCCGGGCTGCCCAGGCCGGCGACCAGCACCGGTACCTGCTCCTCCAGCACGACCTCCAGTTGCGCCCGGACCTCATCCGCGTAGCGCAGGCTGGTTGGATCGTCGCTCGGCTCGGCCTGGGCAAACAGGACGTCCACTCCGAACGGCCGAGCGGTGCGGGCCTTCACCGCGCGGATCTCGTCGCGCAACTCGGCGGCGCTGAGGTGGGCCGCGCCGATCATCCCGAGCCCGCCGGCTTCGCAGACGGCAGCGGCGAGTGGGGCGCGTGCGATCATCCCCATCCCTGCCTGCAGGATCGGGACGTCGATCCCGAGCAGCGCACACAGCGGGGTGTACAGCACGTCGGTCGCGCGCCTCATGGTCCTCCTCTCGCAATGGCCACCGGCCCGCCCTGGCTGGCCGCCCGGCGCTCAGCACCGAGGGATACCGGCGTAGCAGCGGGCTGCGCCTGCTCCCCGAGCCGCTCGCCGCGTGACAGCAGCGCCTGTCCGGCTCGGGTCAGATGGTACTCCAGGCCGCACGCCGGGTCGGGCGGCGCGCAATGAGCCCATGCCGCTCCAAGACAGACAGCCGCCGGGCCAGCGGCGAGCAGGAAAAGCGCTGGCGCCGGCCTCCGCCATGCGTGCATCCCCTGCTTCCACCAGTCGCCGCGGACTACTATGGGAGTGCGGCCGGGCCAGGCTGGGCGGCGGACGCGCTGGAGTAAGCGAGAGGCACGGTGCTGCGCTGTGATGTCCCGCGCTGTGGCCGCGCGGCGGGCTATCGCTTCGCGGCCAATCCCGAGGAGACGGCGCTGCGCTGCCTGCGCCACGCCGTATTCTACCGGCCGGTGCGGCGGCGGGCGCTGCGGGTCGCGGCGCTGGTCGGCTCGGTGCTGTTCCTTATCAATCAAGCCGACGTGGTGCTGAGCGGGGCGGTGACGCCCGCGGTGCTGGCCAAGATCGGGCTGACATATCTGGTTCCGTTCTCGGTCTCCACCTACTCGGCGCTCGGCGTGAGCCGGCTGCGCCGGGCCGGCGAGTCGTCGGTGCCGGCGCTCCTGCCTGACGCTGCCGAGTCGGACCGCGAGCGCGGCTGATTTTCACCCGCCTCTGATCGGTACGTGCCGCGCTCGGGGTGCTGAGGCATCGCACCCGCGCCGCCGTGCTGTGGTAGCGCCGCGGCCTGCCCTCTGCTAACGTTCTCCAGCGCCGCTCCAAGCTTCGCGCCGCGGTCCCGCGCCCGTCGAGGGCGGCTCGAGAGGCGGGAAGCTGGAACCCGAGACTCGGCACACGTCGGAGGAAGCGCGTGGGCATCGACAAGAACACGTTCCGGGCCGTGATGGGCTCGTTCGCTGCCGGCGTAACCGTAGTGACGGTGCGCGACGCGCACGGCCACCCGAAGGGGTTTACTGCCACCGCGGTCTGCTCGCTCTCGCTCGAGCCGCCGCTGCTGCTGGTTTGTGTGGACCATCGCTCGGACAGCCTGCCGGCAATGCAGGAGGCAACCGCGTTCGCGGTGAACATGCTCAAGCACGGGCAGGAGGAGCTGGCGGCGCGCTTCGCGAGCAAGGGGATCGACAAGTTCGCGGTGGTGGACTACTCCCCGGGGCAACTCGGGGCACCGATCCTCGCCGATGTAATCGCCTATGCCGAGTGTAGCGTGAAGGCGAAGTTCCCCGGCGGGGATCACACCATCTTCGTGGGCGAGATCGAGCACGCCGCGGCCTTCGAGGGGCAGCCACTGCTCTACTTCCGCGGCCAGTACGGCACCGTGCTGCCCAATCCGAAGGTTGACTGAATCCGCGGAGGCGACCGGGTACCAGACGCGGGCATGTCCGGGGACGCGAGTGTAGCGCAGTAGCACGTCGTAGCGTTGACAGGGCGAGGAGCGATGCGTATCCTGCCCCCAATGAACTCATCCCGGCTCCTCGCGCTGGTGCTCGCCAGCCTCCTCCTCGGCGGGTGCCAGGCCGCCCCGCTGGCCCCCCGCGACACGGAGAGCAGCCCGCAACGGGCGACGATCAAGCTCGGGCGCGTGACCCGCGGCGATATCACCGGCCTGCTGTCGTTCAGCGGCGAGCTGCGCAGCGAGAGCCGGGTCGTTGTCGCGCCGCGGGTGGCTGGGACACTGGCCAGGATCATTCCCGACGTCGGAGCCAGGGTGAACGAGGGCGATCCGGTCGCCGAGCTGGACAAGGGACTGCTTGAGGCGGAGGTCCAGCGTGCCCAGGCGGCGCTCAGCGCGGCGGAGGCGCGCAAGGCCAAACTGCAGAGCGCGGCCCGCCCCGAAGAAGTGGCCATGGCCCAGGCGTTGGCCAACGCCGCTCAGGCGCGGCTCAACGACCTTCAGGCCGGGGGGACAGTGACGCCAACCCAGGCCCTGGCGGCGCTGGCCGCTGCCCGCCAGCACCTGGCCGAGCTGGAGGGGGCGAATCTGGACGCGCTGGCCAAGGCCCAGCAGGCGCTGGACAGCGCGCAGAGCCAGTTGGACAGTGCGCTGAAGGATCAGAGCAGCCTGACCCGGGATCGGGTCGACCAGGCGCGCGCCGCGGTGGCAGCGGCCCGCCAGCAGCTTCAGGCCGCGCGCCAGCCGGCGAACCCGGACGAGCTCGCCAAGGCGCGCGACGCGGTGGCGCAGGCCGAGCACCAGGTGCTGCTCTCAGCCCAGGCCGGCTCGCCCAACGCGCTGACGGAGGCGCAAGCCTACAACGAGGCGGCGCAGCAGCGGCTGCGGCTGGTCTCCTCCCCGGCCAGCGACGCGGAGATCGCCGCGGCGCAGGCGGAGATCGACCAAGCCGGGGCGGCGCTCGAGCTGGCGCGCCAGGGGCTGCGCAACGCTACGCTCACCGCGCCGATCAGCGGCGTCGTCACCGCGCGCTTTGTCCCCGAAGGCTCGCTGGTTGGCCCGGGCGTAGCCGTGCTGGAGATCGCGCCTCCTGAGCTGAACGTCGAGTTCCACGTTCCGGAAGCGCAGGTGGCGAACGTGGCGGACAAGCAAGAGGTGACCCTGTCCGTCGCCGCCTATCCGCAGGAGACCTTCAGCGGGGTGGTGAGCGGCATCGCCCCGGCGGTCGACCCACGCGACCACACGCTGCTGGTGCGCGCCACGATCACCGATCCACAGAACAAGCTCAAGGCCGGCATGTTCGCGCACATCGGCCTGTCCACCGGCACCCACGAGGGCGCGCTGCTCGTCCCGCTCGAGGCGCTGGTGAGCCAGGGCGACACGCAGTTCGTCTGGCAGATCGTGGACGGCCGCGCCAAGCGCCAGGTCGTGAAGGTGGGGCTCCAAGACGCGCAGCGCGCCGAGGTGCTGGACGGGCTGGACGAAGGGGCGGAGGTCATTCTTAGCCCCGGCGCGGAGATCACCGAAGGCCTGCGCGTCATCGCCCAGTAGCCCACCCGGCGCCGCCCCGGCTTAGTTCAGGTGGTGCTTCACCGCGAACAGCGCCGCCTGGGTGCGATCCTGGACCCCGAGCTTGTTCAGGATGTTCGAGACGTGCCCCTTTACTGTGCGCTCGCTCACCACCAGCTCCCGGGCGATCTCCTTGTTCGAGTAGCCGCTCGCGATCAGCTTCAGCACCTCCCGCTCGCGGTCGGTCAGCAGGTCCGCCAGCGCCGCCTCCGGGTCCCGGGGCGGGGCCGTGACCCGCTCCATCAGCTTGCGGGCGACCAGGGGATCGAGCTGCGCCTGGCCACCGACGGCGGCCTGGATCGCCCGCACCAGCTCCGGGGCGCTGACGTTCTTCAGCAGGTAGCCGGCGGCGCCGGCCTGGATCGCCGGGATCACCTTCTCCTCTTCGACGAAGCTGGTGAGCACGATCACCTTGGTGTTCGGATGCTGCTCCCGGATCGCCTTCGTCGCCGCGATGCCGTCCATCTCCGGCATCACCAGATCCATAAGGATGACGTCCGGCCGCAGCTCGTGCGCTCGGCGCACCGCCTCTCGGCCATTGGAGGCCTCGCCGACGATGTCTAGCGACTCCTCCAGCTCCAGGTAGCTGCGCAGCCCCTCGCGGACGACTGCATGGTCGTCGACGAGCATCACCCGGATCGGCCTACCCTCCTCTGCCATAGCTCCCCCTTGGCACGCAACGCCTGCGCGCGCTCCGCTGCTCCGGGCCAGCAGTCCCCAGCGTCCGTGCCGGGGGCACTGCTGGCCCACACCGCGCCGATCAGCTCTTCGGCACCGGCAACTCGGCGCGGATCGCGGTGCCGCGCCCCGGCCCGGATTCGATGGTCAGGCTTCCGCCAAGCTGCTCGGCGCGCTCCCGCATGCTGGTCAGCCCCATGCCCCGGCCAGCCACGGCAGCCACGTCGAAGCCCTGGCCATTGTCCCGCACCTCGAGGCACAGGCGGTCGGGCTGGAAATCGAGGCGGACTCGGACCGCGCTGGCGCGCGCGTGCTTGACAATGTTGTGGAGTGCTTCGCGCACGATCCGATAGGCAGCCTCCTCGCAGTCGGGCGGCAGGCGGCGCTCGTGCTCCACTGCGAACTCGACCGCGATGCCGTCACGCGCCTCCCGCGCCGCGGCGTGCTTGCGGAGCGCGGAGACGAGCCCTTCCTCCTGGAGCGCCGCCGGGCGCAGCTCGAAGATCAGCGCCCGCATCTCCGCCAGCGCCCCGCCGCACAGCTCCGCGGCCCGGTCGAGTCGCTCCTTGGCGCGCTCGGGGTCGCGCTTCCAGAGCGACTGTGCCGCCTGGGCGAGCATCGAGGCGGAGAACAGCGATTGCGTGACCGAGTCGTGCAGCTCGCGCGCCAGCCGGGTCCGCTCCTCTACCACCGCCAGTCGCTGCGCCTCCGCGTGCAAGCGGGCGTTCTCGACCGCGGTGGCGACCGGGCCGGCCAGCGCCTCGAACAGCCGCCGGTCGTCGTCGGACCAGTGGCGGAGCTGGCTGCCCTGGTCGACGAACAGGAAGCCCAGGTAGTGCCCCTTCACCCGCAGCGGCGTCGCCATGAAGGAGCGGAACCCGAACATCTGCCGGCTCACCGGGTTGATCTCCGGGTCCGCCTCCGCATCCTCGACGACGATCGTCAGCCCCGACCAGGTATCGCGAAACGCCTTGGCGGTGTCGCGGCTGAAGCGGAGCGGCTTGAGCCTGTCGCACAGCTCCTGCGACACCCCGGCGGTGGACCCGACGTACACGGTGTCGCTCGCCGGATCGTGCAAGAAGATAGCTACGCGCTCCGCGTCGAGCGTTTCGCACACCTGGCGGGTGATCACGTCGAGCGTGCGGGTGAGATCGAGGCTGGAGTTGATGGTGATCGAGGCGCGGGCCAGCGCTTCGGCCTGGCGGGCGCGGCGGCGCTCGGCGTCCAGCAGGCGGGCATTCTCGATGGCGACCGCGGCCTGGCCGCCGAACAGCGCCATCAGCTCGGCGTCGCGCTCGGTGAACTGCCCGAAGTGCTTGTTATAGGCGGAGATCGTCCCCATCCGGCGACCGCGCAGCCCCATTGGGGCGACCAGCAGGCTGCGCGCGTTCGTCCGGCGGATGGTCTCTTTGTGGGTTCGTGGGTCGGTAGCGGCCTCGTGGGAGATCAGCACCCGGCCGGTGCGGAGCACGTGGCCGCTGAGCGAGGCGTCCAGCGGCACCCGGGTACCGAGGAGCTGCTCGCTGGCGACGCCGCTCGCTACCTCGACCTCCAGCCAGGGGCGCCCCACCGCGAGCAGCTCGAGCGAGACGGTCTCGCAGCCGAGCAGGCTGCGCGCCTGCTTGGCCACCGTCTCCATCACCCGCCGAGCGTCGCGCTCGCCCATGATCGCGGTGCCCACCTCCTGGAGGGCCAGGACCTCGGCCAGGTGCTGGTCCATCGCACGATAGATCCGGGCGTTTTCGAGCGCCACCGCGATCTGATCGGCCAGGATCTCCAGGGTGAAGACGTCGTCCTGAGTGAACGCGTTCCGCTCACTCGCCTGCACGTCCAGCACGCCCAGCACACGCTCGCCCAGTCGGATCGGCACCGCGAGCTCGGCCCAGCTCTCCTCCGGGTCCGACTCGCGCACGTGGCGCGGGTCGAGCGAGACGTCGTTGACCAGCAAGGGCTCGGCGTGGGCGGCGACCCAGCCAACGATCCCGGTCCCAATCGGGAGCCGTAGCCCGAGGATCGCCGCCAGGTCGCTCCAGCCGGCCGCGGCACGGAGGACGACCTCCGTGCCGTGCACCAGCAGCACATTGACCCGGTGATACCCGAGGCGCTGCCGGATCAGCGCCACCACCTGCTGGAGCAGGTCCTCCTGGTTGAGGATCGCGCCGATCCGCCGGCCCACCTCATTGATGAGCAGCAGGTGCTCGGCCCGGGAGCGCTCCCGGGCGAGGAGCGCCTCCAGCTCGGCCACCCGGGCGCGCAGCGCCGCCGCGTCGGCAAGGGATGAGATCGAATCTGAGAGATGCACGCTGTTCATAAACGTTTGATGGTAGGCATCCTTTTCAAGCGGGGCAAGCAAGGCCCACGCCGCGGGCAGGAGCCAGAAGCGAGGCCCGTACCTGAGTACGGGGTTGGACGCGCCGACAGACCGTTTCCCGCTCCTGATGTCCTGGGCCATACTCCCGGCAGTACCGTGGAGTCTGGAGTGTCGGTTGGCGAACCAGGGCAAGACCCGAGTCCTCATCGTCGATGGCTTACGGGCGGTTCGCGAAGGTCTGGCTGCGCTCCTGACATCTGAAGGCGATTTCGAGGTCGTCGGTGAGGCGGATACCGAAGCCGACGCGCTGGAGCGAGCCGTGACGTTGCACCCGGACCTGGTGCTGCTGGATCTGGAGCTGCCGACCATGGACGGAGAGGCGGCGCTGCGGCGCCTGCGCGAGGCCGGGGTCACCGCCGTCGTGGTGGCACTCGGGCTCAGCGGCGACACCGCCCGCCAGCAGCGCTTGATCAACGGCTGCTGCCGTGGCTACATCCAGAAAGGGATCCACCCGCAGGACGTGCTCCGCACCGTGCGGACCGCCCTCGGCCAAGCCAACGCTTGACGCCCCTCGGCCCGCCGCGTATACTCCGCGTATTCGTTAACAAAAACGAAGGCTCATTTTCTTTGATTGGGGACGGATGCCGAAGGTTTCGCTTGAGCACGAGCAGATGCGGCGCCAGCAGATCCTTGACGCGGCGCTCGCCTGTTTCAGCCGCCGTGGCTATCACTCGACCAGCATGGAGGATATTGCCCGCGAGGCCGGCCTCTCGATCGGGGCGCTGTACACCTACTTCTCCTCCAAGGAGGATCTCTTCTTCGCCCTGGCCGATGCGCGCTTCCAGGACAACATGGCTCGCCTGCGGGAGCTGTTCGGCGGTGCGGGAAGCAGCGTGTCCGAGCGTCTCGAGCGGGGACTGAACTACTTTTTCGCCGCGCTCGATGAGGAGATCGGCCCCTGGAGCCACCTGATGCTGGAGTGGCTCTCCCAGAGCCACACGATGCAGCAGGCAGCGGCGCGCGAGCGGCAGCATTGCGCGGAGCTCCACGCCATGTTCCAGGCGCTGCTGGAGGAAGGGATCGCGCGCGGCGAGTGCCGGGCGGACCTGGATGCCGAGGCGAGCGCGGACCTGCTGCTTGCGCTAGGAGATGGGGTAGTGATGCACTGGATTCACGGCGGGCTGAGCAGCGATCGCGAACGACTGAAAAAAGCGTTCAAGCAGCTAGTTGGCAGAGGTATCCTCGGAATCTCGCCTGCTCTGGGTGTGGCGGAGCCGGCCGCGGACGTTCGGGCGGCCGAACCGGCTCTGGCCGCGTCCACAAAGGAGACGCCATGACCCACCGCACACGTTCGTCGCTGGTCCTCTCGGCAGCGCTCCTGGCAGCGCTGAGCGCTGGCGCCTGCGGGCGCGCGGCAGGTCCGACCGAGGGGCAAGCCACGCCCGTAGCCACTCCGCCGCCGGTAGCGGTCAAGACGGCCCCGGCGACGCGCGGCAACATCCAGCAGGTGCTGAGCTACACCGGTGACGTCAAGTCCAGCGCCTCGTTCCAGATCATGCCGAAGATCAGCGGGCGGATTGAGAAGCTAACCGTCGACGTTGGCTCGCGGGTCAACGCCGGCGACGTGATCGCCGAGCTGGATAAGGCGAGCCTGCAAGCCGCGGTCGACCAGAACCAGGCGGCGCTGGCGGCGGCGGAGGCCAAGCTGGCGTCGATGAAGGCCGGCCCCAGGCCGGAGGATGTCGCAACCGCGCAGCGCGCAGTCGAGGTGGCCCAGGCCGGGGTGAAGGTGGCCCAGGCGAAGCTGGACCAGGCGGCCAGCCCGGCCCGGAGCGAGGCGATCGCCGCGGCCCAAGCGGCGCTGGATCAGCTCAAGACCAAGCTCGAGGAGACCGCGGCCGGGGCGAAGCCCGAGGACATCGCCGCGCTCCAAGCAGGGGTGGACCAGGCAGCGGCCCAGGTGGACGCGGCCCAGAAGGCCGTGGACAATGCCACTGCCACCATCGCCTCCGCCCAGGCCCAGGTGGATAGCGCCCTGGCGGGGGTCACCAAGGCCCAGGCGGCGCTGGATGACGCCAAGCTCCGCCAGCAGCAGGCGGCCAACGGCCAGGGCGGCCCGGGCATCCGCCAGGAGGACATCGACAACGCCCAGCGCAACGTCGACGCGGCCTGGGCTGCCTGGCAGAACCTGCTTCACAGCCCTACCCCGGAGCAGATCGCGGTCGCCAAGGCCGCTGTCGCAACGGCCGAAGACCAGGTGACCGTGGCGGAGAAGAACGTCAGCGCGATCAAGAAGGGCAAGATTCCGGGCGATTCCAAGGTGGCCAAGGCGCAGGTGGACGTCGCCAAGGACCAGTTGGCGCAGGCGCAGGCGAACCTCGCCGAGGTGCTGGCTGGCCCGACGCAGGACCAGAAGAACCAGGCTGAGGCAGCCTTCCACGCCGCCGAGGCGCTCCGCGACAAGCTGAAGACCGGTGGCACCAGCGACGCCTCGGCGCTGCAGCTTGCCACCACGACGGCCGACCAGGCGCTCCAGCAGGCCAAGGCCACCTACAACCAGATGCTGGCGGTGCTGCAGCAGTCGCAGATCGCCAAGCAGACCGCGGAGGCGAATCTGGCCGCGGCGCAGGCGGCCCAGGCGGCCGCGCAGGCCCGGCTCGACAGCGCCCGCAACCCGAATCCGTACGACGTCCAGGCGGCGCAGCAGCAGGTGGCGCAGGCGCAGGCGCAGCTCGACCAGCTCCGGAACCCCGACCCGTTTGCGAAGGAGCAGGCGCAGGCGGCGCTGGAGCAGGCGCAGCAGCAGGTGGCGCAGGCGCAGGCGCAGCTCGACTCCGTGATGCACCCCTTCCGCGATGAGGACATCCAGGCCCAGCAGGCGCAGGTCGACCAGGCGCGCGCGGCCCTCGAGGCGGCCCAGGTGACTCTGGACGAGGCCGAGGTGCGCGCGCCCGTGGGCGGGGTGGTGAGCGAGAAGAACGCGTCCGAGGGCGCGCTGGTCGGCCCCAGCACCCCGATTGTGACGCTGGTCCCGCCCGGCCTGGAGCTGGACGTGCCTGTGGAGGAGTCCAACCTGGCGCAAGTCCAGCCGAACCAGCCGGTGAACGTGACTGTGGCGGCCTACCCGGGCCAGACGTTCAGCGGGACGGTGGAGACCGTGTCGCCGACGGTGGACCCGAAGAGCCGCACGGTACAGGTGAAGGTCGCGCTGAACGATCCGCAGAACCTGCTCCGGCCGGGGATGTTCGCCCAGCTCGGGATCATTACCCAGACCAAGCAGGACGCGGTGCTGGTGCCCCGCTCGGCCGTCGTCGGCCGTGGCACCGAGCCGGCCGTATTCGTCGTCAAAGACGGCAAGGCGATCCGGACCCCGGTCAAGCTCGGGATCTCCAACGCCGATTCATACGAGGTGGTCGAAGGCGTGCAGCCCGGCGATCAGATCGTGGTGACGGGGCAGAGCGAGCTGACCAACGGTGATACTGTCGTCGCCACCGCGGCGACGTCCTAACCCGGCGCTCACAGTGCGCGGTGCGCCACTCGCCAAGCGGAGAGACTCCCCTGGCGAGTGGCGGACGCGTGAGCGTGAACGCCATCGGAGAATGTGATGGGTCTAACAAGCCTGGCTATCCGCCGGCCGCTGTTCATGCTGATGGTCATCTCGGCCATCGTCGTGTTCGGCCTCGTGTCCTACAGCCGGCTGGGTGTGGACCTCAACCCCAACGTCAACTTCCCGGTCGTCTCGATCGTGACCTCGTACCCGGGCGCCGGCTCCGAATCGGTGGACCGGCTGGTGACCCGCAAGATCGAGGACGCGGTCGCCGGCATCAACGGTATTGACTACATTCGCTCCTCCTCCACTCGGGGCGTCAGCCAGGTGGTGGTCGTCTTCAAGGACGGCGTCAACGCCGACACCGCCTCGATTGAGGTCGAGCGCAAGGTCAATGCCGCGCGCGCCAACCTTCCGACTGAGGCGGAGGCCCCGACCATCGTCAAGGCGGACCTCCAGGCGCAGCCGGTGATCGACCTGGCGCTCTCTGGCGATCGGCCGCTGGAAGAGCTACAGCAGATCGCCGATGACCAGATCAAGGATCAGCTCGCCGCGATCAGCGGCGTCGCTCGGGTCGACGTGTTCGGCGGCCACGAGCGTGAGGTCCACGTGCAGATCGACGACGCCCAGCTCAAGGCGCGCGGGCTGTCGGTGCAGCAGGTCATCTCCGCGCTCGGGGCGGACAACATGGATGCCCCGAGCGGCAAGATCACCGAGGGCCAGAAGGACTTCAACATCCGCGTGGACACCCGCTACGCCAAGCCGGACGATCTGGCCAATCTGATCGTCACCCAGACGAGCACTGGCCCGATCTACCTGCGCGACGTGGCGACGATCGAGGACTCCTTCAAGGATCCGGCGATCATTCAGCGCGTCAACGGCAAGGAGAGCGTCGGGATCATCGTCGTCAAGTCGGCCGACGCCAACACCATCGCCGTGACGGACGGGGTGAAGAAGGCGGTCGCGCAGATCCAGGCCGGGCTTCCCAAGGGAACCACCCTGGACGTCGTGCTGGATACCTCGGTGTTCATCCGCGACTCGATGAACTCGCTCCAGCGCAACCTGGTGGAGGCGGTGCTGCTGACGGGCCTGGTGATGCTGATCTTCCTGCACACCTGGCGCAGCACACTCATCGTGCTGCTGGCGATCCCCACCTCGATGATCGCCACCTTCATGGTGATGTACATCCTGGGCTTCACCCTGAACCAGATGTCCATGCTCGCGCTCGCGCTCAGCGTTGGCATCCTGGTGGATGACAGCATCGTGGTGCTGGAGAACATCTTCCGCCACCTGCAGCTCGGCGAGACGCCCTGGACAGCGGCGCTGAAGGGGCGCAGCGAGATCGGGCTCGCCGCCATCGCCATCACCCTGGTGGACGTGGTGGTGTTTGTCCCAGTCGCGTTCATGAGCGGCATCGTTGGCCAGTTCTTCCGCCAGTTCGGGCTCTCGGTCGCGGCGGCGACGCTGTTCAGCCTTGGCGTCTCGTTCACCCTGACCCCACTGCTGGCGTCGCGCTGGCTGAAGGCGCCCAAGCCACACCACGAGAAGAACGTGTTCGACAAAGCCGGTGACCTGTTCGACGCCGGCTTCGGGAAGGTGGCGCGCGGCTACGGCTGGCTGCTGCGGCACGCCATCGGCCGCAAGGCGCGCTGGCTGGTGGTGCTCATCGGCATCCTGAGCTTCGTGACCGGCATCGGCCTGCTCGCCAGTGGCCAGGTGGGCAGCGAGTTCTTCCCGCAGAGCGACCAGTCCGAGTTCACCCTGGCGGTCGAGATGCCCGCCGGGACGTCGCTGGAGGCGACTAGCGCTGCGGTCAAGCAGGTTGAGGATCAGCTCCTGACCTGGCCCGAGGTGACCAAGATCTTCACGACTATCGGGCGCGCCGGCGGCGATTCGCCTAATGAGCCTCGCTTCGCGACGCTCGACGTGAAGATGGTGCCCAAGACCGAGCGCAGCCGCAGCGCTGATGCAGTGGCCAACGCCGCTCGGCAGCTCAGCGCGCTCGCCCCCGGGATGAAGATCCGGGCGCAGATGCCCGGCGGCGCCGGCCCGGGCGGCCAGTCGATCCAGGTGTTCGTCAAGGGGGCCGATCAGGATGAGCTGGCCCGCATCGCCGCCCAGGTCGAGCAGATCGTCCGCTCCACCCCGGGCACGACCGACGTCACCAACAGCGGCACGGCCGGCCAGCCCGAGGTAGTAGTCACCATCGACCGCGCCCGCGCCGCCGACCTTGGCCTCACCCCCGGCCAGGTCGCTTCGGTGCTGCGCACCCACGTGGATGGCACTGTCGCCACCAAGTATCGCCCGGCCAGCGGCGACGACGTGGACGTGCGGGTGCTGGCAGACAAGAGCACCTTCCAGACGGTGGACCAGATTCGGGCCATCGAGCTGATCGGGTCTGGTGGGCAGCTCGTTCGCCTCGGCCAGATCGCGGACATCCACGAGGCGGCCGCGCCGCCGCAGTTGAACCGGCGCGACCGCCAGCCGCTGATCACCATTGGCGCCGAGCCGCATGGCCGTCCGCTGGGCGACGTCTCGGCCGACATTCAGCAGAAGCTCAAGGGGATCCCGCTCCCACCCGGCTACTCGCTGCAGATGGGCGGGCAGACGCAGACCCAGAACGAATCGTTCGCGCAGATCTTCCAGGCGCTCGGGCTGTCCGTCCTGCTGATGTACATGCTGCAGGTCGCCCTGTTCGAGTCGCTGCTGTACCCGTTCATCATCCTGCTGTCGCTCCCGTTGTCGATCGTCGGAGCGATTGGCGGGCTCTGGATCACCCACAACACGATGAACATCGTCAGTATGATCGGGGTCATCATGCTAATGGGGCTGGTAGGCAAGAACGCGATCCTGCTGGTGGACTACACCAACACGCTGCGCGCTCGCGGCTTGCCGCGCAACGAGGCGCTGCTGGAAGCTGGCCCCACCCGGCTCCGGCCGATCGCGATGACAACCACCGCGATGATCCTGGCGATGTTCCCACTCGCCGCCGGGTTGGCGGAAGGCGCGGAGTGGCGCGCGCCGATGGCGGTGGTCATCATGGGCGGCCTGATCACCAGCTCGCTGCTCACGCTGGTGTTCATCCCGGCGGTCTACACGCTGTTCGACGACCTGCCGGGCGGCGTCCGCAAGCTGGTCCGGCTGCTGCTCTGGCCGATCCGCCGGCTTCGGCGGCGCCCACCCAGCGACCTCACCCCGCCCAGCGCAGGCGGGCGCCCCGAGGCGGTCGATGGAGCGGTGCAGCCGCGCGCGCCGGGGCCGCGGGTGCCCGTCGGGGCTGGGTACAGTGGGCCGACGCTGCCCACTACGCTTGCCAGCCGAGCCGTCTTCTGGACCCGTTTCGGAACGTGCCGCTAGCAGCGCATTCGCCCCTGCTGGCCCCCGATGGAGGTGCATGAGCCCTCCGTCGGGGGCTCGTGGCTCGCGCCATGGGCGGCCGCGACGTAAAGCGGGCCTCAGCAAACCTTCAGCTCGCTTTCAGATCGCTTGCCCGCGGGGCTCAGTACACTGACCCGCGCCATCGTTGCGCGTGCCAGCACGTGGGAGGGTGCCGCGTTTGACGGACCACCTCTGCGCCACGGGCGACTGCCACGGCGCTGCTGCCGGCCTGTGTGCCCTCTGCCATCAGCCGGTCTGCCGGATCCACGCCGTAGTGCGCGGCCACCCGGATTGGGACGATGCGCCGAGGCTCGAATGCGTTGGCTGCGGCGTCGTTCAGGCCCACCAGGAGCGTATCTCTGGGCTTATCCTGGCCGCGCTCCTGCTCGTGTTCGGGATGCTCGTGTTCTCGTTCGTCCCGGCCACCGTCCCTGCCTGCGGGCAGCCGCCCAGTGAGCTGCAAGCGCCACGGATCCAACGCTGGCAGCGGCCTCCCGCGTGTGTCGCCCAGCACCGGCTGGCCCGGAGCCACGCGCCTGCCCTGGCCCCGCCGGCGCAGGCCCTGGTAGCGCCCGGGGTGAAGCAGCCAGAGACGCTGCGCTGAGCCACCCCAATCCCCTCGTCGGTACCTCTAGACAGCGTTCTTGCTCCCGTATCACACCCGATACACGGCCCGCCGGTACCTTGACCGCTGTGCTCGGGCACGGCGTCGAGTGGCGCCACCCGAGAGGAGATCGAGAGGAAGCGATGGCCGCTCGAACAAGAGTACTCTCCCTTGCCCTCCTCGCCGGGGTGCTGCTTTCCTCTCCCTCTGGGGCCGGCGCCGCTGGCCCTCAGCCGCCGCGCACCGCCACCGGGCAGCCCGTAATGAACGCGGCCCAGCTCGCCCAGGCACTCCATTCGCGGTCGTCGCGTGCCTTCGCCTCGGCTGTGCCGGTGCTGGCCCAGAACTTTGCCAACGCCACCGGGGTGGTGCCGAGCTTCAACTCCGGCACCTCGCCGATCATTGGCACGGTTCCCGTCACCGGCACGCTGTTCAACACCACGACGGGCGTGGTCAGCTCGTATACCTGGGACTTCGGCGATGGCACCAGCGTGACCGTGCCCGACCGCCGCTCCGTCACCCACACCTGGACCGTCCCCAATATCTACAACGTCACGCTCACCGCCACCGACAGCACTGGCAAGACCTATGTCGCCAGCCAGGTGAACAACGTGTACGCCCGGCCTCCCAGCGGCACCTATTTCCAGGACGTCACCGCGAGCAGTGGCACCGCCGTGACGGACACGATCAACGTCCAGAACCAGATGGGGGCGCTCGGAGCCGGAATCGCCTGGTGCGACGTCAACAACGACGGCTACCAGGACCTGTTCGTCAGTGTCAACGGCGGCCCGAACAAGCTGTTCATGAACAGCGGCCCGCCGAGCTACACCTTCCACGACGAGGCGGCCGCCCGCGGCGTGGACGATCCGCTGGGTATGCACTCCGGCGTGGTCTGCGTGGACTACGACAACGATGGATACAAGGACCTGTACGTCCTGAACTTCTCGCCGAGCTGGGCACCGACCCTGCCGAAATCCCGGCTGTTCCACAACGACGGTAGTGGGCACTTCACCGATGTGGCGCACCAGGCGGGGCTGGACGTCGGCCAGAACGGCCAGGCCTCCGCCTGGGGGGACTATGACGGCGATGGTCTGCTGGACGTCTACATCGTCAACCACTCCGATCAGGCGTGCCCAATCTGCCCGCCCACGCCCGGTGGGTCGGAGGACCACCTCTTCCATCAGAACCCGGACCACACCTTCACCGACGTCACCCAGTATCTGCAGCCGAATCTGTCGGCGCAGGGTACCGGCTTCCAGGCGACCTGGACCGACTTCGACGGCGACGGGCGGCTGGACCTCTACGTCGCCAACGACCGCTTCGTGAAGAATAACCCGATGAACCGTAACGTCATGTGGCACAACGGCGGCCCGGGCTGCGGCGGCTGGTGCTTCACCGACATCGCCACGACCAACGGCACCGGCATCTCCGTGGCCGATATGGGGATGCTGGTGGCCGACGTAAACAACGACGGCCTGTGGGACATGTACGCCTCGAACTTCGGCGGCAACGTTCTGCTTGGCGGCCTGCCCGGCGCCCGATGGGGCAACGTCACCAAGCGGGCTCAGGTCGGCCACCCGATGCTCGGCGCCCGCCAGAGCGACACCTGGGGTATGGCGGCCATCGATTACGACAACGACAAGTACCTGGACATCTATCTCGTGTCCGGGTACCTTGGGCCGCTGAGCACCCACTATGAGACTCTGCAAGCCTACCTCCAGCCCAACGTGCTGTTCCACAACCGGGGCGGCGCGCAGGCCGGCGTGTTCGATGACGTGTCCGTCTTCTCCGGGGTGGACAATGAGCTGAAGGGGCGCAGCGCCGCCTATGCCGACTACAACCAGGATGGCGCGGTGGACCTGTACCTGGAGAACTTCGGCGAGGCCTGCTTCCTGTACCAGAACACGCTGCACGGCAACAATTGGGTGCAGCTCGAGCTCCAGGGCAACGGCACCACCTCCCCACGCGACCCGGCCGGGGCGATCGTCAAGGTGACGACCAGCGATGGCGTCACCCAGATGCGCAACGTTCAGGTCGGGACCGGGCTGGGCAACGGGCACGACCTGGCGCTGTACTTCGGGCTGGGCAAGAGCACCAGCATCAGCACGCTGACGATCATCTGGCCCGACCACCAGGTGAACACCTACAGCAACGTGACGACCATCAATGGCCGCTGGAAGATCATCCAGTCGGCCACTCCTGGCGCCGCGCCCCAGTGGGTGCAGGAGTTCCGCCGCTAGCGACGCCAGATTCCCGCTCAACCAGCCGGCGAGCCCTGGTCGCTCCGTGTTCCCTCCGCCGCCACCCGTCCGTTCGCGCGGCGGCCGCGCGGCTCGGCAGTCCGGCCCTTCGTTCGGCCGCTGCTCGCCGGCGCCAGCGCCAGCTCCAGCACCTCGTCCGCGGTGTCCACGAAGTGGAACGTCATCTCCCTGCGCAGCTCCGGCGGAATGTCCTCCAGGTCGCGCTCGTTGTGGCGCGGCAGGATGACCTGGCGGATGCCGGCCCGGTGCGCCGCGAGCACCTTCTCCTTGATGCCCCCCACCGGGAGCACCTTGCCGCGCAGGGTGATCTCCCCGGTCATCGCCACGTCATTGCGCACCGGGCGATCCGCGGCGAGCGAGGCGACCGCGGTCATCATCGTGACCCCGGCCGAGGGGCCGTCTTTGGGGATAGCGCCCGCGGGGACGTGCAGATGGATCGTCTTGCCTTCGAACTGCTCCGGGGGGATGCCCAGGCGCGCCGCGTTCGAGCGGACGAAGGAGACAGCGGCCTGGGCGCTTTCGCGCATCACGTCGCCCAGCATCCCGGTCAGGATCAGCCGCTCGTCGCGCCCTGGCATCATCGTTGCCTCGACGAACAGCACGTCGCCCCCGGTGGGCGTCCAGGCCAGCCCGGTCGCCACGCCCGGGCGATCGATGCGCTCGGCCACCTCGTCGAAGAAGCGCGGCCGGCCCAGATACTCGGCCACATTCTCCGCGGTCACGTGGACCGGCCCGGGCTGCCCTTCCGCGATGGCGCGCGCCACCTTGCGGGCGATGGTGGCGATCTCGCGGTCCAGGTTGCGCACCCCGGCTTCGCGCGTGTAGCCGCGGATAATCCGGCGGAGCGCGTCCTCGCTGATCGTCAGCTCCTCTCTGGCCAGCGCGTGCGCGGCGAGCTGCTTGGGGATGAGGTAGTCCTGGGCGATGTGGACCTTCTCGTCGTCGGTGTAGCCCGAGAGCTGGAGCACCTCCATCCGGTCGAGCAAGGGCCCGGGGATGGTATCCAGCGTGTTCGCGGTGGCGATGAACAGCACCTGGGATAGATCGAACGGCACGCCCAGGTACGTATCCACAAAGGCGTGGTTCTGCGCCGGGTCCAGCACCTCCAGCAGCGCCGCGGAGGGATCGCCTCGCCAGTCCGCCCCGACCTTGTCGATCTCGTCCAGCATGAAGACCGGGTCGCGGGTCTCGGCGCGGCGGATGGCCTGGATGATGCGGCCGGGCAGCGCCCCGATGTAGGTGCGGCGATGGCCGCGGATCTCGGCCTCGTCGCGGACCCCGCCCAGCGACATCCGGACGAACTTGCGCCCCAGC
>Ga0070741_10007547_pt1 | contig 22418 bp, 16 predicted proteins | sample Coa_R1_4_FD_66440 | JGI IMG/M metagenome (GOLD analysis project Ga0070741, IMG submission 66440) | Surface soil microbial communities from Centralia Pennsylvania, which are recovering from an underground coalmine fire - Coalmine... | ecosystem: Environmental > Terrestrial > Soil > Unclassified ... | reverse complement strand
GCCTCCATCATGGCGTGGCAGGTCAGCGTGGTGTCCCACACCGGCGAGACGCAGGGCTGGCAATAGGCCTCGTTCTCGCCGATCACCAAAAGCTTGTCGATGCCGCGCCGTGTCAGCGCGCGCGGCGGGTAATCGGCGGGCTTGCCGAGCGCGTCATAGACCATCACGATGTTGGCCATCGGCGGATAGATCGCGCCCATGCCGTCTTCGCCGTTGAGCCGCTCTTCGATGAAAGCGAGCGCGCGCTCGATCGCCCGCGCGCGCAGCCTCTTGGGAAAGAACGGCTCGATCGCGCGCAACACGCGGTCGAGCGCGCTGAACAGCGTGAACCAGGCCCAGCTCTGATGCGGCGCTTTCGCCGAGGTGCCGATGCTTTTCGGATCCTGCAGGAACAACTCGTCGATGCCGACGCCCCTGGCGTTGCGCGCCAGCGGCTTCAGGATCGCGAGAATCATCAGCGGAACGATGGTGGTGCGCGCCCAATAGGAGATCTTGTTGAGATGGAACGGCGACCACATCGGCAGCAGCATGATCTCGATCGGCAGCACCGGCACGCTGCGCCAGGTCAGGACGCCGTACATCGCAAGCGTGAAGCGCGTGAAGACGTTGCTGTGGATCGCGCCGCCCCGCGACAGGATCGCTTGTCTCGCGCGGGCCATGTGCGGCGCGTCGATGGGGTGGCCGACCATCTTCAGCGCGAAATAGGCTTTCACGCTGGCGCTCATGTCGAACGGCCCGTCCTGCACCAGCGCCCAGCCGCCATGGCTGCCCTGTCGGCGCATGATGTAGTTTGCGATCTTGGCTTCCAGCGCCGCATCGACGGGCTCGCCGAGATGATGGCGCAGCAGCACATATTCGGCCGGGATCGTGTCGTCGGCCTCGAGCTCGAACACCCAATGGCCGTCCGCCTGCTGGAGATCGAGCAGCGCATCGCGCGCCGACGCGATGCTCCTTTCGAGCGCGCTGCTTGCGATCGCGGTGGCCTTGTCGGCTGATTGCATCTGCATCGACATCTAGAAAAACCTAGCGCATGGCGAAGACGAGATCGGCGGCGCGGTCTCCGGATCGCACCGATCCCTCGATGGTCGCAGGCAACCCGGTATCAGTCCAGTCGCCCGCGAGGAAAAGATTTTTGAACGAGGTCGCGGCCTTCGGCCGCAGCGCGTTCTGTTCCGGCGTCGCCTCAAATGTGGCGCGGCGCTCGCGCACGATCTGCCAGGGCGGCAGCTCGCCTGCAACACCGGCGGCCCGGCAAACGTCGCGCCAGATCGCTTCCGCGAGCTCCTCGCGCGGCATGTCGACCAGGCGGTCGCCCGCGCTGATGGTCACCGAGAGGCGCTGCGGGAATGCAAACAGCCATTCGACGAGGCCGCCGACCACGCCGAGGATCGGCGGTGCGTCGCGCGGCGGGTTGAAGCGAAAATGCGCATTCACGATGGCGCGGAATTTGGTCGGCGTCGGCAATTCCGGCAACAGCGTGGCGGCGGAGCGCGGCGGCACCGCCATCACGATCGCGTCGTCGGAACCAAGCGCAATCTCGTCGCTGCCGAACTTCAATCCCGTGATGCGATCACCGCCTGTTGCAAGCTCGCGCAGTTCGTGACCGAGCGAGACGCCCGCGCCTTTCTCCTGCAACAGCTTCACTGCGGGCTCGATCAGGATGGCGGACAAGCCGTCACGCGCGATCAGCGGCCGGCACGCCTGCCCGCCCGCAAGCAGCGTCTCGCGCACGATCGCGCCGGCAAGGCCCGCCGATCCGATCGGCGGATCGACATTGAGCGCGGCGAGCAGCAGCGGCTGCACCAGCCGCTGATACAGCGCGCCCTCGCAGCGGATGGTGTCGCCGACCGTCTTGCCGGTCGAGGCCCAGACCAGCGGCGCGAGGCCGAGATAATCGAATACGCTCGTATCGGGCACGCGGCGGCCTTCGTCGAACACCCAGAGCGGCAGCCGGGAATCGCCGAGGTCGAGCAGCCAGCGCTGGCCGGTCGCGAGATCGACGAACGGAAACTGCGCGGATGTCGGCCCGACCAATCCCGCTTCCGTGCCGATCGATTTGGCATAGGCCAGCGCATGACGGTTGCCGGAGAGCAGCAAATGATTGCCGTTGTCGATGGTGAGGTTGGTCGCCGCATCGAAATAGGAGCGGCAGCGGCCGCCTGCCTGTTGCGTCGCCTCGTGAACGTGCACGCGATGGCCCGCGTTGACGAGCCGCACGGCTGCGGACAGGCCCGAGATTCCGGCGCCGATGATATGGACGGTCTTTGACATCAGATGAAAGCGTAGCGAAGGACGATGGCGAGCTTTGTGACTTTACTCACGCGGACCGGATCGCGCGGCGGCGCAAAGCCGCGCGCGATCAGGCGTTGCAGGATCGAGCCGTAATATTTCGACATGATGCGGGGCGCGCGCACCACGCGGCGCGGATTGCGCGCCATGATCTCGTCGGACTTTGCGAAGTGCATGCGCGCGCGCTCCACCAGCGGCGCACAGACTTTCGGCAACCGCGGATCGGCGGCGACCTTGAGCGGATCGGTGTCTGATATCCCGGCCTCGCTGAGCCATTCGCGCGGCAGGTAGAGCCGGCCGAGACCGGCGTCCTCGTCGATGTCGCGCAGGATGTTGGTGAGCTGCAGCGCACGGCCGAGATGATGCGCGAGCTGAATGCCGTCCTCTTGCGGCAGGCCGAACACGCGCACCGACAGGCGGCCCACGGCGCTGGCCACGCGATCGCAATAGAGATCGAGCGTGGCGAGATCGGGTGCGCGGATGTCTTGCGGCACATCCATCTCCATGCCGTCCACGATGGCGAGGAAATCCGCGCGCTGCAGGTCGAAATGTTTGACCGAAGCCGCGTAGTCGGCGAGCCGCGCCGGCGGCTGCCCGCGATAGAGCGCGTCGATGTCGTCGCGCCATTGCTGCAGCGCCGCGAGCCGCTCGCCGCGCGGCCCGTCGGAATCGGCGATGTCGTCGACCTTGCGACAGAAGCTGTAGATCTGGAACATCGCCTGGCGCTGCTCGGCGGGCAGGATGCGCATCGCGGCGTAGAACGAGCTGCCGGATGCGGTCGTGCCGTGATCGGGGCTCGCGGTCGCTTCCAGCGTCATGCGCCCGCGACCGATTTGGAGACGGGGTGCTGGCCGGCCGCGCGCCGCGCAGTTTCGGCGGCCACTGCGGCCAGCGTGAAGGCGAGCAATTCGCCCTTGCCGAGATGCACGCGTTCGCTCAGGGGGTCGCGAACCCTTAGCATGCGCACGATCCTGTCGGCGAAAGCCTGGATGACCGCAATTTCCAGCCCGAGGCGGAAATCCCGTACCTCGGCGGCAAGCCGCCTTCCCTCGTTCAGCAGCTGCTCGGTCTTGCCGGCCAGCACATGCAGGCATTGCAGCAGCGCGGGCGGCGCCTGCGCCAGTCCCAGCATCTCGACCGAAGCGCCGGCGGATTCCAGCGCATCGCGCGGCAGATAGACACGATTGAGATTTCTGAAATCCTTGCCGCAATCCTGCAGATGATTGTTGACCTGCAGACCCGCACACAGCGCATCCGAGGCCGCCCAGGTCGAAGTGCTCTCGCCATGGACGTCGAGCACGAAGCGTCCGACCGGCATCGCCGAATAGCGGCAATAGTGGATCACCTCGTCCCAGTTCTCGTAGCGGAGCTTGGTCACGTCCATGCGGAAGGCGGTCAGAAGATCGAGCGCGTGGCGCGGCGGCATCACGCGCTCCGCAAGCGCGGTCCGCAGCGTCACCGCTTCCTTCTGGCTATCGCCGCTGCCGAGCAACTCCGCCTCGAGCAGATCGAGGTAGCGCAGCTTCTCGGTTGCCTCGAGCGCGGCATGATCGGCGATGTCGTCGGCGGTGCGGACGAAATTATAGAAAGCGAGAATCAACGCGCGGTGACGCGGCTGGATCAGCCACGACGCTACCGGGAAGTTCTCGTCCCGGTGCGTCTTGCCGGATCGCAATTCGCTCGCTGACGTCATCGGGGAACCGGAAACTCATGCTTATTTCAGAGTTCCCCATATAGGCGAAGACGCCGCCAAAACCAATGCCAGTGGTCCGATTCCAGCATTCGCACCCCATCGCAGCGGGCACCTTTGCGAATGCTGGAATCAAAGGACCGCAGGAAAACATCGATCCCAGTGGAGCTTTGGATTTGACGTTCGCCTATGAGTGCTCGGCGGGTGGCTGGCGAACGTCAAATCCGCTCCACTGGGCGACGTCATGGCGGCTCGCCGGCTTACTGCCCGTGGCTCCTGAGCACCGCGTCGCAGGCGCGGCTGATCTTGGCGCGGTTCTGCTGGAAACAACCGAGCACCGCGAGATCGCCCTGGGCGATCACCTCACGGCAGAAACGCTGCGCGTCGCGCGTGCAGGCCCTTTGCTCTTCCGGCGTGCCGCGCATGCCTTGGGCGGAGGCCGCCGTGGACAGCGAAAGCGCCGAAAGGGTGATGGCGAGGAGAAGTTTACGCATCGTATTCCTTCATTCTGACAACAGGGCTTGCAGCCCCGGTGATGCCGGAGGCCTGCGCCGGCACGGATCGTTTGGGATGGCGAAGCCCGCGAAGGGCGCGGACAACGCTGAGCAGAAACGCCGGTAAATGCGGCCAAATTTACGATGGCTCGCGATTGCGGGTGGCGGTGCTTCCGCGGAGCGTTGATTGGCACATATAAACGCCTGATACTAGGAGGTAATTTCGCTGTTAGCGATTTTCGCGATTGGCTGTTGCACGGCTGCACAGGCTCCCGCTACAAGTTCCGCCGCAACAAGCTTCTGCGACCGTCGAGAAATCGGTTTCGCTGTGCGAGCGGCCAAAGGCGATGCCGGTGCCCGGGCGAGTGGTCCGCTTCCAACATTCGCATCCCACGGAGCAAGCACGTTCGCGAAAATGGAATCAAAGAACCACTGGAAGATGTTGATTATAGTGGAGCTTTGGATTTGACGTTGGCTTGGCGTGCTCGGCCGGTGAGTAGCGAACATCAAATCCGCCGCACTGGCGTGTCATTTGAACCTAACAGTTTGACGGCAACACTAAACCATCGATGTGGCGAGACGTACCTCGATTGAGGGCGTCATTTTGAACGGGAAACTCGATATGACATTGTTTGGCTTCAGTCTGTCTGGACAGACGATTACGGCTGCAGGCGTCGGCGCTGCGCTGATGCTCTCGGTGGCGGCCGGTCATGCCCAATCGAGCGGCCCGTTTGCCGGCTTCGACGGCGCGTGGACCGGCACCGGCACCGTCTCATTGTCCGACGGCCAGACCGAACACATCCGCTGCAAGGCCGAATACAGGGTCAATCCGAACGGCTTGAGCCTGAAGCAGAAGCTCGACTGCGCGAGCGACAGCTACAAATTCGATCTCGTCAGCGATGTCACCTCGAACGGCGATCGCATCTCCGGCAATTGGAGCGAGAAGAGCCGCAACATTTTCGGCAATCTGCAGGGCACTGCAGGCGGCGGCACCATCGAGGTGTTCGTCGAGGCCAACGGCTTTGCCGCCAACCTGACCCTGCGCACCAACGGCACCAAGCAGACCGTGCAGATCTCGTCGAAGGGCGAAATTCGCGGCGTCAATATCACGATGACGAAGAGCTGAGGCCCGAAACGCTGAAGTTAAGGTAAAGCTTCAGGCCCCGGCGATCCGAGCCGGGGCTTTTGCTTGAGCCTTCACTCAAAGCCGGAGCGCCGGATCAGCGGCGGCAAGGCAAACAGACCGAACACGACCATTCCCAGCGCCACGGCCACAAAATTCCAGGTCGCGTCGGCCTTCAACCAGACCACGGCAAAGCCGCCGAGCACCGCAATCGCGGCCCTGAGCAGGGAAGCGAGCACGGAAGCTTCCATTCGCCTGGTCGCCTGCCCGATGCAATAGAGCACGTAGCCCAGCCCGAAGAACCCGAAGAACGGCCCGACGTGGTGCAGATAGTCCGCGCCCGTTTGCAGTACCGACGGGTCCTGGCTGAACAGTCCGATCCACGCTTTCGGAAAGGCCGCCGCGGCGAGTCCGATTGCTTCGGTCAGGCTGCAGGCCATCAGCACGCCAATCCATGCCGCCTTCACAGCCCGTTCGATCCGGCCGGCGCCGAGATTCGCGCTGATCACGATCCCGACCGGACCGCCAATGCCGTAGGCGAGCGGTACCAGGAGAAATTCGAGTCGGGAGCCCGCGCCATAACCGGCCAAAGCCTCGATGCCGCTCATTCCGACATAGGCGGTGACGATCGCGAGCGTGAGATTCGTGGTGGACGAGACCACGGCCGACATTCCGCCGACCCGAAGCACCGCGAGCGCCGGCGCAAGCGAAAGTTTCGGCAAACGGAATGACGGCTTGAGGACACCGAACCTGCCCCAGAGATAGACGGCATAGGCGAGCGTTCCCGCGGCGTAATAGACCAGCATCGCCACGGCGCCGCCGGAGGGACCAAGTCCCTGATGGCCGAACGCGCCGAAAATCAGCGCAGGCGACAACGGAACGAGCAGCAAGGCACCGCCGCCGACCACGATCACCGGGACCAGCAGATTGCCGGTGCCGCGAACCACCGCCATCAGCAGGTTGAACAGCCAGACCAGGATGGCGCCCGCAAAGATGACAGACGAATAGGAGACGGCGATCGCGAGCGCGTTGCCGGACACGCCCATATGGCTGTACAGCACCGGCCCCATCACATGCATGATAGATGTCGTCGCAAGGCCAAGCGGCAGTCCGAGCGCGACGGCGTACCAGGTATAGTCGCTCGCGGCGCTGACCTGGCCGGTGCCGAGGGCACGCGCCACGGTCGTGACGAAGCCGCCGCCAAGCGCGCCTTGCGCAATCGCGAGCACCAGCGAGACCAGCGGAAACACCGGCGCGACGCCGGCGAGCGCGTCTACGCCGAGACGCGAGACGAAAAAGACCTCGAGCAGCCCGATGAGGACCTGGACCAGCATGACGGCGGCGTTGGGTATCGCCAGCCGGATGATCGTGGGTGCGATCGGCTGCTCCAGCAGCATTCTGGTCCGATCGTCGACGCGAGCCGGTTCGATGGCCGACGCGGTGACAACGGACAATCTGGCGCGCAAATCATGCGGCTGCAGCTTGTCGTGTTGCGAAAGCTCATTGCGTGAAATGAAACCGGAATCCTGCATGGTGCTGCTCCATCTTGCAGCTCATCACCTAGGCCCGACATCCGCGCGGAGCGAACGATATGATTTGACAAGCGTTGTTAGCATTTCTAACAATCCATCGATGGCACGTTTACCGCCGCTTGAAACCTTGCGGGTGTTCGAGGTGGCCAGCCGCCACGGCAGCTACTCCGAAGCGGCGCGCGAACTACACGTGACGCACAGCGCCGTCAGCCAGCGCATCCGGCGACTGGAGGAAGAGCTTGGCCAGACGCTGTTCGAGCGGCAGGGCAACCGGATGGCGCTCACCTCGAGCGGGTTGCGACTGCAAGCGGGCGTCAAGAGCGCGTTCGCAGAACTCGGCGCCGCGTTCGGCAGCATCAACACGCGGCGCACCGATGCCGAGATCACGGTCAGCCTTTTGCCGGTCATGGCGGCGCGCTGGCTGGTTCCGCGCCTTCCGCGCTTCACGGCGCGCTTTCCGCGCATCAATCTGCACGTCAAGACCGGCCAGTCGCTGGCCAATTTCAGGTCCGACGGCGTCGACATCGCGATCCGGTTCGGGACCGGCGACTGGAAGGGCCTGCGGGCCATCAAGCTTCTCGATGAAGAGTTGTTTCCGGTGTGCAGCCCGAGTCTCAATGACGGCCGCCTGCCCCGAGACCCCGCCTCGATATTGTCGTCGCCGCTCCTGATCGACCGCAACGTGTCGTGGCGCGCCTGGTTCCGCTCGGCCGGCGTGAACCTCGGTCGCGAGATCACGGGAACGTCGTTCACCGATTCAAACGCGCTGATGGAAGCTGCAGTGACCGGACAAGGCATCGCGCTCGGGCGCCTGTCGTTCACGCGCTCGGACATCCTGGCGGGCAAGCTGGTTCGCCTGTCCGAGCACAGCTTGCGCGTTTCCTATTGCCACTATGCGGTGTACCCCGTCGCGTCGGAATCCAACCCGGCTTTGGTCGCATTTCGGGACTGGCTGATCGAGGAGGCGCGCCGCGGCTGACGCGCACCCTGACGCTACGCATCCAGCAGCCTGCGCACCATGGCGCCGAGCCGGTCGGCCGCCACCGGCTTCTGGATCAGGTCGACGCCCGGGTCGAGCCGGCCCTGATGCACGATCGCATTGCGCGAATAGCCGGTCATGTAGAGCACCTTCAACCGCGGCATTGCTGCCTGCGCCGCTTGCGCCAACTGGCGTCCGTTCATGCCGGGCATGACAACGTCGGTCAGCAGCATTTTGACGTCCGGATGCTCGCGGAGCAGACGGAGCGCGGCGTCGCCGTCGCCCGCCTGCAGCGTGCTGTAGCCGAGCGCGTTCAGCGTCTCCGCGATATGGGCGCGCACATCATCGTCGTCTTCCACCACGAGTACGCATTCATGGCCGCCGGCGGGCGGCGCCATCGCGTTCAAATCGGGATCGGTCATCGCACCGTAGTAGCGCCGCAGATAGAGCTTGACCGTCGTGCCCTCGCCGGTCTCGCTGTAGATGCTGACGTGACCGCCCGATTGCTTGACGAAGCCATAGACCTGACTCAGGCCCAGCCCGGTGCCCTGCCCGGCCGGCTTGGTGGTGAAGAACGGCTCGAACGCGCGGGCCATGACCTCCCGGCTCATGCCTGAACCGGTGTCGGAGACCGAGATCATCACATATTGTCCCGGCTGGATGTCGGCCTTGTCGCGGCAATAGGCATCATCGAGGAAACAATTGGTCGCCTCGATGGTGAGCTTGCCGCCGGTCGGCATCGCGTCGCGCGCATTGACCGCCAGATTGAGCAGCGCCGACTCCAGCTCCGCCGGATCGACCTCGACCAGCCATAAGCCGCCGCCTCCGACCACTTCCAGCTCGACCTGCTCGCCGAGCGCGCGCCGCAGGAAGTCGGACAGGCCCTGCATCAGCTGGTTGACGTTGACGGCAGCCGGGCTCAGCGGCTGCTGCCGCGAGAACGCCAGCAGGCGCTTGATCAGGGTAACCGCGCGTTGTCCGCCGTGGATGGCATTCTCGATGCGCCGCCTGATGCCGGCGTCGGCATCGCGGAGCTGACGCTGCAAGCTCTCGAGATTGCCGAGAATGATGGTGAGCAGGTTATTGAAGTCGTGGGCGACGCCGCCCGTCAACTGGCCGATGGCATCGAGCCGCTGCGATTGCCGCAGCGCCTGCTCGGCCTTGGTTCGAGCATCGACCTCGGCATAGAGCGTTTGCGTTCGCCGCAGGATGAAGAACAGCATGACGAAGATCAGCAGGGTGGCGGGCAGCCCGAAGATCAGATGATAGGCCATGCCCACCATCCATTCCCTGCGCAATGTGGCATCCTCGATGCCGGCGCTCAGATAGAGCGAGGTGCCTTCGAGGCGCCGAATGATGTAGCGGCGTTCGATCTGATCGATGGGAGAGCGCGACCGGTAGGATCCGCCTTCCGGATGCGCCGCGATCACGCGGTGAAAGCTCGTGTTCGTGTTGAGCTTGTCGGGTGCGCCGGGCGGGACTTTCGGATAGCGCGCCAGAAACGTCCCGTCGCTCCTGATCAGCGCATATTGCAAGCCTTGGGTATAGGCGAGCGTCGAATAGAACTGGAAGAAGTTGCTGGGAAGCACCGAGACTTCGAGGATGCCGACCACCGATCCGTTGACGACCAGCGGCCGGCTCACCGTGAAGAACGGTTCGGCGCCGAAGAACGAGGGATAGACCCGTCCGTAATAGACGCTGCCGCCGCTTCGCAGCGGGCCCATGATGAAGTCGCGGTCGGCGAAACTTTCCGGCGGCGGCGGGTGACTTGCCGAGGTCGCAAGCACGTGTCCGTCAGGCGCATAGACCGCGATCGACTGCACGGCCGCCACCGCGTTCGTGAGGTCCGCGAAGCCGTCATGGATATGTTCCTCATGTGCGCGCAGGCCGTCCGCGTCCATTCCGGCGACCAGCTCGGCCGCCCGGCGCATGATGAGACCGACCAGCTCGAAATCCTTGGCGGCTTCCTCCTGCTCGATATCGAGCGACCGCGTCAGGCGCTCATCGGCGAGTGCCGAGATGCTGCGGTAGGACGACCATGATGCAAACAGGAACAGAGCCAGCGGAAAAATCAGGGCCGCCGCCATCGCCAACCGGATCAGCCGGATCGTCAGCGCGCGTGATTGCACACGCCCTCCTCGAACGAGTGGTGATTTCATCGCAATTTGAAGGCGGCCAGCGATGAAAGCAACAGCGCAGGAGCCGCCGGGAACCCGTCGCAACGATTGCGCGCCCGGAGGGCGAGCAACGAAGAAGGAGCAAAGCCCGGCTCCTGAAGCGCCCTAGCCCAGCGCGTTGCCGCTCTTGCCGCCGCGCAGCCGCTCCGACAGGTTGATCAACCACATCGCGGTCGGCCGCAGGATGAAGAGGTCGGCAACCAGCGCTGCCACCATCGAGAACGCGCTGAGCCAGCCGAACAGCCGCAGCGACGGCAGGTCGGAGAACACGGTCACGACGAGGCCGCAGGCAAGCACCAGCGTGGTCAGGATCAGCGCCGGGCCGACCAGCACGGTGGCGCGCTCGACTGCGACATCCGAGGTGACGCCCGGCTTGCTCTCCAGCCGCAGGCGGTTGAGGAAGTGGATGGTGGCGGAAAGGCCCAATCCGAACGACACCGTCAACGCGACCACGCTTGCGAATTGCAATCCCTCTTTCAGGAAATAGAGCAGCGTGCCCGACATCACCACCGGGAAAATGCCGGGCAGGATGCAGGCGAACATCACCACCCATGAGCGGAACGCCAACCCGATGAAGATCGCGACCAGTGCAAATTCGACGGTCAGCCCGCGGTTGAGCTTCTCGATCATGCCGGCAGAGTTGCGCGCGGCGATGGCGGCAAGGCCGGTGACGGCAATCTCATAGCCTGGATGTTTCTTGCGCACGGCGTCCAGCTGGTGATCCAGCTTGTCGACGATCGGCAGCAGTTGGCTGGAATCGATATCCGGCACGCGGCCGGCGATCACCACCGCATCCTGGTTCGCATCGATGAAGCGCCGCACGAGATGCTCGGGGATGACGTTGACGTATTCCTTCAGCGTCGCGACGTCGGTGGTTCCGGCCTTTTCGGCGAGCCACCTGCGCAGGCTTTCCAGCGACCAGACGTTGCCGACGCCGGCCTCGCGTTCGACGGTCGCATGCACGTCGGCAATGGTCTGCAGCGTCTCCGGCGAATACAGCGACTCGCCCTTGGGGAAGGTGATCAGCACATTGACCGGATTGGCGCCGGTCAGCTTCGCGTCCAGCCGGTTGCTGGCGGCGACCGCCTGGCGCTTGTCCGGAACCTGGTCAGCGAGCCGATAACGCGGCTCGAGATTGGCGTAGATGATGCCGAGCCCGCCGACGAAGGCGACCGCGATCAGGCTGAACAGGCCGGGCCGGCTCACCATGCGCACCGCGATCCAGTAGCAGAAATTGCGCAGCGCCTGCACGCCCGCGTCCGCGCCCTGGAACTTGACCGCGAACACCTTCTCGTTGCGCACGAAGAGCACGCCGAACACCGGCACCAGCGACAGCACCGCGACCAGCGCAATGATGGTTGCGGCAAGGCCGGCCTCGCCGAATTTGCGGATCAGGTCGGAGTTGGAGAATTGCAGCGCGATGAAGGAAATGCCCGCGGTGCCGTGGGTCAGCACGCAGGCCGGACCCACCACCAGCACCGCATTCTTGAATGCGGTGAGCTTGTCCTGCCCCGCGATCAGACGATCGCGCGCGGCGAAAGTGAGCTGCATCGAGTCCGAGAAACTGATCACCATGATGAGCGGCGTCATCACGTTCAGGAACATGTTGAGATTGAAATTGGCCCAGCCGAGGCCGCCAAGCGCCAGCATGATCGCGATCATCGGCGGGAACGCCGCGACGATCATGAAGGAAATCTTGCGGAAGAAGATGATGGCGATGATGCAGCCGGCGAGGATGCCGAGGATGTTGTAGGTCAGCCCGTCACGCTCGACCGCGTTGCGGATTTCGAGCTGCATCACGGGCACGCCGGACAGTTGCACGCTGAGCCCGGTGTCGCCGAGATCATCCTTCATCAGCTTGCGGATGTCGCCGATGGTCTTGGTGAGCTTGTTGGAGGCGACGACTTCAGGCTCCAGCGACAGCACGATCAGCGCCAGCGTGCCGTCTTCCGACAACAGCTTGCCGCGGATGATCTCGTTGGACTTGACGGTCTCGATGAACTTGTCGTAGGCGGCGCCCTCCGGCAGGTCGGCCGGGAACAAGGCGGCCGGCAGCCTGCCCGGCGCCGGCGACTGGCGCGCGGAAAACAGCGAGACCAGCCCGCGGGTGCCGTCGACGAGTTGCAGGTCAGTGACGAAGTCGCGCAGCTTCTCGAGATTGTCGCGCGCGAGCAGGTTCTTGCCCTCGACCACGACCAGGACGTCGAATTCCTCCGCCGGGAATTTCTTCGTCACCTCTTCGTATTGGTGGAATTCCTTGGTGTTGGATCTGAACAACTGGCTCAGGGAATCATCGATCTTGATGCGGTCGATGCCGAAGACGGCACCGACCATCAGGATCGCGAGGACGATGCAGGACAGGATCGGCATCTTCATCGGGATCAGGCCGAGCTTCTCCAACCCGAACGCGATGCTCTTCGCCGGCGGCTCCTCCACCATCTCGACGTGGATTTCGTTGTCGCGGGTCTTTTCGAGCATGCGGCTTGTCCAATCCTCACATCGGCTCTGAATAGCTTAGGTCGAAAGGGAGCGAAAGCAGCCGCGCCGGCGATCTTTGATCGGTGCTAACCCTTGAAAACATGAAGAAAATCGCAGGCGCCGGTTTAGCAGGTCCCTGTCCCCTCTCGCAAGCGCGCTGCTTTGCCGAATCCTTCACTATTACAGTGATTCCGGATGTCGCGGATTTGTCACACCGAGCCGCCTTTGGGGTTCGGAAGGTGCGACGTTCCGCCGCCGCTCTCGTCTTTCAAGGCGACCCCGGTCACCTTGCGTCGCAAGCCTTCACGGACCAGCCAAGCTATCTTGAAGGCGGCCTCATCATAGCTCAGCCCCTTCCGATGGATGTTGGAGACGCAGTTGCGGTCGGCGTCGGTGCGTCCGATGACAGGAGCGAATGTCAGGTAGGCCCCAAGGCTGTCGGGCGCCGACAGGCCCGGCCGCTCGCCGATCAGCACCACGACCATGTCCGCCTTGACGATGGCGCCGATCTCGTCGCCCAGCGCAACCCGCGCGCCGGTGGCAACCACGACCGGTCCAAGCGCAATCTGCGCGGCGGCGAGATGCTGCATCAAATGCCGCATCAGCTCCACCGCGTGGGCATGCACCGCTGACGGCGACAGCCCGTCGCAGATCACGATTGCGAGCCTGCCATTGCCTGCGACAGCTGCGAGCTGCCGAGCGCAAACCTCATCGAGCCGCCGCCCGAGATCAGGCCGCCGCAGATAGTCGCCGCGATTGCCGGCGCGGCTGTGAACTTCGCTTGCGGCGATGCCGAGAGCCGCAAGTTGCGCCACCAGCGCTTTCGCATCGAAAGCGGCATGAACGGCGTCGCGCGCCCGCGCGTGATCGAGGGTGAAGTCGAGGAGCGCTCGTGTCGGCAGGCTCGCGCCGGCACGGCCGAGCGCGACGCGCGCGGGGGTCAGCGTCCGAAGATCGTGTGTCGACCGGGGAGCGGGTTCCTTCATTCGGCAGGAACGGAGGCCTCGCGCAGCCGGATCGAGTAGTTCGACGCGTTCTGCTGGCCCGACGAGGCCGCGCGTGCGAACATGATCAGATGATGGCCGATCAGCACCGATCCGATCAGGCCCTCGAGATCGCCGTGGCGCAGGCGGCCGAGCGCGAACTTCCAGAACACGCGTTTGTAGGGACCGAGCACCCCGACCTGCCAGAAGATGTTGCGCAGCATGATCAGCGCGCGCCTGATGTTCTTCCAGGTCTTCATTTCGGGGCTGATCGGCACTTTCAGCCGGTTCGCATAGGTGTAGTCGCACTGATACTGGTAGCGCGCGAACAGCTTTGCCGGCTCGTAAGCCAGCTCCATCGCGCGTTTCCAGCTGCGGATGACGTCGTCATACGGCAACAGGAAATCCACGTTGGAGTCGCGCGTGTCGTCGTCGAGGATCAGGCGCTTTTCGCGCTCGAGCCGATCCCACAGCGGCGTCTTGGGCAGCGCCTGCAACAGGTTGATCGTCAGCAGCGGAATCTGCGACTCGTCGACAAAGGACAGCAGCGCATCCGCCGTGCCGGGCTTGTCGGTATCGAGCCCCATGATGATGCCCGACACCACCTCCATGCCGTAGGAATTGATGGTCTTCACGCCCTCCATGATCGGGACCATCATGTTGTGGCCCTTGTGCATCGCCTTCAATGCGTCCGGATCCGGGGTCTCGATGCCGCAGAAAATGGTGATGAAGGCGGCCTCGCGCATCCTCTCCAGGATTTCGGGACGCTTGGCGATGTTGAGGGTGGCCTCGCAGGCGAACCGCGTGACATAGCCGGTCTTCTTCTGCCATTCGATCAGATGCGGCAGCAGGTTGAGCGCGGCCTTGCGGTTGCCGATGAAATTGTCGTCGACGAAATAGACGGTGTCGGCGATGCCGAGTTCGCGCATCTTGTCGAGTTCGGCGACGATCTGCTGCGGCGTCTTCAGCCGCGGATTGCGGCCGTAGAGGCCGGGGATGTCGCAGAACTCGCACTCATAGGGACATCCTGACGAATATTGCAGGCTGCCGAGCATGTAGCGCCTGATGTCGGCGAGCTCGTAGGCGGGAATCGGAAAGTCGCTCATGGCGACGCGATCCCTGGTCGTGAACACGACCTGGGTTTCGGGCCGCGTCACATCCTCCGCAAGACGGCGGAGCAGCGCGTCGGTGGCGTCGCCGAGCTCGCCGACATGCAGATAGTCGAACGAGGGATAGTATTCCGGACAGGCGCTGACCGAGGGACCGCCGATCGCGACGGGCAGATCGAATTCATGGGCGCGGCGGCAGATGTCGTTCATCTGCTGGCGCTGGATGTGCATGCCGCTGACGAACACGACTTCCGCCCACTCGAAGTCGGCCTTGGTCGCGGGCGTCAGGTTCTCGTCGACGAAGCGAACCTGCCACTGCGCGGGCAGATAGGCCGCGAGCACGAGCAGGCCCTGCGGCGGCATGAAGGCTTTCTGGCCGTCGGTCAGGGGGTAAGCATACTCGAACGTGCCGAATGACGACGTATATCGCGGAAAGACGCATAGAATGCGGCGAACCGCCTCGATGCCCTTTACTCTCATCGAACTTCCTCTGCGATACCCTGCACTTGCAATTTAAGGCCCAACTTAAGCACGCGCCACGAGGCTGGGCCAGAATTTGTTCCGCATTGTGGCAACACGCCTAACCCATGAGACGCCCGATTGGTTGCTACGGTTCGACCTTGGTGGCGCTTTCGATCAGCCGCGACGCAAAATCGGGCAACAGCCCGACATTTCCGGCAAGGCGGAACGCCGAATCCGCCAGGCCTGCGCGCACCAGCCAGTCGTCGAATTCGGGCGCCCGCCTCAAACCGAAGAGATCGCGGACATAGAGCGCGTCGTGGAACGAGGTGGACTGGTAGCTCAGCATGACGTCGTCGGCGCCCGGCACCCCCATGATGAAGGTGACGCCGGCGGCCGCCAGAAGCGTCAGGAGATTGTCCATATCGTCCTGATCGGCCTCGGCGTGGTTGGTGTAGCAGACGTCGACGCCGAGCGGCAGGCCGAGCAATTTGCCGCAGAAATGGTCCTCCAGGCCGGCGCGGATAATCTCCTTGCCGTCATAGAGATACTCGGGGCCGATGAAGCCGACCACGCTGTTCACCAGCAGTGGCCGATACGCCCGCGCCACGGCGTAGGCGCGTGCCTCGCAGGTCTGCTGGTCGACGCCGCCATGCGCATTGGCCGACAGCGCGGAGCCCTGCCCGGTCTCGAAATACATCACATTGTCGCCGACGGTGCCGCGCTTGAGCGCGCGTCCCGCATCGTGCGCTTCGCGCAGCAGCGCGAGATCGACGCCAAAACTGCGGTTGGCGGCCTCGGTGCCCGCAATCGACTGGAACACCAGGTCGACGGGCAGCCCCTCGCCGATCAGTTTCAAGGTGGTGGTGACATGCGTCAGCACGCAGCCCTGCGTGGGAATCCGCAATCGCACGATGACGTCATCCAGCAGCCGCAGAAGGCGGCCGATGACGGCGGGATCGTCGCTCGCCGGATTGATGCCGATGCAGGCATCGCCCGAGCCGAGCAGCAGGCCGTCGAGGATCGAGGCGGTGATGCCCCTGGTATCGTCGAAGGGATGGTTGGGTTGCAGCCGCGCGCTCATGCGGCCGGAGAGGCCGATCGTGTTGCGGAAGGCGGTCGTCACCTCGCATTTCCTGGCGACCAGGATCAAGTCCTGGTTGCGCATCAGCTTGGAGACGGCTGCTGCCATCTCGGCCGTGATGCCCGGCGCGAGCTGCTTCAGAACGTCGCAGGTCGCGGCATCCGAAAGCAGGAAATCCCGGAAGCTGCCGACCGTCTGCGAAGCGATCGGTGCGAAGGCTCGCGCGTCATGGCCGTCGATGATCAGGCGGGTGACCTCGTCGTCCTCGTAGGGGATGACGGTCTCCTGCAGAAACTGCGTGAGCGGAGTGTCCGCCAGCGCCATGCGCGCCGCGATCATCTCCTCGGCGCTGTCGGCGGCGATGGCGGCCAGCCGATCCCCGGAGCGCGGCGGGCTCGCCTTGGCCATGAGCTCGCGCAAGTCGGCGAAGACGTGGGAGTTGGCATCGATGGTGTGGCGATAGGCCATGGACCGCGAATCTACCACCTCGCCCGGTCGGAGCGATGGCGCATCGCTCTCCATATCTAAATACCGCTCGCCGGTCCGTCGGCACGGCCTGCGCCGGCCAATCTCAACTCGCCGCAAGGGTCTGAGCGGACGAGGAAATCGCGCGTAACTTGCAGGACTTACGGGTTGGCGCCATTAATTCTTTATCCATGAAGATTCTGCATGCTTTTTAGACGGTTGACGGGTTCGGGGGCATCCAACGCGACGCGTTTACCTTTCTGTAATCATTTCCGAAAAGCTGGTTCGTAAATCATGGCATCCAGGCTCTCGCTGGCGGCAAGGCTCTACTCGATCTTCGCGCTTTTCGCGCTTCTGACCGCCGCCATCACCGTTCTGTCCGACTACAACTCGCGGCGGGGCGCGGAGTTGATCCACGCCATCGAGACGGCCAACATGGCCGCGCTCAATGTCGAGCGCGTCAACTCGCTGGTCTATGCGGTCGTGATGGAATCGCGCGGCGTCTACATGTCGACCGATCCGGCGGTGGTGAAGAAATACGGCGCCGGGCTTTTGAAGTTCAACGACAGCATTCTCGGTGTCGTGAAGCGCTGGGAAGCGATCGTCCAGGCCGACGATGCCGAGCAATTCGAAATCTTCAAGAAGCGCATCGAGCAGTTCGTCGAATTCCGCAAGGAGCTGGTGCGGCGCGCCAACGAGATCAGCCCGGCGGCGGGCCGTGAATGGGGCGACAACGACGCCAACCGGTCGGTGCGCTCGGCGCTGAACAAGGATCTCGAGGCGCTGTCCAGGGTCTATACCGAGCGCGCCAAGCGCATCGCTGCGCAAAACGAGGTCGACCGCCAGCTCTCCCTCGTGCTGACCTGCCTCGGCGGCGTCGCGCTGCTGCTGGTCGTGATCGGCATCGTCATCATCGCCCGCTCGATTGCCCGGCCGCTCTCGGTCATCACCACGACCATCAAGCAGGTCGCCGAGGGTGCGGAAAACGTCGAGGTGCCCCATACCGGCCGCAGCGACGAGATCGGCGCGCTGGCGCGCGCGATCGGAATCTTCCAGGAGGCGATGGAGCGCAACCGCAACCTCACCTCGCAGGTGACGGCGGATTCGGCGGCCAGCGCCGAGCGCAGCCGGCATATCGAGGCTTCGGTCGAGGAATTCCGCGAGGCGATCGGCGCGGTGCTGAACTCGGTTCACCAGAATGCTTCCGCGATGCGGCAAACTGCGGAGAGCATCACGCGCGTCACCTCCAACGCGAGCGACCGCGCGACGGACGCGACCGGCGCCACCACGCAGGCCGCCGGCAACGTCTCCGCTGTCGCAGGCGCGGCGGAAGAGCTGTCGGCCTCGGTCCAGGAGATCGGCCGCCAGGTTCGCCAGTCTGCCGGCGCGGTCGAACAGACCGGCCAGCGTACCGAGAAGTCGATCTCCGAGATCGAGAGCCTTGCCGCGGCGACCCAGCGCATCGATGGCGTGCTGCAGCTGATCCAGGCGATCGCCGAACAGACCAATCTCCTGGCGCTGAACGCTACCATCGAAGCCGCGCGCGCAGGCGATGCCGGCCGCGGCTTTGCGGTGGTGGCGCATGAGGTGAAGGCGCTCGCCGGGCAGACCGCGAAGGCTACCGAAGAAATCGGCCAGAACGTCAGCCTGATCCAGTCGTCCACCAGGAACGCGGTCGACGCCGTGCGCGAGATCGGCACCGCCGTGCGCGAGATCAACGACATCACCTCGGCGATTGCCGGCGCCGTCGGCCAGCAGGATGCCGCCACCCGCGAGATTTCGGCCAACGCGCAGTCGGCCGCCCAGGGCAACGAGACGCTGGTCTCCAACATCGTCTCGCTGCGCGACGCCATCGGCGAGACCAATACCGCGGCCAGCTCGGTGCTGTCGGCTTCCAACGAGCTCAACGCCATGGCGGAGACGCTGTCGCGCGAGGTGGAAAAGTTCTTCCACAATCTGCGCAGCGGCTCGGCGGGCGAGCGCAAGAGCGCGTAGCGCCCGGCATTCTTGACATGTTGGCATTATGTGTATAAACACACACGATGCGTAGCCGAGAAATCATCTCGGCCCTTCAGAGAGATGGCTGGGTGCAGGTCGCCCAGAAGGGCAGCCACATCCAGTTCAGGCATCCCTTCAAGAAGGGGCGCGTGACGGTTCCGCATCCCGCGCGAGATGTACCGATCGGCCCCTAAAGAGCATCGAGAAACAGTCGGGCTTGAGGCTGAGATAAAGCATGCGAAGCTATATCGGTCTGATCCACAAGGACCCTGACAGCGACTTCGGCGTTTCATTCCCGGACTTTCCGGGCGTCATTACCGCGGGTACCACGCTCGACGACGCGCGCGCGATGGCGCAGGAAGCGCTCGTCCTTCACATCGAAGGCCTCACGGAAGACGGCGAGGCCATTCCCGAGCCCTCCTCGCTCGAAGAGGTCATGTCCGATCCGGACAATCGCGAAGGCGTCGCCATTCTGGTTTCGGTCAGGACGGAGCAGCCGAAGGCTGTTCGCGTCAACATCACCTTGCCTGAAGACGTCCTTGAGCAAATTGACCGATACGCAGAAGCGCATGGCTTCACGCGAAGCGGATTGCTAACGCGGGCCATCAAGAAACTCATGACCGAATCCGCCTGAGCGTGGCGAGAACAATGGTTCAAGCGAGAGGCCCGGCTGGTGGCCGGCCTGATCCGGCTAGTACCGCTGATCTGAAGTCCCTGACTCACTCGTGGCGAAATCGGGTTCAGGGACTTCAGATCGAAAGCGGTACTAGAATCATAGGTTTGCTAGTGCCCATGACTTTTCGAAGTTCGTGAACGGTCGCGCGGCAATGGAGCACGAACTTCGGAAAGTGGGCACTAGTCGGCGGCATCAGTGGTGCATGTGGACGAGCCGGGAGGGACCCGCTCAAGACCGAGCGCGCTGGTTGCCGGGCTATTTGACCGCGCCGCCGGTGATGCCGGAGATGAAGCGGTCCAGGAACAGGTTGTAGGCGATCGCCACCGGGATGCTGGCGATCAGCGCGCCGGCCATGATCTCGCCCCAGAAGAACACGTCGCCGCGCACGAGATCGGTGGTGACGCCCAGCGTGATCGGCTTCTGGTCCGCAGCCGATACGAAGGTCAGCGCGTAGACGAACTCCTGCAAGGTCAGGGTGAAGGTGAAGATTATCACCGTCAGGATCGCGGGAACCGACAGCGGGATCACCATCTTGATGAAGGCGCCGAACAGGCTGCAGCCGTCGACGATCGCGGCCTCCTCGATCTCGGGTGGAATCGCCTTGAAGAATCCCATCAACAGCCAGGTGCAGAACGGGATCGTGAAGGTGGGATAGACCACGACCAGCGACCACATCGAGTTCTGCAGGCCCAGCTCCGCAATGATCCGCGACAGCGGCAGAAACAGCAGCGTCGGCGGCACCAGATAGGTAAGGAAAATGCCGATGCCGAGGCTTTCCGCGCTGCGGCCGCTCATCCGCGCCAGGCTGTAGCCGGCAGGGACAGCGGTGACGAGCGTGATCGCTGTCACGCACAGGCCGATCACCAGCGAATTCCACAGCCAGCGCGTGAACAGCGTCTGCTCGAACAGGTATTTGAAGTGTTCCAGCGTCGGCGCTTCGTTGAACCAGAACGGGATGTTCGTCACGTTGTAGAGGTCGCTGTTGCTCTTCAGCGAGGTGATCACCATCCAGTAGAACGGAAACGTCGTCATGACGACGAAAAATGCGACGGTGCCGTAGAAGCCGACGTCGCCGGCGGTTTTGGAGAGAGCCTTCATCTTCAGATCTCCCTGCGCCGGATGAACCGCAGCATGCCGATCACCACGACGAACAGCACAGGCAGCATGAACAGCGAAATGGCGGCGCCATGCGCGACGTCGCCGGACACAATGCCGACCTGATAACCCTCGAAACCCAGCACCGAGGTGGTGCCCACCGGACCGCCATTGGTCAGCAGCAGCACGATGGACAGGTCCGTGAAGGTGAACACGATGCCGAAGATCAGGCCGATGGCAACGATCGGCAGGATCATCGGCATGATGATCTGGTAGTTGCGGCGCCAGAAGCCCGCGCCGTCCACGGTGGCGGCATCGATGACGTCCTGCGGCACCGAGGTGATGCCGGCCAGGAAGATGACGATCGCGAACGGAAAGAAGCGCCAGGCGTTGACGACGATGATGCAGAGCATGGCGAGATGCGGCGTGCCGAGCCAGTTCGGCGCGTCCTCGCGGGTGATGATGCCGGCCGCGATCAGGCTCCAGTTGATCACGCTGTAGAGCGAATCGAACATCCACTGCCAGGCGACGGTCGACAGCGCGATCGGCACCGCCCAGGGCAGGATGATGAGCGCCCTGACGATCCTGCGCCCCGGGAACGGCCGCAGCAGCAGGAACGCGCCGAACTTGCCGAGGACGAGACCGAGGGCCTGCGATCCGAAGGTGAAGAGGAAGGTATTCCCCAGGGTGTGCAGAAACTCCGGATTGTGCACGATCTGCACGAAATTCGTCAGCCCCACGAAGCGCCAGGACGGATTGTAGATCGAATAGGCGCTGACGGAATAATACACGGCCAGCAGGAACGGCAGGCCGACCAGCAGCAGCACGTAGAGGACCGCCGGCGCGACGAGCACCGAGCCGAGCACCTCGCGGCGGTCCATGATGAAGCGGAAACGCGAGGCCGACTTGGCGGTGACGGGTGCGGCAATGTCGACCATCGATGGAGACCTCACGTCAGTGGCGGCTGATCCGCCTGCCGTCCTTGTCGAAATAGCGCAGCGCGCCGTTGCGCACGGCGTACGGGTGCCACTCTCCCGGCCGGATGCTTTCCTCGGCGACATGGGCCGGCGGCAGTTTCGCCGTGATGATTTGCCCGGACTCGGCGCCTGCGATCTCACCGTAGACGATCCGCTCAGAGCCGAGATATTCGGAGCGCTCGACGCGGAACGAAAATTCGGTGCAGGCGCCGCCGTTGACGATCATCTCCTTTGGCAGGAAATTTTCGGGACGGAAGCCGAGATATCCGTCACCTTGCCGAATGAGATTCATCGGCGGCGCGCCGACGAAGGTCGCGACAAAGAGATCGGCGGGGTCGTCATAGATTTCCGACGGCGTGCCGAGCTGCCTGATCCGCCCCTTGTCGATGACCGCGATGCGGTCGCCCATGCCCATGGCCTCCACCTGATCGTGGGTCACATAGATCGTGGTGACGCCGACCCGCTGCTGGAACTGCTTGATCTCCTGGCGGGCGGAGGCGCGCAGCTTGGCGTCAAGGTTGGAGAGCGGCTCATCGAGGAGGAGCGCCGTCGGCTCCCGCACCAGCGCGCGGGCCAGCGCCACGCGCTGACGCTCGCCGCCGGAGAGCTGACGCGGGCGACGCTCCAGCAGATGGCCGATCCCGAGCAGTTGCGACGCCCAATCGACCTTCTTGGCGATTTGCGCCCTCGGCAGGCCCTGCGTCCGCAACGGAAAGCCGATGTTCTTGCGCACGCTGTAATGCGGGTAGAGGCCATAACTCTGGAACATCATGGCGACGCCGCGGGCGCGCGGCGGAATGTCGTTGACGA
>Ga0070741_10007546_pt1 | contig 22420 bp, 15 predicted proteins | sample Coa_R1_4_FD_66440 | JGI IMG/M metagenome (GOLD analysis project Ga0070741, IMG submission 66440) | Surface soil microbial communities from Centralia Pennsylvania, which are recovering from an underground coalmine fire - Coalmine... | ecosystem: Environmental > Terrestrial > Soil > Unclassified ... | reverse complement strand
TTTCGAAACGGGCAACGGAAGCTTTAGCGCGATCACCAACGGCGGCGATTATGGCGACAGCTTCGTCAAGCTTTCCGCGTCCAACGGGCTGGCGGTGGCCGATTATTTTGCGCCGTCCAACCAAGCTTCGATGGCGGCCCTTGATCTGGATCTGGGATCCGGCGGCCCGATCCTCCTGCCCGATGCGGCGGGGAGCCCGACGCATCCGCATTTGCTGATCGGCGCGGGGAAAGAGGGAACCTTTTATTTGATCGACCGCGATAACATGGGGCGTTTCAACGCGACGTCGAATGCCATTATGCAAACCGCGCAAAGCGCCGTGGCGGGCAGTTGGGGAACGCCCGCCTACTGGAACCATTGGATTTATAACCAGAGTCCCGGCGACACGTTAAAGGCGTTCAGCATTACGAATGGCGTGTTGTCTGCGGCGCCAGTTTCGCGTTCGTCAGTGAGCATCGGCGGGACCGGTTATGCTCCGACGATTTCGGCCAATGGGACCAGCAACGGGATTGTGTGGGTGATCGACGCAGGAGCCTACGAACAAGGCGGCAACAACAACAGCTCGGACGTCAGCAGCGGCCCGTCGGTGTTGCGCGCGTTCAACGCCACGAACCTTGCCCAGCAATTGTATAACAGCAGCCAGAAGTCGAGCGATACGGCGCCGGGCGCGGTGAAGTATCCGGTGGCGACGGTGGCGGACGGGAAAGTATTTGTCGGCGGCGATTTCGGGGTGGCGGTTTATGGACTGGGCGTGATCCTGCCGCCGCCTGTCATTTCCCCCAACGGCGGCATCTATACCAATTCCGTCACGGTGGCCCTCAGCGACCCGACCAACGACGTGCAAATCTATTACACCCTCAATGGAACGACGCCGACGACTAATTCCATCCTTTACGTCGGGCCTTTTGCAGTGACCAATTCCGTTGAAATAAACGCGATCGCGGCGCGACCGGGGGCGTTCAACAGTGTCGCGGCGACGGCGTCGTTCATCAATAGTTCAAGCGTCGGCTCAGGAACGGGACTCTCGGGCCAATACTGGGCGCAGACCTCAAGCCAGGCGTTTATAAATCCAAACTTCACCAATGCGCCAACACTCACCCGCACCGACTCGGTCGTTGATTTCAATTGGGGCGCCGCCGGGCCGGGTGGAAATGTTGGCGCGACAAACTATGTGGTGCGCTGGACAGGATGCGTGCAGCCGCAATTCAGCGAGCCATACACGTTTTACACGACGGCGGACGACGGCGTGCGCCTCTTTGTGAATGGACAATTGGTCATCAACGATTGGGCGACCCAGGTGGCCACGGCCAGGAGCGGCTCGATCACGCTTGCAGCACAGCAGCTCTATAACATCGAATTGGACTACTTCTATGGGAATGATAATGGCGCGGAAGTGTCGCTGGCGTGGAGCAGTCCATCGACGCCGCAAGCGATTGTTCCGCAAACGCAGCTTTATCCTTATACTAACCCGCCCCCGACGATTCTTTTCGCCAGTCCAACCAACGGCTCGATTTTCACCGGTCCGGCCACCGTCACCCTGGCGGCGAGCGCCGACGCCCCCTACAATCCGATTGCCCGAGTTGACTACTATGCCAATGGCGCGTTGATCGCCACAGTGACAAACAGTGCGTATGCGCCGCTTTATCCGGTGACAGTGACCGGATTTCTGCCCAATCCCGGCGGAACAAGCTCCAATTCGGCGCCAGTCAGCGCGATTCCAACTGCGTCCGTGAATTTAGTTACGACAGCGACGCAAGGGTCCGGCACGCAAGGTTGGAACCTCGCCATTTGGCAGACCAACAACGGCAGCGGCAGCGGAACCGGCCCGCTGGTTGGGCCGCCAGTGCACGGCGACACTTACTCGACTATTTTCAACGGCACGCCAGTGGGCAATGCTCTCAACAGCTCCGGCAGCCCGAATAACACGCGTATTCGCAATCCGACCGGCGCGGTTTCCGCGACGTTTCCGGGGGATTCGCTCACGCTGAACACGAACACCGAATTGCGCGAGAAGGAAGGCTCGACCGCTTCGACGATGAACTTTCCCGGGCCGGGCGCCGGGGCGCCGGGACTCATCCTCGATGGCGGCGTTCTTAATTGCGGAGAATCGGGGACTTTCGCCATCACGGGAATCATTGAGGTTGCCGGGCAGTCCTATATCTGCAACGGCGAGAATGGCGCGGGCGGCGGTCTGCCTGTGGCGGGAGACAATCGGCAGTGGAACATCGCGGGACAGCTCACTGGATCGGGAAATCTCGTCGTGATGGATTGCGAGATGACCGTGCCGCAAATTGTTTCGGGCGCGGCGAACACATTTTCAGGCCAGTGGATTGTCCAATGCGGATGGTTGCAGGCGACGGGCAGCAATTCATTGGGCACGAACAGCATTACCGTGGATCCAAATTATACCGGCTATTTGACAGCGATGCCGAATGCCACTTCGCCAAACGGCCCGGCGTTGCTGGAAGTGAATTACGATCTCACCAGCGCCGGGACATTGACGCTGGCCAATGGCGGAATGATGAACCTGCACCAGAATTGCACGTTCGCCGGAGTCACGATTGAAGGGACGCGTCTGGGGCCGGGTTCTCATACTTACGCTGAGTTGGTTTCGGAGTTTCCGGATAGCTTCGTTTCCGGCGGCTCAGGATCAGTCACCGTGGCTCCTCCAACCGGCGTGGGTGGTCCGCCGGGCCCGGTTCTTCCGCCGGGCGGCCTCGCGGTTTTCCGCGAGAACGGTTCGGTTGCGCTCACGTGGAACGCGAGCGCCGGCGCATCAAGTTACACGGTAAGCCGCTCGATCACCTCGGGCGGGCCTTACACACCCATCGCGAATGTTAGCGGCACGGCCTACACGGACGCAGGCTTGTCAAACGGCGTCACCTATTATTACGTCGTGTCGGCGACGGAGGGCGCCGGTTACACGTTGACTGCGGTCGCCACTGACGCCAGCGGACTGAGCCGTGTTTCGGCCCCGGCGCAGATCTATGTCAACGCGGCAACCGGAGCGCCTTACGGGTTGGCGGCGCGCGTGCAGGCGCCGGCGTTTTTGAATATGCCAACGTCCGCGCCGGCGATATTTCCTGGCACTCTTCCAGTGACACTTTCGGGAACTGGCGTGTTTTCCGACGTCGCGAACCGAACACCCATGGGCAGCCTGATTCCGTACGCGCCGAACACTCCTCTTTGGTCGGACAACGCTGTCAAAAGCCGTTACATGTGCATCCCGGACAACGGTGGCCCATTGACGCCGGACCAACAAATTGCGTTCCTGCCCACCAACTCATGGACGTTTCCGGCGGGGACAGTCTTTGTCAAGAATTTTGATTTGGCCGTTAATGCCACGAACAACGAAGTCCCCTTGCGACGCCTGGAGACGCGCTTGCTGGTTCGCGACGTTAACGGCGGAGTCTATGGCGTCACTTACAAGTGGCGTCCTGACAATAGCGACGCAGACCTTCTGACCACCGGCTTGAACGAGGACATCTTCGTCACCAATGCCAGCGGGGTTGTCAAACAGACATGGTATTACCCCAGCCCGGCCGATTGCCTGACTTGCCACACGCCCGTGGCCAACTACGTCCTGGGAGTCAATACGCGGCAATTGAACGGCAACTTTAGCTATCCGTCGTCCGGCCAAACCGACAACCAGCTTCGCGCCTTGAATCATCTTGGCCTCCTTTATCCCGCGTTTGACGAGGGAGCGATCAGCAATTTCGCGCGGCTTTCGCCTTTGACGAATTCGACCGCGTCACTGGAACAGCGCGCGCGCTCCTACCTCGACGCCAATTGCGCCCAATGCCATCAGCCGGGAGGCGCCGGGATCACCTTTGATGCGCGATACGACATCCCTCTGGCCGGCCAGCACATCACCAATTTTCCGGCTGCGTTTGCGCTGGGCTACGACGGCGCGTGCATTGTCAAGCCGAAGGACGTTTGGCGTTCGATTTTGTGGGAGAGAATGAGCGCCACCAACGCGGCGATCAAGATGCCGACGCTGGCGAGAAATCTAGTTGACACAAATGCCGTGCAGGTCATGGCGGCTTGGATCAACAGCCTGCCGGGCACACCCGCGCTGCCGCCGCCGATCATCGCGCCCGCGGGCGGCGCCTTCAACCGCTCGATCACGGTGACGCTGCAAGCTCCGGACACCAACGCCGCCCTTCGCTACACCCTGGACGGCACACTCCCCACGACAAATTCGCTTCTGTATTCAAGCCCGCTGACGCTCACCAGCAGCGCTTCAATGGAGGCGGCGGCGTTTGAGGCCGGTTTCAACAACAGCGTCGCGGCCGCCGCGCAATTCACCCTGCAATCGCCTTATTTCACAGCGGCGAGCCTTCTGGCCAATGGGCAATTTCAACTCACCGTGTCCGCGGCGCCCGGGAGCGTCTGTGTCCTGGAGTCCTCCGCCGACCTGGAGCATTGGATGCCAGTCAATACGAATGTCTCGTCCGGCGCGACGCTCATCTTCACGGACGTGACGGCGACGAAGAGTTCCGAGCGCTTTTATCGGATTGCTCAGCAATAGAAACGCGGGCTCCCAGGGAAGTCGCAATGGTGCGCGCTGCAGGGTTTGAACCTGCCCACTTGCCCACCAAAAAGACCCCTTACCTCGGGGCACAACGATACAGCTCGCGGCGGTGGCGCACAGGGTTGACCCGGACGAGTCGAATTTCGTCCGCAATTTCATAACTCAAGGCGACAGCCGCTGGAAATCGATCTTGCGCACGAACCCCACATCATTCTCCACCACCAGCAAATTGCCCTGCCGGTCCAAACAAACTGCCCGCAACTGCCCAAACTTGAACCCGGGCGTGTAAAACCACTGCCTGTCCCCCGCGTGATCGTCGCCCGATCCGTTGGCCAGCACGTGGACGATCCCGGTGATGTCAACATAAAGCAACTGCGACCCCTCGTCCGTCGCCAGAAAATAGCCGCCGACGGGCGGTTGCCAGACGCCACGGACGCCCCAAAGGCTGTTGGTGGCGGCGAGCGTTCCGTCGGCCACTTCGTTCGTGCCGCCGTTGCCAAAGAGAAGGGTGCGAGAGCCGTCGTTGGTCGAAACCAACCAGACGGTGTTGTCGGCGCGGTCGGTGGCGACGAGATTGGCTCCGCTCAGAAAGATGTTTCCCAAAGCATTGAACTGCTTGTTTAGTTTGGAAACGCCGCTGGCCGGAGTCCATTCTTTGAGATTGCTGCTGGAGCAATAGAAGACGAGCGACTCGTCATCCTTGACCCAGAGGCCGCGCCCGGTGTTGATGCCACCCGAGTCGGTGAAGAGAGTGGTCATGACGCCGTTGGTTGTCACCTTGCGAACTTTGCTGTTGCCGGTGTCAAGCACGTAGAATGTCCCGTCCCCGCGCACCCACAGGCCGTTGGGCTGGTTCAGGGCCACGGCCGTGGCGGGCGCCGGGCCGTCGGTCCCGTTGCCGGCATTGTGCGTGCCCGCGACGGTGTAAATGCGGCCATCGAGCGTGACCTTGAGGACCGAATGGCTGTTTTTGTCCACAATCAAGATGTTGCCAGCGTTGTCTTCCATGGCGAAATGGGGGCGGGAGAGGGCGGCGTTGGTCGCGTAGCCGCCCTCGAAAGACGGCTGCCAATAATTGACGTTGTCCTTGCCGGGGTCGGCGCCGCTGCCGGCGATCGTGTGAAGCAGTCCATAGGAATGGACCAGGTTGGTGAATGCGCCAGGCCCATTGGTGTCGATTTCGACCGCGCGCAGGCGGAAAAAGGCCTGGCCAATCGGCGGGGAGAAAGCCCCTGTCCCGGCGGTGTTGGTGGTGAAATAATTCTGCCATGGGGTCCAGGCCGTCGTGCCGTCCGGTCCAAGGCGGGCGGCCGTTTCGAGAGTGCAAACGCCGGCTTTGAAGGCGTTGGACCAGGAAATTTGGCCCTGCGGAGCAAAGGCCGTGATTTGCAACGGGCCGGCTTGCGCGGCGAAAGCCAGCGCGGCCAGCACGAGTCCTATTTTTGCGCCTTGCACAGAATCCCGCCAGCATGCCTTCGGCGACGGAGGCAAAAAAGCGCAAAGAGAAGAGCAGCGATGAAAAAGGCGCCTTGTCACCCCGGCGAAGTTTTGTTATGGAGATTCACACATGCGAAGGTTGGGCCGGATTCTCATTTGTTTGGCAATGATGTGTTTAGGGGCGTCGTTGCGCGCCGACACATTCACACTGACCGACGGCTCGCAGGTTTCCGGCGACCCTGTCAGCCCCTACACCGATGAAGGAGTGGTCTTCAAACAGGGCGACAATTACTCGCCCCGCGTCTCGTGGGACCGTTTCACGCAGGAATCGATCGTCAAACTAAAAGACGCCGCCAAGACGGCCGGCGACCGCGACTTGGTCGAGCCTTTGGTTGACACAACCGGCCAGCAGAAGAGCAAGCGCAACAATATCACGGTGCATCCAGTCGAACTTCCGCCCCGTCCCGCCCACACTGCTGCGGTGGCGGGCATCTTTTTCAGCCCGCTGGGATGGTTCATCGTGCTGGTTCTCTACGGCGCTACGATTTTCGCAGCGTTCGAGGTCGCCGTTTACCGCAAGCATCCGCGCGGAATGGTTTGCGGGCTGGCCGCGATCCCGTTTTTCGGCTTCCTGAGTCCGGTTTTCTTCCTGGCTTTTCCGCCCAAGCAACATGCGGTTGAGGAGGAGCCAGTCCAGGTGACCACGGACATTCAAACCCTCGCGCCGCAGAGCGCCGTCGTGCCGGGCAGCATGCGGCGGCGTCCGGGCGAAGCTGCGTCGATGCCAACCGTTCCGCCTGTGCCGACATTGCCGGGCACGGCGCCGGCGCCGGCGGTCGCGCCCGCCATCGAATTGCCGCCGCCGATCGTTTATGCGCGTGGAGAAACGTCGTTTAACCGCCGCTTTTTTGAAACGAAGCTGGCCGGTTTTTTCCGCGCTGTTCCGAGCCCGGCGGAAAAGGATTTGCGGGTGCACATCAAGTCGGCGCGCGGCGATTATGTCGGCCGGCGCATCACGCGCATCACGCCGGCGGAACTTTATTTGCAAATCGTCAAGGGCGAAGCGACGGCGGACGAAATGATTCCGTTCGGAGAAATCCTCGAAGTGGAAGTGCGGCACAAAGACCTTGCATAAACGCGCCTTCACGCCGATTCTGAAATCAAAGACCATCGCGCATGACCAAATACCGCGCCATTTTGTTGTTTGGAGCGCCCGGTTCGGGCAAGGGAACACAGGGGAAGATCCTGGGGGCCATTCCCTATTTTTATCATTTTTCCTGCGGGGAGGTGTTCCGCAATCTGCGGCCGGACAGCGAACTGGGCAGAATCTTTCTTGACTACTCGAGCCGGGGCGAATTGGTGCCCGACGAGCCAACGGTCAAGCTCTGGCGCAACGTGCTGGAAGGCGCGCAGATGGACGGCAGCTTCAACCCGATGACCGACACGCTGGTGCTTGACGGCATTCCGCGCAATCTTCGCCAAGCCAAACTCCTCCGGACGATGATCACGGTGGGGGCGGTCTTTTACTTGAGTTGCCCGGATATGGAGAAGCTGGTGGCGCGCCTGCAGCGCCGCGCGTTGCGCGAGAACCGGCTGGACGACGCCAACATGGACATCATCCGCAGCCGGCTCGCGACCTACGAGCGCGAGACCAAGCCCGTGCTCGATTATTACGGGAAGGATCTTGTCAAGCCTATTGATTCCACGCAAAGCCCCTGCGTGGTGTTGCGTGATATTTTGAACGTCATCATCAGTGGCGCCAATTTCGACACCGATGTCCTTAAGCATAGTCTTCATGGGAACCGCCCCGCTGGCGCGGGCAAGTCTTGAGGCCTTGCTGGTGGCTCCGGGTTTGAAAGTCGCCGCCGTGGTCACCCAACCGGACCGGCCCAAGGGGCGCGATCTCAAACTGCAGGCGTCAGCCGTCAAAGAAGCCGCGCTCCGCTTTGAACTGCCGGTCTGGCAGCCGGAGGAGGCGCGCCATCCAGCCTTTCTTCAGCAATTGCGCGATGTCGAGCCGGACCTGATCGTCGTTGCGGCCTATGGCCAGATCCTGCCGCCGGCGATTCTCGAATTGCCGCGCCTGGGCTGCCTGAATGTTCACACTTCGCTTCTGCCGAAATATCGCGGCGCCGCGCCCATCCAGTGGGCCATTCTCGACGGGGAGGCGGAAACAGGCGTCACCATCATGAAGATGGATGCGGGCCTCGACACCGGACCGATTCTCGCGCAACGGGCCACGCGGATCGACGAGAGCGACGACGCCGCGACTTTGCACGACCGCCTTGCCTCCCTAGGCGCGGAATTATTGACAACCACGATCGCGGCTTGGGACGCCGGGCAAATTCAGCCGCAGCCGCAGAACAGCGCGCTCGCCACCCACGCCCGCAAAATCACCAAGGAAGACGGCAAGCTGGATTGGACGCTTCCGGCGCGCACCCTTTGGAACAAAGTGCGCGGGTTGACGCCCTGGCCCGGAACTTATACTTCGTTGCGCGGCCAAACCCTCAAGGTTTGGCGCGCCATGCCGGATCCGAAGGCGGGAACTGCGGGGGAGATTCTGGCTGCGGAAAAAGACGTGTTGCTCGTTGGTTGCGGCGAAGGTTCGTTGCGGCTGGGAGAAGTTCAGCTGCAAGGCGGGCGCCGCCTGAGGGCGCAGGAATTCCTTGCCGGCCATCGCCTGCAACCAGGCGAGAAACTGGGAGCCTGACGCCTAATCGGATTCGATGGTCATGTGGCTGGCCAGCCAGTCGAAATCGCCCTCGGCGCCGCGCGCCACCTCAATGGGCAACGGAATCGGGCTGGGAATAATCTGCTGCTTGGTGGTGCGGTTCAGCCACTGATGGAATTCGGCATGGCCGTCCGCAAAAGAGAGCGCGGCGGTTCCATTATGATAGGAAGCGGGCAGGCGCTGCCATTCCTTGTAAGCGTAATCAATGCGGTTGACAAAGTAGCCGTCGTAAATCGTGTCCGCGCTTTCCTCGATGAAGACAAAAATATTCGCTGGCCGCGGGATCGAGGTGGCCTTGAAGAATTGAACATAGCCGGGGTTGTTTGTGTTGTAGCCGCCGCTGGAAATGGCGCCGGCATTGCCGACCGAGGCGTTCATCGAATAACTGCGCGCCCGCGCCGACCAATTCTCCGCCAATTGCGGAGAGCTGAGGGCGCGGTCCGCCGGGCACCGGTAAAGCGTGGTGTCGTGGTTGACGTACTGTCCCAAGGCGGCATCCTTGATTTCGCTCAAGTTCGTGTTGCTGGGGTTGGTGGTCCAATCCAGCAGGTCCGCCACCCAATTCAAGTTCGTTTGGGCCGCGGCGCCGCCCATGTTGTAAGTCAGGTACCCTCGATAATCGTCGGCATACATCATCCAACCGAGGGAGAGTTGCCGGAGATTATTGAGGCAAAAAGCGCCTTGGGCTTGCGCCTTGGAACGCGCCACCGCGGGTAGCAGCAGCGCTGCCAAAATCCCGATGACGGCGACAACCACCAAAAGCTCGATCAGGGTAAACGCCCGCCCGACAGCCCTTGCGGCCCAATCCCGCCCCGTGAATGCCACGTGCGCGCGCTTCATACGACGATTAGGGAAGATGATTTTTGTTTTAACCGAGCCATATCCCTTTACTCAATCACAGCGGCATTGTCAATGAAGACGTTAGCCACTACCCCCATCTTGAGGGCTGGCACGGTTACAACGCAGAAGTTGCAATGGGTTACAGAGGCTCGACCCGGCTAGGCGCATGCCAACGACATGCCTTATGTTGAGTCAAAACGCCCCTGCCTCCGCGGGCGAATGCCAACCACCGACGGCGTTGACGCCTCAATGAATGCGCTCTTCCAGGGTCGACTGACTTTGCTGAGATGCGCCCGAGGGGTTAATCGGGGCTGTTTTTGCTTTGCCGCCGCAGGCTTCGCCGGTATTTTGGCGCGCTGTCATGGATGACGCCCTGCAGGCTGCCGCCAACTCTCTTGGATTGAACCGGTGTTCGCGCCACATTTTTTTGTGCGCGGACCAGACCGAGCCTAAGTGCTGCGGCCGCGAGGAGAGCCTGGAAGCCTGGGAGTTCCTCAAGCGGCGCCTAAAGGAATTGCAGCCGGCCAACGCCTCCGTCGCTGTCCTGCGCACGAAAGCCAATTGCCTGCGGGTTTGCCTGCGGGGGCCGATCGCAGTGGTTTATCCGGAGGGCGTCTGGTACCATTCGTGCCGGCCCGCCACCTTGGAGCGCATCATCCAGGAGCATTTGCTCGGCGGCAAGGTCGTCGAGGAATTTGTTTTTGCCACCCACACCTCGCCGCAATGAAAACACCGATTCTGCTTCTTATGGCTGCCTTGACCTCCCTGGCCGTCTCCGCGCCGGCGGCGGACGACGAAGATCCGAATCTCTGGCTGGAAGATGTCACGGGCCAGAAGGCGCTAGACTGGGTGCGCAGCCAGAATGCCGTGACGGTGCGGGATTGGACGGAGTCGGCGCAGTTCAAGGCGCTCGAGGCGCGGCTCCTTTCGATTCTCAATTCCAAGGAGCGCATCCCCTACGTTTCGAAATACGGCGAGTATTACTACAATTTTTGGCGCGACCAAAAGAATCCGCGCGGCCTCTGGCGTCGCACGACCCTCGCGGAATTTAAGGAGGCCGAGCCGCAATGGGAAACGGTCCTGGACGTCGACAAACTGGCCGCCGACGAAAAAGCCAACTGGGTCTGGCACGGCGAGCGCATCCTGCAGCCGGATTATGATCGCTGCCTGATTGAATTGTCGCACGGCGGCGCGGACGCGGCGGTCATCCGGGAATTTGATTTGACCACCAAGTCGTTCGTGAAGGACGGTTTTGTCCTGCCGGAAGCCAAGAGCGACGTCTCGTGGCGCAATCGCGACGCGTTGTATGTCGGCACCGATTTCGGGCCCGGCTCGCTCACCAGCTCGGGCTATCCCCGGATCGTCAAGGAGTGGAAGCGCGGCACGCCGTTGAGCGACGCCACGCAGGTCTTTGAAGGAAGCGAGACAGACGTCGCCGACAACGCCTACGTCGATCACGACCATGGGCGCGTTTACGATTTCATCGGTCGCGCCAAGACGTTCTTCACCAGCGAGAGCTTCCTGCGCCAGGGCGATCAGTGGAATCGCATAGAAAAGCCTGATGACGCCGAGCCTTCGACCTTTCAAGGCCGCTTGCTCCTGCGGCTGAAGTCGGATTGGAACCTTAACGGCAAGACTTACAAGACCGGCTCGCTTCTTTGCGCCGATTTCAAGAAATGGATGGACGGCGATCGGACGCTGGAGGTTTTGTTTGAGCCAACGGAGCGCGCTTCGCTGTCGTCGTTTAGCGCGACGAAGAATTATTTCATCTTGACAGTTCTCGACAACGTGCGCACGAAAATCTACCTGCTCAAGCCCGCGGCCGACGGCTGGCAGCGCACGGCGGTTGACGCCCCGGACATCGGCACGGTCAGCATGGATGGCATCGATCCCGAAAAATCCGACGCCTATTTCATGACGGTTTCGGATTTTCTGTCGCCGCCGACACTGTATCTGGGCGAAGCCGGGACTCCGCAGCGCGAAAAGCTCAAGAGCCTGCCCTCATTCTTCAACGCCGACGGCTTGGAGGCGCAGCAATTTGAGGCGACGTCCAAAGACGGAACGCGCGTGCCGTATTTCATGGTTGCGAAGAAGGGAATCAAAATGGACGGCGGCAACGTCACGTTGTTGACAGGCTATGGCGGGTTCGAGATTCCCATGCTGCCGGGTTATAACTCGATCATCGGGGCGACGTGGCTGGAGCGCGGCGGCGTGTATGTGCTGGCCAACATTCGCGGCGGCGGCGAGTTCGGGCCGGGCTGGCACAATGCCGCGCGCAAGGAACATCGGCAGCGCGCCTATGATGACTTCATCGCGGTGGGCGAAGACCTCGTCAAGCGCGGCGTGACGTCGCCAAAGCATCTCGGAATCGAAGGACGCTCCAACGGCGGCCTGCTGATGGGCGTGATGCTGACGGAACGGCCCGATCTCTGGGGCGCGGTGCATTGCGGTTCTCCGTTGCTGGACATGCGCCGCTTCAACAAACTTCTGGCCGGCGCCAGTTGGATGGATGAATATGGCGACCCCGACAAGCCCGAGGATTGGGCTTACATCCAGAAGTATTCGCCCTACCAAAATATTCATCCCGGCAAGTACCCGCCAATTCTGATCACAACTTCCACGCGCGACGATCGCGTCCATCCCGGCCACGCCCGCAAGATGGCGTTGCGTCTCGAAGAGCAGGGGCACGAAGTGGCATATTACGAGAACATCGAAGGTGGCCATGGCGCCGCCGCGGACAACAAAGAAGCGGCTTTTATGAGCGCGCTGGCCTACACTTTCCTATGGAACAAGCTCCAGTAGTCGAACAAACCAAAACCGCCGCCAGCCCGCCGCCTGCCGCCGCGCCAGATTTTTCCCGGCCCGTGCAGCGGCCCGCCAAATCGCGCTGGCAACTGTTCCAGGAAGTGCTGTCGCACGGCGGCCCCGGCTATTTGCAATTCGCCATCACGAACATCTGCAACGCGAAATGCGATTTTTGCGGGTTCGCGGTGGATCGCTTCGATCCCAAGCAGCGTCGCAGTGTCACATTGCAGGAGGCGCGCGACGTCATCGATATCGCGGTCAAGAACCACATCGGTTATCTCCTTTTCGTCGGCGGCGAACCGCTTGTCCACAAGGATCTGCGCGCCATGACCCGCTACGCGGCCGAGCGCGGCATCCATCCGATGATCTGCACCAACGGCTCGCTTTGGACGGATCAGAACATGCGCCATCTGGCGTCCGACGGCCTGAGCAGCGTCATCATGTCCATCGATGCGCATGACGTGGCCAAGCACGAGAAGAACCGCGGCCTGCCGGAAGTTTGCCGCAAAATCAAACGCGCCAATGAAGTCTTCGCCGAACTGGGCATCCAAACCACCGCGAGCGTGACCGCCAGCCGTTTGATTGACGACTACGACAAGTTGCCTGACTTCCTCCGGGAATTGGGTTTCACGAGTTGCACCTTCAGCTACCCGCTGACCAGCCTGGCTTCCAGCTATCTTAGCTTCAGCGAGTCTTCCCTTGTCAATTACAAGACAGACGAGTTGATCGCCGTTTTCGAAAGAATCAAGCAGATGAAGGTCCGCAGCGGCTTTCCGGTGGTCAACCCCACCGAATCCCTCACCGAGATGCAGCGCCACCTTCGACGCGAGCCGGAGAAGTTCGGCTGCCTCGGCGGGCACAAATATTTTTATCTCGATTGGAACCTCAACCTCTATCGCTGCCACGCCTGGGACAAGCCGATGTGCAACATCTACGATTTCGACGAATCGAAGCTCATCCGCGACGGCTGCACCAAGTGTATGATTGACTGTTACCGCGATCCAAGCGTCCTGCAGCTTGTCGCCATCAACGCCTCCGACGCCTGGCGCGATCTCAAGCGTGGACGCCTCCTCTCCGCGGCCGGCCATGTGTTTGATTCGCGCAATCTTACCTCGCTGAAGGCGGTGTGGGACGACCGGCAATGGATCGGCAAGGTCTGATGTGAATCGGCTTTGGGCTTCTCTGTCGTCCAGACCGGCGCGACATCGCCCTCGCTCGGGCAGTTCGAACACGACTTCAGCCGGGCGCCGGACCTGGCCGCCTTCGATCTCCAAATCCTGGGCCGGGACGCTTATGGCGTGTTGGTCAAAGGCGTTTCATCGGAGCAGGGAGACGCCTCCTTCCTTTACCCGACCAAGACGGCCTTCTACCGCGAAATCACTTGGCTGCTCTGGAAATCGTCCACCGGAGAGGCGACTGCATAGGCGCGCGTCTGCTACGCTGTGAAGATATCCGAGAGGCCCTTATTGTTGTAAACCTGCGCCGCTGTCACACAAAACAGATGGCTCGCGACCGCCGGCCTGCAGTTTCAGGACGCCTTGATCAATTCCGTCGCTTCGTGCCAGGCGTCGATTCCGCCTAGCAAAGGCCGCACGTTCTTAAATCCATGGCGCCGCAGCAGCAAAGCTACGCGCGCCGCCGTCACTTCATTGGGACACGAGCAGTAAACCACCACCTCGCGATCGCGCGGGACGTCGTAGCGGCCCTCTTTGACATCATCGATGCTCAAATGGATGGCTCCATCAATCCCGGGATTGGCGGTGGACTCCTCTGGCGAACGCATGTCCAGCAACGCCACGTTCTCGCCGCTGTCAATCATGTGGCGCAAGTCGGCCACTGTGATCCGCGCCATGCGCAATTCATCCAGCAGCCGGCGGCGCTGCCAGAACTTTATCGCCACGTAAAGGGCCAGCGCCCCAATCACCAGCGCCCCCGCGCTGCTGCCGATGCCCGCCAGGGCGGCGCCAATTCGCTCGATCTGGTTGCTGAAGAAATATCCCAGGCACAGAAAAGTCCCCGAGTAAAGCATCGACCCAGCCGCGTCAAATATAAAAAAACGCCCCGCCCCAAGCCCCGACATCCCCGCCAGGGGCGGCGTCACCGTGCTGAAGCCCGGCACAAATTTCGCCACCACGATCCCCCGCCATCCGTACCGCGTAAACAGGCTTTGCGTCCGTCGCACACACGAGTCCGGCTCCAGGGAAATCCGGCACAGAAATCCCAACACCTTCGCCCCGCGATATCGCCCCAGGTAAAACCAAACCCCATCGGCGATCAAACAGGCCAACACCGAAACAGCCAGCGCCGTGACCGAGTTGAGTTCACACGCCGCCGCCAGCGCTCCCGCCGCCAGCAGCCACGGGAAAGCCGGCAGCGGCAAACCAAGCTGCTCCAGCAACACCGTTCCAAAAAGAATCGGCGCCCCATGGTGAATGAGAAATTGCTGCGCGTTGTGCATGTCGCCCGGGGCGCCTCTGAGCGTGGCGCCCGCTGGAGGTTAAAGTGGCATCGACGCCGCTTCCGCACAAGTCCGACCGGTGAAGCGTAGTGTCCTGATTTGAAATCGTCGGTGCATTTTCTTGGGATTCCTAAGCCAATCGCAGCAAACAAAAGGAGGCGTAAACCCAACGGTGATCGTCCAAATTTAACTTATGGAGATCACCATATGCCGCAAGCAATGGTTGTCAGTGGGCGCTCACTTCAAATTAGGACTACCCGAGGAAGCAGCAAAGAAACAGAAGAATTGGATTCCTTGCCCTAGTTCGGCGCGCCCACCAATGGAATCTGCGAACCGGGCCGTTTGGCTGGCGTCGTCCAATTATTATGCCAAGCGTATTCCCAAAGCATATCGAGCGGAGCCGAGGCAATGTGCCCGTCCATCAGCGCCACGTTAATGCCGCCCGGAAGGCGCTGGCTCACGGCGTAATTGCGCGGCGCCGCCGAAGCGCTCTTCCAGCCGTGCCGTGGAATGACACTGCGACTAATGCCCGCCGGATTTCCCGTGCCGCCCTGCGCGTACAAATTCGCCGACGCCGCGTTGTTGTAAGATGGATAATCCGATTCAATCGGCCAGTAATCCACCCAGATTCCGTCGGCCATCATCGGCGTCAGGGCCGGTTTGGCAATGCTGGATTCCTTGCCATACTGATAGGCCGTGTCATTCGCGGCGGAAACGCCAGCGTAGCTGGCAATTTCCGAGCTGTCCCCTGAATAGAGCCAGCCATTAAATTCGTAACTTCCTTCCAGGAACGGCTGCGCGCCCGGTCCCAGATACCAAAGCCATGAGGTGTCGCACATGCCGCTCTGGCTGGCGTTGGCCGGATGCATGTTCGTCAACACGGCCGAAGGACAAACCCGCACCGCCTGCACCTTGCTGTCATATATAATCAGGTCGCCCATCCAAAGGCTGTTGTAATTGTTGTACGTCGTTGTGTTGTTGTAAATCGGCAGGCAGCTTCCCCGTGAGTCTGAATCATATTGCAGCCCGGCCAAGACCAGTTGTTTGAGGTTGCTCCGGCAAGTCGTGCGTTGCGCTTCCATTTTCGCCGCGGCCAACGCCGGCAGAAGCATCGCGGCCAGAATGGCAATGATCGCTATCACGACCAAAAGCTCGATCAGGGTGAAGGCGGTGCGCGCGCGATCTGCGCACGACATGAGACGCTCTAAGGGTTTCATTAAAAAAGCATGAAACCCGGCGGATGGCTTGTCAACAGGTCGACGCCTGAAATCGCCTCCAACCTTCGTATGGGCCTAGGCGGCGCTCGTTATGCTCCAATGCGCCCGTCGCGCCCGCCCTGCCCACCAGACCCACACCACCCACATGCACGCCAGTCCCATGCCGGCCCATCCCATCATTTTGACAGCCGCCGCTATCTGAGTGTCGTGATTCAGGACGTGCCAGCGTCCAAAAATCCGCGCCCAATCGTGGTCCCCGCCCCCCACCAACGGCAAAATACGCGCACGCGCGTCAGCCATGTAGCGCGCGATATTGAGCCAGTTCTCAAAAAACCAGATGACCGACGCCGCAAACGACACCGCGTCGCCTTTTCGCCAGAATGAAAACGCCAACACCGTTGGAAATGTCAATTGCCCGATCGTTCCCCCGTAGGTTTCCAGACGCTGGCTGAACAGGCCCACGATGGGATGGCCCGCCTCATGAAACATCAGGTTGGCGTTGTCAATAATGAAAACAAATCCGGGTTCGCAGGCAAGAATGAGCGCCACCAACGCCCCCACTCCGGCCAAAAACCCGGCGAGCTGACTCGTTGACACTTCGCTCCATCGACTGTTTCCAAGGCTCGGCACGATACGCTTGCCAGCAATTTGGGCGCCGCAGTCTTCCGAGAAAACTTTTCTCGTAACCCCCAGGCCAATGGTAGCGTCTATCCTCCTATGCTGAACCCACTTCCAGCATCCAAATGGAATGATACCGCCGCCGCGCATCTCTGGAACCGCGCCGGGTTCGGTGGGACACCCTCGGAAATCACTCGTCTGGCCCGCCTGTCACCGGACGATGCCGTCTCGTCTTTTGTCGATTACGAAAAGATTCCCGATGATGTCACGCCTCCCTCCTGGGCCGCCCCCGATCCGCAACGTGAGCAGCGCCAGCACGAGCTCCAACAGATGGCCCGACAGGAAAAAGAGCCCTCGCTTACCGAGGACCAGCGCAAAGAACTCTCCGACAAACGCCGCCAGCTTCAGCAGGAATATCAGCGCGAAGAATTGCGCCACTTGCAGGAACTTCGCGCCGCCTGGCTTCGCCGCATGGCCCATGGCCCCCGACCGTTGCAGGAAAAACTCACGCTTTTCTGGCACGGCCATTTCGCCACCAGCGCCATCAAAGTCCGCAGCGCTTATTATATGTGGCGCCAGCTCGAGACCTTCCGTCGCTTCGCCAGCGGTTATTGGCCTGATTTCCTCGAAGCGGTCGCCACCGACCCCGCCATGCTCATCTGGCTCGACCAGGCCCAAAGCCGCAAGGAGCATCCAAACGAAAACTTCGCCCGCGAATGCATGGAGCTTTTCACCCTCGGTGAGGGCCATTACACCGAGAAAGACGTCACCGAAGCCGCCCGCGCCATGACCGGTTGGTCGCTCGACCGCGCCACCGAGGATTATCGCTACCGCCCTTTCTTCCATGACAACGGGGTCAAGACTGTCTTGGGCCGCACCGGCCATCTGACCGGGCGCGATGTCCTTGAAGCCATCGTGGACGATCCTCAATCCGCCGTTTTCATCGCCGGCAAACTTTGGAAATTCTTCGGCTCCCCCGACCCGAACCCCGCCCTCGTCAACGCCCTCGCCCAAGTCTTCCGTGACGAAGGCAACCAATTCAAGCCGCTCCTCCGCGCCATGTTCCGCTCCGAGGAATTCTACGCGCCTTCCGTCGTCCGCTCGCAAATCAAGAGTCCCACGCAATGGCTGATCGGCTCCCTCCGTTTTCTCGACCGCTCCATGCCGCCGCCGCTCGTCTCCACCGAGATGCTCAAAAATCTCGGCCAGGATTTGCTTCTCCCGCCCAATGTCAAAGGCTGGGACGGCGGCCTAAGTTGGATCACCACTGCCACCCTGCTGGGCCGGGACAACTACGCCGCCATCCTCGTCATGGGCGAAGGCAATCTCGGCTCCTCCGGCGCCCGCGCCGGCATGCAAATGATCGCCGAACGCGCCAACGAAATGGCCCGCAAGATGGAGCCCATCGAAGTGGACAATATCGTCAACGAAGAAGATCGTCTTGACAAAGAGCGCCTCATCGCCGCCCTCGAACGCCGCTTCCTCCAAAGCCGCCTCTCTGACAAACCGCGTCGCGTCCTCCGCGATTACCTCGATCGCCACGAAGACCTCTCCGACAACGATCTCCGCCACGCCATCCGACTCCTCATGGCGACGCCCGACTATCAATTGACCTGAACTGCCTTCTTATGAGCCAAATCAACACCTTGCAAACCCGACGCGAGTTCCTCCGCCATTCCATCCTTGGTGGCGCCCTGTCCTGGACTATCCCCGCCTTCCTCGCCAACACCTTTGCCGCCCTGCACGCCGAAGCCGCCGATTCCGCCGTCCAAACCGCCACCGGCAAGGACTCCCCCATCCTCGTGATCCTTCAGATGGCCGGCGGCAATGACGGCCTCAACACCGTCGTCCCCTACACCAACGACTATTATTACCAGGCGCGCCCCAAAATCGGCCTCAAGCCGGACGAACTCCTCAAACTCAACGACGAAATCGCCCTACCCAAAGCCCTTGCCAGTTTCAAGTCCCTCTACGACGCCGGCAACCTCAGCATCATCCAAGGCGTCGGCTATCCCAATCCCAACCGCTCCCATTTTCGTTCAACCGAAATCTGGCAGACTGCCAGCGACGAAGACAAAGTCGAAAGTTACGGTTGGATCGGCCGTTATTTTGACAACGCTTGCGGCGGCGCCGACCCCACCGTCGGCATCAGCGTCGGGCCGCAAACGCCCCAAGCCTTCAACGCCAAAACCCCAACCGGCATCGCCCTCGAAAATCCGCAAAACTTCCGTTTCAACGCCGGCTATCGCAAAGACGGCTCGGCCGGGCCCGACGAAAAACTCTTCCGCGAAATGAACGGCCTGCCCGACGACCCGGACAATTCCGGCGCCACCATCGGCGCCATTCCCGGCGCTGTCAAACATTCCGGATCAACCCTTGATTTTCTCGAACGCACCGCCCTCGACGCCGAAGTCAGCTCCGACAAAATCCTCGCCATCACCCGTCGCGTCAAACCCTCCGGCGCCTTTCCCAAATCCCAACTCGGCAACGGCCTCAAACTCGTCAGCCAACTCATTGCCGGCGGCCTGCCCACCCGCGTCTTTTATGTCTCCCAGGGCGGCTACGACACCCACACCAACCAGGTCGGCCAGCACCAACGCCTCCTTCAGGACCTCGGCGATTCCGTCAAAGCCTTCGTCGATGAACTTCGTCAACAAGGAAATCTGGACCGCATCACGCTCATGACCTTCTCCGAGTTCGGGCGCCGCCTCGCCGAAAACGCCAGCGGCGGCACCGACCACGGCGCCGCCGCCCCCGTTTTTGTCGTTGGCCCGAAGACGAAAGCCGGCATCCACGGCTCCCATCCGAGCCTGCGCCCCGCGGACCTCCTCAATGGCGACGCCCAATTCGCCATCGACTTTCGCTCCATCTACGCGGGCGTCCTCGAGGAATGGCTAAAAACTCCGTCCGCTCCCATCCTCGGCCGCGCCTTCCCGCTGCTTCCATTGGTTTGAAAGCCCGGCAGCGTCGGCGTTGCTTGTCTCGGCCTTCCGGGTACACTGGCGCATGACCAAGCTGCGCCAGCAGCCATTGACCTTGGCCACCCTCGTCAGTGCGGCGCTGGCCATTAATATTATTGATTCTTGGCCGTATGTCATCCGCCTGCGCCAGGTCAGGGGCGTCGCTTGGGCCGTTCTGCCTCTGCTTCTCTGCGCCGCTTGCGCCCTCGTTTCAGCTATTCCACCACCCGCCAACTCCGCGGCTCTCGGCTGGCGGCGGTTGTCCTTCGCCTGGTTCCTGGCCGGCGCAGCCGTGTGGATGAGCATCGCCTATTTCCTTGATAACGCCTCCCTCTTCTACCTCCTTGTCGTCCTCCTCGGCGGCGCCCTTTTGGGCGCGCCCCGCCTCCTCCGACTCAGCTCGCTCCCGAGGCTATGCCTGAACACTCTCGTTCTCCTCCTCATCGCCCTGCCGCTCCTCGACGTTGCCCTCTACGACCACGCCGCATCCGCGCCTTCCGCCTCGGGCGAACATGCCGCCGCCGCGCCGCGTCGCGGTTCCCCTCATTTCATCGACGCCCGCAACGCCCACCAGTTCTATTCCTTCGCCGCCGCCCGCGGCGATCCCTCCCAATTCGCCGTCTGGTGGCGGTCATTCTACTCCGAGCTTTATCGCCTTCTCCGCGACATCGGCGAGCCGGCGCCCGGTTTTATCCCGTCCATTCGCCTTCGCCCGAACAGCGCCGGCCAGTTCTTTGCGTCTGTTGTCAAAGTCAACAGCCGTGGTTTTCGGGGCCAGGAAATCCCGACTGACAAAGGCGACGCCTACCGCATTGTTGCCCTTGGAGAGTCAACCACTTTCGGCATGACTATGGCCAGCGACGACCAACCCTGGCCCGCCCTCCTCGAACAAATAATCCGCGACCGCCTCCACCCTTCCCGTCGCGTCGAAGTCATCAATGCCGGAGTCCCGGGCTACGATCTGGCCGACAACGTTCGCCGCCTCGAGACCGACATTCTCCCGCTCCACCCTGACCTCATCATCTCCTACCACGGCTACAACGGATTCTTGATGATTGACGGCTCGTTTCCTCACCCGTGGGAGCCGCCGCCCCCGCCCTTTCCCGACCGCCCCCTGAAACTGGCCGCCGAATTGGAGTACCGCCTCACGCTCCGCTCCTTCCTCCGCGATCAAATCCCCAGCGCGCCCAGAGCCCCGCGCGCCATCGATCCTCTGCAAACCCGCTACGCCGACGCCTATCGCCGCCTCATCGTCTTCTCTCGCATGAACGACATCCGCCTGGCCCTCGCCAATTTTTCCATGGCCATTGACGAGCAAAGCAGCTCACAACTCCTGGATTTCTACGGGAGCTGCGGCTGGGGCGTCCTTTGCGTCCGCCGGCGCGCCAACGCCATTCACACCGAAATCGTCCGCCAGCTCGCCGCTCAAAATCCCGGCGTCCTCTACATCGACACGCACTCCAATCTCAACGCCCGCCCCGAAAACTTTATTGACATTGTCCATCTTACCCAAACGGGCCGCCGGCAGCTTGCCGAAAACATCTTTCGCGCCCTTCGCCCCACCCTCCAGCGCGATCTCTCCCCTGCCCCTTCCGCGATCAGTTCGCGACGCCCAAAAAACACCCTGGCACATCGCCCCGCGGATAGCATCCCTGCAAAGCCTTCATAGCCTGGCGGCTTACCCGATAATCTTGCCCATTGGCATTCTTGAACAGCGGCTCCACCGACCGGCTCGATTCATCAATCCCCAAGCCGCGCTGAAACATCTCCAGGGTCGGGTAAGTCGCGTGCCGCCCCCAGGTGGTTCCCCATTGAAACCAGCCTTCGCCCGACACGGCGTAATAAAAATTGCCTTGGAATTGTAGATGCAACTTTTCCAACGTCAGTTCCCGGTTGGCGGCGGCCGCGGCGTCGCCCGCAGGCCAATGCCTTCCGTCTGAAACATCGAACCAACCCCAGACCTGGGCATCGCGATTAAAAGCAATGATGTTGCGGCGGATCGTTTCGTCATGCACCCAGACCGGCTCCTCCGGTTGGCCCGTTGCCTGCCCGATTCTCGGCGTCGTGCGCTTTTGCTCGCGAAAATCCAGTCCCTCGCGATTTCCCATCACCAGATTGTGCTCAATCACACTCCCCGGGCTGCTGGAGAGGCAAATGCCCGCCTGCGCGCCCCAGGCCCCGGCCGTCGCGGCAAAGCCATTTCCAGTGATGACATTGTCGCGCGCCTGCATTCCAAATGAAATCTCGTCAAAAATGCCTGCATCCTCGTTATCCGCCACCAGACACTGCCGCACGACGCAACCTTCATTGCCAATGTCAAACCAGATGCCGTTGCCGCGATTGCGCACGAACCGGCTGCGCTCCAGCACGGCGTCGCGCGTCAAGACTATCTTTTCCCCGCCCGCCTCCCAGCCGCGGTCAAAATTCTTGGTGTTGTTGTTCTCAACGAGGCCTTCCGTGAAAAGCAGCCGATGCGCCCCATTGGCGCCGAAACCCGATTGGCCATTGTCCCGGAAGACGCATCGCCGGACCGCTTCATCCTCGCCGGCAAACGTCGCCCCGCTGGCGTTCATGTCCTCCATGACGCAATCTTCCAGAACGTCATGCTTTCCGATCAGAACTACTGCTCCGTGCTGCGCCATGTTGGCCGCAAAGCGAAATTCCAAACCCCGCACCGTCACGTAGTCGCCTTCCATCCGCAGAATTTCCTGCCGCGCCGAACCTTCGGCCATGACCTTGTTGAGATCGCGCCCCCCGGCGTCCCAGGCCTCCAGTCGCTCGCCCGCGATATCCACCCAGAACGCCCCCGGCGCGAGTTGC
>Ga0070741_10007545_pt1 | contig 22423 bp, 18 predicted proteins | sample Coa_R1_4_FD_66440 | JGI IMG/M metagenome (GOLD analysis project Ga0070741, IMG submission 66440) | Surface soil microbial communities from Centralia Pennsylvania, which are recovering from an underground coalmine fire - Coalmine... | ecosystem: Environmental > Terrestrial > Soil > Unclassified ... | reverse complement strand
GACCCGAGCCCGTGCTCGTCGAGGAACGCCTCGACGCGATCGAGGATCAGGAGCGGCGGCTTCTCGAGCCCCACCGCGTCTGCCGCGCTCCGGACGACGTCCGCCGCGGACGCCGCAGGGCGGGCGGCCGAGCCGGCGGCGCCCCGCCTCGAAGACCGTCCGCCCAGCGGGCGCCTCACAGGACGAGCTCGGCCATCGTGCGCAGCGTCGTCTCGTCGCGGCTGCCGACGACGAGCGTCGTCACGCCGCACTCGCGCCACGCGGCCAGCCGCTCGGCGATCCGCTCCTTCGGCCCGACGAGCGAGACCTCGTCGACGAGCGCGTCGGGAACGGCGGCGATCGCCTCGCGCTGCTTCCCGCCGAGGTAGAGCTCCTGGATCTCGGCGGCGGCCTGCTCGTAGCCGTAGCGGCCGACGAGCGTGTTGTAGAAGTTCTTGCCGCGCGCGCCCATGCCGCCGACGTAGAGCGCGACGTGCGGCTTCAGCGAGTCGAGCGCGCCCGCGACGTCGTCCGCGACGACGCAGTTGACGATCGCCGCCACGTCGAATCCCTCGCGGGCCCGCCCGAGCGCGTCGCCGTACAGCGGGCGCAGGTGCTCGGGGGACGCGAGAACCGGCAGCCAGCCGTCCGCGATCTCGGCGGCGAGCTCGACGTTCCTCGGGCCGATCGCCGCGAGGTAGAGCGGGATCTCGGCGCGCAGCGGCCGCAGCATCAGCTTCAGCGGGATCCCGAGCCCGGTCGCGCCGTCGCCGCGGAACGGCAGCGGGTAGTAGGGGCCCTCGCCGACGACGACCTCGCGGCGGAGGGCGGCCCGCACGATCGCGACGTACTCGCGAGTGCGGGCGAGCGGCGGCCCCCACGCCACGCCGTACCAGCCCTCGGCGACCTGCGGGCCCGAGACGCCGAGGCCGAGCAGGAAGCGGCCGCCCGACAGCAGGTCGAGGGTGGCGGCCGACATCGCCGTCAGCGTCGGCGGCCGTGCGGGAATCTGCATGATCCCGGCGCCGACGTCGATCCTCGTCGTGTGCGCGAGCAGCCAGGCGATGACGCTGACGGCGTCCGTGCCCCACGTCTCGGCGACCCAGGCCGACGCGTAGCCGAGCGACTCCGCCTCCTGCGCCACCGCGGCGAGGTCGGCGGGGTTCGTCCCCGGCGAGGCGTAGCCGATCATCACGCCGAGCCGCACACCTGCGATGCTAGATCCATGGCGACGACGGCGAAGACGCGAGCCGGACGCTACGAGGAGCTGCGCGCGGCGTACCGGGCGTTCATGGACGAGCACCTCTTCCCGGTCGAGGCGGAGATCGCGCGGGAAGACGACGAGGCGCAGCGGCTCCTGGTCGACCTGCGCGCGCGGGCGAAGGAGGCCGGCCTCTGGGCCCCGCACCTGCCGCCCGAGGCCGGCGGCAGCGGCGAGGGCTTCCTCGCCTACGCGTACCTGAACGAGGAGATCGGCCGGACGGTCTGGGGCCAGTACGTCTTCAACTGCCAGGCGCCCGATGCGGGCAACGGGGAGATCCTCCACCACTTCGGGACGGCCGAGCAGAAGGAGCGGTTCCTGAGGCCGCTCGTCGAGGGGACGACGCGCTCCTTCTTCTCGATGACGGAGCCCGACGTCGGCAGCTCCGACCCGACGCAGCTCAGGATGCGCGCCGTCCGCGAGGGCGACGAGTGGGTGCTGAACGGGGTCAAGTGGTTCTCGAGCGGCGCCGAGGACGCCGGGTTCGGCGTCGTGATGGCGCTGACCGACCCGGACGCGCCCCCGCACCGCCGCTACTCGCAGCTCCTGATGCCGGCCGACACCCCCGGGCTGACGATCACGCCGGTCGCCGTGCTCGGCCACCGCGGCCGCGGCTGGACGACGCACTGCGAGGTCGCCTACGACGGCGTCCGGATCCCCGTCGAGAACACGCTCGGCGAGCCGGGCGACGGCTTCCGGATCGCGCAGAAGCGGCTCGGCCCGGGCCGCATCCACCACGTGATGCGCTGGCTCGGCCAGATGCAGCGCGCCCTCGACCTGCTCTGCCGGCGGGCGCTCGACCGCGAGGTGTTCGGCGGCCGGCTGGCCGACAAGCAGACCGTGCAGAACTGGATCGCCGAGTCGGCGGCGCAGATCCACGCCTGCCGGCTGATGACGCTCGACGCGGCGCACAAGATCGACGAGGGCGAGGAGGCGCGCGTCGAGATCTCGCTCGTCAAGTTCTACGCGGCCCAGGCCCTGCACGACGTGGTCGACCGGGCGGTGCAGGTGCACGGGGCGCTCGGCCTGACCGAGCGCTCGCCGCTCTCGGCGATGTACACGCTGGCGCGCGGCGGCCGGATCTACGACGGGCCGGACGAGGTGCACCGGATGGTCGTCAGCCGGCGCATCCTCCGCGAGTACGAGGACGGCGGCGAGTGGAGGTTCTCGTGACGCTCGTCCTCTACGACTTCCCGCAGTCCGGGAACGCGCGCAAGGTGCGGCTGCTGCTCGCGGAGCTCGGCCTCGAGCCCGAGCACCGGTACGTGCCGTTCACGCGGCCGCGCCCCGACTGGTACGTCGCGCTGAATCCCTTCGCCGGCGTGCCGGCGCTCCAGGACGGAGACGTCTTCCTCGCCGAGTCGCACGCGATCCTCCGCTACCTGGCGCTGCGCGAGGGCCGCGACGACCTCTACCCCGCCGAGCCGGCGCGGCGGGCGCGCGTCGAATGGGCGCTCGACGCGTTCGCGACCCACACGCAGGCGCGGATCGGGCCGCTCAACCGCATGCTCGTCGCCGAGACCCGGGACGAGACGGGCGCGTCGCACCCGGAGCGGGCGGACCCAGAGCGAGTCGCGGCCGCGCTCCCCGACGCGCGCGAGGGGCTGGCGGCGTTCGAGGCGTTCTGCGCCGACGACGGCACCGTCTGCGGCGGCGGGTTCACGATCGCCGACTGCGCCGCGAGCCCGGTCCTGCTCCGGACGCGCATCTTCCCGCTCGACCTCGACGCCGAGTTCCCGAAGCTCGCGCGCGTGCGAGACGCGGTGGCCGCGCGGCCGACCGCGGCCGTGCTCGGGCCGTAGGGCGGCTCGCAGGCGGAGCCGGTTGCACGCCGCGCTTGGTGGCGCGCGGCCGGCGTAGTACGGTCCGCACATGCCCGCCGAGTACGTGTTCGTCGACGAGTGGGATGTCGCGGCCCCGCCGGAGCCCGTGTTCGACGCCCTCGCAGACGCCCGCACGTACCCGGAGTGGTGGCGGCCGGTGTACCTCGAGGCGGAGGCCGACGGGCCGCCCGAGGTCGGGCAGATCTCGCGGCAGCTGTTCAAGGGCCGGCTGCCGTACCGGCTGCGGACGACGTCGCGGATCGTCGCTCTCGAGCGGCCGTCGCGGATCGAGGCCGAGGTCACGGGCGACCTCGCCGGCCGGGGCATCTGGACGCTGACACCGCGCGACGGCGGCACCCACGTCCGCTTCGACTGGCGCGTCGACGCCGACCGGCCACTGCTCCGCTACCTGACGCCCGTGCTGCGCCCGCTCTTCCGCTGGAACCACAACTGGGCGATCGCGAGGGCGATGGAAGGCCTCGAGCCCTACGCCAAGCGCACGGCCCCGGCCCCCTCCGAGGCGTAGCACCGGACGCGTCGCGCCTCCGCACTCTCGTCCCCTTCGGCCCTGGTTTGGTGCCAGACCCCAGAACCGGTCCGAAGCGTGCAAAGACGCTGCAGACGGCCGATTTTCGACCCGCGTCGGCGGGGGCCAGGCGAGACATGTCCCGGGGTCAGACCCCAGGACATGTCGGGAAGGGCCCGGGTGGAGCGTTGCGCGACGGCTGCGGGCGGCGCAAGATGTGACCGATGGCCGGGACGACAGTCACGCCACCGGAGCCACCCGCCGAGCTGCGGCGGGTGATCGACTGGCGCGCCGCCGAGCTTCGCCGCGCCGGCTTTCCGGAGGAGCTCGCCGAGCGGATCGCGCAGCGGCCGGACATCGACCTCCACCACGCCGTCGAGCTCGTCGTCCGCGGCTGCCCGCCGGAGACGGCCGGGCGGATCCTGCTCTGAGGGCTGCTCCTGCTCCGAGGGCTGCTCGTGTCTGAGGCTGCGCGCGCGGCCGGGCGGACGGAACGCCCGCTCACCCCGCGAGGAACGCCCGCTCCCAGGACGGCCGCGAGGGCGCCCAGCCGCCGTCGAGGCGCGCCCGCCACACCTCGTCCGTCAGGCGGGTGCCCGGCGGGGACGTGAGCTCGTAGTAGGCGTAGACACCGCCGACGGCGACCTGGAACCGACCTCCGTCGTCGGGGACGAGAACGTAGATGCGGTCGATCCGGCCGGTCGCGACCTCGAGGATCCCCTTCGCGCTCGTCGACACGTCGGCCACGACGGCATCGTCCTGGTCGGCCTCGGCGCCGCCGGCGGCGTAGCGCTCGGCGGTGCGCCAGTAGAGCCCTTCGAGCTCGCCCCCGATGTACGTCAGCCGGTCGTTGTCGCGCCGCGCGATCGGCCTGCCGGCGAGCTCGTCGCGCGCGATTCGCGCGAAGAAGCGGACGAGCGCGCTCTCGTCGCGGAGCAGCGCGCCGGCCGCGGGCGTCAGCAGCCCGCGCCTGGCGAGACCCTCGCGGAGGAGATCCTCCACGGCCGCGATCCGCCCGAACGCGACCGGGTCCGGCTCGACCCAGTTCCGCCGCGGCGGGATCTGCTCGTTGTCGCCGCCCTCGGCGAGCACCTGCTTCGAGTAGAGGAGGGTGTCGTGCTTGAGCTCCGCGTACGAGCCGAGCCCGGTCTGCTGCGCCTTCGCGGCCCACGCGGGCGTTCGCATGAAGTCCGGGAACGCCTGCCCGTGCGCTAGGAACATCGGCTGGAGCGCGTGCAGCCAGCCGTCGTAGACCGTCGCACCCCACTGCGCGACGGGCCGCGCCGCGATCGCGCTCCGCAGCGCCCCGAGCTGCGAGTCGTAGCGCGCGTACGCAGTCGCGCCGGACGCACGGAGGCCGTCGTAGGCGAGCGCCGAGCCGAAGGCGGCGGCGACGTCGAGGCCGGACGGGACGAGCCGCTGGCGGTCGGCGCTGCCGACGTTCGGCGAGAGCAGCTGGTCGAGCACGAACGAGTCGAGCGTGAAGCGCGTCGGCATCAGCCGGATCGACGCCCGGTCGGGGTCGATTAGCACCGGCCGCGCCTTCGCGAGCGCAGCCGCGACCGACCGGACGGCGTCGGCGTCGGCGAAGACCGCCGGATCCTTCTCCCCCGCCGCGACGGTGGTCGCGGCGCGCGCGGCCTCGAGCGGCGTGTAGTCGTCGGTGCCGCCGACGAGGAAGGCAGTCGGCTCGTAGATCGAGCCCCAGAGCCGCACGAGGTTCTGGCTGCTCGTGAGCACCCGCGACGCGAGGATCCCGAGCCGGGCGGGGTCGGGGGTGTCGCAGTCGCTCGTGCCGGGGAGGCAGAGCCGCTCCTGGCCGAGCACCGACATCGCGACGAAGTAGCGGCGGAGCGCCGGCGTGCGCGTGTAGTGGCCGCGCGGGGCGAAGAGCGAGTAGTCGGTCTTGACGCCGGTGAGCGGCGAGATCGACCCCGCCGAGTCGTGCGCGTCGACGAGCGCCTTCTCGCGTCTGGCGAGCGGCCCGAGCGACACCGGCATCCCGAGCTCGGCCGCGGCGACCTCGTACAGCTGCTCGACGCGCGCGGCGGCGCCGGCGATCGGCGATCCCGCCGCGACGACGGCCTGTGCGTGCGCGGCCCGCAGGAGGCCGGTGAGGAGCCGTTCGAGCTTCGGGAGCAGGACCTGCTCCTCGAGGGTGCGGAGCGTCTTGTCGAACACGAGGTGCAGCTCGTGGTAGGCGACGTCGGTCGTGACGAAGACCGGCCAGCCGTCGTAGACGTTCCCCTCGTAGGCGGTGTGGAAGAGCCGGAGGTCCGCGGGGAGTACGACGAACCCGTTCCGCGCCAGCAGCCCCGCCGCCCCGGCGCGCGCGAGCGCCTGGCGCACGACGGCCGCCATCCGGACGCCCGCGAGCGAGTGGGGGGTCGCCGGGCCCGCGTAGCGCGCGCTCGCCGGCAGCAGCGGCACGTCGGCCATCCGCCCGAACGAGGTCGGCGGCGTCGGCAGGACGAGCCGCGGCGCCGCCGGACGGGCCCCGGCGGCGGCCACGCAGACGCCCGCGGCCGCGGCGACGAGGATCGAGGCCAGCAGCCGGCGGGTCAACGCGCGCTCCGGGCGAGGATCACCGGGTCGAGCCTGCCGTCGCCGTCGACGTCGGCGCACGCGGGCCGGCCGCCTCCGGGCAGGTCGGGCAGCGAGAGGAAGCCGAAGCCGCTCCAGCGCCAGGCGCCGGCGCCGACGTGCGCCGGCCGGTCGAGCGTCGAGTAGGCGACCGCGACCGCGCCGTCGCAGGCGGCGAGCGCGGCGACCGGACGCGCGAGCGTGCCGGCGATCCAGCGGGGCCGCAGCGTCCGCGGATCGTAGACGCCCACGTGTGCCGAGCGCCCGCGGCGGTCGACGAGGTCGCGCCGAGGGAGGAGGCGGTTGACGGCGGTCGGAGTGAACGGGCGCCGGAACGCGACGACGAGGTCGGGCGAGCCGTCGCCCGTGACGCGGCCGAGCGCCGCAGCCACGATGTCGCCGCGGAAGCCGGCGACGCGTCGGAGCGCGCGGCGGGGAGCTGCGCGTACGGCGCCGGCGAGGCTCCACCACTCGCCGTCGAGGGCTGCCGCGGCGGCGTGCGGCGGGCGCCAGCCGAGGAAGCGGACGGGCGGCGCGGCGTGGACGGCGCCGGCGCGGAAGGCGCGGACGCCGTCCCGCCCTGCCAGCACCTCGAGCAGGGCGCCGCGCCGCGTCCCGGGGACGTGCTGGTCGAACAGGAGGTTGCCGAGGCTCGTCGCCACGATCGCGCTTCGGCCGCCCGGCCCGTCGAGCACGTGCACGGGCTGGACGACGTGCGGTCCCGTGCCCCAGACGATGTCGGCGCCGGCGCCGACGAGCTCGCGGGCGATCCGCATCGTCTGCGGGTCTGTACCGGTCAGGTACTCGGCGCCGCCGTGCACCCCGACCGCGACGACGTCGGCCTCCGACCGCGCCCGGCGAACGGCGGCCCGTGCGCGCGCCTCGCTCCAGCGGGCGACGCCCGGAGTCTCGGCTTCCGCGGGCGGGCCGATCCCCGTCGCGTCGAAGGCGAGCAGCGCCACGCGGACGCCGCGTACGCGCACGACCGCCGGCGCGCCCGCGCGTCCGGCGCGCCCCGCGCCGACCGCGAGCAGGCGAGCCTCCGCGAGCGCGTGCAGCGAGTCGGCGACCGTCGACGGCCCTGCGTCGCCCGCGTGGTTGTTCGCGAGCGCCAGCGCGTCGAAGCCCGCGGCCCGCAGGAGCCGGGCCGACTGGGGCGGGGCCTCGAGCGCGTTCGGCCCGCGCGCCGGGTCGTGCGGCCGGCTCGTCAGCGGCGACTCGAGGTTCGCGATGGCGAGGTCCGCCGCCGCGACCTGCCGCCGGACGCCGGCGAAGAGCGATCCTGGCCGCGCGGCGGCGGCCGGCTCGACGCCGCGGCCGAGCATCGCGTCGCCGCCGAAGACGAGCCGCACGGTCGGCTGACGCGCCGCCGCCGCGGGCGCGAGCGCCGCCGCGGCGAAAACGGCGAGGAGAACCGGGACCGGCAGTCTCGACATCCGCCGCATTGTGACCCGCGCGCGGGGGCCCGCGGGAGGCGCGGGCCGGGCCGGATCAGCCTGGACCGCCGGGCCCGACAAGCCAGACGTTCGGACTAGTCCGCCCGGCGTCGAGCGGGCTAGGGTGCGTGGCGAGGGCCACGGTTCGGCCCGGGACCAAGGAGGGACTCTATGCACGTCGCTGCGCGTTGGTGTCTCGGCGGACTGGTGGCGCTCGCGTTTCTCGTCGTCGCGGCGCCGGCGTTCTCGGCGACGATCGGGGCCACGGACGCCGGCGCCCGGGCCTGCACCGGCATCGACGGCTTCTTCTTCGAGCAGTACGTGGTCCCGGCCGGCAACTGGACCGTCACGTCGTGGAGCACGGATCAGACGAACGGAACGCCGGGCGGGCAGATGGCGCTGTTGATGTTCAGGCCGACCGGGAACCCGAACGAGTACACGGTCGTCGGCGTCAGCGCGATCGAGACGATCACCCCCGGCGGCCTCAACACGTTCACGACGAGCATCCCGGTGCGAGGAAACGACGTCCTCGGCTTCTGGCAGACGGGCGCGACCGCGTGCGCCACGGCCGCGGCCGCCTCGTACGGCGCGGCCGGCCCCCGCGGTGGGCCGCCAGGCACCGGCGAGACGGTCACGTTCACGCCGCAGACCACCGACGTCCTGAACATCTCGGCCGTGCTCACACCCTCCTCCGGTGGAGGCGGCGGATCGACGCCCGTGTGCACGCCGACCGCGCTCGGCGGCTGCTACGAGACCTTCTCCCACCAGGCGATGTGCAGCCCCTCCGGCCAGTTCATGGACCTGCTGCTCGGCCAGTCGGGCCTCGACAAGAACGCCTACGCCGGCTTCTACAACGCCGCGTACGTCAAGGGCGTCGGCCTCACCTGCAACGCCGCAGGCCACACGGCCACGGGGACGAAGGTGAACGCTCAGGGCCTCGACCTCGGGCCGAGCGACGCAGGCCGGCTCTACGACTACTTCACGTAGCGCGGCGGAGCATGGCGACGAACTCGTCGAGCGCGGCGTCGAGCACCTCGGGGTAGGGCAGGTCGAGGAAGCGTAGAAGGCAGGCCGCCCGGCCGCGACCGCGCCGTCCGAGCGCGTGGCCACCTCGACGAAGCCGGCGATCGCGGCGTCGAGTCCGCCGGCCGGCACGACCCGGTTCACCGCGCCGCGCGGTGCACGGCGCAACGCGACCGAAGACGCTCGGCTGCCTGCGGCGCGAGCCGCGGGCTACGCTCCGCCGCGTGCCCGACCTCGCGAGAAGGCTCGTGGTCGCGCGCGGCGACGAGCCCGCGGACGTCGTCGTCCGCGGCGGGCACGTCCTCTCGGTCTTCACGCGCGAGTGGCTGCGGACGGACGTGGCGATCGCGGACGGGTTCGTCGCCGGGCTCGGCGACTACGAGGGCGTCGAGACCGTCGACGCGACCGGACGCTACGTCGTCCCCGGCTTCCTCGACGCGCACGTCCACGTGGAGTCGTCGAAGCTCCTCGTCGACGAGTTCGCGCGGCTCGTCCTGCCGCTCGGGACGACGGCGGTGGTCGCCGACCCGCACGAGATCGCGAACGTGCTCGGCACCGACGGCGTCCACTGGCTGCTCGACCTCTGCGACGGGCTGCCGCTCGACGTCTACTTCATGGCGTCGTCGTGCGTTCCGGCGTCCCAGTTCGAGTCGCCCCGCCGCGAGCTGACGAGCGGCGACCTCGAGGGGCTCCTGCGGCGGCGGCGCGTGATCGGACTGGCCGAGATGATGAACTTCCCCGGCGTCGTCTCCGGCTCCGCGCACGAGCTCGCGAAGCTCGCGCTCGCGCGCCACGTCGACGGGCACGCCCCCGGCCTCGCCGGCAGGCAGCTGAACGCCTACGCCGCCGCCGGGATCGCCTCCGACCACGAGGCCGTCACGCTCGAGGAGGGCCGCGAGCGGCTGCGCGCCGGGATGTGGCTCCTGATCCGCGAGGCGTCGGCCGCCCGGAACCTGCGCGCGCTCCTCCCGCTCGCGCTCGAGTACGGGCCGGCGCGGATGGCGTTCTGCACCGACGACCGGGAGCCGGAGCACGTGGCCGACGAGGGGCACGTCAATTCGATCGTCCGCGAGGCGGTGCGGCTCGGCCTGCCCGCTGAGGACGCGCTCGTCATGGCCACGCTGAACCCCGCGACGTACCACGGTCTCGACCACCTCGGCGCGGTCGCGCCGGGACGGCAGGCCGACCTCCTCGTCCTCCCCGACCTCGAGACGTTCGTGCCGGAGCTCGTGCTGAAGGCGGGCCGCCCCGTCGGCGAGATCCCGCTCGTGCAGGTGCCGGAGTGGGTCAAGCGGACGGTGCACCTGCCGGCGGCGGCGTCGAACGACTTCTTCATCCCCTGGAGTGGCGGGCCCGCGCGCGTGATCGGCCTCGTCCGCGACCAGATCGTGACCGCGTCGCTCGTCGAGGAGCCGACGGTCGAGAACGGCTACGCCGTCGCCGACCCGGCGCGCGACCTGGCGAAGGTCGCGGTGCTCGAGCGTCACCTCGGCACCGGCCGCATCGGCCTCGGCTTCGTGCGCGGCTTCGGCCTCCAGCGGGGCGCCTTCGGGGCGACGCTGGCGCACGACGCGCACAACGTCGTCGTCGTCGGCGTCGACGACGGGGCGATGGCGCGCGCCGTCGGGCGGCTCCGCGAGCTGGGCGGAGGGATCGTCGTCGTCGAGGAGCAGGGCGTCAGGGCGGAGCTGCCGCTGCCGGTCGCCGGGCTCCTCTCCGACCGGCCGCTCGCGGAGGTGCTCGAGGCCAGCCGCCGGGTCAACACCGCCGTCTCGGCGCTCGGGGTCACGTTCCCCGCGCCGTTCCAGATGCTGGCGTTCCTCGCGCTCTCGGTGATCCCCGAGCTCAAGATCACGGACCGCGGGCTCGTCGACGTCGACCGCTTCGAGCTCGTCCCGCTGGCGGCCGGCGCGGCGGCGACGCCGGAGCGGCCGTAGCGCGACGTGGGGCCGGAGCAGCGCTCGGCGACGCTGCGGCCGCTCCGGATGACCGACCGGCGGGCGGTCGGCGGGCCGGTCCCGCTGCGGCTGCTCGCCGCCTACACCGGGCTCGCGCTGCTCGCGTGGCTCGCGGCGGCGGCGGCGCTCGTCGCGGCCGCGCCCGACCTCGCCGGCGGCGCCGTCTACCTCCCGGCGCCCCTGCTCGTCGTGCACCTGGTCGCGCTCGGGCTCCTCTCCTTCGGCGTCGCGGGCGCGTCGTTCCACCTGCTGCCGGTGATGCTCCGCAACGACCTCCGCTCGACGCGGCTGCTCTGGTTCGCGGCCCTGCTGCTCGCCGGCGGCTTCGCCGTCGCCCCCGGGGTCGCCTGGCAGCTGGACACCGCGACGTGGGCGGGGACGGCGGCGCTCGGCGCGGGGATCGCGATCGTGCTCGTCGAGCTCGCGGGGCTCGTGGTGCGGGCGCCGGGCGACCGCACGCTCGTCGTCAGCCGAACCGGCGTCGCGCTCTCCCTGCTCCACGCGCTGGCGGCGCTCGCGCTCGGCGCCGTCGTCTACGACCACGGCTACGCGACCTTCGCCGGCGTCGGCCACGAGCGCTGGCTGCTCGTCCACCTCCACCTCGCCCTGATCGGCTGGCTGACGCTGCTGATCGTCGCGGTCGGCCGCACGCTCGGGCCGATGCTCGCGCTCGCGCCCGCCGCGCCGGCCAGGAAGCTGCCGGTCGCCGAGACGGCACTCGTTTTCGGGCTCTGGGTGCTGGCGGCCGGCCTCGCCTCCGGCGCGAGGGAGGCGAGGCTCGCCGGCGGTGCGCTCGCGGCGGCGGCGATCGGGGGCTTCGTCGCCGTGCTCGGCCGCTCGGCGCTGCGCAGGCGCGGGACGCTCGAGGCGCCGCTCCTGCACCTCGCCGCCGGCGTCGTCTTCCTGGCGCAGGCGGCCGTGGTCGGCCTCGGCGCCGCCGCCGGCGCCTTCGACGGCGCGCGGCCGGTCGTCGCCTACGTCTGCTTCCTGCTCCTCGGCTGGGCGGCGGGCGTGGTGGTCGGCCACCTCGGCAAGCTGCTCTCGCTCTCGGTGTGGGTCTGGTGGCCGCCGGGGCCGCGGCCGAAGCAGACGGAGCTGTACCCGCGGCGGCTGTGGCTCGTCGAGGCCGTGCTGCTCGCGGCCGGGGTCGAGCTGCTCGGCGCCGGCGTCCTCGCCGACAGCGGCGCGGCCGCGCGGGCGGGCGCGGCGCTGCTCGCGGCGTCCGCGCTCGCCGCCGCCGCCGGCGCGGCCGTCACCTGGGAGCGGCGCGCCCGCAGCTCGTAGGTCGTGGTGGCGTAGAGGCTGAGCGCGACCGCGTCGCCGGTGCCGCCGGCGGCGCTGGCGGGTGGGTTCGCCGTCGCCGAGTAGGGGGCGCCGAGGTAGCGGCCGCCGCCGGGAACGCTGTCGTAGTAGACGGTCGTGGTCCGGCCGAGCCAGAAGCCGAGCCAGTAGGTGCCGCCGGCGGAGAGGCTCGGCAGGGTCGTGAACCCGTCGACCCAGCCGGCGGGCTGGCTCGCCGCTCAGCGTGACCTGCTGCGTCTGCCGAGGCAACGGGGCCTCTCCGCCCGGCCCGCGGGCGGCCGCGGCGAGCCGCGGCAGTGCTCGCGGCCTCCGCGCTCGCGGCCGGCGCTGGCGCAGCCGCCGCCTGGGAGCGGCGCGCGCCGCTCACACGTCCACGACGACCTCGGCGCGCCAGCCGTCGCCCTCGCGCTCGAAGCGGAGCCCGCTCAGCGTCACCGCCTTGACGAGCGGCCGCGGGCTGCCGCGGCGGCCGCGGACGCTCGCGCGCAGGCGCCCGCCGGCGAGCGTGAGGTCGGCCGCCGCCTCCGGCACGAGCCCCTCGGTCTCCGCGAGGAACACGAGCTCGTTCAGCCAGTCGACGAGGAGAAGCGCGCGGTCCGGCGCAGCCAGCTCGACCTCGACGGCCGCCGGCTCGCCGTCTGCGGCACCGGCCCCGCCGCTCAGCTCGCGGAAGGCGGCCAGCGCCTCCTCGAAGACGCCCTCGGCGGTCGGAGCGGCGAGCTCCAGCCCGAGCTCTGCGGTGTGCTCGACGAAGCGGTACACGCGGCGGCCCTCGCGGCCCCGCTCAGCCCTTGACGACGCCGAGCGGCTCGAGCCGGGCGACCCGCCGCGCGAGCCCCGCGCGCTCGACGACTCGGACCACGCGCTCGACGTCCTTGTACGCGAGCGGCGCCTCCTCGGCGAGACCCTTGTCCGAGGGGCAGCGGACGACGATCCCGCGCGCCTCGAGCTCGCGGCGGAGCTGCGCGCCCGTCACCTGCTTGCGCGCCCCGGTGCGGCTGAGCCGCCTGCCGGCGCCGTGGCAGGTCGTCCCGAAGGACCGCTCGAGCGAGCCCGGCTCGCCCGCGAGCACGAAGCTCGCCGTGCCCATGCTGCCGGGGATGAACACCGGCTGCCCGACGGCGGCGTAGACGGCGGGGATCTCCGGCGAGCCGGCGGGGAAGGCGCGCGTCGCGCCCTTGCGGTGCACGAGCACGCGCCGGCCGCCGTGCGTCTCCTCCTTCGCGATGTTGTGGGCGACGTCGTAGACCTGACGCGTCCCCTCGGCCACCGCCGGGCCGAGGACCCGCCGGACGGCCTGGCGAACGGCGTCCGCGATCGCGTGCCGGTTCGCCCAGGCGAAGTTCGCGGCGGCGGCCATCGCGGCGAGGTAAGCCCGGCCCTCGGGGGACGACTGCGGCGCGCACGCGAGCTGGCGGTCGGGGAGGGTGATCCCGTAGCGGCTCTGCTCCCGCTCGATCAGCCGCACGTAGTCGGTGCACACCTGGTGGCCGAGGCCGCGCGAGCCTGAGTGGATCAGCACCGTCACCTGCCCGGCGCGCAGCCCGAACGCGGCCGCGGCCCGCTCGTCGAGCACCCGCGCGACCCGCTGCAGCTCGACGAAGTGGTTGCCGGAGCCCATCGTGCCGAGCTGCCCGGCGCCCCGGAGCTTCGCGCGCTCCGAGACCGCGCCGGGGTCGGCGCCCTCGAGGCGGCCGCCCGACTCCGTGTGCTCGAGGTCGTCGTCAGTGCCGACGCCGAGGCCGGCGACGAGCGCGCGCGGCCCCTCGCGGAGCACCCGGTCGAGCTCGGTGCCCTCCGCGCGGAGGCGGCCGTCCTTGCCGGTCCCGGCGGGGATCGCCCGCGACAGCTCGTGGACGAGCGGCTCGCGCCGCTCCCCGAGCTCCTCGCCGGACAGCGGCAACGCGAGCAGGCGGACGCCGCAGTTGATGTCGTAGCCGACGCCGCCCGGCGAGACGACGCCGTCGGGCGCCTCGGTCGCCGCCACGCCGCCGACCGGGAAGCCGTACCCCTGGTGGATGTCCGGCATCGCCAGCGCCGCCTCGACCACCCCCGGCAGCGTCGCCACGTTCTCGAGCTGCTCGAGGGAGCGGTCGGCGACGATCGCGGCCAGCAGCTCCTCGTCCGCGAACACGCGCGCCGGCACGCGCATGTCCGGCCTGGCCTCGGCCGGAATCTCCCAGAGCGTCTTGGCGATCCTGCGCAGCCGGTCGATGGCCACATTGTTCCCGCCGCCGGCCCGCCGCCGCCGCGCCTCCTCGTCAGCGCCGGTCGCGCCGCCAGGCGAGGACCGCGTCGACGTCGCGGGTGTTGAGGACGTGGTCGGCCGCCGCGGCGCCGCGGCGCGCGGTGCCGACGGCAAGCTCCATCCAGCCGAGCGCCCGCAGCGAGTGCGCGTCGGTGTTGCAGACGATCGTCACCCCCGCCTCGACCGCGAGCCGGACCCAGACGTCACGCAGGTCGAGCCGGTCGGGGAGGCCGTTCACCTCGAGCGAGACGCCCTCCTCGAGCGCCACCTCGACCAGCGTCTCGACGTCGAGCTCGTTCTCCGGCCGGCGGTTCACGTACCGGCCCTTCGGGTGCGACAGGGCGCGGACGTGCGGGTTCCGCAGCGCCTCGACGACGCGCTTCGTCTGCTCGCGCCGCGGCAGGCGCTGCCCGCCGTGCACCGACGCCTGCACCCACTCCAGCCGCTCGAGCGCGCTGTCCGGCAGGTCGAGCCGCCCGTCCGGGAGGATGTCGCACTCGCTGCCGCGGAGCACGCGGAACGGGGCGAGCAGCTCGTTCGCGCGCGCGATCTCCTCGGCCTGCGCCGCGAGCAGCGCCGGCGTCAGCCCTCGCACCGCCCCCACGGCAGGCGTGTGGTCGCAGATCGCGAGGTACTCGTAGCCCCGGTCGCGCGCGGCCCGCGCCATCGCCTCGACCGACTCGGCCCCGTCGGAGGCCGCGGTGTGGCAGTGGAGGTCGCCGCGGATCTGCGCGAGCTCGACGAGCGGCGGCGGCTCGCCGCGGAAGGCGTCCTCCCGAAGCTCGGGCGGGCACCAGGGCAGCCCGAGGGCCGCGTAGACCTCCTCCTCGGTCCGGCCCGCGGGCAGCGGCTCGAGCGCGGCGACGTAGGCGCGCGACCCGGTCGCCCGGAGGAGCTCCGTGCCGAACGACGCCGGCGGTGCCACGACGGCGAGGATCGGCACGCCCTCGACGGTGACGCCGTACGCGCGCCGCTCGCCCCGCTCGACGACGGAGACGATCGCCGGCAGCGCCTGGAAGCGGTCGAGCACGGGCGCCGGCTCCGCGGCCTCGACGACCACGGCGAGGTGCTCGTTGACGTCGCAGAAGCGCCGCGGGTCGCCCGCGCCGGTGCCGCCGAGGGCGAGCGCGACCGCGTCGGTCAGCGCCCGCGCACGGTGGAGGAGCAGACCGCGCGGCGGGCGCGGCGCCTCGCCCGCGCGCTCGAGCGCGGCGAGCAGGCGCGCCTCCGTCTGCGGCCCGATCCCGCGCACCTCCCGCAGCCGGCCGGCGCGCGCGGCCTCGCGCAGCTCCGCGGCCGTGCGGACGCCGAGCGCGCGCCCGATCTCGACGGTGCGCCGGGCGCCGAGGCCGAGGAAGCGGCCGAGCCCCACGAGGTCCGGCTGGACGTCGCGCTCCAGCTCGTCGAGCTCCGCGATCCGCCCCGTCTCGACCAGCTCCCGCAGCCGCGCCTCGATGCCGCGACCGACGCCGTGCAGCTCCCGGACGCGCCCCGCCCGGACGAGCTCCGCCACCGGCGCCGGCGTCGCCCGGATCAGCTCGGCCGCCCGGCGGTACGCGCGCGCGGTGTACGGGTTGGCTTCGACGAGCTCGAGCAGCGCCGAAAACGACTCGAGCCGGTCGGCGATCGCGTGGTTTCGCAGGTGCTCGGGCTCGGCCACCGCCAGTAGTGTCTCCGCCGATGACGGAGATCGTCGTCCTCTCCGGCGGCGTCGGCGGCGGCCGCTTCGTCCGCGGCGTCGCCGAGCTCGCGGGCGCCGAGAGCGTGACGGTGATCGGGAACGTCGGCGACGACGTCGAGTCGATGGGGCTGCTGGTCTCGCCCGATCTCGACTCGGTGCTCTACCAGCTCGCCGGCGTCTTCGACGAGCAGCGCGGCTGGGGCCGGCGCGACGAGACGTGGAACGCCGTCGAGACCGCCCGATCGCTCGGCGCCGACGTCTGGTTCCCGCTCGGCGACCGCGACCTCGGGCTGCAGGTCGTGCGCACGGCCGCGCTGCGGGCGGGCGAGCCGCTGTCGTCGGTGACTCAGCGGCTGGCGGCGGCGCTGCGCGTCGGCACGAGGATCCTGCCGGCGACCGACGACCGGCTGCGGACGATCGTCGACACGCCGGACGGCAGCTTCGAGTTCCAGGAGTGGTTCGTCCGGCGCCGCCACGCCGACCCGGTCGACGGCATCCGCTTCGTCGGCGCCGAGGCGGCGCGCCCCGCGCCGGGGGTGGTCGAGGCGCTCGAGGAGGCGGAGGCGATCCTGGTCGCGCCGAGCAACCCGTACATCAGCGTCTGGCCGATCCTCGCCGTCGGCGAGATCGACGCGGCGCTGCGCCGGCTTCGCGCGCGGACGCCGGTCGTCGGGGTCAGCCCGCTCGTCGGCGGCCGCGCGGTCAAGGGCCCGCTCGACCGGATGCTCGGCCGCCTCGGCGGGGGCACCGAGCCGGCGCACGTGGCGGCCTGCTACGAGGGCCTGCTCGACGCGCTCGTGATCGACGAGTCGGACGCGGCCGGGGCGGCCGCGGTCGAGGAGACGGGCGTGCGCGCCATCGTCGCGAGGACGCTGATGACCGACCGGCGCGCGCGCGTCGCGCTCGCGGAAGCGGCGCTCGACGCCGCCCGCCGGACGCGGGCCGGCGAGGTCGCGCGCAGGTGAGCTACGAGGTGATCGGCGTCTCCGGGCTGCCGGAGATCGAGCCTGGCGCCGACCTCGCGGCCCTGATCGCGGAGGCGGTCGCGCTCGAGGACGGCGACGTCGTCGTCGTCGCGCACAAGGCAGTCTCGAAGGCGGAGGGCCGGGTCGTCGACCTGGCCGGCGTCGAGCCGTCGGAGCGGGCGCGCGAGCTGGCCGGGCCCGCCGGCGACCCGCGGCGGACCGAGGTGATCCTGCGCGAGGCGGAGCAGGTCGTCCGCTCGCGCCCGCCGCTCGTGATCGCGCGCACGCGCCACGGCTTCGTCTGCGCCTCCGCCGGGGTCGACGCCTCGAACGCGCCCGGCCCCGACCAGGTCGTCCTCCTCCCGGTCGACCCGGACGCGTCGGCGCGGCGGCTCCGCGACGAGCTCGAGCGGCGGACCGGCCGGCGCGTCGGCGTCGTCGTCAGCGACACCTTCGGCCGCGCCTGGCGCCGCGGGATCGTCAACGTCGCCGTCGGCGCCGCCGGCGTCGAGGTGCTCCGCGACCACCGCGGGCGCCGCGACGCCGCCGGCTACGAGCTGCACGCGACGGTGATCGCGGTCGCCGACGAGCTCGCGGCGGCCGCCGAGCTGGCGATGGGCAAGCTCGACGGCGTGCCCGCCGCGGTCGTGCGCGGGCTCGCGGTCGCGGGCGACGGCTCGGCGTCCGACCTCGTGCTGCCGTCCGAGCAGGACCTCTTCCCGTGATCACGCACTGGGACGACGCGCCGACGCTGCGCCGCGAGACGGGCGGCTTCGTCGCCGGCACCTGGACGCTCCTGGGCGAGCACAGCGTCTCGATCGGCCTGCGCCGGATCCGGATCGACCCCGGCCGCTTCTCGACCCCGGCGCACGTGCACGGCGCCGAGGAGGAGCTCCACTACATCCTCGGCGGACACGGCCTCTCGTGGCAGGCGGGCGAGACGTACGAGGTCGCCGCCGGCGACCTCCTCGTGCATCTCGGCGGCGCCGAGCCGCACACCCTGCACGCGGGCGAGGACGGGCTCGACGTGCTCGCGTTCGGCCAGCGCGTCCGCGACGAGGCGCTCGTCCTCCCCCGGGCGGGCGTCCTCTGGGCCCAGCGGCCCGGGCACTGGGTCGAGCTCGCCGGTGGGCCGACGCCGTGGGAGCGCGAAGCGGCCGCCGGGCCGCCGGAGCTGCCGCCGCCGTCCCTGCGACCGTCGCGGATCGCGAACCTCCGGGACTGCCCGCCGCGCGAGGTCGCCCACGGCGACTCGCAGCTCGTCGTCCGCGACCTCGGTCGCGCCGCCGGCTCCCGGACGACGGGCCTGCGGCACCAGGTGGTCGCGCCGGGCAAGCTCGGCTGGCCTCCGCACTGCCACTCCGCGGAGGAGGAGCTGCTGGTCGTGCTCGAGGGCGAGGGCGAGCTCTTGCTCGGCGACGAGCGCCGCGACGTGGAGATCGGCGGCGGTCGGCGCCGGCCCGCGGGCGTCGAGCGGATCCCCGTCCGCCGGGGCCACGTGGTCGCGCGCCCGCCCGCGACCCGCGTCCCCCACGCCTTCCGCGCCGGCCCCGGCGGCCTCACCTACCTCGCCTACGGCACGCGCGACCCGAACGACATCGGCTACTACCCGCGCTCGCAGAAGGTCTACCTGCGAGGCATCGGCGTCATGGCCCGCCTGGACCAGCTCGAGTACTGGGACGGAGAGCCGGACGCCTGAGGCGGCACGCGGGCCGACCGGGCTCCGCGATCGACCGGCGCAGGTCCGCCCGCCGGGGGCGCTCACACGGGTACCAGAAGCCCTCCCGAGCCGGTCCTACCTCGTTCGAGGGATTTCACCCTTTTGGGGGACGCGGCTGACCACCCTTTCGAGCCGATAACGCAGTCGTGGGGATGAAGACGTTGCCGGCGAAGCCGCAGGCAGCCCAGCACAGGGATCGCCCGGATGCGCTCGTCGAGTCCTATCGCAGGCTCGCGCAGGTCTTCCACCACGTGCTCTCCGAGCAGAGCGTCGATGCGCTGCTCGCGAGGATCGCGGGCACGCTCGCCGAGCTCGTGCCGCACGACGCGCTGACGCTGTACGAGGCGGACGAGCGGTCGCGGCGGCTGCAGCCGGTGCTCGCGCGCGACCCATACCGGGCCGAGATCCTGGAGAAGGAGCCAGCGTTCGGCGAGGGGATCACGGGCTGGGCGGTCGAGCACCGCCAGCCGGTCTGGACGAACAACGCGCAGCTCGACCCGCGCGCTTCGGTCGTGCCCGGGACTCCCGTCGAGGAGCGGGAGGCGCTGATCTGCGTGCCGCTGGTCGCGCGTGGCGCGCTCAAGGGCGCGCTCAACATCTACCGCCTCGGCGGCGAGGCCGCCTTCGACGAGGAGGAGTTCGAGCTGGCGAAGTGGTTCGGCGACGCCGCGGCGCTCGCGCTCGACAACGCCCAGATCCGGGCCCGGCTCGAGCACCAGGCGCAGACCGACTCGCTCACCGACCTCTACAACCACCGCACGTTCCACGAGCGGCTGCGCGCCGAGCTGGCGCGCGCCAGCCGCGCCGGCGACACGCTGGCGCTGCTGATGCTCGACATCGACGACTTCAAGCGCGTCAACGACGTCCTCGGCCACGGCGAGGGCGACCGGCTGCTCGTCCACGTCGCCGACGTGCTGCAGGCGACCGCGCGCGTCTCCGACGTCGTCTGCCGCGTCGGCGGCGAGGAGTTCGCGCTGATCCTGCCGTCCTGCGACGCGAGCGCGGCCGAGGGCCTCGTCCGCCGCCTCAGGGAGCGCCTGCGGATGGCGCCCGTCGACACCTTCGGCCCGGTCACCGTGTCCGTCGGCGTCGCCGTCGGGCCGAAGGACGCGATCAACGCGCGCGAGCTCGTCGCGTGCGCTGAGGCGGCGATGATGACCGCGAAGGCCCAGGGCAAGGACCGCGTCGTCCTCTTCGACGAGCGCGCGCAGGAGCGGCCCGAGGAGCCCTCGCCGCAGCGCGACGTCCGCTCGATCGCGCACCTGAAGATGCTGCAGAGCCTGGCGCGCAAGCTGAGCACGCTGACCGACGTGCACGCGATCGCGGGCGCGATCGTCGACGAGCTTCGCCTGCTGATCGACTACCACGGCTGCACGATCCACGTGGTCGAGGGCCGGCGCGCGGTGCCGGTCGCGATTCGCGGCTTCGACGCCGACGCCGACGCGCTCCGCCTCGAGGTCGGCGCCGGCCTCGCGGGGTGGGTGCTCAAGGCCGGCCGCTCGGCGCTCGTCGCGAACGTGCGCGAGGACGAGCGCTGGCTGCAGGCCGACGGCGACGCCGTCGACGAGTCCGCGATCTGCGCGCCGCTCAGCAGCGGCGGCCGCGTGCTCGGCGCGATCACGGTCTCGAAGCTCGGCGTCGGCCAGTTCGACGAGGACGACCTGCGCCTGCTGGAGGTCGTCTGCGGCCAGGCCGCCGTCTCGTTCCAGAACGCGCGCCTCTACGACACGCTGCGCCGCGAGGCGCAGAACGCGAAGACGTGGCTCGACTTCTCCGACGCCGTCTCCGAGGCCGGCACCGTCGCCGAGATCTGCGGCGAGGCCGTGCGCCGGATTGCGCAGGTGCTCGACGTCCGCCGCTCGTCGCTCTGGCTCGAGGATCCCGAGGACGGCACCTACCGCTGCGTCGCCGGCCACGGGTACGACGAGGACCCGGGCGCGGAGGCGATCCCGCGCTACCGGCCGACGCGCGCCGCGCTCGCCCCGATCCTCGACGGCCGCAAGGGCTCGCTCGTCCTCGGCGCCGAGGACGTGCGCCACCACTTCTTCGGCGACGACCCCTCGCTCGACCTCGCGGCGAGCGCGATCTCGCCGCTGCCGCCGGGCTACGGCGTGCGCGGCTGGCTCGCCGTCACCTCGCCGAACGACGACCCGCTCTACTTCACAGACGAGCGCCTGCGCCTGCTCGAGGGCTTCGCGTTCCGCGCCTCGGTCGCGATGCAGCGCGCCCTGCTCTACCGCGCGCAGCAGGAGAACGCGGAGACGGCGAACGCGCTGCTCGAGTACGCGCGCCAGCTCGCGGCCGCCGACGGCTACGCCGAGCTCACCGGGCGCATGGTCGAGCTGGCGGCGCGGATGCTCGGGTCGACGCGTGCGTCGCTCTGGATCGAGACGAGCGACGACCGCTGCCGGCTCGAGGCCGCGTGGCGCGGCGACGGGCGGCCGCTCGAGATCCCGGTCGGCCAGAGCTACGCGATCGGCGAGGCGCGGCGGATGCTCGACCGGACGCAGCCGTTCCTGATCGAGCCGTCCAAGGTCGCGGCGTTCGACCAGCTGCCGCCGCTCGACGAGTCGTTCGCGGTGGCGCCCCTCGCGCTCGGCGGCGGCCGCGTCGGCGTGCTCGCCGTGGCGCTGCCCCGGCTCGACGACCGCCGCTTCCGGCTCCTCGCCGGCATGGCGAACCAGGCGGTCCTCGCCCTCGCGGCCGGCCGCGTGTAGCCTCCCGGGCGTCATGCGGCTCGAGGTCGTCGACGGCGACATCGCCGCGCTCGAGGTCGATGCCGTCGCGAACGCGGCGAACGACCGCCTGTGGATGGGAAGCGGCGTCGCCGGCGCGCTCAAGCGCGCCGGCGGAGACGAGATCGAGCGCGAGGCCGTGGCGAAGGGGCCGATCCCGGTCGGCTCGGCGGTTGCGACGAGCGCCGGCCGGCTGCCCGCGCGGTGGGTCGTCCACGCGGCCGTGATGGGGCAGGACCTGCAGACGAGCGGCGACCTGATCCGCCGCGCGACGCGGAGCGCGCTCGCGCTCGCCGACGAGCTCGGCGCCGGGTCGCTCGCGCTGCCGGCGTTCGGCACCGGCGTCGGGGGGTTCCCCCTCGACGAGTGCGCGCGGCTGATGGCGGAGGAGGTGCGCGCCTTCGAGCCGCGGGCGCTCCAAAGGGTCGTCTTCGCGGTCTACGGCGCGGAGGCGCGGCAGGCGTTCGAGCGCGCGCTCAGTAGCGCTTCCTGAGTAGCGGCAGCACGTCCTCGCCGAACTGGTCGAGGAAGCGCCGCTGGTCCCCGCCCGGCGCGTGGAAGACGAGCTCGTCGAAGCCGAGGTCGACGTAGTAGCCGATCTTCTCGACGACCTCCTCGGGGTCGTTCGAGACGATGAAGCGGGTGTGCGCCTTGTCGGCGTTCTCGTCGGCGAGCCGCTCCATCTCGAGCGGGTCCTCGACCCCGACCTTCTGCTCGGGCGTCAGCGCGAGCGCCGCCCACCAGCGGCACGCGTCGAGCGCGTAGGCCGCGTCGCGGTCGTACGAGACCTTGATCTCGATCAGCTTGCGGATCGACGCCAGGTCGCGCCCGGCCGCGTCCGCGCCCTCGCGGAGCGCCGCCAGCAGCTCGTCGTAGAGCTCGCGCCGCTTGCCGCTCGTCGCGATGTAGCCGTCGCCGACCCGTCCCGCGAGCTTCGCGGCGAGCGGGCCCGAGGCGGCGACGTAGATCGGCACCGGCTCGTCCGGCCGGTCGTAGATCGTCGCCTTGTCGGTGCGGTAGTACGTGCCCTCGAAGGTCACGCGCTCCTCGCTCCAGAGGCGCCGGATCAGCTCGACCGCCTCGGCCATCCGCTGCCTGCGCTCCTTCGCCCCCGGCCACTCGAGGCCGGTCGCCGGCGTCTCGTTCAGCGACTCGCCGGTGCCGACGCCGAGGAAGACGCGGC
>Ga0070741_10007544_pt1 | contig 22423 bp, 26 predicted proteins | sample Coa_R1_4_FD_66440 | JGI IMG/M metagenome (GOLD analysis project Ga0070741, IMG submission 66440) | Surface soil microbial communities from Centralia Pennsylvania, which are recovering from an underground coalmine fire - Coalmine... | ecosystem: Environmental > Terrestrial > Soil > Unclassified ... | reverse complement strand
CGACGACGGGCAGATCCGCGCCGTTGCGACCGGCGAGCTCGAGGTGATTGCCTGCGGGCTCGTCTTCCGCAGCGTCGGCTATCGCGGCGTCCCCCTGCCCGGGCTTCCGTTCGACGACGAGCGGGGGGTGATCCCGAACGCCGGCGGCCGTGTCCTCGACGGGAACGGCCGGCCGCTTCCGCGAACGTACTGCGCGGGCTGGATCAAGCGCGGCCCAAGCGGCGTGATCGGCACGAACAAGAAGGACGCGGCGGAGACGGTCGAGGCGCTGCTCGAGGACGTTCGGGCGGGCCGTCTGCTCGCGCGCGCCGCCGACGCGGACACGATCGACTCGCTCCTCGCCGAGCGCGGCGTCGAGGTCGTCCCCTACTCCGGCTGGGAGGCGATCGACCGGCTCGAGCGCGCGCGCGGAAGCGAGCAGGGCCGCCCGCGCGTGAAGCTGAGCACGTGGCACGACCTGCTCGAGACGGCGCGGGCCACCGTGTAGCGCGCCCGCGGCCGGACCCCGCGGGCCGGCTCGCAGCGCGGCGCTAGACTCATGCTCGTGTCCGCGACCGAGCAGCGGGAGCTGTGGGGAGGCGAGACCCGCAAGGCGATCGCCAACTTCCCGGTTTCCGGCGAGCCGATCCCCCCGCCCGTCGCGCGTTGGCTCGGCCGGATCAAGGCCGCCGCCGCCCGCGTGAACGCCGAGCTCGGCCTCCTCGACCCGGACAAGGCGGCGCGGATCGCCGCGGCGGCCGACCGCGTCGCCGCGGGGGAGCTCGACGACCAGTTTCCGATCGACGTCTTCCAGACCGGCTCGGGCACGTCCTCGAACATGAACGCCAACGAGGTGATCGCGACGCTGGCCGGCGAGGACGTGCACCCGAACGACGACGTCAACATGTGCCAGTCCTCGAACGACGTCTTCCCGTCGGCCGTCCACCTCGCCGCGCTCGGGGAGATCCGCGGCGACCTCCTCCCGGCCCTGGCGCAGCTGGCGGAGTCGCTCGAGCGCAAGGCGGCGGAGTTCGACGACGTCGTCAAGTCGGGTCGCACGCACCTGATGGACGCCGTGCCGGTGACGCTCGGCCAGGAGTTCTCCGGCTACGCGGCGCAGGTGCGGCAGGGCATCGCCCGCGTCGAGGGCTCGCTGCCGCGCCTCGGCCAGATCCCGCTCGGCGGCACCGCGACGGGCACCGGCCTGAACACCCACCCCGAGTTCGCACAGCGGGTGCGGGCGCTGCTCGAGCGCGAGACCGGTCTGGCCATCTCGCCGCCGGCCGATCCCTTCGAGGCCACGGGCGCGCGCGACGGACTGGTCGAGATGTCCGGCGCACTGAAGACGGTGGCCGTCTCGCTGACGAAGATCGCCAACGACATCCGCCTGATGGGGTCGGGGCCGCGTGCCGGGCTCGCCGAGCTCTTCCTGCCCGAGCTGCAGAAGGGAAGCTCGATCATGCCCGGCAAGGTCAACCCGGTCATTCCGGAGGTCGTGACGCAGGTCGCCGCCCAGGTGATCGGAAACGACCAGGCGATCACGGTCGGCGGGCTGCAGGGCCACTTCGAGCTGAACGTGTTCGTCCCGCTCATGGCGCGCAATCTGCTCGACTCGGTCAAGCTGCTGGCGAGCGCCGCGAGGCTGTTCGCCGAGCGCTGCATCGACGGCATCGAGGCGAACCGCGAGCGGTGCGAGCGTTACGCGGAGCTGACGCTCTCCGCGGCGACCGCGCTCAACCCGTACATCGGCTACGACAAGGCGAGCGAGATCGTCAAGGAGGCGGCTGCCTCGGGTCGCTCGCTGCGCGAGGTCGCCCGGGAGGCGGGTGTCGAGGAGGACGTCCTCGACCGCGCGCTCGACTACCGGGCGATGGCGAAGCCCCACGGCCGCTGACGCGGCCGCGCCGACCCCGGCCTAGCTCGATGTCGTCGCCGCGTGCTTCTGCTCGTCGGCGCGGTAGCTCGAGCGGACGAGCGGGCCGGCGAAGACCGAGCCGAAGCCCATCGCCTCGCCCTGCTCGGTGAACCAGCGGAACTCGTCGGGGTGCACCCAGCGGTCGATCGGCGCGTGCTTGGGCGACGGCCGCAGGTACTGGCCGATGGTGACGACGTCGACGTCGTGCGCGCGCAGGTCACGGAGCGTCTCGACGACCTCGTCGTTGCTCTCGCCGAGGCCGACGATGACCCCCGACTTCGTCAGCAGCGGATAGTCGGCGAGCTCCTTCGCCCGCCGGAGCAGGCGGAGCGCGCCGTCGTAGGAGGCCTTCGCCCCGCGCATGTGCGGATGCAGCCTGCGGACCGTCTCGATGTTGTGGTTGAAGACCTCGGGCCGCTCGGCCAGCACGACGCGGAGCGCCTCCTCCTCGCAGCCGAGGAAGTCGGGTGTCAGCACCTCGACGGAGGCCGCCGGCAGCTTGGCCTTGAGCGCCCGGATCGTCGCCGCGTAGTGCCCCGCACCCCGGTCGGGCAGGTCGTCCCGGTCGACGGACGTGACGACGACGTGCTCGAGGCCGAGGCGGGCAGCCACCTGTGCGAGGCGGAGCGGCTCGAGCGGATCGGGCGGGCGGTCCGGCTTCCCGGAGTGGACGTCGCAGTAGCGGCAGGCGCGCGTGCACGTGTCGCCGAGGATCTGGAAGGTCGCCGTCCCGCGCCCCCAGCACTCGGCGATGTTCGGGCAGCGCGCCTCCTCGCAGATGGTGTGCAGTCGCTGTCCGTGGACGAGCGTGCGCACGTCGTCGTAGCGGCTGTCTGCGCTCGGGGCGCGCACCTTCATCCACTCGGGCCGGCGCGGCCGGGCTGCCACGGGCAACGATCGCTCCACGACGCGCAGTCTACGCTCCCCGCCCCCGCGCCAAGTCGCCAAGTAACAGTCTGTTACAAGGCTGCGGCGGGCGGGGTGAAGGCTGCGGCGGGCGGTGGCGGTCAGCGGCTCGCCAGGCGCGCGTGCGTCGGCTGCGACCACAGCCCCGCTCCCTCGTCGGCCGGCAGCTCCTCGAAGGCGAGGCCGAGCACCTCCTCGAGCGCCGCCGCCGCGACCGGCCGCACCTCGTCCACCGCCACCGCCCGACCGACCTCCGAGGCGATCGTCGTGAACGCGGCGTCGTCCAGGCCGCAGGCGGTGATCCACTCGGTGAACGGCCGGGTGTCGAGATCGACGTTCAGCGCGTAGCCGTGGGTCGTCACCCAGCGCGAGATGTGGACGCCGATCGAGCAGATCTTGCGCGGCGGCGGCCGCAGCCACACGCCGGTCAGCCCTTCGATCCGCTCGCCGGCGAGCTCGAAGGCGGCGAGGGTGCTGATCACCGCCTCCTCGAGGTTGCGGCAGTAGCGCTTCACGTCGCGGCCGTGGCGGTTCAGGTCGAGGAGCGGATAGCAGACGAGCTGGCCGGGGCCATGGTAGGTCGACCTGCCGCCGCGGTCCGTCTCGACGACGTCCACCTCCGCACCGGCCGGCAGGTGAAGCTCGCCGGCGCCGGTGAGCCGCCCGACGGTGACGACGGCCGGGTGCTCGAGCAGGAGCACCGTGTCCGGAATCGCGCCCTGCGAGACGGCTGCGGCGAGCGAGCGCTGCACGTCCCACGCCTCCCGGTACTCGACGACGCCGAGGTTGAGCAGGTACGCGGTCCGGGGGCCGCTCACTCCCTCACCCTAGCCTGCGGGTCAGTACGTCGCCTCGTCCCAGCTCTCGAGGTTCTCGCGCAGCTCCTTCATGAACTGGGCCGCGTAGGCGCCGTCGACCAGCCGGTGGTCGTAGGAGAGGCACAGGTTCATCATCGGGCGGATCGCGATCACGTCGTTTCCGGCCTCGTCTGCGATCACGACCGGCCGCTTGACGAGCGCCTCGACGTCGAGGATCGCCACCTGCGGCTGGCTGATGATCGGCGTCCCGATGATGGCGCCCCACCCTCCCGGGTTCGTGATCGTGAAGGTGCCGCCCTGCACGTCGTCGGGCACGAGCTTCTTCGCCCGCGCGCGCTCGGCGACGTCGGCGATGGCGCGCGCCAGGCCGAGCAGGTTGTAGCCCTCGGCATTCTTGATCACCGGCACGATCAGTCCCTTGCCGCCCTCGAGGGCGACGGCGATGCCGAGGTTCACGTACTGCTTGACGACGATCGACTCGCCGCGGACCTCCGCGTTCATCCACGGCCAGTTGCGGATCGCCTCGATCGTCGCCCGCGCGACGAAGGCGAGGTACGTCGGGTTGACGCCGTAGGCGGCCTGGTACTGCGGCTTCAGCTTCTCGCGGATCGCGACCACCTTGGTCATGTCGACCTCGAACACCGTCGTCACGTGCGCGGAGGTGTCGAGCGAGCGGCGCATGTGCTCGGCGATCCCCCGCCGCATCGCGGTCATCGGCTCGACGATCTCGCCGGGCGCCGGCGCCGGGGGCTCGGGAGGCGGGGGCGCCGGCGGCGGGGGCGCAGCCTCGGCGGGCGGTGGCGGGACCCGGGGGCCAGGTGCCGCCGCGGGCGGAGGGGGCGGCGCCGGGGCGGCAGTGGGTGCCGGGCCGGCCTCCGGGCCGGGTGGAGGCGGCGCGGCGGGCTCCGCGGCGGCGGGCGCCGGTGGCGCACCGGCTCCTCCCGACTCGATGTAGGCGAGGATGTCCTTCTTCGTCACGCGGCCGCCGTGGCCGGTTCCGGGCACGCGCGCCACGTCGACGCCGTGCTCGCTCGCGATCCGCGCGACGACGGGCGAGACGAAGCTGCGGCCGTCTCCGGCGCCCGGAACGGCTGGCGCAGGTCCCGGCTCCGCGGGCTCAGGCTCCGCCCGCTCCGGCGCCGCCGCGGGCTCCGGGGGCGCCTGGGGGGGTGCGCTGGCGGGCGCCGGCGAGGGCTCCGCGCCGGCGGCGGCGATCACGGCGAGGCGGGTGCCGACCTCGACCGTCTCCCCCTCCTGGACGAGGATCCGCTGCAGCACGCCCGCGCCGGGGCTCGGCACCTCCGTGTCCACCTTGTCCGTCGAGATCTCGAGCAGCGGCTCGTCGAAGGCGACGGCCTCTCCCTCCTGCTTCAGCCACCTCGTGATCGTCCCCTCCGACACGGAGACGCCCATCTGCGGCATGACGACGTCGACGACCGTGGATGCCATCAGTACTCCGCGAGCTCCCTGAGCACGCGCTCGACGTCCTCGACCTGCGGGATGAACGCCTTCTCGAGCGGGGGCGAGAACGGCACCGGGCAGTCGGGCGCGGCGAGACGGCGCACCGGTGCGTCGAGGTCCTCGAACGCCTCCTCGGCGACGGTCGCCGCGATCTCGGCGCCGAAGCCGCCGGTGTGCGTGTCCTCGTGCAGGACGAGCACCTTCGACGTCTTGCGCACGCTCTCGAGCACCGTCTGGCGGTCCCAGGGCACTACCGAGCGCAGGTCGATGATCTCCACGGACACCCCGTCGCGCTCGAGCGCGACGGCCGCCTCGGAGGCCGTGTAGACCATCGCGCCCCACGTGACGACCGAGACGTCGTCCCCCTCGCGATGCACGCGGGCCTTGCCGATCGGAACGGTGTAGCGCTCCTCGGGCACGTCGCCCTTGATGCGCCGGTAGAGGTGCTTGTGCTCGAAGAAGAGCACCGGGTTCGGGTCTTCGATGGCGCTGATCAGGAGGCCCTTCGCGTCTGCGGGCGTCGCGGGGCACACGCACTTGAGCCCGGGCACGTGCGCGAACGAGCTCTCCGGGTTCTGCGAGTGGAACGGACCGCCCGAGAAGCCACCGCCCGAGGGAAGCCGGACGACGATCGGCACCGGCGTGCCCGCGCGGTAGTGCTGCTTGGCCGCCACCGTGACCAGCTGGTCCCAGGCGCAGGAGACGAAGTCCGAGAACTGCATCTCGGCGACCGGGCGCATGCCCATCAGCGCAGCGCCTGTGCAGCCGCCGACGATCGCGGTCTCGGCGAGAGGCGCGTCGATCACGCGCCACGGGCCGAACTCCTCCTGGAAGCCGAGCGTGACCTTGAAGGCGCCGCCGTAGACGCCGACGTCCTCCCCGATCACGAACACGCGCTGGTCGCGGCGCATCTCCCCGCGGAGGGCGTCGGAGATCGCTTGCAGGTACGTGAGCTCGGGCACGGCTCAGGCGGGTGGCCGGGAGTCGAAGTGCCGCTCGCGTGCGGTCGTCCAGTCGTCCATGTCGGTCAGTGGTGGGGGAGGTACAGCTCGTCCGGCTCCGCGTACACCCCGTCCGTCAGCGTCGCAGGGTCGGGAAGCGGAGACTCCTCCGCCCGCCGCATCGCGTCCGAAAGCACGTGCTTGATCTCGGCCCCGATCTCGTCCTCTTCCTCGTCTGTCAGCGAGACGTTGTCGCGGAGCCAGGCGCGGAAGCGGTCGATCGGGTCGCGCTTCGCCCACTCCTCGAACAGCTCGCGCGGGACGTAGAAGGCGTCGTCGTGGACGGCGTGGCCCTCCATGCGCAGCGTGACGCACTCGATCAGCGTCGGCCCCCCGCCGGCGCGCGCCTTCTCGATCGCCCGCTTCGCCTCGCGGTACACGGCCAGCACGTCGGTGCCGTCGACGACGACGCCCTCGAAGCCGTATGCCTGCGCCCGGTCGGCGACGTGCTCGGCGGCGTACTCGAGGTGGGTCGGGGTCGAGTACGCCCACTGGTTGTTGTCGCAGACGAAGACGACGGGCAGGCGGCGTGTGCCGGCGAAGTTCATCGACTCGTGCGTGTCGCCCCGCGACGAGGCCCCTTCGCCGAACCAGCCGACCGCGACGCGGCGCTCGTCGCGGATGCGGAAGGCAAGCGCGCAGCCGACCGCGACCGGGAGCATCGCAGGCAGGTGGCTGACCATCGCGATCAGTCCCAGCCGCGACTCGCCCATGTGGACGTTACCGTCCCGGCCTCTCGCCGGTCCGTCGACGCGGCCCATGTACTGGGCGAGCACTCGCCACGGCTCGAGGCCGCGCACGACGTGGACACCCATGTCACGGTGGAGCGGCGTGCCGACGTCGTCGGGACCCATCGCTGTCCCGATCGCGACGGCAGCCGCCTCGTTGCCGCGACCCGTGTAGAAGGAGCCCGGGATCTTGCCCTGCTTGTAGAGGATGTGGCCGCGCTCCTCGATCCCCCGTGTGAGCAGCATGTTGCGGTACATCCCGAGAAGGTCGTCCCGGTCGAGGCCGACGTCCCTCACCTCTGACAGGGAGCCGACCGGCTCGGCTTCGCGCGCGATCGCCATTCACACCCTTTCCTGGCTGGACTCGAACACTCTATCGGCTCGCCCTGCGCGCTCCTGCAGCGGGCGCGGCAGGTGTTCGGCATCGGCTGCGGCAGCCGGTACGCGCGGAGACGCGCAAGCAGCTGACGGCGCTCGCCCGACGCCCTCCTCGGCGAGCGAGAGGCGGGTCGCACGACTGGACCGGCACCGCTACAGTCCGCCTGTGGGCAAGGCCTCGGACTGGCTGCGCGAGGAGCGCCGCAAGGTGCTCGGCGACTGGGCCGCAGTCTGCCTCTCCTGCGGCTACGGGCAGCGGTACTTCGACGCCTCGGAGGGGGACCTGGCGGCTTCCTGCCCGCAGTGCGGCGGCGAGCTCCGCTCGCGCTGCCCCTCCTGCGGTGCGCGCTTCTCGTCGGTGTTCGCCGTCGACTGCGAGTCCTGCGGCGGGCCGCTCCGAGCGCCCGAGCTCGGCGGGGTGCGCATCCGCAAGCCGGGCCGCTGACCCCTTTCCGTCGCCGGTTCCTTGGGCACCTGGCGCCGATCCCTCACCTGTCGCCGATCCCGTCAGCCGGTCGCCGATCCCGTCGCCGATCCCTTGTAACAGACTGTTACTTGCGTCTCGTGCGCTGCTCGGGCCGCTGGGGCGGGCCGCCCACACGGGTGCGCCGGCCGCGAGTCTCTCCGCGAGTCCCTCGTAACAGTCTGTTACTTGACGGTTCGGGGGGCGGGGCTTGACGGTTCGCGGGACGCGGCCGTCGGACGCCGAGGGCGGTCTCCCGGCTCCGCCGTCCCGGGTGCTTCGGCTCCGCCGTGCGGCTCAGTGCGCCTGGTTCTGCTTGATCTCGCTGAAGCGGATGATCGTCACCGTGTCCTCGAGGGACACGTCGCGGTTGTAGAGCTGGCTGAGGAAGGAGGCCATCTCCTCCGGGTGCTTGAGCATCGGGTTGTCGTGCTGGATCTCGTTCGGCGACAGCTCGCCCAGCTGCTTCACGTCGACCTTGTCGATCACCGCCTCGAACACCTTCTCGCGCGGGCTGTAGCGCGCCCCGCACAGCACCTGCACGATCATGCCCTTGCGGTACTTCCCCGACTTGTCGCCGAGCCGGATGGTGGCGGTCTTGCGATGCAGGCGCAGCTGGTCGGCCACGATCGGCGAGTAGAAGTTCAGGGCATACATGGCGTGCATACAGGGGCCTGCCGAGGGTGAGCCGCATCATACGGTCTCGGCGGCGAGGAACTCCAGCGCCTGCTGGGCCATCTGCCGCTCGCCCGAGTAGGCGAGCAGTCGCGGCGCGTCCTCGAGCGGCAGCCAGCGCACGTCCGCCACCTCGTGCGCGTACTCGTCGCTCAGCTCGCCGAGCGTGCCGCCGGTGTAACGGAGCAGGTAGAAGCTGACGACCTTGAAGATCCGCTCGCCCTCCCACGTGTACACGTAGCGGACGTCGCCCAGCTTGCGGACGAGCGAGCCGCGCACGCCGGTCTCCTCCTCCACCTCGCGGATGGCGGTCTGCTCGGGCGGCTCGCCCTTCGCGATCCTGCCTTTCGGCAACGCCCACAGGCCGTCGGGCTTGCCGCCGGGGCGGATCGCCGCCACCATCGGGCGGCCGTCGATCTCTCGCACGAGCACGCCCCCCGCTGAGAACTCGCGCTTCAAGCCACGCTGACACTAGCGCTTGTGACAGCGGGCCCGGCAGCTGGCTCCGGGACTTGCAGACCCCGCACGACAGTGGGTAGGATGCGTTGGCACTCTCGGTGGGAGAGTGCCATCCACCGTCACAAAGTCGGACACGGGAGGATCTTGGATGGATCTACAGCCGCTGGGTGACCGTCTCGTCGTCGAGGTCCTCGAGGAGGAGGAGACGACGATCGGCGGCATCGTTCTGCCGGACACGGCCAAGGAGAAGCCGCAGCGCGGCAGGGTGCTCGCGGTCGGTCCTGGCTCTCGCAGCGAGACGACGGGCGAGCTGATCCCGATGGACGTCGCCGTCGGCGACGAGATCATCTTCTCGAAGTACGGCGGCACCGAGGTGAAGGTCGGGGTCGACGAGTACCTGATCCTGCGCGAGACCGACGTCCTCGCCAAGGTCGCTGCCACGAAGGCCAAGGGCAAGCGCGAGCTTGCCGGCGCGAAGTCCTAGCTCACTCCGGGAGGTACACGTATGGCTCACAAGGAGCTGAAGTTCAACGAGGATGCGCGCCGCTCGCTCGAGCGGGGCGTCAACATCCTGGCCGACGCCGTCAAGGTGACGCTCGGCCCGAAAGGCCGCTACGTCGTCCTCGACAAGAAGTTCGGCGCGCCGACGATCACGAACGACGGCGTTACGATCGCGCGTGAGATCGAGGTCGAGGACGTCTTCGAGAACCAGGGGGCGCAGCTCGTGCGCGAGGTGGCCACGGCCACGAACGACGTGGCCGGCGACGGCACGACGACCGCGACGGTGCTGGCCCAGGCGATCGTGCGCGAGGGCCTGAAGAACGTCGCCGCAGGCGCGAACCCGATGGCGCTCAAGCGCGGTATCGAGCAGGCGGTCGACCTCGTCGTCGAGGACCTGAAGAAGCAGTCGAAGGAGGTCTCAGGCAAGGAGGACATCGCCCGCGTCGCCACCATTTCCGCGCGCGAGCGCGAGATCGGCGACGTCATCGCCGACGCGATCGAGAAGGTCGGCAAGGACGGCGTGGTCAACGTCGAGGAGGGCCAGACCTTCGGGCTCGAGCTCGAGTTCACCGAAGGCATGCAGTTCGACAAGGGCTACCTCTCCCCGTACATGATCACGGACGCCGAGCGCATGGAGGCCGTGCTCGAGGATCCGTACATCCTGATCGCGAACCAGAAGATCGGGGCGGTCAAGGACCTGCTGCCCGTGCTCGAGCAGGTGATCCAGGCGGGCAAGCCGCTGCTGATCGTGGCCGAGGACGTCGAGGGCGAGTCGCTCGCGACCGTCGTCGTCAACAAGCTGCGCGGCACGTTCACGGCCGTCGCCGTGAAGGCGCCGGGCTTCGGCGACCGCCGCAAGCGCATGCTCGAGGACATCGCCATCCTCACGGGCGGCGAGGTGATCACCGAGGAGATGGGCCTCAAGCTCGAGAACACGAAGCTCTCGCAGCTCGGCCGGGCCCGCAAGGTCGTTGTCGACAAGGACTCGACCACCATCATCGACGGCGCCGGCGACTCCGACGCGATCAAGGCCCGCATCAAGCAGCTGAAGCAGGAGATCGAGAACACCGACTCCGACTTCGACCGCGAGAAGCTGCAGGAGCGGCTCGCGAAGCTGGCAGGTGGCGTCGCCGTGGTGAAGGTCGGCGCGGCCACCGAGACCGAGATGAAGGAGAAGAAGCACCGCGTCGAGGACGCGCTGCAGGCGACCCGTGCCGCGCTCGAGGAGGGCATCGTGCCGGGCGGCGGCGTCGCGCTCCTGAACGCGGCCGACTCGGTCAGGAAGAGCGTCGAGTCGCTCGAGGGCGACGAGAAGACCGGCGCCTCGATCATCCTGCGGGCGCTCGAGGAGCCGCTTCGCCAGCTCGCCACGAACGCCGGTCTCGAGGGCTCGGTCGTCGTGGACAAGGTCCGCAACGCGGCCAAGGGCCAGGGCCTGAACGTCGACTCGGGCGAGATCGAGGACCTGGTCAAGTCGGGCATCATCGACCCGACGATGGTCACGCGCTCGGCGCTGCAGAACGCCGCGTCGATCGCGAAGAACATCCTCACGACCGAGGCGATCGTCGCCGAGGCCCCGGAGAAGGAGAAGGCCGGGGCAGGCATGCCCGGCGGTATGCCGGACATGATGTAGCAGGCTCTCGGGACACCGCGCAGCGTGGGACGGGGCCCGCCTCGGCGGGCCCCGTCGCGTTGCGGCGCGGGCGCTCGGCTATGGTCGTGCGAACCCGAGAGGAGGGACCGATGAGGTGGGTCATCGTTGTCTGCGCCCTGGCTGCCGCGGCTGCGTATGCGGTCGGAGCGTGGTCGGCATCGCCGCCGACGCCGACCGAGAAACGGCTGCTGAAGGACGTGGCAGCGCTGAAGTCGCAGGTGAAGACGCTGCAGACGCAGGTGCGGACGGTGTCGAGCAACGAGCAGGAAGCGGCGGCGGCGCTCGCCGTCGTCGCCGTGTGCGGCGACGTGCTCGCCGCGGACGCGCTGCAGGGAACGTGGCAGGTGATCGACCAGCTGTCGTCGGCGACGCAGGCGGGGAAGACGTACTTCGGGCCGCAGACGCCGCTCGCCGCCTCGGTGGCGAGCCAGGACGTCTGCCAAGCGCTCGGCGTCAGCCGCTCCCAGGTCGTCCCGCCGACGGTGGCGCCCTACCAGGCGCTGCTCGGAGGTCTCGGCAGCGGCGGCGCCGCCCCTGCGGGCTTTCGTCTCGGCCGCAGGTGACGGTCCCCGCCATCACGAAGGGCCGCAGTCGGCGGCCCTTCGTGCGTCCTCAGGGTGGGGGGGAGGTGGGACACCCGCTGTATCGGCGCCGGGCGCTGCCGGCCGGTGCCTCGAACGGGGGATGTGAGCTTCGGGTATGGCGGCTCGTCGGTGGCGGCGCGCTCAGCCGATCGCAGACGGCCAGATGCGGGCGGTGCGCCGGCGCACGCGGGCTGTCCCGGTCGCCACGAGGCGGAACGGCACGGGCCTGAGCGAGGTGCGGACGAGGAGCGCGAACGCGTGTCCTGCCACGGCGGCCGCCGAGAGGCCGACGTCGTCCTCTGGTCGCGCCACCTGCGGATAGGGCGTCCAGTGCCGGCCGCCGTCGCGGGTCAGAAACAGCGTACCCCTGCTCTCCCAGAGGACGCCGGTTCCGTCGCGGGCGAACGCGATCCCCTGCGGGTACCCGTACAGGTGCAGGCCGCCGGCGAAGCGCCGCTGGCGGGGCGCGAACCCGACCTGCGCGAGCCGCCGCCAGTGCACGCCCCCATCGTCCGTCCGTAGACGGTCTTGTCGGCGTTGCCGACGCCGAGGATGCGTACGCACAGAAGCCACCCGCGCCTGGCGCTGACCATGGAGACGCCGCGGGCGCCGTCCGGGCACGGGCTTGCCAGGCCGCGCCACGTCCGCCCGCCGTCTGCCGTCGAGAGGATGCCGCCGCCGACGGCCAGGCCGTGCGCCGCGTCCCCGAAGGCGACCGCCTGGAGCGGCGCCGGCCCGAGCCGCGACCAGCTGGCGCCGCCGTCGGAGCTCCGGCACAGCTCGTGCGAGCACGTGCCCTTCGTACACGCGCCGACGATCGCCCAGGCGACCCGGGACGGGGCCACGGCGACCCACGTCACCGGGCCGGGAAGGCGGGCGAGGACGGTGCTCGTGCGGCCGCCGTCCGTCGTCGCCGACATCGTCCCCGGCTAGCAGCGGCGCGGCGAGCAGGCCTGCTCCGAGCTGCCGAGGAAGCCCTCGTAGCCGCCGCCGACGAGTCCGTGCGAGGCGCTCCAGAAGGCGATCGAGTGGGGGAGGAGCGCCGCCGGCGTCGGCAGCCCCGCCGGCGAGGCACGCGACGAGGGCACGCCGGTCGCGAGCGCGAGGACGAGGGCGAGCGCCGCTCTACTTGTCGCGTGTGCGGCGACGATCGTCGGCTCAGAAGCCGTAGCGCTCCTCCCGCCAGGGGTCGGCATCGTTGTGGTAGCCGTAGCGCTCCCAGAAGCCGGGCTCGTCGCTCTCGCGCAGCTCGAGACCCCGCAGCCACTTCGCGCTCTTCCAGAAGTAGCGGCTCGGGACGACCAGCCGGAGCGGCCAGCCGTGGTCGGGGGTCAGCGGCTCGCCGTCTGCCTCCCACGCGACCAGCGCGTCGTCCGTCTGCAGCGCCTCGAGCGGGAGGTTGGACGTGAAGCCCTGCTCGGCGCGCGCGATCACGAACCGCGCCGAGGGCCGCGGCCGCGCGAGCCTCGCCAGCTCGCGCCAGTGCACTCCCCGGAAGCGGGTGTCGAAGCGGCTCCAGCGCGTGACGCAGTGGATGTCGGTCGTCACCTCCGTGTGCGGGAGCGCCCGCAGCTCCTCGTAGCTCAGGCGGAGCGGCGTCTCGACGGCGCCGGTGACCGTGAACTCCCACGTCGCGAGGTCGCTGTCGGGGACGGAGCCGGCGTGCAGCACCGGCCACTTCTCGGTCAGGTACTGGCCGGGCGGCAGGCGTGCTGGGTCGAAGCCGGCCTCTCGCACCTTGTGCTCGGCGCGCGATCTGAACAGCGGCATGCGGCCTAGACTATCCAGGGTGGATGGCGTTTCAGACGGCGTGGCTGTGCGCCCGCGCAGCTACGTCGCCGTGCGCGGGCCGGACGCTGAGAGTCTCCTTCAGCGCATGCTGTCGAACGACGTCTCGGGCGGGCTGTGCGACGCCCTGCTCCTGACGCCGAAGGGACGGGTGATCGCGCCGCTTCGCGTCTGGCGCAGGGGTGAGGGGGACTTCCTGCTCCTGACCGAGCCGGGACTCGGCGTCGCCGTCCGCGACGTGCTCCTGCGGGCGAGGTTCGCTTCGAGGTGCGAGATCGAGCTCGAGGAGCACACGTCGGTCGTCGTCTTCGGTGAGCCGCCGGTCGTCGAGGGCATCCCCAACCCGGACTACGGGCGGCCGGCGGTCGAGCTGCTCGACGCCGAGCTCGAGCCGACGCTCGGCGAGGACGAGCTGGAGGCGCTGCGCATCCTGGCGGGAACGCCGCGCGTCGGGCGCGAAATCGACGAGCGGGTGCTGCCGGCCGAGGCGGGGCTCGTCGAGCGCGCCGTCTCGTTCACGAAGGGCTGCTTCCCGGGGCAGGAACCGATCGCCCGGCTCCACTACCGTGGCCACGTGAAGCGGACGCTGCGCCTGCTCGAGGTGGACGGCGAGGAGCCGCCGCCGCCCGAGACGGAGGTCGTGCACGAGGGGAAGGCGGTCGGCCGGGTGACGAGCAGCGCGCGGTCGGGCGACCGGCTGGTTGCGCTCGCCTACGTCCGGGTCGAGGTCCCGGAGGACGCCGAGGTCACGGTCGGGGAGGCGCCCGCGCGGCCGCTCGCCGCCGCCAGGCCGAGTGCCTGAGCGAGCCGGTCGCCTGCACCAGCCGCGCACGGCGCCGGCCGGGTCGGTGCCGGCAGGCAGCTAGACTGGACGCCCGGGCGCCCGTAGCTCAGGGGATAGAGCGCAGCCCTGCGGAGGCTGAGGCCACAGGTTCGAATCCTGTCGGGCGCACTCAGGCGGCGCCGGTCGCGCCGGGAGTCCTCGTAGACTTCGCCGCCGTGCCGCTCTACCTGACCGAGGAGGACGTCGACGCCCTGCTCGCGCCGGCGGACGCCCTCGACGCCGTCGAGGGATCCTTCCGCCGGCTCGCGGAGGGCGTCGTGGAGAACGTGCCGCGCCGCCGCCTGCGGCTCGACCAGGGGATGCTCGCGGTCATGTCCGCGAGCGACCTCGGCCTGGGCGTCGCCGGCGTGAAGGCCTACGCGGCCGGCCGCGGCGGCGCAGCGTTCCTCGTCTGTCTGTTCGACGCGTCGACGCACGAGGCGATCGCCGTGATCGAGGCGGACCGGCTCGGCCGGCTGCGCACGGGGGCGGCGAGCGGCGTCGCGGCGAAGTACCTGGCGCGGCCGGGCGCGCGGACGCTCGGCGTGATCGGAGCCGGGACGCAGGCGGAGATGCAGATCAGGTGCATCCGCGCGGCCGTCCCGCACGTCGAGCACGTCGTCGTCTACTCGCGCACCCGCGAGCGGCGGGAGGAGTTCGCTCGCCGGCTGCAGGCGCAGGCCGTGGAGTCGCCGCAGGAGGCGGCGGCGCAGGAGATCGTCGTCACGATCACGACCTCCAAGGACCCGGTGCTGCGCGGGGACTGGCTGCGGCCGGGGGCGCTCGTGTGCGCCGCGGGCGCGAACCGCCCGCAGGCTCGCGAGCTGGACAACGCGGTGCTCGAGCGAGCGGCGTTCGTCTGCTGCGACTCGGTGGACGACGCGCGCATCGAGTCCGGCGACCTGATCGAGCCGGTCGCGCAGGGCGTGCTCGACTGGCTCGAGGTGCACGAGCTGCACGAGGTCGTCGCAGGCGAGGTGCAGGGGCGCCAGTCGCCGGACGACGTCGTGCTCTTCAAGTCGAACGGCATCGCCGCCTGGGACGTGGCGATCGGCGCGGTCGCGGTCGCCCGCGCGCGCGAGCAGGGAATCGGCCGGGAGCTCTGAACGGGGATCAGCCGGAGGCTGTGAGCCGCACGCCGAGCGTCTTCGGCTGGCTATGCGCGCTCGAGCGCGCGGCGGTGCGCACGCGCGATGTCGTCGCCGATCGCGCGCACGACGTCGGGCCGCTCGAGGATTCGCGCGATGTCCTGGTCGGAGCAGCGGTTGCGTACGTAGGGATCCCGGAGGATGTCGGCCAGGTCGCGACCACGCTCGTGCTCGCGGATGAGGTAGACGACGACCCGCTCCTCCGCCCCTCTCGTCGCGAACAGGAACGAGAAGGGATTGCGCAGGAAAGCGGTCAGGCGCTCCACTACGGCGATTGTATCCTTGCCCCATGCGACCGTTCTCGACGTCGTCGCGGTACGCGGAGCGGGTGCTGGAGGGAGTCGACGACGACGGCGCCGCGGAGCGCATCGTCGTCTGGATCGAGCGCCGGCCGGACGGCAGCTGGGCGGTCGGCCGGGCGGTCAATCCGCAGCAGCGGCCGAGCGGCGCGCCCCGCCCCGACGACTACGTGTTCGAGGGCTACGAGCTCGACGATGCGCTCGAGCGGGCGAACGAGGTGCTGGAGGACGACGTGCAGGTGCTCGAGGACGAAGGGAGCGCGAGCCGTGTGCGGCCGTTCACCCGCAAGGAGATTCTCCCCCGTCTCGAGCGGCACTTCTTCCGGGGCGAGTAGCCGTCCGGTGTCCTGCGCTGCGGGCGCGAGGGCGCCGGCAGGGGTCGCTCCGCGATCGGCGCGCATCCGGCGCGAGCGCGTCACGGTCGCGTGACGGGAGGGGAGCTAGGATGCTCCTCCCCGTGGGCGGGTGGGGGTTCGGGACGGGAGGACGTCGCCGCCGGCGCCACGCGGCCGGCGCGGCTTCGAACCGCCCGTGGCGGCCTGCTGCCTCGGGGCGCGGGAGCGGGCGCAGCGCCGGGGCGTGTCCGCGGCCACCCCCCATGCGACTGCGACCACCTGCGAGGCCGGCTGCTAGCCTCCGGCGCTCGATGATGATCCGACTCGGCCACAGTCCCGACGCGGACGACGCGTTCATGTTCTGGGCGCTCGCCGCCGGCCGCGTGCCGACGCGCGGCTTCGAGTTCGAGCACGTCCTGCGCGACATCCAGACCCTGAACGAGTGGGCGCTGGACGGCCGCCTCGAGGTGACGGCGATCTCGCTGCACACGTACCCGTTCGTCCAGGACCGGTACGTGCTCCTGCCGCACGGGGCGAGCATGGGGGCGGGCTACGGACCGGTTGTCGTCGCCCGAGAGCCGACCCCGCTCGAGCGGCTGTCGGAGATCGAGATCGCCGTCCCCGGTCGCATGACCACGGCGTTCCTCGTCCTGCGCATGGCGATCGGCGACTTCCGCTTCCGCGAGGTCCCCTTCGACCGGATCATGGAGGAGGTGCAGACGGGCGCCGCCGAGGCGGGTCTGCTCATCCACGAGGGGCAGCTCACCTACGAGGCCGAGGGGCTGTCCAAGGTGCTCGACCTCGGTGAGTGGTGGCTTCTGGAGACAGGGCTGCCGCTCCCGCTCGGCGCCAACGTGGCGCGTCGCGACCTCGGCGCGACGACGCTCGCGGATCTCTCGGCGGTGCTCGCCGACTCGATCCGGGCCGGCCTCGAGCACCGCAGCGAGGCGATGGCGTACGCGATGGAGTTCTCCCGCGGTCTCGAGCCGCACCTCGCCGACCGCTTTGTCGGGATGTACGTCAACGAGCTCACCTGCGACTACGGCGACGAGGGGCGGCAGGCGGTCGAGGAGCTCCTGACGCGAGCGGAGACGCTCGGGGCCTTTCCGGCGCCGGTGCGCGTCGAGTTCGTCTAGCACGGCCGGGCGGTGCGCAGGGCCGTGATCCTCTCCGCGGTGCGCACGCCCGTCGGGCGGTACGGCGGCGCGCTTTCCGGCGTGCGCCCGGACGACCTCGCCGCGCTCGCCGTCGCCGCCGCGGTCGAGCGCGCCGGAGTCGACCCGGGCGAGATCGACGACGTCTACCTCGGCTGCGCCAACCAGGCCGGCGAGGACAACCGCAACGTGGCGCGCATGGCCGTGCTGCTGGCCGGGCTGCCGCAGTCCGTTCCCGGGGTCACCGTCAACCGGCTCTGCGCCTCCGGGCTGGCCGCCGTCGTCGAAGCCGCCCGTGCGGTCGTCGCCGGCGAGGGCGAGCTGTTCGTCGCCGGGGGGGTCGAGTCGATGAGTCGTGCGCCGCTGGCGATTGCGAAGGCAGACCGCCCGTTCGCTCGGGGCAACGTCGTCGCCTACGACACGCATCTCGGTTGGCGGTTCCCGAACCCGCGGCTGGAGGCGCTCTTTCCGCTCGAGTCGATGGGGGAGACAGGCGAGAACGTCGCCGAGCGCTGGAACGTCTCCCGAGAGGACCAGGACGCTTTCGCCCTGCGCTCGCAGCGGCGCTGGCAACAGGCGCAGGAGGCGGGACGTTTCGCCGACGAGCTGATCCCGGTCGGTGACGTCTCGGTGGACGAGCACCCCCGCCCGGACACGAGCGCCGACAAGCTCGCCGCGCTCGAGCCCGTGTTCCGCAGCGGGGGAACCGTCACCGCCGGCAACGCGAGCGGCGTCAACGACGGCGCCGCGGCGCTGGTTGTCGCGTCCGAGGAGAAGGCGGGCGAACTCGGGATCGAGCCGCTCGCGCGCTACGTGACGAGCGCGGCGGTCGGCGTCGACCCGCGCGTGATGGGGATCGGTCCGATCGGCGCCGTGCGCAAGGTGCTCGACCGCGCCGGGATCGGCGTCGGCGACCTCGACCTGGTCGAGCTGAACGAGGCGTTCGCGTCGCAGAGCCTGGTCGTCATCCGCGAGCTCGGTCTGGATCCGGAGCGTGTGAACGTGAACGGCGGCGCGATCGCGATCGGGCACCCGCTCGGCATGAGCGGTGCCCGCCTGGTCGTCACGCTCGCGCACGAGCTGCGGCGGCGGGGTGGGCGCTACGGTCTCGCGACGCTCTGCGTCGGTGTCGGCCAGGGCCAGGCGGCGCTGTTCGAACGCTGAACTCGAGCGCCCAAGCGGCCGATACCGAGAGGGTGGAGGTCCACGGCCGGCCCGACCGTGCCCGGGTGACGCTCGTCGGCGGCAGCTTCGTCACGGCTGCCTGCGCGCTGCTCGTCACCGTCGGAGCGGACGCGAACTGGCTCGCCGCGCTCGGGCGGGACGTCGCGCGGTCGTGGTCGATTCCCGCCGGCGTCCCCTTCGCTGCGCTCCCGTCGGACGGCTGGCACAACGTGCCGGTGCTCGGCGAGCTCGTCTTTCACTGGCTCCAGGCCGGGCTCGGCGAGCGCGGCCTGCTGATCGCGCAGCTCGCCGCCGTCGTCACCTGCCTCTCCCTGCTCGTGGCGGACATGCGCCGGGCCGGCGCTGCCGACGCGCCCGCGGGGCTCGTCCTCGTGCTGACCGCGCTCGCGGCGACGCCTTCGCTCGTCGTCGTCCGCTCGCAGCTGTTCTCGCTCGCGCTCTTCCCCCTGCTCGTCCTCCTGCTGCGCTCGGACGCCCGCACGCCGTCCCGGCGGATCTGGTGCTGCGTGCCCCTCGTCGCGATCTGGTCGAACCTCCACGGCGGCGTGCTCCTCGGCGTCCTCGTCGCCGGCGCCTACCTGCTGTTCGGGCGGGCCAGGCGCGATCCACTCGCAGCCGCCGGCGTCCTTGCCGGCATGCTCGGCGGGCTGCTCGCGACGCCTGCCCTGCTGCGGACGGTCGACTACTACCGCGGCGTCGTCGGCAGCGAGGCCGCGGTGCGGGGCGAGGGGATGTGGGCGCCGCTCACGCTCAGCGCTCCGTTCGACGTCCTCTTCCTCGTTGCGTCGCTGCCTCTCCTCGTTGTCGCGTGGCGCTCCCGGCCGAGGGCATGGGAGGCCGTGGCGCTGCTCGGCTTGGGGCTGTCCGCGGTGCACGCGAGCCGCAACGAGGTCTGGTTCGCGCTCTTCCTCGCGCCCCTCGCTGCCAAGGGACTGAGCGGCTCGCGGAGCTGGCAGCCGGTGCTGCCCAGACGCCTGGGCGTGGCGCTCACGGTCGGGCTCGCCGCCGTGGCGCTGTTCGGGTTCGCGCGAGCGCCGGCGCGGAGCGGCGCCTCGTCGAGGCTCATCGCCTTCGCCGCCCGTGCGGCCGGCGGGACACCGATCCTCGCCGACGGCGTCAACGCCGAGGAGCTCGCGCTCGCCGGCGACCGGATCCTCATCGGCAACCCGCTGGATGCCTTCCCGAAACGCGAGCAGCGGCTGTACCTCGACTGGCTTGCGGGCCGGCCTGGCGGCGACGCGGAGGCGGCGCGCGCGCGGGTTGCCGTCGTCAGCGCGGGCAGCCAGCCTGAGCGCCGGCTCCGGGCGAGCAGGAACTTCCGCGCCGCGGCGCGCGACGGGAGGGCGGTCGTGTACGTGCGCGTCGTGCCCGCGCGGGTTGCCCTGGCGGGCGGACGGAGTCTCCGCCCGTCTCGCCGTAGACGGCGCGGCCGCAGCAGGCGGACCTCGTTGTCTAGCCTCGCGAGCGGTACACGGTCCGCGCGGCTGCGCCGCCTCGGCGTCGCTGCCCGCCCGCAATCGTTCCTCGTGGCCAGATACGCACTCGCCAGCAGCAGCGCCACGGCCCGCGACCGACAGCGGGCCGCGCTCGTATGATCGGCTGCCGTGCGGCTCCTGCCCGCGGCGTCGCTTGCCACCCACTCCCTCGCGGAGCTCTTCAACGACGCCTACTCCGACTACCTCGTGCCGATGCGGCTCGACCCGGACGCGCTCGACTTCACGATCGACGTCACCGACATCGACCTCGACGTCTCGCGCGTCGCGTACGAGGACGACGTGCCGGTGGCCTTCGCTGCCGTCGCGCTGCGCGGCCGGCAGGCGTGGGTCGGCGGGATGGGGACGCGTCCCGCGTACCGGCGGCGGGGGCTCGGCGAAGCCGCGCTGCGGGCCGCGCTCGAGGCGGCGCGCGACCGGGGCGCGAACGAGGTGTGGCTCGAGGTGATCGAGGGAAACGCCGGTGCGATCGCGCTGTACGAGAAGCTCGGCTTCGAGTGCATCCGCACGCTCGTCGTGTGGATGCTGGATGCGGCCGCCCCGCCGTCCGGTGACGTGCGGCGCGCCGACGCCGCGGTCGCCGGCGCCTGGATCGCAGCCAACCGGCCGAGCCCCGAGCCCTGGCAGCGCGCCGACCAGACGCTCAGCCGCATGCGCCGGCGCGGCCTCGAGCTGGAGGGGCTCGTCACCGGAGGCGACGGAGGCATCGCGGGAGCGGCCGTGTACCGCGTCTCGGGTGGGCGCGCGTCCGTGCTCCAGATCGCGGCGCGGGACGACACGGCCGCGGCCGACTTGCTCGCGGCCGCAGGACAGGCCGGTGGGCTGCGCCTGATCAACGCGCCGGCGGGCGAGCCTGCCTCGCGAGCGCTCGAGGCGCTCGGCGCGACGATCGACGTTCGCCAAGCCGAGATGCGCCTGCGGCTCTGAGCGGCACTGGAGGTGCTCGGTCCGCGGTCGCTGGACGGGGCGCTCGCGCTTGCGGGCGGGCGTGGGGACGCCGTTCCGTTCGCGCGCGGCACCGACTGATGGCCGACCTCGACTTCGGCCGGGGGCAGCCGCCCGGAGGACGCCGAAGACCACTCTCAGCGGTCATGCACCGTCGCAGCACGTCCCCGGGCACGAGCCGGCCCGGCCGAGGCCTGGAAGAACCGAGCCGGATTCAGCCGCACCGAGCGCTGAACCCGAGCTCCCGCACGAGACCGGTGAACCGAGCCAAGTAACAGTCTGTTACTTGGCCTGTCCGCGACTGAGGCGGTCCGCGACCGAGGGAGGCAGAACCGTCGACGCCCCGGCGGGACGGCTCGGGCCGCGGGCTATCTGATCCCGGCAAGGACCTCGAGGATCTCCTGCGGCGAGCGTGTGCGCAGGGCGAGATCGAGGAGGAGCGAGCCGACGCTCGGATCGCACTTGGCTCTGCGGAGCGCGTGCACGATCACGCGTACCTGCTCGTAGCTCGGCTTGACCAGGCCGAGCTCTGCGGCGACGCGGCCGAGGCGCCGGTTCGTCTCTGCGATCGGAAGCCTCCGGTCATCGATCCGTGCGAGCGCGGCAACGAGCCTCGAGTCGATCCGCGGCGCGAGCGGGACCACGTGCACAGCATCGCGGGAGGGCTGTGACGGAGATGGAACGCGTCTGCGCCGGCTCCCGCGCGCCTCCAACCGCGCACCGCTCCAAGTAACAGTCTGTCACTTGGTGCGAGCGAGTCTGTCACTTGGCGCGAGCGGGTCGCGACCGGGCAGAAGGCGAGCGCGACGCCTGCTCGGCGGCCGCCGGCACCCGGCCGGCTCGGCGGCGCAAGACGGACGCGACGCCCGCTCGGCGGCCTGTGACGGACGAGGCAGGCTCAGCGGCGCAGGACGAGCGCGACCCCGCTAGCCAGGAGGACGATGCCGAGGAAACGCGGCCAGTCGAGCGAGATGCGGACGTTGCCGAGCCAGCCGAAGTGGTCGATGAGCGCCGCCATGACGAGGTTCCCGGTGATGACGGCGGCGACCGTGGCGGTGACGCCGATGCGTGGCGGGCCGACCGTCACCGCGAGGACGATGAACGCGCTGAGCACGCCGCCGGACCACAGCCACACGGGCTGCCGGGCCGCCGCGGCCACGCCGCCGAGGCTACGACGCACGACGAGGAGGAGCGTGAGCCCGATGACGATCGAGACGACGGTGGAGAAGGCGAGCGCCGCGAAGATCCCGACCCGCTCGCCCAGCTTGCCCATCACCGCAGCCTGGACCGAGCCCGCCAGACCCGCCGCGAGCGCGAGCACGACCGCGAGCGAGCTCCCCGCCGACATGCGCGCAACCTAAGCGATTAACCTCAGCGCGATCCCGTGACGGAACCGTCCGCACCGACACCACGCCGGCCGGCCGAGGCGGGCTTCGAGCGCATCGTGTACGAGAAGGCCGCTCCGCGCGCGACGATCGCCCTGAACCGGCCGGAGCGGCTGAGCGCCTTCGACTTCCGCACCCTCCGCAAGCTCGCCCGCGCCTGCGAGGGTGTCTCCTGGGACGACGAGGCCCAGGGCGCCGTTCGGCGCTTCCTGGAGCGGGAGCGGTGAGCGAGGCGCTCGTCCTCGTCGAGCGCGACCCGCAGGCGCGGATCGCGACGGTGCTCCTCAACCGGCCGGGCCGCCTGAACGCGCTCTCCGAGCGGCTGATGGGGGAGCTCGTCGGCGCG